>Ga0189283_10325_pt1 | contig 17809 bp, 21 predicted proteins | sample N26C4minimetaG_FD_130320 | JGI IMG/M metagenome (GOLD analysis project Ga0189283, IMG submission 130320) | Marine microbial communities from the Costa Rica Dome - N26 C4 mini metaG | ecosystem: Environmental > Aquatic > Marine > Oceanic > Photic zone | place: Costa Rica: the Eastern Pacific...
AAGTCGGACAACTCCCTGCCGGTCAGCTTGTCCTTGGCCCGTGCTTGGTCGAGGTCGGCAAGGGAAACGGTCAGAGTCCGCGCAAGTCCCGGATGAGATATCCGGGGATGAAGCTTCACAAGGACGGAGGCTTTCCAGGCTGCGGGTTCCCGTTCATCAGGGGGGGAAGCCAGCTCCGTTTCGATCTCGTACTCTCCCGCCGGGAGCGTCTCGTCAAAGCCCGGAACGGTGAAGGGCCGGGAAAAAACCGCTACGGTCTTGCTCGTCAGATCTTCCATTGGCGCGTTCCTTTCCCATGGTGCTGTGGGCGGTCCGCGCCCCTCACGGGAATGAGGCGCGCAACCGGTGTACACCCTCAAGATGTCTTGGACTTGGCGGGTGCATCCTTGCCAGAAGCCTTGGGCTCGGTCTCCTTGGCAGGGGTCGTTGCTGTTTTCGCAGGCTTCGGCTTTAACGCAGCCGCAGCCCTGGCGGTCAGGTCCTTGAAGGACATTTCATCGATCCTTTGATTATCCGACGCCAGCTCCTCGTCCATGTCGGACCGGGATACCTCGCATCGGTACTTTACATATAGGGGCTGGCGACCCGAATTGCGATGGTGCATTGAAAAGGAAGCCGAGGTCAGTCAGGCCAATTCATACGTCCAGACCTTGAATTCCATCAACGTGTTCTGGCCGAATGTCTGGGTCAGAGTGACCTCGGCAGCATCGCGACCGCGCGCGATCAGAATTCTCGCATACCTCGGCTTGTTGTTCCGCGGGTCGAACATGTGCCATTCCCCAGCGAGAAAGACCTCCATCCACGCGGCAAAATCCCCAGGCGGATGAGGCAGAGGCTCCCCGATGTCGCTCAGGTATCCGGTGCAGTAGCGGGCCGGAATGTTCATGGATCGGCATAGGGCGATGGCGAGATGGGCAAAGTCGCGGCAGACACCCTGTCCCTCGGCGAGGGTCTGCGACGCTGTGCGCGTCGCCTTTGCCTGCATATAGTCGAAGCGGACATGTCCATGCACGAAATCGCAGATCGCCTGGACGCGTTACCATCCGGCGTCCGTGGTCTCGAATAAGCTAGTTATCTTGCGAATACTGGACGCGGGACAGGATTGGCACGCGATACTGAGAGCGGCAGACCAGTAGATCGGCGCATCGTCCTTGTTGTCGCCATGACCGTCACGCGCCGAGGCTTTCCAGGATCGCCTTTGTGCCCGGCATCCGTTTCAGCGAGTTGCCAATATGCTCGCGCCAGCGTGGTCCGACGTCCATGGCCGTGGCATAAGCTTGCGACAGATCATCGGGCCGGTCCTCGGCCATCGCTTCGATCAGGAACGCCGCCTGCTCGCGGTCCTTCGCCGATTTAAGGCTCCCCGCTCCGTCCCGCCTTCGATCGGCAATGATCAGCTTGTGAATCGCATAGCGCTCCGGGCGCGGAACCTGCACCAAAACGCCGGATCGATAGATCGCCGCCGCGTGGATCGGCTCGGCGATCAGGAAGTTGAGATAATTCAACGCTTGGGCGTTCACGCCCAAGGCGGGCAGCTCTCGAATGGTCTCATCTCCGAAGGCCGGGGTCAGGAATTCGACCAGCTGGCCACTGCCGCCTTGGGCCCATCGCCAGGTACGGCCTTGGTCTATCGCCGGCAAGGGATCAAACTTGAGCGCCGAGAACGTCTCGGCGAGACCCGGATCGACCTGATCCTGCAACGCCACGCTGAGCTTTCCGAACTGGGCGATGTCGATGTCGCCGGTATTGGCCATGCCCCCTAAAGGTAAACGAACACCAAGCTCGCCCTCATAAAGCCGAAACGCGTTCGTCCCGACGATGGTGCCGCCCAACCGGAAGGTTCCGGCTGCGGCCATGGCCGACAGGATGGAACCCGTTGCCCGGTCGGTCGGTGTCATGCCTTCGGCCCGCAGAAGTCGAACGAGCCGCGACCGCTCTGCCTGCCGCTCCTTGGCGGTCGCGCGCAGCTCTTCGATCCGGTCGATGCGCGCGCGCGTCTCGTCGCTGTCTTCGCCGATATAGATGAACCGCATCTCCGTCCCGACACGGCGCGCGGCATACCAATAGGCCTTGTCGCCACGCTCCTTGAGCGTGGGCTTGCCTTCGACACCGGACAAGGCGTCGTCTTTCAGGAGACGCACCAGATCGGTATAGGCACTCATCGCGATGCTGCTGAGAGGTGTCATGCCAATCATTTCCAAGTTTTGCTTGGCACGGATATACCTATCAAAACATGAAATTGCTAGGCAAAAGGAACTGAGGGCACCTCCACATCCCTGAGAAACGACGAAAGGGCCGCCCAAAGGCGACCCTCTCAACTTACATCTCGGCGGTCTTCTTCGCCGGGTCCGCAACCCGCATGACCGTCAAGCCTTTCGCTTCCGCCTTCTGCCCGAGGTTCAGCGCGACCCCGTTGCCGCCGAAGAGCACAACCCCCGTCGCCGCGAACTTGTCGTCCAGCATTTCGTCGTTGCACTTGAACGGTGCCGCCCGCCCGTGCGCGGACCAGCGTGGATCGAAGCGCGCCTGCGCGACCCCGCGTGCCCGGGCCCACCGAGCTGCGATCATCTCCGCCCCGTGCTTGCCACCCTTGCCGAGCGCCACCTTGCGCCGTTGCAGGATCGTGGCGAGCCCATGGGCCAGCGGTTCGATTTCCGCCTCAAGGCCGGTCCCGCGCAGCGGACCGAGCAATGCCTCGAAGCTCTCGCGGATGATGCGGTCGGTCAGGATGTGATCCTCGGGGATCGGCAGCTGCGCGTCCTTCTCGGTCAGCCCGAAAAGTTCGATGGTCTCGTAGGTGTTTGCGGTGTCGTAAGCCATGTCTGGTCTCCAGTATTCGGTTCTTAGGCCACCACTTGAGTGTGGGGGCATGGCCGAATGCCTGGTTTCCGAATCTGCCCGGGTCAGGGACGGCGCAGCCGCCGGCTTGCCGGGCGCAAAAGTTTTCTGCGCGCGGCACCCGCGACAAGCGCACCCTCACGTACGGGACCGCCCCGCACCACTGGCGCCGCCCTCGCTGAAAAGTTTTGCGATCCTTGAGGCGGGCTGATTTGGGGGCCATCCGGAGGATATGCTTCCGCACTCATGTGTGTGTATTTTGACGGTAGGTTTGCCCGACCCGAGCAGGCAAACGGCCCTTCCGGACGCGGGAGACGGATGAAGCGGCGGGATCGTTTTGCCCCGCAAAACAGACCAGAGCGCAATCCGGCGGAGCGGCCAGGGAGCGACGTGCTCGCGAGGCGGGCAACCCGGGGGCCTGGGTGCAACGCCGCGGTGAGGCCGCATGGCCGAATGCGCGACGGACCGAAGGGCCGTTCTCCCCTGCGACACGCGAAGCCGAGCTGGGGAGGCCGACAGGCAAGACCGCAGGTCGATGGTCGAGAGCACAAAACCGACACACTCAACCTCCAAACAGCGCAAATTGTCTGGTCTGCTAAAGGGTTCGAATGTAGAAAAGACCTTAGCATCAATGAAAATGATCATTCAGAAAGAGCAGTTCGACCTTGGCTTCTGCCCAACAACTCATCGGTCTCGTTAAGAGCCACGCAGAAGGGGACGTTGATCGTTTTTACGATCTGGCGATGCAACTCTCTGCAGCCGAAGAGCAGAAGGGGCATACCCGTCTGGCTGAACAGTTGCGACAATGGGCTAAAGCGGGGCAGAAGCCGCCTGCGAAGCGAACCCCTGCGATCACTCCCATCGCAACACCCCGCGGTGATCTGGCGGAGTTCCTTGCTGCGTCCTATCCGACCGAGCGCCTCGTCGATGTCATCTTGCCAGACAGGATCGAGAGCGAACTCGCGCATCTCGTTGTCGAGACACGAATGCGCGAAAAGCTCGAGGCAAAAGGGTTGAAGCCACGGCGGCGCGTGCTCCTCTCCGGTCCTCCCGGAACCGGCAAGACCCTGAGTGCTTCAGCGCTTGCGGGTGAGCTGCAGTACCCCCTCTTTTCGGTCATGCTCCACGGGCTGATCACGAAGTTCATGGGTGAAACAGCGCAGAAGCTGAAGATGATCTTCGATGCCGTCAAGACAACGCGCGGTATCTATCTCTTCGACGAAATCGACGCTTTGGCAGCGGCCCGGGGCGGTGAGAACGACGTCGGAGAGGCCCGGCGGGTTCTGAACTCGTTCCTGCAGTTCCTGGATGAAGATACCGGGCCTTCGATCGTCATTGCCACTACAAACCTGCCGGGAATTCTTGACCGCGCTGTGCTGCGCCGCTTCGATCTCGTTTTGCCATACGTCATGCCCGATGCCCCGGCCATTCGGCAGGCGCTCGAACGTCGCCTGATCGGCTTCTCACTCTCTCGCATGGGCTGGAAACGGGTGACAGATGTTGCGACAGGCCTCTCAACGGCCGATGTTGTGTCGGCGGCGGAAGATGCCGCTCGACGTGCCGTTCTGAATGATACCGACAAGATTGCGACACAGGATTTGCTTGATGCCCTCGAACGCCGACGGTCGCTCCAAGAACTAGGGACCGATGACAATGGCACGAGACCTTCGGCACTTCCACCTTCGCAATCTCGGGCAACCGCGCCCGTTCCAGGCAAAGGGCAGCCCAAGATCAAAAAGACCAAGTGATGTTCTGAACCGAGCCGCACATGCGCAAGCATTGTTGCACGCCATTGACGCACTTCCCGACATCCCCGCGAATGAGTTACCCGGCGTCTATCTGGAAGTCCGCTCGCGTGTCGACGAGCGCCTGAAGAAAGACAGCCTCGACGCTAGTGGCCTGACTCTCCTTCGCGTCGCCGAGACCCCTGATCCAGGTGGCGCCGAAGAGCGCGCGACGGTGTTTGCGACAGCCAAGGGTATTGAAAAGCTGCGCAAGAAGGTCGAGCAGTTTCGGACGGAGGACACACCCGACCGGGAAAAGGATGGTGAAATCGTCCCAGGTCGTCCGAAGAACGCGGATCTGGTGCAGAGCGTCGCTGCCATCACAGAAGCGGGATTGCGTGCCCTCTGGCGCAGCCCTCCAGGCAAATTTCCCGCAGCGGATATTGCAACCGTCTGGGAGGTTTGGCTCGAGCCTGAAATGGCCGAAGCTTTCGTCGCGGCCGCACCGAACTATGGCGTTACCGTGGGAGCAGATCGGCTGGAGTTTCCCGAAGATATCGTTGTGATCGTAGAGGCCGATCGCAATCAGCTCGCCCAAGCCGTCCGCCGACTAGGCGGCGTCCGCGCCCTTGCCGCTCCGACCATCACAGCGGATTTCTTCGACGGCTTGCCGGTGGCAGAACAGGCGCAGTGGGTCGATGAACTCGCGGGTCGTACGACCTACGCCGACAATCCCGATCCTGGCTACGTGACGCTCTTGGATACCGGGGTAAGTCGCGCGCATCCTCTCATTCAGCCCGCGCTTAGCGTGGATGACCGACATGCCGCCAACCCGGCCTGGGGGCTGGAGGACGTGAAGGGCCATGGCACGCAGATGGGAGGACTGGCGCTCTTTGGAGACCTGACGCCGAAACTGCACCAGGCGAACCCCGTTTCTGTCTTGAACCGTCTGGAATCCGTGAAGCTGCTGCCTGATGCAGGGATGAACCCGCATCATCTCCTCGGCGCGGTGACCAGGCAGGCGATCAATACAGTAGAACAGGTTGGCCACCGACGCCGTACATTCACCATGACGACGACGACAGGTGAGGATACACCGCACGATGGAGCCCCCACCTCCTGGTCAACGGAAGTCGATCAGCTTGCCGCCGGTGTATCAGGTGAAATCAAACAACAACGCTTGGTACTTGTTTCGGCAGGGAATACCGACAACTTCACCTTCGGTGCCGGAAACTACCTCGACCGATGCGATCACGAGGACAACGAAATCGAGTCGCCGGCCCAGGCGTGGAATGTTCTGTCTGTCGGCGCTTTTACAGAGAAAACCGTACTGCCAGACGGAGAGCTGGCCCAAGCGCTTGCACCATTCGGCGACTTGTCGCCAGCTTCGAGAACTGCATCATGGTCGTCCCATTGGCCGAACAAGCCTGACGTCGTCCTTGAGGGTGGAAACTGGGCGCTAAGTGCCATGCCTCCGCCAATGCGACACGGATGGTTATCACTCCTTTCGACGCACCACAATTATCCGGTCCGATCCTTCACATTCACCTTCGATACCAGCGCGGCGACAGCGCTTGCAGCGAAGGACGTAACGGAACTCTGGTCGGACTATCCGACGCTTTGGCCCGAGACAGTCCGTGGTCTCTATGTGTCTTCAGCGCGGTGGACGCAGCAGATGCGTGCACATCTGCCGGCCCAGCCGAACAAGGGTCACTACACGCCCCTTTTTCAGCGCTATGGATATGGCGTGCCGGACATGGCCCGTGCCCGCCGCAGCGCGTCGAACGCGCTGACCCTCATCGTGGAAGACACGATTACGCCTTACGGAATTTCTGAAAAGACCGGCGGTGATGTCCACAATGAAATGAAGCTGTTCGCCCTTCCCTGGCCCGTTGAGGCTTTGCGCGCGCTCGGCAATGCCGATGTGACCTTGCGGGTGGCACTCAGTAGCTTTATCGCTCCGAACCCGTCCGAAGCCTCGCGCGGCGTTCGGTACCGCTACGCGTCCCACAACTTACGTTTCCAACTTAATCGCGCTGGCGAGAACGAAGCCCAATTCCTGGCTCGGATCAGCAAGGCGGCCGAACAGCCCGATGGTCCTGCAAACGACGAGGATGATCTTTGGGACTACGGTAGCAATCGGCGCCATGTCGGATCGCTCCATATAGATCAGCTGACGTGCAAGGCTTCAGATTTGGCGCGGCGCAACTTGCTGGCTGTTCACCCTGTCACCGGATGGTGGAAGTCGAAAAAGCTTCTCGCTGAGGTTTTGCCTTCTGTACGCTTCGCATTGATTGTGGAAATCGACGCGGAGGAGTCGGACACCGAGCTCTACGCCGAGGTTCAAGTTGCTGTTGACGCCTTGATTGCCGCTCAAGCGGTTGTACAAGTCTGACTTTAATCGAGACTCCGCGCGCAGCTCCCAATCTAGGCATCTCATTTACATCCGAACGCCATATGATGTGGCAGTTCGATCGCTCTATTGAATCAAACACAGCAAAAGGGGAACCGTGGTCACACGGCTCCCCTTTCGGTTCGTATCGTCTAACCGCGTGCGCTGATCACGCGACCAAGGAGAGCCCCGCGCCCGCGTCCTGCGGTTGCTCACCGCTGTCGATGAACGGGATGATCGAGAAAGTCTGCCCGCCGCGCTGTTCTTCGTTCTGCACGGCGTTCACGCGCAGGTCACCGTCGGGCGTGTTGATCAGCAGCGACAGGTAGTCATTGCCAGTGCGGCTGCTTCTCGCCATCCAGGCTGAGCCGACGCGGATTGGCGTGCCACGGGGCGAGCTGACCTCGATCCGGTAGTCGGGGTGGGTCTCCTCGGTCTTGTAGCTGTTCTCGATCAGCATGAACTCCAGATCGAACATCATGTTGGCGATGTAGCCGGTGAAGGCGTTGTCGGCGTCCATGGCGGTAAGCTCGCCCGAGATCGAGCCGGATTTCATCAGGCTGTTCGAGACAAGAGGGATGATCTCGAATTCGCCGCTCTGGGACTTGCGCGCCTCTTTCGTCTGCACCGCGTTGACCCGGAACGGGCCGAGACCGACATCGATCTGCATCGAGATGTAGGGGTTGCCGCTGGTGTTGCCGGTCTCGTTCCAGGCGGTGCCAATGCGCACCTTGCGGCCAGACTTGTTGACCGCGGTCACGTCAAAATCCGGGCTGCGCTCAGACATCTTCGGGCGGGTTTCAAGTTGGATCGCAATGTCAAAGCGCGTCGAGTGGATCATGCCGGTGTACTGAGCGGCTGCGGTTTCAGCACTGCGGTTGAGGGTTCCTGCGAACATGGGATGGTTCCTTTTGGATTGGCCGGTGCCTGACGTTCTTGCCAGCGCATCCGGGATTGCTTTCTCGACCCCTTGAAGGATCACAAAAACAGAAAGCTCGCTTTCCTTTCAGCCCCGCCCAAGGGTCAGGGCTGCCGTCCGAGTGGGAATGCCCCCGCGCCTCCGGGTGCTACGCCGCTCCCCTGCCCATCTGGTCTCGATTGGCTGTCCGGATTTTCCGCGGCGTCCTTCGATTGCGCGATGAAAAACTCCGCCTCTTTTCCGTTCAACCGGTGCCCGGCCCGGTCGGTCAGGCCGATGCAGCTTCTGTTCGGCAGATAGGTGATCAGGTACTGACCGAGCCGGTCCTTGTGGACAATGTAGCCGGTATTGGCCCAGTGCACGGTCTGCCCGGCATCGACGGCGGCCTTGATGTCATTGAGTGTCATAAGAACCTCCTCAAGAAGAATGGTGGGGAAACGACGCAAGAAGCCCGAACTTCCAACCGGGCTTCCATGCACTATTCGCTTGGCAAACGGCCGAAAGCTGTCAGGCGCTTTTCGTGGCTTGCGTCGTGCGCGCAGCCATCCAATCCTTCAGGCCGAGAACCGTTCTTCCGGCGGCCACCTCGGAGGCCCAGGCAGACCTGGGGTCGCCGCAGGGCTTCCCGCAGACATGCTGCTCGATATGTCCATTGGCCATCCATGGTTCGGGCTGGATTCGGCGCAGCCAGTCCGCCATGCTCGGAATGCGGCCCTGTGCCAGCGATCTTCCGCTACGCGGGCGGCCGTGAACGCACGGTCAACACGCAAACCCCTGAAGACGGCGTGATCCGCGTCAGCGGCGTAAACCGCCAATGGGTCCTGCGACTTGGCGAAGAGGTGGTCTGCATCGAGGCGATCCCGCCCGCGGAGGCCACCTCATGAGCGATACCGGGAACACCGAGCTGGAAAAACGCCTCGCCGCCCTTGAGAAAGGCAGTGCCCGCGCCCCCACGGCGTCGCAGCGCCGGTCGCCCCTTCTCGCGCTGATCGTGGTCCTCGTCATCGGCGCAGGTGGTGCCCTGCTCTATCTCCTCTCACAGCCCGACGAAGAGGAAGCCTTGCCGACGGCCACCCCGGACGTCTTCCAAAACGAGGGGGACGGCTTTGGCGCTATCGAGACCTTGCCCTCGCCCGAGCCCGAGGTTGTGTTTGTCGGACCGGATCCAGTCGAGCCCAACGCGGAGCTTCTGGCGCAGATCACCGCGCTGCAGGCTCAGATCGAGGAATTACGCAACGCCCCCGAGCCGGTCGTCGAGGAAGACACCGCCGCCGCAGAGGCGATCGACGCGCTGACCGCTCAGATCGCTGCGCTACAAGCCGCCTCGGAAGCCGCACAGCAACGATTCCAGGACGAACTGACGGCGCGGGATCGAAGTCTTGAACAACTCCGCATGGATCTGGAACTGGCCCAACTCGAGGCCAGCCGACCCCAACCCGCCCCAGCGGGCCCCACGGAAGATGAGCTGCGCGCACGCGAGCAAGAGCGACTGCGCCGGGAGGAAGAAGCCCGGCGCATGGCCGAGCTGGAGCGCCGCGCCGCGGAGGAACGCGCCTTCCAGGAGCGGCGCATCGCCTCACCCACCATCGCGTTTGGCGGCACGTCCGGAGCGAATGAAACGGCTCTGACTGAACGCACTTTTGGCGAGGTGACTGATTTCGTGCTCAACGGTGCGTTGCCCTCCACCGTGACGCAGGCCGAGGTGATCGCCAATCCCTCCAACACGATTCTACAGGGCACCATGATCCAGGCCGTCATGGAAACCGCCCTTGACAGCTCCCTGCCCGGCCAGACCCGTGCCGTGGTCTCCGAGGATGTCTACAGCGTCGATGGCGTGCGCCTCTTGATCCCCCGCGGATCCCGTCTCGTCGGGCGCTACCGCGCTGGCGTCGATATCGCGCAGCGCCGCGTCACGATCGCCTGGGACCGGATCATCCTGCCCGACAACCAGACCGTCCAGATCAGCTCCTTCGGAGGCGATGAACTGGGTCGCTCCGGCGTCACGGGTTTCGTGGACACGCGCTTTGCCGAGCGTTTCGGGTCGGCCGCCCTGATCTCGCTGATTTCGGCCGCGCCAAGTGCCGCCGCCTCCGAGGTCCAGGATGAGACTGCCGCCGACATTCTCGAAGACGTTGGCGATGATCTGGCAGATGCCACGGACAGTGTGATTGGCGATTACCTCTCCATCGGCCCCGTCATCTATGTCGACCAGGGCGCCCGCGTCACGGTCATGGTCGACCGCGATCTGGAGATATTCTGAGCCCATGTCGCTGAGCTATCTCGAAACCTCGCTCGACCGGATCGACGCCGCCGCCCGCGACGATGTCATCGAGATCTGCATCAACCCCGACGGGACCTGCTGGGGAGAATTCCAGGGCGATCACTTCATGCGCGCGCTGGATCAAAGGCTGACGGGCGTTCAGGTCAGGGACCTCGGCAACCAGATCGCCTCCTCTGCCAATACCACGATGAGCAAGGACCGCCCCATGGTCTCGGTATCGATCACCTACAAGGGTCGCCCGATCCGCGCACAGGTCATCACCCCGCCCGCCGTGCTCTCGGCCATGTCGATCAGCTTGCGGTTCTTCTCGAGCCTGCCGCTCGAGGGCATTGCGCTCGATTTTCTTTATGGCAAGGAGCGCAAGCTCGAAAATTTGCGCGCGGAAAAGAAGCGCGCCTTGCGCGCTGTTGTGGCTGCGGGCGTGATCGATGATGCGCTGGCCTTCTGCGTCGAGAACAAGCTCAACATGATCGTCTCGGGCGGCACCTCCACCGGCAAAACCGTCGCCGCGCGCAAGATCCTCTCTCACGTGCCGTCCGAGGAAAGGATCGTCACCATCGAAGAAGCCGCCGAGCTTCTGCCAACCCAACCAAATGCCGTGACCCTCATCGCCAATCGCGACGCGGAATTCCAGACCGCCGATGTGCTTCTCACCGCCACGCTGCGCATGCGCCCCGACCGGATCATCCTGGGCGAGGTTCGCGGCAAGGAGGCCATGACCTTTCTGGAAGCCATCAACACCGGCCATGGCGGCTCGATGACCACGCTGCATGCCGAAACCCCGCAACTCGCCGTGCAGCGGCTCGCGATCGCTGCACTCAAGACCGAAATCCCGATGACCTATGCCGACATGATCCAGTACATCGAAAATTCCATCGATGTGATCATCCAGGCCGGTCGCCATGACGGCAAACGCGGCATCACCGAATTCTACCTCCCCGGCGCAACTGAGATTGGAATTTCCCCATGAAGACCTTTGAATATGACATCCTGTTCTTTCCGGTGAAGAAGCAAGAGGACTACGACGAGGTGCGACGTGCTTTGAATGAGCGCGGCGCGGAAGGGTGGGAGGTTATCACCGCCGAAGCCGGCGACTACGGCTACACCACTTTCTTGAAGCGTGAGACTGGTACAATGAAGGCGGCATCGGAATGACACGGGCTATTGCAGTCGCTGGCCTGCTCTTGATCTTTGGCACAACTGCTGGCGTAGCCGAGCGGAACCTGATCCCGACGCTCGACAACCACCCAAATGTTTGCCCAGACCAGCCACCTGAGCCGAAGTGGATGCAGAACATCAATGTGCGCGAATCCTATAAGCGCCTTTTGATCCAACAGATATATCGGGCTCAAAGCATGGAGCGCGTCGTAGACTCGCAAAACTGCGACTGTCCCACACGGTATCCAACTTGGGAGGACGCCGTACGCTTCTACACAGAGCGCTATGCTTCATCTAAATACTGGGACGTTGTCGAAGCGACGTCCGAATACCGACGACAGGCAAATGAACTGCGCCGCGCCGCAATGCCAATCTGCGTAGCAGCTGGCAACTGGTAGCAATCCATGAGTGTCGTCACCTACTTCGTGGAAACGTCCGAAGGGTATCTAGATACCGCTGCCGAAACTCAGTTTGGTGCGGTCGCAGCAACGGTCGGCACGTTGCTGGTTCTGGGCACAACACTAGTTGTCATTCTGGTCTTCATCAACATGATCTACCAGTATCGCGCCATGGACGGCCGAACTGCCTTTTGGCTGGCCGTGAAGGTCGGACTTATAGGGGTCTTCGCGGCCAACTGGGTCCAGTTCAATGCGCTTGCCTCAGCAATACTGAACGGAATTGACAGCATTGCCGGGGCACTTGTGGCTTCTGTCGGCGGCGGATCACCTGGTCCGTCGGGTACCTTTGCAGAGGAATTTGACGAACTGATTGCAGCGCTCGGGGACTATCTGAATGCTGCGGGATCTGAGCTGAACTGGATGGCGGGTGCCTTGCTTGACACACTTGGGGTTCTGCTGCTCTCGATTCTTGGCGGGTTGGCGGCGTTCATTGTTGTGGCGTCCCGGCTCATGATCGCTCTGCTAATTGGCATTGCGCCAGTGATGATCTTCTTGACCCTGTTCGAGGTGACCAAGGATTATTTCGCGCGCTGGTTATCCGCGCTCATTTCATTCGCGATGTATCCGATCGTCGTCGCCGGAGTGTTCGCGACGATCACGGGGGTCTCTCGGGCGCTTCTTGCCGAGCTTGGCGACCCGGAGGGAGCCTCGAACATAGGGGCCCTTATCCCATTTTTCATGATGGTGCTGATGGCAAAGGGTTTCATCATTGCAACGCCTTTCTTGGTCCGGGCGATTTCTGGAAACATCATGATGCCGGCACTCTCGGCCGGGTTCGGGGGAAGCTATGCCTTCGCCAGAGGGCTTGCAGGTAGCCAACAAGTTTACAATCGCTATGCCATCGGTGGCGCAACTGGGGCTGAATACGCAGCCCTTCGAGCGCGACAATTCTTCGGCGTGCAAGCCTTGCCGAGCCGGCCAAATACTCCTGGAGGGCCAACTGCGGCTCGTCCGGGTGACGCAACCGGAACAGGCGCCCGAATGCTGGCACAGCTTTCAAGACTTGGTAGGTTGGGCAGGCGGTGACAGCCAGGTGCCAAAAACTTGCCAAAACTGCAAAGGTTTCGCCGCGGGTTTTTGTCATTGCTAAACGGTTGATCCCTCGCGACACAAGGCACGTGGCCAAACACGACCGTTTCTGCCACAGGCGGAATCAACAATTTTAACACCGTGCCACGGCCCTGCGCATCGCCCGATTGCCAACTGGCTCAGGCTCTTCTCCGGGGTGTTGCCCTTCACCTTTCCAGTCGTCTGACCAAAGCCAATCTTCGAAATAATAGAGCCAAAGGTAAGTCCACGGAATGATGGTTTGGTCGATCCGCTTCCGCGCGTCCCATTCCCTGGCACCTGGAAGATAAAGACAAAGGCGCAGCGGATCTCTGTAGACGTGAGGCAAAGGACGCCCTGCCGCCAGCAACTCCAGATCCGGGTCGTCTATCTGAACACCGGGCGTTTGACCCGGCTGAAACGTGATAGTGGCAAGGTAGGAGCGCGCCAAGGCGGTCGGTTGTATAGGCTCTTGCCATGTCAATTTGTTTGCGCGTACCTGCCCCACACCACTGATAGCCGGGCTTGCCTTCAGGAACAGCAGCTGCTGCGACAGGGTCAGGTCGTATTGCCCGCCTCGTCCTATCATCAATCACCGAAGAACGTATTTGTGGGCACGGTCGTTGATGCTGCGACCTTCGATGTCGTCAGCCCGACCACAGGTGCGACAGAAAGCAGACCCGATTTGCGACCATCCGACACCGCATTGACGCGGTTGCCGAGAACCCGTCCGGTGACACCGGAACCGAACGAACGCTCCATGTTCAATGACACACGGTCCTGACCAACAGCATCGCGAAGGACTTCAAAGTCGGACAGAGCTTGTGCGTGCCACGCATAGAACGCTGGTGCCCGGCGTTCATCCTTGTTCCAATTGTCGGCGAAGTTTTCCCCGTTGGTTGTCTCGTTCAGGATGGCATAGCCCCGCCGTCCGTCCAGAATGGGGCGGTCGATGAAGTGCGGCATCATCCGGATCGTTTCGACCAACAGATCCATTTCGTCATGGAAGACGTGGTTGCGCACGCAATAGGCATAGGACTGCATCGCAAGGGTGGTAATGATAACGGAAATCGGGGCCACGTCTTGCGTGTTGTTCTGATAAAAAACGTCGCGGTGCCGTTTGAGCAATTGCACGATGCGGCGCAGGATGCCTTTCACTGCTTCTCGGACGGGGAACGGCTCCACCGTCGCCTCGTCCCGCTGCATGGCGATAAACTTGCCCACAAAGGTAGGCCGGAGTGCGGCGCGCTCATCGAACAGGGTCTTGTAGGCCCGCGGGTTTGTCGGATGCCATTCCTTCAGAGCCCGGTCGGGCACCAATTCGCCCCGGTTGCCGCAGACCGGGTTTGCTATCGTCGGGGATAGGTCGAGGTGGAAGTCCCCCGCATAGTTGAGACGCCAACAACGCTTTTTTTCTTCGAGAAGGCGCACATAGGTGGCGTGTTCCTTGAGCCGGTTTCCAACCGCCGCCTTCAGGGTCGCTGGTGAGATGCCGGACGCGATACCTGCACAAAAGCAGATCAGATCGACATCGAATTCCCGCCGCCCGATTGGCTTCACGGCCGTTCCAAGCGCACTGGACCCTTGGAGATAGACCAGAACACTGACGAGTAGGGGATCAGTTGAACCGGACAGCCAGTCTCCGACGGCACCATAGCTCTGGCGCGCACGATCAAACTGGGTTTCGGTGAGGTCCAGATCCTCGCCTATCTCGTCCAGGATGGTGAATATCTGCGTGCGCCGCCGAATATCACTGTCGGTCAGCGGCTGTCGCAACATCTGATTCATGCGCTTTCTCCTTGAGTTGATAGACCGGCACGAAGGTATCGGCAGGCTGGGTGAAAAAGATCGGGGTCAGGTGGGGCTTTGCTTTTCGGGCTTCTGACATACCGAGGCCCTTGAGGCGGCCGATCTTCGTGGTGTCATCCAAGGTAAAAAACCCGCTCGGGACAGACGGCGAAATGCGGTAGATGCGATCCCCATCGTAAGGGTGTCCCGTCAGAAGTTTTGCCATGCCGAGGGCACCATGTGATTGCCCATCCGCGTAAAGGTTGAGGACTTTGAGTCCGAGACCGGCAAACCCGGGACTTTCGGGCAGCATGTAGACCTCGTCCAGACACCCCAGACTCAGAATGCGCAGGTCTGACGGGTGCCACCCCAGAAGGGTGATGGCTTCGACGACGGCAATGGCCGTGGGGTTGTTGGCCCATGTCCCGCCATCGGTCAGGCCGATATCATCAGCAGTGCGATGTCGCTTGAAATACGTAGGTGCCGCTGCCGTAGCCAGGGCGGCATCAAGCGCAGTCTTGCGATAATCGGTTTGCAGGCGTGTGTGATGCGCGGTCTTGTAGATATAAGGGCTGCGGAGATCGGCATCCCACGCCGGGATCACCAACCGGGTCTGTGATTGCCCGATCAGATCGTTGTTGAGAACGGCCTTGAGTTCACGGGCAAGAATTGCCGCATCGTGCTTTGGACCGACTACGTGCCGACCTGTGGCGGTGAGGGTGCGCCATGCCTGCCGTATCCTCCCCAGCGGTTCATCATCCGCATTGTCCTGACCGAAGATGACAGGCCCGCGACGCTCGTAAAGCTCGAGCAGTTCCTTTGCCGTGCGGCCGAGGCCAAGGCCGAGTGCGATGATGCCACCCGTCGATGTGCCCGCGATGAGATCGAAATAGCGCCCAATGGGCTGGCCCAGATCTTCCTCGAGCCCCGCGAGGAATGCAGCGGGCATCGTGCCCTTAATCCCGCCCCCGTCGATGGAGAGGATGCGACGTATCTGCCTGTTGTTCCCACCGTTGCTCATCCTGACATCCATTCCGCTTATGCCCTTCAGCCTTTCGGCGGATACGGGTCCTTGCCATAGGTGTTGCGCTCGCGGATGCGACCATTCTCGCCGTGGATCAGCATCTCGCTGCCCTGACGAATGGCGGATTCCCGCGCGGCCGTGATGGCCTCGCGCTGCGTGCCGTGGACGGAAGACGCGCGGGAGTTACCCGCCCCCTTCACTGCCCAACCGCTTTCATGCGGCACAACATGCTGATTTTTCTTAGACATTTCAAGCCTCACGTGTCGATTTCGGTTGACGATGCGACAACCTTGTGTTTAAATATACAGGAAGAAATGGCGTTTATCAACCACAACAATAACCGCCGGGAGAGGATCATGTTCGGACAAAGACTCAGGCTTGCCCGCAAGCGGGCGGGTCTATCCATGCAAGCGCTCGCGGAGCGCGTAACCCCAAGCGTGTCAGCGCAGGCCATCAGCAAATACGAGGCGGACAAGATGATGCCGTCCTCGTCAGTGCTGGTCGGCCTCGGCAAGGCGCTCGGCGTGTCACTGGACTTCCTGCTCGGCGGTCAGGTCGAAGCTCTGGAAAGCGTCGAGTGGCGAAAGAACTCGACCGCCTCGGCGCAGGATCGCGCGATGGCGGAATCCATCGTCATCGAGAAGCTCGAAGACTATCTCGCCATCGAGGACATCCTCGATATGCACCCCGCTGAAGACCCCTTCGCCGCGCTGCGCGTGGACATGGTGGCCGATGAAGAGGCCATCGACGCCAAGGCGCGGGACGTGCGGCGCGAGTGGCAGCTTGGGATCGACCCGATCCCGAGTATGACCGCCCTGCTCGAAGACAAGGGACTCAAGGTCATCGAGGCCGATCTCCCGGAACGCATCAACGGGCTGGCCTGTCATGTCGAACGGGCGGAGGGCGCACCGACTGAGGTGATCGTCGTCTCGCGGCACACCAATGTCGAACGCAAGCGCTTCAACCTCGCCCACGAACTCGCGCACCGGATCATCACCGAAACCGGCAATGCCGCACTGAAAAAGGAGCCCTCGATGCACCGCTTCGCGGGGGCGTTCCTCATTCCGCGTGAGCATCTGGAAGAGGAAGCTGGCCGAAACCGTCACGGCATGACCTGGATAGAGATCATGCGGCTCAAGCGCACCTATGGCGTCTCCGCCGCCGCGATGCTCGTGCGGCTCGGCCAGGTGGGCATCCTGTCGAAGAGCGCTGTGGAATATGCGTTCAAGACCTATGCGCGAAGCTGGCGGCGCGAGGAGCCGGAGCCTATCGGTCCAGGCGAGGGCTTTGCGGCCTTCGAGAAGCCGCAGCGCTTCGAGCGCCTCGTCTGGCGCGCGCTCGGCGAGGAGATGATTTCCCCCGTGCGGGCGGCGCAGATGCTCGGGCTCCCCTTGAGCGTTGTCGAACGCGACATCAGGGGGCCTCGTGACCAGTGACCTGTGTTGTCGTCAATGATGCGTCCTGTCTGATCGACTTGAAGAAGGGAGAGTTGCTGCACGTCCTGCTGCGGCTGCCCTATCGCTTCATCGTGCCCCTGCCCATCCGTGAGGAGGAGCTGCTCGATTTCACGGCGCAGGAATGGCGGATGCTCGAAGACGGTGGCCTCGCCACCTACGATCTGCCGGGGGAAGAAGTCGCGCGGGTTTTCGCTCTAAAGCGGGAACATAGCCGCCTGTCGGCCAATGATTGCTTCGCCCTCGTGACGACAACCTGCCAGGAAAACGGCATCCTCCTGACCGGCGACAACCTTCTACGCAAGGTCGCCACCGCTCGCGCGGTGCGCGTTCATGGCGTCCTCTGGATCATCGACGAGCTGCACGCCGCCGAAGCCTGCGATGTCGGGCTTCTTGTCTCCGCCCTGCAAATCTGGCGGGCGGATGAGGCGGTCTTCCTACCCCCCGCCGAGATCGACAAGCGGCTGCGCCGTCTCGGGGCATAATCTGAACAAGGTGGAGATGGCTGGACCCTGCCCACGACGTTCCGAGCGAAAGATCGAACGGTCATGCAAACCAGCCCCTTTTTTCGGCGTCAAAAAGCATCGTTTGTGGGATGCTGCGGGTCCTGTGGACACGACGATAAGATCGTGACCATGGGATTGGAGGCTTCCGATGAAGAGACGAACGTTCAGCCGCGAGTTCAAGATCGAGGCTGTGAGGCTGGTGACCGATCGCGGCGTTGCC
>Ga0189283_10327_pt1 | contig 17676 bp, 19 predicted proteins | sample N26C4minimetaG_FD_130320 | JGI IMG/M metagenome (GOLD analysis project Ga0189283, IMG submission 130320) | Marine microbial communities from the Costa Rica Dome - N26 C4 mini metaG | ecosystem: Environmental > Aquatic > Marine > Oceanic > Photic zone | place: Costa Rica: the Eastern Pacific...
AAGCCTGCTTCTGCCAGAACTTTCGTGATCGCAGCCGTAAGCGTCGTCTTGCCGTGGTCTACGTGACCGATCGTGCCAACGTTACAGTGCGGCTTGTTACGTTCAAACTTTGCTTTTGCCATTGCCCGTTTACCTTTGCAAGCAACCACGCCCGTGCGTTGGGCGAGCTTCTCTGTGTCAACGTCGCAGCAACCCACCCTTGGACTGCCACATGAATTCTGCGCCCGAGAGGGACGTTACTTTATGGAGCGGGTGAAGGGAATCGAACCCTCGTCGTAAGCTTGGAAGGCTTCTGCTCTACCATTGAGCTACACCCGCACAAGCCAGCGGCTCCTCTCGAACACAACAAGCCTTCCAGGGCAAAAGCCCCTCTACATCGGGCTTTGGTCGAGGAAGGATAAGTGGTGGAGGGGGCAGGATTCGAACCTGCGAAGCCGAAGGCGACAGATTTACAGTCTGTTGGGTTTGACCGCTCCCCAACCCCTCCACTATGTAATTTATTTACGCCCGTGCATACTCACACACCAGCGTCGCGGTGAGGCGCAATATGCGCATATCTGAGGGCATGTCAACAGCAACTTCGGAACTATCTTCATTTTTTTCAAACTGCTTTATATAGGTGGCTCTTTCGCGTATGTGACAGGCATAAGGCACGTGCACGCAGCGCCGTGCACCACACAACCCACACGCTTGGGACGACCATGAAAAAGACAGGAAATATGCGGCCCAGTAAGCCATCAGGCAAGCCCGGCGGCAGGCAAGACGGCCAGCGCAGCCACCGCCCTGAGAGCCGAAGAGAAGGCCGGGTTGAAAGCAGGAGCGAAGGCCGCCACGAGGGCCGCCAGGAGAGCCGGAGTGAGCACCGCGGCGACAGGCGCCATGACGGGCGCGGTGCAGCGCCCAGCGCCAAAGGCCTGAGCCCCAGATCAAAAGACGGCTTTTTCCTCTTCGGTCGCCACGCGGTTGAAGCGGCGCTCAAGAACCGGGCGCGCGAATGTGTGCGCATCATCGCGCTTGAAAAAGCGCTATCGGATGAGCTCCTGTCCCTCCGCCCTGGCGTGAAGGTGGAACGAGTGGAAGACGAGGCCGTGCTGCGTGCCAGCGTGCCCGCTGATTCTCCCCATCAGGGTATCCTGATGGAAGTCCGCCCCCTGCCCGGCCATGATATTTCAGAGCTGGAACCCGTTGAGGGCGAGAAGAATATTATCCTGATGCTCGATCAGGTCACCGACCCTCATAATGTGGGCGCCTGCCTGCGCTCAGCCGCAGCCCTCGGCGCCCGCGCGCTGATCACGCAGGACCGCAACAGCCCCGGCGAAAGTGGCACGCTCGCCCGCGCCTCCTCCGGCGGGCTTGAGGTGATGCCGTGGCTTCGGGTTGCGAACCTCAGCCAGACGCTTGATGCGCTCCGTGACCTCGGCTACTGGCATGTGGGGCTTGACGGCCATACAGATACTGCGCTCGCCGACATCAAGCTTGGCGACAATCTGGTCATCGTCATGGGCTCTGAAGGCAAGGGCCTGCGCCCGCTCGTGCGCAAACACTGTGACGCGATCGCCAAAATCCCGATGAGCGGACGGGTCGAGAGCCTCAATGTCTCGAACGCGGCGGCGATCGCCCTATATGAACTGATGAAGTGATCCAGACGCACGTTCTGGACGAAGAGAGACTATGACCAGCGCACAAGACATCATCGACCTGCTCGGCCTTGAGCCACATCCGGAAGGCGGCTTCTACCGCCGTACCTACCAGCATAAGGAAGGCCCGGTCGAGCGCGGATACTCCACCGCCATTTATTACCTACTGGAGGGCGGCGAGGATGCACTGTGGCACCGCACGGACGGGGACGAAATCTGGCACTGGTATGCCGGTGCCCCGCTCACGCTCTCGATCGCGGACCGGGAGAACAAGGTGGAGGCCCATACGCTCGGCAGTGACCTGTTGGCCGGCATGCGCCCGCAAATCCTCGTGCCCGGCAATCACTGGCAACATGCCGAGAGCAATGGTGAGTGGACCCTGTGCGGCTGCACCGTCTCCCCCGGCTTTGAATTCATGAGCTATGAACTCGCCGAACGCGGCTGGCATCCCTCAAAAGCATAAGGGCGGCACTGCACCATCGCAGCACCGCCCCTACTCTTACTCAACACTGAAAACCTAGTTGAAGCCCTTGAGGTTCTGCTCACCAATCTGTGTGGGCGCGAGGGCGTCGCTTTCGTCGTAGGTGCGGAACAGCTCCCACTTTACCCCTGCCGGGTCCTCGGACCATGCCTTCTTGGATTTTGCGTAGCAGCAGCTTACGTCACCATCCACCCGCATCGGTGCCTCGATGCCGTTCAAGCGGGTGCCGAGGGTGGCAAGCTCTTCGTCCGACTGCACTTCAACACCCAGGTGCCCTACCCCGTGGCTTTCACCGCCGCAGCCGCAGGATTTGGAGACCGCGAAGTTGACCGCAAGGTCATCGGGCGCCCATTTGGCATAGTCACCCCGTACCTTCACAGGCTCCGCACCGAACATGGCGGAATAATATTTGATCGCGGCGTCCAGGTCAGAGACACCCACATGAACATGCAGTCTTTTCATTTTTCTATCCTTCACTTGTCGCAACACGTGCGATTCTCTTGGTTCAGTTTCTCGTCCCGTACCGGCAAGCCAAGCTCACCAGCACAGCAATCTTCCATCAGGTAGCCCATCAGCCCCTGCATCACACCGAAGTCCGGCCGGTAAATCACCTGCCGGGCGTCTCGCCTTGAGGTGACAAGGCCAACCGCCTCCATCTGCGCCAGGTGGCGCGAGAGCGTGGTGGCGTTCACCTTCAACTCGTCCGCGATGCGGCCGGCCGGGAGGCCGTCCTGCCCGAAACGCACCAGCAGGCGGAAAACCCGCATCCGTGTGTCCTGCGCCAGGGCGCCCAAAATCGATATGACTTCATTTATTTGCATATTTGTACAAATATACATTTATATGATTTCGTCAAGGTCTTATCGCCCTCAACCCTGCAGTTTTCCCGGAACGCATACTGCCCCCTTTTTTCCGGCGCGCTTTTCCCCTAGGGTGGCATCACAGTTAAGTACCGGGCCATGGGGCGCCCGGCTGGGGCATCGTCACAGGACTGCACGGAGGGGACTAGATTATGAGTGAACACGAGGCTGGCGCCGCGATTGAAGACATTGCAGCGGCGTTTGAGAAATCTGTCATGGCGGCGATCAACCGCCTCGGCGGCACGGCGGACGATCTAGAGGCGGCATCGGCGGCCATGGCCATGGCGGTTGAGGAAACCAGCCTCGGCATGACCGAAGCATCGCACAAGGCGCAAAGCGCAGGCTCCAGCGTGAATGCGGTCGCTAGTGCGACGGAAGAGATTTCAGCCTCGGTCGCGAATGTGAGCGAGCATATGGGCCGCGCGGCGGAAGTCACGCAGGCCGCGCTCAAGGAGGCGTCTGAGGCCGCACGCCTTATCCAGACCCTGAACGAATCCGGCAAAAAAATCAGCGATGTGATCAAGCTGATCAACGACATCGCATCACAGACCAACCTGCTTGCGCTCAACGCCACCATTGAGGCTGCGCGCGCTGGCGAGGCGGGCCGTGGTTTTGCCGTGGTGGCCAGTGAAGTCAAGGCGCTTGCGACCCAGACCGCACGCGCGACCGACGAAATCTCGCAGCAGATCGCCGAACTGCAAGGCGCGACCAATGCGGCGGTAACCGCCTTCGACCGCGTGAGCACCCGTATCACCGAGGTGGATGAAATCGCATCCGAGGTCTCCTCCACTGTCAGCCAGCAGGCCGCTGCCACGCAGGAGATCAGCCACAGCGCCGCGCTGGCGGCCGAGGGCACCAGCGGGGTGATCGGCGATTTTGCCCGCATGCAGGATGCCACCCAGCGTACCGGCCAGGCGTCAGAGGAAGTATCGGGCAAGATCCGGGTCCTTCAGGACCACGGCCTCTCGCTCCGCGACAGCGTGCAGGATTTCCTCGCCAAACTGCGCTGACACGAGAAGCTGAAAGAAACCAAAACAGCGAAGGGCCGCATCACGCGGCCCTTTTTCTTTGCAGGCACCTGCCCGCTTACCAGTATTCGCGGACTCGCCAGATCTTGCCGTCCTTGAATTCATAGGTGGTGACATGGCCGTCATAGCTGCGCGGCTGCCAGCCATCATCGACCTTGCGATCATAGGTGCCCGATGTCTCAAGGATCACGATATTCTTGCCGGTGATATGATTTTGTATCGTCACCTGGCTGCCACGGGTTGCCGCCCGTGCGATCCGGCGCTCGAAGCCCTCTCGCATTGCCGCCTTGTCAAAGTCGGCGCCATACTCAAGGTGAATATAGCGCATATCCTCATGCATCAGCGCCATAACATCCTCGACCGCGGCCATGCCGCGCTGGCTAACCTCACCGCTTGCGCGAATGAAGCTGCGGACCATGCTCAGCATTTCGTCGGCCTGCATCACCTCGGGCGTACCGGTTTCCTCGCCAGCGGCATGAACCACCGGATTTACCAGCATAAAGGCCAATGCCAAAATCAGTTTTTTCACGTCTTCCCCCTTATTGTGCCAGACGAGCCTGCTTTCGGGGACCAGCTGCCACCGCGCAATGCTTTTGCGGTGAAACGAGCACTTTCACCGACCAACCTCACCCCACTTGCCCCCTCGTTTTTTACTGGCACAGATCATGCACACTTCCTGCACAGATTGGCCCTCTACGAGAGCCAATTTTAGCCCAACCCAAGGAGCCAATAAAAAAGGCCGCCAAAGGCGACCTTTCTTGTCTTTTGCTTGTACCAGCGCTTAGATCGCGCGTTTCCGCAGTTCCACGGCACCCCAGAGGAAACCAGCCGCGACCACAACACCGAGCCAGAACTGGGGGTTTGCCAGGCTGTAGCTAAACCCTTGCCACTGCAGGCCATTCACCAGTGCCATCAACAGGTCACGCGGGCCGTCGAAGTCATCAGGCATGTTGCGGAACGCGCCGTCCTGCCAACCGCCCATGTGGGTCCCAACCCAGCTTGCGATCACATGGCTATCAAGGAACAGTTCCTCAACAATCATCACCACGAAGGGTGGCAGGATCGCCCACAGGAATGGCATCCGGGAGGCATAAGCCGAGACAAACAGCACCCAAGCCAGCAGCGGCAAAGCCCAGATCATCGAGATCATGAAGTGCGACAGAACGCTGAACCAGCTGGTGATCATCAGGCCAAGCGGCCACAGGTCCAGCACCGGCCCACCCTGGAACACCATGAGGATGCTCAGGAAAATCGCAATCACAAGCTGCGCCGAAATAGCAACCGCCAGGAAGGCGAGCGGGGCGACAACGATCGGCGTGAAGAACTTGGCCAGCACTTCCTGCCAGTCGGAAACCGGCATGGATTTCCAGAACAGGATCGAACGGTCGCGGCGTTCTTCATAAAGCGCCCCAAGGAGCGAGAAGAAGATCACGAATGGCAGCGCAATCCATGCCAGCATACTCATCGCCCAGTAACCGATTGTAATCGCTGCCGGAAACTCGTCAGGCTCCTTGATGGAAGCCTTGTTCATCGCATCCGCCAGGTTCTCAATGCCTTCATGCTCCATGCCGTCAAAGTACAGCATGTTGCCGAAGCCAAGGCTGGAGCAGATCACCAGAAGGACCGTCAGGCCCGCCAGGATCACCGGGACACGGATATAACCGTTCTTGCCGTCCAGAACCTCGCGTTTCACCAGGGCTACAAATGTGTTCATTGCCCCTCTCCTGTCATTGTCGCCACGAAGATATCGGCGAGCCCAAGGCGGCGCGTTTCGCCCAGTTTGGCAAGCGTTTCGCGGTCGATATTTTTATAGACGCACGTTGATTTCCCGAATGTCGTACCCTTCGCGATGGGCTTGAGGGCCATCGCTTCAGCTTCCTTGCCGGGCGCGACCAGAACCTCGATGAACTGCTGCGTAAGCTCGTCCATCTCCGCTTCGAGCACGATCTCGCCGTCACGAATGAACATCACGTCAGAGAGGATATGCTCTACCTCTTCCACCTGGTGGGTGGTGATGATGACGGTGCGTTCCTCATCGAAATATTCCTCGAGCAGGCTTTGGTAGAACTGCTTGCGGAACATGATGTCGAGGCCGAGTGTCGGCTCATCGAGCACCAGAAGCTTCGCGTCGATCGACATGACAACCGCCAGGTGAAGCTGGACGGTCATGCCCTTCGAGAGCGCACGAACCTTGCGGTCGAGCGGCACCTTGGTGCGACTGAGGAAGTTCATGGCTTTCGCGCGGTCGAACTTCGGATGCACGGATTCGACAAAATCGAGCACCTCAACCACTTTCATCCATTTCGGCAGGGTCGCGACGTCGGAGATGAAGCAGATGTCCTGCATCAGCGCCGGGCGTTCTTTAGACGGATCGTGGCCGAGAACCCGAAGCTCGCCTTCATAGGACGAAAGCCCGAGTACAGCATTGAGCATGGTGGTTTTGCCGGCGCCGTTTGCGCCGATCACGCCAACGATGCGGCCGAGCGGGATAGTGAAAGTTGCGCCCTTGAGCGCGGTGAAATTGCCGAAGCTTTTGGCAAGGCTACGGGCTTCAACAACCGGGGTAGCTAATGTCTGTTCTGTCATTCCTGCCTCCCCTAGTGGCTCTGGCTGCTTTTGAGCAGCTCTTCAGCGTTGAGGCCAAGGCGGCGGATTGTCTCCAGCACGCGCGGCCATTCTTCTTTGATGAAACGGTCACGCTCGACTTCCATAAGCCGGTCGCGTGCACCGTCAACCACGAACATTCCCAGTCCGCGTTTCTTTTCAACCAGACCGTCCATTACCAGCTCCTGATAGGCTTTTGAGGCAGTGATAGGATTGATTTGCAAATCCACAGCTACGTTGCGTACCGATGGAAGCGCTTCGCCTTCGCGAAGGGAGCCCTCCATAATGGCCGCAACTACCTTGTCCTTCAGTTGCCGGTAGATCGGCTGGTCATCCGTCCAATCCGGCGTCATAGGCTTTTCCCCTTAGGCAAAAGTGGTGAATGATGTGTCAGACTGGCCCCGAAATTGGCTCTCGAGCGCAGCAACGCGGCCAGCCTCACGCGCCAGGCGGCGGGTGCGACGGTGGGAGCGTCTTGAGTGATGGTAGGAACGCAGTGACATTTTCTTCTCCTCGCTGTTTTTATTGTTATGGCCCACTTTCGGGCGTTGCTCTTTTGCTGTCGTCATCTTGCGCGTTTAGCGCTTTTTTTGTATTTGGTGAGCCGGAGGGGCCGGTTGGCATCTTTGGCCATTTTTCCCGGCCCCCTTGCTCATCTCCTCACTGTCGTGACGGTCTCTCGCGGTATTGTTGTTCTCTCGCTCTCGTCACTCGGGCCTGGTATTTTTACCTATCGCCCCACCGGCACATTTTCCTCGCTGAGCCCTTGTCATCTTATTCCGCCGTGCTTGGAAGTTGGCGTCGCGTCTGTTTGGGCGTTTTATCGTGCCGGTGTATTAGTTATGTATAACACCTAAGCGGATATGACAAGAGGATTCTGCAAAGAAAAAACAGAAAATCACATAAGAAACTGTATTCATTGAATATTTTTAGTTCACCGATATACCAAAAGGTGTCCCGCGACACTAATTTTGTCACTTTGCGACATTAGACTCAAAAGTTGCCCGGCCGCGCAACATTCGCAAATCGGCCTCCGAACACATTGTCGTGGGACACCGGTCATGTCGTGGGACACCGGTCATGTCAATTTCGGCCACGGTTTAGTCAAATTACCGTCTCGTGAAATTTTCAGAAACTTTTGACCCATTTTGAGACGGGTAAACTCAGCACAAATTTTTACGATTATTACCCAAATAAGAAACAAAGTTTCCCCTACAATAACTCGCGATCAAACCTTGCTACTCCTGCTTCTCGTCGGTCGGTTCGCAAATAGCAATGTCGTGGTCATACGGCCCTAGTGTGGCATGTATAATTTCGAGAGCCATTGATACATAAAGCCGGGCCTCCTCCTCGTTCATGAATGAACCGGAATGCACGATCGAGTTTCTCGCTCCATGCAACTTCCCCACCTTCGACTTCAATCGGCGAAACTCTTTTAAGTGGTCCTGCCCTGCAAGAGCCGGCAAAATTAATTTGTCGAATTTGCCATGGACGCCATTTGCCCACTTCAGAAGATGGCTGCTCTCCAACCTCAACGCACTTAGTGAATACCTGTGCATAGACATCGTCCGCCGATTGCTTTTCTTCCCTGCCGTCAAATACTGCCTCGATGCATTTCGAGATTATATTTTCGACGACCACTGGCAATCGGGAGTTTGAAGCGCCCTTTGGAGAATTACTTTGCCGCTCAAACGCATCTAAATATGGGGAGGATCTACAGACCTCAATTAGCCTGTAGACCTGCCGAGGACTAATCGAGAGCAACTTCGCTGCCTCTTCAATTGAGGTCGCGGAATTTCGAAAACGAGAGGCAAGTGGCTTAATAACGGCAAATCGATGCTCTGCCTCATTCTCTGGACGATGCGAATGCAATTAGTGGCCTCCATAAATGACCCGACTGCACTCGCCATTATTCTAATTTTACTAGAATGAAGAATTAAAAAAATAAGTAATTGTTAGATAAAATTATTATTTGCTAAAAAAACAAAAACATTGTCAAGAAACAAAAACGACTCGAAACTTATCATCATACCGAAAATATGAGAGAAAAATTAAACAATACTATACAGATTATTTTTAAAATTTATCGAACATCAAATTCACATATCGTCTCCATCAAGATCATCGAAACGAGATACTTCTATGGTCGGCGAATTAGGGAACTTGATTGACAGAAGTAACGTGCCATTATCGGCCTCGACAAACGTTCGCAACATGCAGAGAAAATCATCCACATGTGCCGTTTCATTTTTGATAACGCCTACGTCAACCCGACGTTCCTCAGCCAGTTGTTTGCACGCTAATTCAAAAGCTCGGCTTGTTTTCAGCAAAGCGTCCCTCTCGGCCTCAAGCTCAAGAACTCTCGCCCGAATTTTAGCGCGCCGTTCCTCCGACAGGCCCTTCTTCATTTCTTCCAATGAAATAGTCATCGCACCTGTAACGCCTTCGCTGAATTCCTAGCTTGTTTCGACCGGGATTGTATCAGTATACACCGAGAGTTCCAAGGTCGCGCAGACAGGTGCGAGATCTGTCTTCCCCTACTGCCATCCTATCAAATCGTCCACATCCACTTTTAGTACAGCGGCCAGCCTGCGTAGAGTACCAAGACGCGGATCCTCTGTGCCCTCCTCGATTCCGGAAGCAACACTTAAAGGGATTTCTGCTTGGTCTGCTACACTCTTTAGGGTTAGCCCCCTCCACTCTCTAATGACCTTTGCCGGAGGCTCGCCCTCAATGAGCCGGTCCACCACCTCACTTGGCCAAGCTTCAGCCTCACCAGATCGAATTCGTGCCAGAATTGCATTAGCCTCTTGGACATCAGTTGCACCCTGCATCTGCTCGTATTCAGCCAATGGCATCTTCACAAAGACCTCACCATTCTCTTCAAGGTACTGAATGCTCATTGTTTGGACCTTCTCATAACAAAGAGATTGTCTGGCCAATCAGTCTAAAACCCCGCCAACGCTAAGCATTTTCAATAGACAATTAGTAGCCCATCATATTCTTCACTACACCGCGTTTCTTCGGGCGCCAATTCTTGCTCGAAACATTCCCCGTCAATAGCCGACGCATAGATACTAAGCGGCTCCGGTTTGTGAGGCTGTACATTCACTTTAACCTGCACACCTTTTTTGAGCATGAGGCTCCGTACACACTACCCCAGAATACGCTGAACCACCAGTTACCCGCAAATATAGAATGGTAGCCACAAGGATTAGGTTACATCTGCCTGCTCTCGACCCAAAGCAGACATTCCCCCTTACCTGCATTCGTGCACTTCGACAGTGAGGTGGCAAATGCCGATTTCGCGTTCAATGCGGGATTTGTAGTGATCGGGGTGTTGCGGTGCGTGTGTCACCACAGACACGATGGCCGCGAGCTTGTTTGAGTTGATCCGCCAGACATGCAGGTCGGCTACCTTGTCATCCCCACTATCTTCGATCAGGGTGATGATCTTCTCGCGTGCGGCCTCGTCATCGTGCCGGTCCAGAAGGATCGCTGCGGTATCCTTGCCAAGCCCGATTGCCCATTTGGTGATAATCACGGCACCGACAATACCCATCACAGGGTCGAGCCACACCCAGCCGAACGATTTGCCGGCCAGCAGTGCGACGATGGCAAGGACAGAGGTGAGTGCGTCCGCCATCACATGCAGATAGGCGGCGCGCAGGTTATGGTCGTGATGATGGTGGTGGCCGTGAGCATGGCCGTCGTGCGTGTGCTCGTCATGGTGATGATGGCCGCCAAGCATGAAGGCACTGGCGATGTTCACCACAAGCCCCAGCACCGCAACACCAATGGCCTGGTTGAACTGGATCGACTGCGGTGTGATCAACCGTTCCACCGACTCGGCCGCCATCAAAAGCGCCACAACCCCGAGCACAATGGCGCTTGAATACCCCCCGAGCACGCTCACCTTGCCGGTGCCAAAGCTGAACGCATCGTTGCCCGCATGCTTGCGCGCGTACGCATAGGCAACCAGCGTGATGCCGAGCGCTGCGGCGTGGGTACCCATGTGCCACCCGTCGGCCAGAAGCGCCATGGAGCCAAAGGCAACGCCCGCCGCAATTTCAGCCACCATCATGATGACGGTCAGCCACACCACCCAGCGTGTGCGCTTCTCGGCATGGCCACTCGCGCCATGAAAGTCGTGATCATGTGTCCATTTGCTCATATTATCCGCGTGCATTTCATGTTCCTTGCTTTGAAGAAATCCCTGAGGTGGCCCCGAAGGGCCACCTCGTGACAGATTTGGGGCGTTAGGCTGTCTCATCCGCTTTGGCCGACTTCGGCTTACGACCAAAGAGGCTGTAGAGCACCGGCAGGACCACAAGCGTCAGCAGCGTCGACGAGATGATGCCGCCGATAACCACCGTGGCAAGCGGACGCTGCACCTCGCTGCCGATCCCGACATTGAGCGCCATGGGCACGAAGCCAAGGCTCGCCACAAGGGCCGTCATCATCACCGGGCGGAGCCTGGCAAGCGCGCCTTCATGGATGGCTTCCGAGAGCACCCTGCCTTGATCAACCAGGCTGCGGATGAAGGAGATCATCACCACACCGTTCAGCACCGCCACGCCCGAAAGGGCGATAAAGCCCACAGCCGCGGAGATGGAAAACGGCATTTCCCTGAGCCAAAGTGCGGCCACGCCGCCGGTCAGCGCCAGGGGAATACCGCTTGAGACAATGAACACATCCCGCCAGCGACCAAACAGGGTGTAGAGCAGCCCGAGGATCAGGAGGAGTGCCGCGGGCACCACAATCCGCAGGCGTTCAGCCGCCGAGATCAACTGCTCGAACGTGCCGCCATAGGATACCCAGTACCCTGCTGGTACTTCCACCTGCCGCGCAACGGCAGACCGCACCGCCTCGACAAAACTGCCAAGGTCACGCCCCCGCACGTTGGCGGTAACAACAACCCGGCGTTTGCCGTTTTCGCGGCTGATCTGGTTTGGCCCGATAGCGACCTCGATGCTGGCAAGTTCGGAAAGCGGTACAAAGGCCAGATTGTCCTCATCCCCTTCGCGCAAGTGATCAGGGAGCGGCACTGGCAACCTTCCGATCGCCGCCACATTGTCCCTGAGGCCTTCAGGCAAGCGCACGACAATATCGAAGCGGCGATCACCTTCAAAAATCTGGCCGGAGACCCTGCCGCCCACGGATGTGGCAATCACGTCCTGCACGTCACCGACGGACAGGCCATAGCGCGCGAGCGCTTCCCGGTTCGGGATGACCGACAGCACCGGAAGGCCGGTTGCCTGCTCAACCTGGATATCGGCCGCGCCGGGGATGGTCCCCATAACGCCTTCGATCTCCTTGGCTGTCGCGAGTAAGGTATCGAGATCATCCCCGAACACCTTGACCGCAAGATCGGCCCGCACCCCTGAGATAAGCTCATTGAAGCGCATCTCGATTGGCTGGGTGAACTCATACTTGTTACCAGGGTAAGTGAGCATGACGGCCTTGATCTCTTCCACAAGTTCGGCCTTCGGTTTCGTGGGGTTCGGCCAGTCCTTTCGGTCCTTCAGGAGGATGAAGGTATCGGCCACGTTTGGCGGCATTGGATCGGTCGCCACATCGGCAGTGCCGATCTTGGAGACGATCTTGTCCACCTCCGGGAAGCCCCGGAGTCGATCTTCAAGCGCGAGCTGCATGTCGATCGCCTGACTGAGGCTGGTGCCCGGTATCCTGAGCGCATGCATGGCGATGTCGCCTTCATCCAGGTTCGGAATGAATTCCGAGCCCATACGGGACGCCGCGTATCCGGTCAGGGCAAGCAGCCCTACGGCGGCCAGAAGGACCAGAATGCGTGCCTTCAGCACCAAAGCAAGGAGCGGTGCATAAAGGGACTTCGAAAGGCGCACAACCGGGCTTTCCTTCTCCTGCACCTTGCCGGTGACAAATGTCGCAACCGCAGCAGGCACGAAGGTGATGGAAAGCACGAGCGCGCTGAGGATCGCGAGCACAACGGTAAAGGCCATGGGGTGGAACATCTTTCCTTCCACGCCGGTGAGCGCGAAGATCGGGATGTAGACCACGGCAATGATGACCACACCAAAGAGGCTTGGCTTGATGACCTCGTTCGTGGCATCGGCCGCAAGCGCGTGTCGCTCCTCTCGCGTGAGCAAGCGCCCGAGCTTATGCTGTTCAGCCGCAAAACGTCTGAGGCAGTTTTCAACAATGATCACTGCGCCGTCGACGATGAGACCAAAATCAAGCGCCCCAAGGCTCATCAGGTTGCCTGAAATCCGGTTCTCCACCATGCCGGTGATGGTCATCAACATCGAGAGCGGGATCACCAGCGCGGTGATCAGCGCGGCCCGAATGTTGCCAAGCATCAGCAAGAGAATGACGATTACCAGAAGCGCACCTTCAACAAGGTTTTTCGCAACCGTGTTGACCGTCTTTTCAACAAGCACCGTCCGGTTATAGGCGGGCTTGATGACGATACCGGCAGGAAGCGTCTCGTTGATCTCGGCCACCTTTTCGTCGACCGCCTTGGAGACCACCCGGCTGTTCTCGCCAATCAGCATGAAGACGGTGCCAAGCACCACCTCATGCCCGCTTTGTGTCGCCGCACCGGTGCGCAGTTCTTCGCCAAGTGCCACGTCCGCCACGTCGGTGAGCCTGATCGAAACACCATGGCGCTGAGTGATGATGATCTTCTTGAGGTCATCAATGCCCTCGGCCTGACCCGGGATGCGGACAAGATACTGTTCGCCCGCCCGTTCGATATAGCCCGCACCAACATTGGCGTTATTGCGCTCAAGCGCACCGATCACGTCCTCAAGGCCAAGGCCAAAGGCCGTGAGCTTGTCCGGCCACGGGGTCACATGGAACTGCTTCTGGTAGCCGCCGATGGTGTTTACCTCGGTCACCCCCTTCACGGTCACAAGCTGCGGGCGCACCACCCAGTCATGAATGGTCCTGAGGTCCGTGGGTGTATAAGGCTCACCCTCAGCATTCACAGCACCTGGCAATGCATCGACAGTGTACATGTAGATCTCGCCAAGCCCGGTCGCGATTGGACCTGGCTCCGGCTCGATCCCCGAAGGTAGCTCCCCTTTTACCGTTTGCAGCCGTTCGTTCACCAGTTGGCGCGCGAAATAGACGTCCGTGCCGTCTTCGAAAACAACAGTGACCTGCGAGAGGCCGTAGCGGGAGATCGACCGGGTATAGTCGAGCTTCGGCAGGCCCGCGAGGGCGGTCTCGATGGGAAAGGTGATGCGCTGCTCTGCCTCAAGCGGTGAATAGCCCGGGGCCTCGGTGTTGATTTGCACCTGTACGTTGGTGATGTCAGGCACCGCATCGATGAGAAGACGCTGGAAGTTATACACCCCAAACGCCGCGACCGCCGCCACGAGGACAAGGACTGTCCATCGTTTCGCGATCGCAAAAGATATCAATCTTTCTAGCATGATATATCCTCTGGTCGCCTAGTGGTCGTGGGACGCGCCATCTTTTTCGATGTCGGCCTTGATGATGAAGCTGTTGCTAGTGACATAGGGCTGGCCGGGTTTGATACCGCCCAAAACCTCAACCCACTCAGGGGTACGTTCCCCCAGTTCAAGCATGCGCACCTCATAGGTTTCGCCAACCTGGGCGAACACCACCGTGAAATCACGGAACCGCTGCAACGCCTCAGGGCGCACTGCAAGCGGGACTTCACGCTTGGCCACAATGGCTTTGCCCTTCACTGTCATGCCCGGAATCCACTCCTTCGTGGGGTTGGCGAGCGGGGCATGCATGATCAGCGTCTGGGTCGCGCTTTCGGCGGTCGGCAGGTAAAACTCAAGCTCCGCCTTGGCCGTGTGGCGGCCATCAACGGAGGAGACAGCAACCATCTGGCCGGGCCGCACGATGTCGGTATCGCCGGGATAGACATGGAAATCCACCCGGAGGCGTGTGAGGTCCCCAATCACGAACAGCGGGCTGTCGCTGACCACATCACCCTTCTGTGCGGTACGGCTGACAATCACACCGTCCATCGGCGCTGTGATGTCGTAAGGGCGCAGGCTTTCGTTGCTCTCGATCCGCGCGAGAACCTCGCCTTCTTTCACCGTTTGGCCTTCGGTCTTGCGGACCTCAAGGATTTTACCCGGGAAACGGGCGCGCAGGGTTGACTGGGCGTCCGGGGCAAATTCCACCCGCCCAAGAAGGTCGAGCGTGCTTTCAATGATTTGGGGCCCCACGGCTTCGGCCTCGATCCCCATCTGGTTTGCCATGGCGGCGCTGATGGTGGTGCGCCCCTCATAGCTGTCATATGACCAGGTATGGGTCTTGCCCTTGTAGGTCGCTTTCACAGCCACATCAAACGAGTGCGGTTCCGTCACCACACCGTCACCGGAGAGGTAACCTCCCTCGGCTTCAAACGGGAAATAGTTCTCCTCCCCATCAAGCCGTGAAAGCGTGATACTGGCGTCGACGGCTGAAGGCGCAATGGCCTTGCCGTTTTCATAAGCAAAAAGCCGGAACTGTGGCGGTGTACCTTGCTCGAAAATCGTGACTTCGATTGCGAAGGCACCATCCTCCAGCAGGCGCCCGCCGTTTGGCCCCTTGGCCACTTCGTCATGGGCTGCCTCTTCGTGGCCATGCCCCTCACCGTCATGGGCGTGATTGTCGGCCTGTTGCCCGCATGCAGCCAGCATAAGGGCCGCTGCGGAAAGCATCGTGAGTTTCTTGAATAGTGACTGTGTCATGTCAGTTTCCTTCAGGGCCGACCTGTGCCTCTGCGCCGCTCAGGTTAGTGGCGGGCATGGTCGCGTCTGTCGAATGGATTGCTGTCAGGCGGTTGATGTCAGCCTGCGCGAGATGAAATTGGGTAAGGGCGGCAATACGCTGGGTTTCGATGTCAGCGACCAGTGACTGCGCCGCAAAAACATCGAGGTAGGAGGCCGCCCCTTTGTCCATACGCTCCAGCACAAGTGCCTTGGCATCCTCGGCCGCCTGCAGGCTTGCGCTGAGCTGGCGAGCGGCAGTGAAGGCTGCCCGCTGCCGGGCATGCGCCAGTCCCAGTTGCCGGATCAGGGTACGCTCCCGGTCGGCACGCTCATACATATTGCGGCTGACTGCCGCGCGTGCGCGCCTGATGTTGCCCTGATTGGTATCATATAGCGCGAGCGGGATGGATACCCCGGCAACCGCAGCAACGTCCGACGTATCCTGATGATAGCGCACACCTACCCGCACAGTCGGGTCCTGCACCGACTTCGCCTTTTCAAGCGAAAGGGAGGCCTCAAGCGCCGCTTCCCGCAAGTCCCAGATCGCGAGATCGGGGCTGCCAGCGACCGAAGCTTCCGTCATCGGCATCAGTGCGGCCGGAAGCTTGAAGCCTTGTCCGGCATCGACACTGAAAGCAGTCGCGCCCGCGCCCCATAGGCCCGCGAGGGAGACTTTGGCGGCCATCAGCTCCTGCTCTGCATTTGCTACAAGGTTGGCGGCATTCAGGTAGCGGATGTGGGCGTTTTGCACCGCAAGCTCAGAATCCTTACCGGCTTCCATACGCGCACGGATCGCGCCTTCAATATCCTTGAGGATCGCCGCCTGTGCCGTAAGCTGGTCCAGCCGCGTCCGGGCAGCAACCACCTCCACATAGGCCTTTTCCGCAGCATGGATCAGGTCCAGCCGCTGGATATGCCATTCGCCTTCACCAATGCGGGCTTCTTCGCGCGCAAGCTTTGTGCGCAGGCTGCGCTTGTTGCCGCGCTCGAACTGCTGCGCGTAAGTGACCGTCAGTTCCGTGCGATCAAGCCCGGTGAACGGGCCGGTGCCGGTGAAGTTTTCAAGCTCGGCCCCGACGGTCGGGTTCGGGCGGGTATCCGCCTGCAGGATTGCCGCTTCATATTCGGCAACACGTGCGCGTGCGGCCTCAAGGGTTGGGGAAGCCTCAAGCACGCGCCTGATGACCTCATCCCGGGTCAGTGTGGGTTCCGCCCCCGCGGGCCCGGTCAATAACACCGCGCCGGCATAGAGGCCGAGGGCAGCATGTGCCGCCACTTTAAAAATAGTCATGATGTCTACTCTCATCAAAAAACAATGGAGAGCGCGCAGCAACTGCCGCACGCAAGATTGTCACGAATTGAAGAGATCAGACCAAGGGAGGGGGGATGGGGGGGCGCTGTGCGAAGGCAAGCGCATCATCCTTTGCATGAAAGCCGAAGCGTGGAGAGAAATGGTCTGGCAGCGCAATTGCCGCATCAACCGTTTCAATGAAAACCCCAAGGAGTGTATGGAAGCCGACATGCGCAGCCTGCCCCTCAAGGGTGTCATGCTCCGTCGCTTCTTCCGGCTCATGATCATGGGTCATTTCGCTGGCATGCGCCTGAACATGGGGGCGCTCAAGATGAGCGTGTTCAGCGTCGAAAACGGCAAGGTCCATGAAGCGCAGGAACAACAGCGCGCCCATGGTCATAAGAACCATCAAATTTTTGATCGGTTGTGCCGTCATCTTCTACCTGAGTTCAAGCTTGTACCCTGATAGTAGGCCGCATGAGCCCACTGATCAAGGCTGCTTCTCACGGGGCCGCGTTTTACTGTTTGAGAGCTTTCGATAGAGTAATAATACTGTCAGTCAAATATTCCGCATACCTACTAATCAACATTGTATCGTTGGCTCAACGGGAGCTATATGGAAATAAATAGGTCGCTACACTTTCCCGTCCTGCACAATGATTCGGCCAGAAAATAATCCATCGCCAAGATCGAAAGCATTTCCACTGATGGCCTACAGCTTAGCTCTGGGGCGCTGCAACACAACACCCCAGAACTGTCCTTTGAAATTTAACCGCTAGATTCCAAAATCATCGAACGCTATCTGCTGATCGCTCACGCCGAGCCGCTTGAGGAGGTCGATGGTCGCTTCAAGCATCTTAGGCGGCCCGCATAGATAGAACTCACATTTTGACAGATCTGGGTGTTCCTCCAGATACTGACGGGCAACCACGTCGTGGATATACCCACGAAGTCCCCTCCATGAGGTGGCCTTTTCTCCGAGCCCGGATAGCGCAACATGCCAGTGGAAATTCGCAAAGTCCCTTTCCAACTGGTCAAAGGTCTCCTGATAATAG
>Ga0189283_10330_pt1 | contig 17171 bp, 19 predicted proteins | sample N26C4minimetaG_FD_130320 | JGI IMG/M metagenome (GOLD analysis project Ga0189283, IMG submission 130320) | Marine microbial communities from the Costa Rica Dome - N26 C4 mini metaG | ecosystem: Environmental > Aquatic > Marine > Oceanic > Photic zone | place: Costa Rica: the Eastern Pacific...
GGATGAGCGCCCGTGGCTATGAGGGGCGCGGCTCGCCCGACCGGGTGGATGCGCTGGTCTGGGCGCTGCACGACCTGATCCTGGAGCCGGGGCTGAAATGGCGCCGGCCGCGGATGCGCAGCCTGGACTGAGACCGGGCCGGACTTTTCTGACGGATGGGCCGAGGCGGCACCGCCCCCCGACGGGGGGCGGGCGGCCGCGCTGTGCCCGATGACGGGAGCGAGGGATGTTCGACTTTCTGAAACGGGGTGCGGGGCCCGCGCCCGAGGCCAAGGCCAGCGCCACCGGCCGGGTGATCGCCTGGGGCGGGGCGGGCCGCGTGGCCTGGAGCCCGCGGGACACGGTGACGCTGACCCGGACGGGCTTTGCCGGCAATCCCGTGGGGTTCCGGGCGGTGAAGCTGATCGCCGAGGCCGCGGCCGCCCTGCCGCTGGTGGTGCAGGACCGCGCCGCCCGTTACGAGGCGCATCCGCTTCTGTCGCTGATCGGGCGGCCGAACGGCGCGCAGGGGCGGGCCGAGTTCTTCGAGGCGCTCTATGGCCAGATCCTGCTGTCCGGCGACGGCTATGTCGAGGCGGTGGGGCCGGGGCCGGACGAGCTGCATGTCCTGCGCTCGGACCGGATGAGCCTGATCCCCGGCACCGACGGCTGGCCCGTCGCCTATGAATATGCGGTGGGGGCCCGCCGCCACCGGTTCGACATGGGCGACGGTCCGCCGCCGATCTGCCATATCCGCAGCTTTCACCCGCAGGACGATCATTACGGGCTGTCGCCGATGCAGGCGGCGGCGCAGGCGCTGGACGTGCATAATGCGGCGTCGCGCTGGTCGAAGGCGCTGCTGGACAATGCCGCGCGACCCTCGGGCGCGATCGTCTACCGGGGCGCCGACGGCACGGGCACCCTGAGCGCCGATCAATACGACCGGCTGCTGGGCGAGATGGAGGCACATCACCAGGGCGCCCGCAACGCCGGACGGCCGATGCTGCTGGAGGGCGGTCTGGACTGGAAGCCGATGGGGTTCTCGCCCTCGGACATGGAATTCCACCAGACCAAGGAGGCGGCGGCGCGCGAGATCGCCGTGGCCTTCGGCGTTCCGCCCATGCTGCTGGGGATACCGGGCGAGGCGACCTATGCCAATTACCAGGAGGCGCATCGCGCCTTTTACCGGCTGACGGTGCTGCCGCTGGCCTCCCGCGTCTGCGCGGCGCTGGCCCAGTGGCTGGCCGAGCATACGGGCGCGGCCGCCGATCTGCGCATCGACCCGGATCAGGTGCCGGCCCTGTCGGCCGAGCGGGACGCCCAATGGCGCCGGGTCAGCGAGGCGGCGTTCCTGACCGCGGCCGAGAAGCGGGCGCTTCTGGGCCTTCCCGAGATGCCGGACGAGGAGTGAGCGATGGAGTTGGAGCGGAAGTTCTGCAGCGGCGGCGGCGGGCCCCGGCTGGAGGGCGAGGCCGTGGTCGAGGGCTATGCCTCGGTCTTCGGCCTGGCCGATCAGGGGGGCGACACGGTCGAGCCCGGCGCCTATGCCGCGTCGCTTGCGCGGCTGGCGCGCCGGGGCGGACGGATCAAGATGCTGTGGCAGCACGACCCGGCCCAGCCCATCGGCGTCTGGGACGAGGTGCGCGAGGATGCGCGCGGCCTGTTCGTGCGGGGGCGGCTGCTGCCCGACGTGGCGCGGGGGCGCGAGGCGGCGGCGCTGATCGCGGCGGGCGCGATCGAGGGGCTGTCGATCGGCTATCGCACCCGCCGGGCCGCGCCCCAGGGAAAGGGCCGGCGCCTGACCGAGCTGGATCTCTGGGAGGTGTCGCTGGTGACGTTTCCCATGCTGCCCGAGGCCCGAGTGGGCGCGAAGGGCGACGCCGCCCTGCGCGAGATGGCGGCCGCCCTGGACGCGGCGCGGCTGGCCCTGGCGCGCGGCGCCGAGGCGGGCGGCAGCCGGGCGGACGCGACGGTTCAAGCAGGAAAGGACAGGTAATGGAGACGACCGGGGCGAAGACCCGGGCCGGGCGGGATCCGTCCGGCGCCGAGGAGATGACGGCGGCGCTGACCGGGCTGGTCGGCGAGCTGGGCACCTTCAGGGACGACGTAATGAACCGACTTCACAAGCAGGAAGAGCGATTGACCATGCTGGACCGGAAGACCATTCGCGCGGGCAGGCCCGCCCTGTCGGCGGCGACCGAGGAGGCGGCGCCGCATCGCAAGGCGTTCGCCGCCTATCTGCGCACCGGCGACGATGACGGGCTGCGGGGCCTGGATGTCGAGGCCAAGGCCATGACCTCGGCCGTGGCGGGCGACGGCGGCTACCTGGTCGACCCGAAGACCGCCGAGACCGTTCGCTCGGTCCTGCGTTCGACCGCCTCGATCCGTCAGATCGCGACGGTCGTGAATGTCGAGGCCACATCCTATGACGTGCTGGTCGACACGACCGAGATCGGCGCGGGCTGGGCGACCGAGGCGGGGCCGGCCGGCGAGACGGCGACCCCGACGATCGACCGGATCACCATTCCGCTGAACGAGCTGTCGGCGATGCCCAAGGCCTCGCAGCGGCTGCTGGACGACGCGGCCTTCGATATCGAGGGCTGGCTGGCCGCCCGGGTCGCCGACCGCTTCTCGCGCGCCGAGGCGGCGGCCTTCGTCAACGGCGACGGGATCGACAAGCCGACCGGTTTCCTGACCCATCCGGTCGTCGACGAGGCGAGCTGGAGCTGGGACAATCTGGGCTATGTCGCCACCGGCGCCGACGGGGCGTTCGCCGGCGCCGATGCGCTGGTCGATCTGGTCTATGCCCTGGGGGCGCAATACCGGGCCGGCGCAAGTTTCGTGATGAATTCGCGCACGGCCGGTGTGGTCCGGGCGATGAAGGATGCCGACGGGCGGTTCCTGTGGTCCGACGGGCTGGCGGCCGGAGAGCCCGCGCGGCTGCTGGGCTATCCGGTGCTGGTCGCCGAGGACATGCCCGACATCGCCTCGGGCAGCCTGTCGGTGGCGTTCGGGGATTTCGCCGCCGGCTACACGATCGCCGAGCGGCCGGATCTGCGCATCCTGCGCGATCCGTTCAGCGCCAAGCCGCATGTGCTTTTCTACGCGACCAAGCGCGTCGGCGGCGATGTCAGCGACTTCGCGGCGATCAAGCTGCTGCGCTTCTCGGTCGCCTGAGGCCGCGACGGTTCGGCCGCGGCCCCGCCGGGGCCGAGGCCGCAGATGGACGCGCGCCGCACGACCACCCGCGGCGCCCTGCTGCTTGCCCTCCGTCCGGGCGGTGCGGGGGCGTGCGTCCATCCCCAGGACCGGGCGGCACAGGAGGATGACATGATCTTGGCGGAACAGAGCGCGGTCGCGGCGGCGGCGCTGCCGGTCGCGGAACTGCGCGATCATCTGCGGCTGGGCGCGGGCTTTGCCGACGACGCCGCGCAGGATGCGGCGCTGGAGCGGTTCCTGCGGGCGGCCATCGCCGCGGCCGAGCGGCGGACGGGCAAGGCGCTGCTCGCCCGGCGCTTCGCGCTGCGTCTGCCCGGCTGGCGGGACCCGGCGCGGCAGGTCCTGCCGCTGGCGCCGGTGGGGGCGCTGGTTTCGGCCGCGCTGCGCGACGGCGACGGCGTGGCGCTGCCGGTGGATGCGCAGGCGCTGCGCCTGGCGGCGGATGCCCATTTTCCCTCCCTGGTTCCGGCGGCGGGCGGCGCATTGCCGCGGATTCCGGCGGGAGGAGAGGCGGAGATCGTCTTCGATGCCGGCTATGCGGCGGATTGGGCGGGGATACCGGCCGATCTGGCGCAGGCGGCGCTGATCCTCGCAGCCTGGCTGTACGAGGGGGGCGGGGAGGGGCTGTGGCCACCGGCCGCGGCGGCCCTGGCCGGCCCCCATATCGCGCCGCGCCTGTCGGGGGCGGCGCGATGAGGCGCCCGGCCCTCACACGGCGGCTGACGCTGGAGACGCGGGAGCGTCTGCCCGACGGCGCGGGCGGTTTCGTCGAAAGCTGGGCCGCCACCGGCGCGCTATGGGCCGAGATCCGCCCCGGCAGCGGCCGGGCGGCGGCCGGCCCGGGCGGGCCGCTGAGCCTGGCCCGGCACCGGATCGTGCTGCGCGCCGCGCCCCAGGCTGCGCCGTCGCGGCCGCGGCCGGGACAGCGCCTGCGCGACGGCGCGCGGCTGTTCCTGATCCGGGCGGTGACCGAGGCGGATCCGGCCGGGCGGTATCTGATCCTGTGGGCGGACGAGGAGACGGCGCAATGACATATGCCGCGGGCGATGCGGTTCAGGCGGCGCTTTACGACCGTCTGCGCGGCGATGCGGGGCTGCCCGCCCTGGTGGGCGCGGCGGTCCATGACCGGCCGCCGGAAGGGGCCCTGCCGCCGCTTTACGTCCTGATCGGCCCCGAGGAGGTGCGCGACGCGTCGGACGCCACCGGCGGGGGCGCGCGGCATGACGTGACGGTGACGGTGATCGCCACCGCGGCAGGTTTCGCCCCGGCCAAGGCCGCGGCGGCCGAGGTGTCGCGCGCGCTGACCGAGGGGGCGCCGCCGGCCCTGGCACGGGGGCGGGTCGTGGGCATCTGGTTCCTGCGCGCGCGCGGCCGGATCGACGGTGCCGCGGGTGCCCGCCGCATCGATCTGCGGTTCCGGCTGCGCATCGAGGACTGACACACAAACGGGAGTGACGCCAATGACGGCGCAGAACGGCAAGGACCTGCTGATCAAGCTGGATCTGGGGGCGGGGATTTTCGAGACGGTGGCGGGGCTGCGGGCCAGCCGCCTGTCCTTCAACGCCGAGAGCGTGGATGTCACGTCGCTGGACAGCCAGGGCGGCTGGCGCGAGTTGCTGGCGGGGGCAGGGGTGAAGTCGGCCGCGATCTCGGGCTCGGGCGTGTTCCGCGATGCGGCCACCGACGAACGGGCCCGCGCGATCTTCTTTTCCGGCGAGATCCCGCGCGTGCAGGTGATCATCCCCGATTTCGGCATCGTCGAGGGCCCGTTCCAGGTGACGGCGCTGGAATTCGCCGGGACCCATAACGGCGAAGCGACCTATGAGCTGGCCTTTGCGTCGGCCGGGGCGCTGGATTTCGTGGCGCTGTGATGGCCAATCCCTGGGCGGGCGAGGTCGCGCTGACGCTGGACGGCGAGCGGCGGGTCGCGAAGCTGACCCTGGGCGCGCTGGCCGAACTGGAGGCGGCGCTGGGGGTGGGCACGCTGGTGGAACTGGCCGAGCGGTTCGAGGCCGGGCGCTATTCCACCCGAGACGTGCTGGCGCTGGTGGTGGCCGGGCTGCGCGGCGGCGGCTGGCGCGGCGGCCCCGAGGATTTGCTGACCGCCGAGATCGGCGGCGGCCCGGTCGAGGCGGCGCGGGTGGCGGGCGAGCTGCTGGCCCGCGCCTTTGCCCTGCCGGGCGGCTGACCGGTGCCGGGCATCGACTGGCCGTCTCTGATGCGGGCGGCCATCGCCGAACGCGGCATGCGCCCTGCCGATTTCTGGGTTCTGACGCCAGCCGAATTGCTGCTGATCCTGGGCAGGGCCGGGCGGGACGCGCCGCTGTCGCGCCTGCGGCTGGAAGAGCTGGCCGCCGCCTATCCCGACGAGAGGAGCCGAGATGGAGAGTGACGAACTGGACCGTCTGGAGGACGGCATCGCCGCGCTGGAGCGGTCGATGGGCGGGGCGGGGGCCGTGACGGCGGCCCTGGATGGCGAGATGCGGCGGGTTCAGGAAAGCCTGGCCGCCGCCGGACGCGAGGCCGGCCTTCTGTCCGGCGGTATCTCGCGCGGGTTGCGGCGCGCCTTCGACGGGTTGGTGTTCGACGGGGTCAAGCTGTCGGACGCGCTGCGCGGCGTGGCGCGTTCCATGGCCGATGCGGCCTATTCCGCGGCGATCCGGCCGATCACGAAACAGGTCGGCGGCCTGATCGCCGGCGGGATCGAGGGGCTGGTCGCGGGGCGTTTCGGCGACGGCGCGGGCTTCGCCCAGGGGCGGGTGATGCCCTTCGCCTCGGGCGGTGTCGTCTCGGGACCCGTGACCTTTCCCATGCGCGGCGGGCTGGGCCTGATGGGCGAGGCGGGCCCCGAGGCGATCATGCCGCTGGCGCGGGGTGCCGACGGCAAGCTGGGCGTGCGCGCCAGCCAGTCCCGGCCGGTCACGGTGGTGATGAACGTCACCACGCCGGATGTCGCCGGGTTCCGCCGGTCCGAGAGCCAGATCGCCGCGCGGCTGTCGCGGGCCCTGTCGCGGGGCGACCGCAACGGCTGATCCGCCGGGAATTGAGGAGGTGCAGATGGCGTTTCACGAGGTGCAGTTTCCGGCGACGCTGAGCTTCGGCTCTCTCGGCGGGCCCGAGCGGCGGACCGAGATCGTCACGCTGGCGAACGGGTACGAGGAGCGGAACACGCCCTGGGCCCAGTCGCGCCGCCGCTACGACGCGGGGCTGGGGATGCGGTCGCTGGAGGATCTCGACCGGCTGATCGCGTTCTTCGAGGCGCGGTCGGGCCAGTTGCACGGGTTCCGCTGGAAGGACTGGGCCGATTACCGGTCCTGCGTGGCGACCGAGCCGCCGGCCTTCGACGATCAGGTGATCGGCGTGGCGGATGGCAGCGCGCGGGAGTTCCGGTTGTCGAAGGTCTATGCCTCGGGCGGGGTGGAATACCGCCGCCCCATCGCCAAGCCCGTTGCGGGCAGCGTGACCGTGGGGATCGAGGGCACGCCCCTGCGCGAAGGCGCGGGTTTCGCACTGGACACGGTGCGCGGCGTCGTCACCCTGGATGCGGCGCCGCCCCAGGGCGCGCAGGTGACGGCGGGGTTCGAGTTCGACGTGCCGGTCCGCTTCGACACCGACCGGATCCAGGTCTCGGTCGCATCGTTCAAGGCGGGCGAGGTTCCGGCGGTCCCCGTGGTCGAGGTGCGGCTATGAGCGGGGCGGACGATCTGGCCGCGCATCTGGCCGGCGCAGCGACGACGCTGTGCCGGTGCTGGCGGGTGACGCGCCGGGACGGGGTGGTGTTCGGCTTCACCGATCACGACCGGCCGGTGACGTTCGACGCCATCACCTTCCGCCCCGAGGACGGGCTGAGCGCGCGCGCCTTCGACGAGACGACCGGTCTGTCGGTCGACAACAGCGAGGCGGCGGGGATCCTGAGCGGCGATGCGATCACCGAGACGGACATCCTGGCCGGCCGCTATGACGGGGCCGAGGTCGTGACGTGGCTGGTCAACTGGGCCGCTCCCGGGATGCGGCGGATGCTGTTCCGGGGCTCGCTGGGCGAGGTCACGCGGTCGGGCGGCGCCTTTCGGGCCGAGTTGCGCGGCCTTGCCGAGGCGCTGAACCAGCCGCAGGGGCGGGTCTATCAGCAGGCCTGCAGCGCCGTTCTCGGCGACACGGAATGCGGCTTCGACCTGGCGACGCCGGGCTATGCGCTCGAGGCCGCGATCACGGAGGTTTCCGGCAGCGGCCTGCGGCTATCGGGTGCGGGCTATGCCGACCGCTGGTTCGAGAAGGGCCGCCTGACGGTGCTTGACGGGCGCTCGGCCGGTTCCGTGGCAGTCATCAAGAACGACCGGCTGACCGGGACGCAGCGCCTGGTGGAACTGTGGGAGACGCCCGGCGCCGGACTGGCCGCCGGGGACCTGGTTCGGCTTGAGGCGGGGTGCGACCGCCGGGCCGAGACCTGTCGCGTCAAGTTCCGGAACCTGATCAATTTCCGCGGCTTCCCGGATGTCCCGGGCGAGGATTGGCTGCTGGCCCATCCGGTGCGTGGCACGGCCAATGACGGCGGAAGCCTGAAGGGATGAGGGCCGCGGTCGTTGAAGAGGCCCGGCGCTGGATCGGCACGCCGTATCTGCATCAGGGGTCGGTGCGCGGGGCCGGCGCGGATTGCCTGGGCCTGGTGCGGGGCGTCTGGCGCGCCGTGGTGGGACCCGAGCCGGTGCCGGTTCCGCCCTATGCGCCCGACTGGTCCGAGCCGGATCGGGACGAGCGGCTGTGGCGGAGTGCGGCGCGGTTCCTGATCCCGCTGACGCCCGCGCCGCCCGAACCCGGCGACGTTCTGCTGTTCCGCATGCGCGCGGCTTCGGTCGCGAAGCATCTGGCTATCGCCACCGCGCCCGGGCGGATGGTGCATGCGTATTCCGGGCACGGTGTGGTCGAAACGGCGCTGTCGGCGCCCTGGACGTGTCGCCTTGTGGCGCGGTTCGCATTTCCTGACGGGGGGCAGTGATGGCGACGATCCTTTTCTCGGCGCTGGGGGCCGCGGCCGGCGGCGCGCTGGGCGGCAGCGTCATGGGCCTGTCATCGGCGGTGATCGGCCGCGCGGTGGGCGCGACCCTGGGCCGGGCGGTGGACCAGAGGATCCTCGGCGCCGGGGGCCGGGCGGTCGAGACCGGGCGCGTGGACCGGTTTCGCCTGACCGGGGCCGGCGAGGGCGCGCCGGTGGCGCAGGTTCACGGCCGGATGCGCGTCGCGGGTCAGGTGATCTGGGCGTCGCGGTTCCTGCAGCGGCAGGCGACCAGCGGCGGGTCCGGCAAGGGGACGGGGCCGCGGGTGACCACGTTTTCCTACAGCGTCTCGCTGGCGGTGGCCCTGTGCGAGGGAGAGATCGGGCGGATCGGCCGGATCTGGGCCGATGGCACCGAGCTGGTGCGCGACGAGGTGACGTTTCGTGTCTATACCGGCGGCGAGGATCAGCTTCCCGACCCCAAGATCGAGGCGGTCGAGGGCGCGGCGCCGGCCTATCGCGGCGTCGCCTATGTGGTGTTCGAGGATCTGGATCTGACGCCCTTCGGCAACCGGGTTCCGCAATTCTCGTTCGAGGTGGTGCGTCCGCAGCCCCGATCCGACGCGACGGTCGATCTGGAGCGGGGGCTGCGCGCGGTGGCCATGATGCCGGGGACCGGCGAATACGCGCTGGCGACGACGCCCGTGCGGCTGGAAAGCGAACCGGGCGTCGCGCGGGTCGTCAACGTGAACACGCCCATGGGCGGCACCGATTTCGCGGCCTCGCTGGATGCGCTGGCCGGCGATCTTCCGTCCTGCGAGGCGGTGTCGCTGGTCGTGTCGTGGTTCGGCGACGACCTGCGCTGCGGTTCCTGCCGGGTGGTGCCCAAGGTCGAACAGCGCGACACCGACGGCGCCGAGATGGCGTGGTCGGTCTCGGGGGTCGGCCGGGAGGGCGCCGGGCTGGTGCCGCAGGAGGGCGGTCGCGTCGTCTATGGCGGCACCCCGACCGATCAGTCGGTCGTCGAGGCGATCCGCGCCCTGACGGCGGCGGGGCAGGCGGTGACGTTCTATCCGTTCCTGCTGATGGAGCAGATGCCGGGCAACGCGTTGCCCGACCCCTATGGCGGCGAGGCGGGACAGCCGGTGCTGCCTTGGCGGGGCCGGATCACCACCTCGCTGGCGCCGGGGCTGCCCGGCTCTCCCGACGGGACCGCCGCCGCCGAGCAGGAGGTCGCGGCATTCTTCGGCGCCGCCGCCGCGGAGGATTTCGCGCCCGGCATCGACCGGGTCGCCTATGTCGGGCCGGAGGAGACCTCCTATCGCCGGTTCATCCTGCATTACGCCCATCTCTGCGCGCTGGCGGGCGGGGTCGAGGCGTTCTGCATCGGGTCCGAGTTGCGGGGGCTGACGCGGATCCGCGGCGCCGATGGCGGTTTTCCGGCGGTCGACGCGCTGCGCCAGCTCGCGGCCGATGTGCGGGCGATCCTGCCGCAGGCGAAGATCGGCTATGCCGCCGATTGGTCGGAATATTTCGGCTATCAGCCGGCCGACGGCTCGGGCGACGTGTATTTCAACCTCGATCCGCTCTGGGCCGACGACAATGTCGATTTCATCGGGATCGACAATTACATGCCGCTGAGCGACTGGCGCGATGGCGACGATCACGCCGATGCGGGGGCCGGGTCGATCTACGACCTCGGCTATCTGCGCGGCAACGTGGCCGGCGGCGAAGGTTACGACTGGTATTACCACGCCCCCGAGGCCGAGGCGGCGCAGATGCGCACGCCGATCACCGATGGCGCCTATGACGAGCCGTGGGTGTTTCGATACAAGGACCTGCGCGGCTGGTGGTCGAACCCGCATCACGAACGGCGGGGCGGCCTGCGGCAGGAGACGCCGACGCCCTGGATCCCCCGGTCGAAACCGTTCCGGTTCACCGAGATGGGCTGTGCCGCCGTGGACAAGGGCACGAACCAGCCCAACAAGTTCATGGATCCCAAATCCTCGGAATCCGCCCTGCCGAAATACTCGGACGGCCGCCGCGACGACCTGATCCAGCGGCAGTATCTGCGGGCGATGCTGTCCTTCTGGAGCGACCCGGCCAACAACCCGGTCTCGGACCTCTACGGGGGCGTCATGGTGGATGTCGGGCGGATGCATGCCTGGGCGTGGGACGCGCGGCCCTACCCGCAATTCCCCGGCGCGCAGGACCTGTGGGCCGACGGCGAGAACTGGACCCGGGGGCACTGGCTGACCGGTCGGGCCGGCGCGCGGTCGCTGGATTCGGTGGTCCGGGAGATCTGTGCGCGGTCCGGCGTGACCGAGACCGACACGCGCGCGCTGTACGGAATCGTCCGGGGATATGCTCTGGACGAGACGGGCGGCGCGCGGGCTGCGCTTCAGCCCCTGATGCTGGCGCATGGCTTCGACGCCGCGGAGCGGGACGGCCGGCTTGTGTTCCGCAGCCGCACCGGACGGATCACGCAGCGGCTGGACGAGGCGCGGCTGGCGGCGAGCGACGAGATGGAAAGCCCGGTCGAAGCCGTCCGCGCCCCGGATGCCGAGACGGCCGGACGCGTGCGGGTGAGCTATATCGCCGAAGAGGGCAGCTTCGACATCCGGACGGCCGAGGCGGCTTTCCCGGACGAGCGGTCGTTCGGCGCGGCGCAGAGCGATCTGCCCATGGTGCTGACAGAGCCCGAGGCGCGCGCCATCGCGGAACGCTGGCTGGCCGAGGCGCGGGTGGCGCGCGATAGGGTCCGCTTTGCGCTGCCGCCGTCGGAGCTGCATCTGGGCGCGGGCGATGTCGTGGAACTGCGCGACCGTCTGTACCGGATCGACAGGGTGGAGCGCGCGTCTTTCCAGACCTGCGAGGGCGTCCGGATCGAACCCCGGCTGCACCTGCCCTCGGACGCGGCCGAAGGCGCGGCACGGGTGTCGGGCTATGCGGCGCCCGTGCCGGTCTTGCCGGTGTTTCTGGATCTGCCGCTGATCCGCGGCGACGAGGTGCCCCATGCGCCGCGGATCGCGGTGGCCGCGCGGCCGTGGCCCGGATCGGTGGCCGTGTATGACGCGGCGCTGGACGAGGGGTTTCAGCTGAACCTGCTTCTGAACGCGCCGGCCACGTTGGGCGTGACCGAGACGCCGCTGCCGCGCGCCCGGCCGGAATGCTGGGATCGCGGCCCGCCCCTGCGGGTACGCCTGTTGTCCGGGGCGCTGAGTTCCTCGACGGCGAGCCTTGTGCTGTCGGGCGCCAACATGATGGCGATCGGCGACGGCGACGGCGAAGGCGACGTCTGGGAGGTGTTCCAGTTCGCGCGGGCCGATCTGGTGTCCCCGGGCCGCTATGACCTGAGCGCGCGTCTGCGCGGGCGGCGCGGCAGCGATGCGGCGATGCCCGACCTCTGGCCCGCGGGCAGCCGGGTCGTGCTGCTGGACGGTGTGGCGCGGCAGATCGACCTGACCCCCGAGGCGCGGGGCCTGGCGCGCAGCTATCGCATCGGCCCCGCGCGGCGCAGCTATGACGACCCGGTCTATGTCGAGGCGCGGCGCGCCTTTGCCGGTGTCGGGCTACGCCCCTATGCGCCGGTCCATCTGCGGGCGCAGGCCGGGGCATCGGGGCTGAGCGTGACCTGGCGCCGGCGCACGCGGTCGGGCGGCGACGACTGGTCGCTGCGCGAGGTGCCGCTCGGCGAGGCGGCCGAACGCTACCTGGTCCGCGTGCTCGCGGGCGGAGGGATCTTGCGCGAGGTCGAGGTTGCCTCGCCCGCCTGGACCTATGCGGCGGCCGACCAGGCCGCCGACGGAATTGCCGCGCCCTATGAGATAGCGGTCGCGCAGATCTCGGACCGGGTCGGTCCGGGTGCATTCGGAAGGATCACGATCGATGGCTGAGACACCCAACCTTGCCCTGCCGCTTCTGGCCGAGGCGCAGGCGCAGAAGCATCTGACGGTGAACGAGGCGCTGGAGCGGCTGGACGCGCTGGCGCAGTTGACGCTGCGGTCGCGCAGCCAGACCGCTCCGCCCGCCGCCCCGGAAGAGGGCGATGCCTATGCGGTGCCGGCCGATGCCGGCGGGGCCTGGGCCGGCCGCGCGGGCGAGCTGGCCCTGTGGTCGAACGGCGGCTGGCTGTATGTCGCCCCCCGGACCGGCTGGCGGGCCTGGATCGTGGATGAGGCGCTGCGCGCCGAGTACCGGGGGCAGGGCTGGCAGGGCGCGGCCGTCTCGTCGACACCCAACGGCGCCGGCCTGACCTTTCGGTCGGTCGAAATACTGCACGAGGTGGCGGCCGGGGCGACGTCGCTCGTCCAGGGCGCGATCCCGGCCCGCGCCATCCTGTTCGGGGTCAGCGGACGGGTGGTGGAACCGATCGGCGGCGCGGCGTCCTGGCGGCTGGGCAACGACGCGGCGTCGGACAGCCGCTTCGGCTCCGGCCTGGGCGTGGCGGCGGGGGCCTGGCTTCTGGGGGAACTCGGCACGCCCACCACCTACTACGCCGGCGGCGATCTGCTACTGACCGCCGAAGGGGGCGATTTCACCGGCGGCCGGGTGCGTCTGGCCGTGCATTACGCGCAGCTTGCGGCGCCCGCGGCCTGAGCCGATTTTCCGCCCATGCCTTTCCGCCATGGCGCCGCGACCCTATCTGCTATAGTCAGCCGGCAAGACCAAGGAGCACGCCATGTCGGAGCCCAAGGAGAAGATCGCGCAGGTCGATCCGGTCTGGTCCCGGATCCGGGCCGAGGCCGAAGAGGCGGTGGCGGCCGAGCCGTTGCTGGGCGGGCTGGTGCATTCGTCGCTGCTGCATCATCCGTCGCTGGAGCGGGCGCTGAGTTTTCGGTTCTCGCTGAAGCTCGCCTCGGGCGAGATGTCGGAGCAGATCCTGCGCGAGATCGCCGACGAGGCCTATGCCGCCGAGCCCGCGCTGGGCTGCGCGGCGCGGGCCGATCTGGTGGCGACCTACGAGCGCGATCCCGCCTGCCACCGGTTCCTGCAGCCGATCCTGTATTTCAAGGGGTACCAGGCGATACAGGCCTATCGCGTGGCGCATTGGCTATGGACCGGCAAGCGGTACGACCTGGCCTATTACATCCAGATGCGGGTCAGCGAGGTCTACGGCGTCGATATCCATCCGAATGCGCGGATGGGCCAGGGGATCATGATCGACCACGCCCATTCCATCGTCATCGGCGAGACGGCGGTGGTGGGCGACAACGTGTCGATGCTGCATTCCGTGACGCTTGGCGGCACGGGCAAGGAGGATGACGACCGGCATCCGAAGATCGGCGACGGGGTGCTGATCGGCGCGGGCGCCAAGGTTCTGGGCAATATCCGCGTCGGTCGCTGCTCGCGCATCGCTGCCGGTTCGGTGGTGCTTGAGGAAGTGCCCCCCTGCAAGACGGTCGCCGGCGTGCCCGCGCGCATCGTGGGCGAGGCGGGATGTTCCCAGCCGTCGATGACGATGGACCACCTGCTGCGCCGGGCGGTCGGCGGCGAGGCATAGCCGGCCGGGCACCCGTTGCGGAAAGATCGCCGCCGCGGCCTGCCGGCGCCCTGACGTAGAATGGCAGCGTCGATCCGGGGCAGGGGCCACGGGTCACAATGCCGGACGCGCGATCTGCCCGCCGCGTCGGCCGCACCGTCCCGCGCGAGGGTGGGTGCCTCGCGAGGGAACGGCTGGCGGCTGCCGCGGGCGTTTGCCGTTCAGGCCAGCATCGCGATGGGTGCTTCGAGGTTGTCCTTGATCGCGGCCAGCAACTGCGCCCCCAACGCGCCGTCGATCACACGATGGTCGACCGACAGGGTCAGCGACATCACCGTCGCCACCTCGATCCCGCCATCCGCGCCGATCACGGGCTTCTTCACCCCCGCGCCGACCGCCAGGATCGCCCCGTGCGGCGGGTTGATGACCGCGTCGAAATTCTCGACCCCGAACATCCCCAGATTGGAGATCGCGAAGGTGCCGCCCTGGTATTCCTCGGGCGAGAGCTTGCGGGCGCGGGCGCGGGCGGCAAGGTCCTTCATCTGCGCGGAGAGCGCGGAGAGAGATTTCGCCTCGGCGTCCTTGAGGACCGGCGTGAACAGCCCGCCTTCGACCGCGACGGCCACCGCCACATCCGAAGGGCCGAGCTTGACGATCCGGTCGCCGGCCCAGACGGCATTGGCCTCGGGAACCTGTTGCAGCGCCAGCGCGCAGGCCTTGATGACGAAGTCGTTGACCGAGAGCTTGACGCCCCGCCCGTCGAGCTGACGGTTCAGATCGGCGCGGAAGGCCAGCAGCGGGTCCAGCCGGACGTCGCGGCGCAGGTAGAAATGCGGAACCGTCTGCTTGGCCTCGGTGAGGCGGGCGGCGATGGTGTTGCGCATCCCGTCCAGCTTGACCTCTTCATGCGGCCTGTCGCGATAGATGCGCAGGATCTGATCCGCCGCCGGCCCGGCCGGCGCGGGGGCCGGGGGGGCTGCCTGCGGGGTCGCGCCCGGGTCGGACGCGGCTTCGGCCGGCCGGCCTTGCGCCGCGCCAGGCTGCGCGGCTTCGACATCGGCGCGAACGATCCGTCCGTTGGGACCCGAGCCGCTGATCGCCGACAGGTCGAGGCCGCGGTCCTTGGCGATGCGCCGGGCGAGAGGAGAGGCGAAGACCCGTTCGCCCCGATCGGCGGCGGGGGCAGAGGGCGCCGGGGCGGCCCCCTCGGGCCCGCCCCGGGAGGCGCCTTCGGGCGCGCGTTCGGGTTCGGCGCCGCGGCCGTAGCCGCCGGCGGGTGCGGTCGCCTCGGTCGCGCCGGCGGGGGCGGCGTGGCTGTCGGCGGTGCGCTCGTCTGCGGATGCGGCGGGCGCGTCGGCGATGTCGCCCGGACCCTCGCCCTCGGCCAGCAGCACGGCGATGGGGGTGTTGACGCTCACACCCTCGGTCCCCTCGGCGACCAGCAGCTTGCCGACGGTCCCCTCGTCTACCGCCTCGAATTCCATGGTCGCCTTGTCGGTCTCGATTTCCGCCAGCAGATCGCCGGCGGCGACGGTGTCGCCTTCCTTGACCAGCCAGCGGGCCAGCGTGCCCTCTTCCATGGTGGGGCTGAGCGCCGGCATCAGAACCTGGATCGGCATCACTCCACCTCCTCGACAAGGACGCGGCCCCATGGCTCCTGCAGGAAGCCGCCGCCTTCGCGCGCGGTGTAGGCCTGAAGGATCTGGGGCAGGTGCGCGTGCACCCATTCCTCGCGCCCGGCCGCATCGAGCGGGCGGCCGACCTCGTCCTCGATCAGTTCGACCGGAACGACGATGCGGAAGCCGTGCTCGCCGTCGGGGCCCTCGATCACATAGGCATTGCGCTCGGCGTGGTATTCGACGGGATGGTTCATCTGCGGCCCCTACCTGTAGGTGACTTGCTTGACGGCCTCGATCACCTCTTTCGTGGTGACGAGGGCCAGCTTTTCGAGATTGGCGGCATAGGGCATCGGAACGTCCTTGCCCGTCAGGTTGATCACCGGCGCGTCCAGCCAGTCGAAGGCCTGCTGCATCAGCACCGACGAGATGTAGTTGCCCACCGCGCCCTGGGGAAACCCTTCCTCGACCGTGACGCAGCGGTTGGTCTTCTTCACGCTTTCCAGTATCGTGGCGGTATCCATCGGGCGGATCGTGCGCAGGTCGATCACCTCGGCCTCGATGCCGTCCCGGGCCAGCGCCTCGGCCGCTTCGAGCGCGTAGGTCATGCCGATCCCGAAGCTGACGATCGTCACGTCGCTTCCCTCGCGCCGGATCCGGGCGCGGCCGATGGGCACGGTCCAGTCCTCGACGGCGGGGACGTCGAAGGACCGGCCATAGAGGATCTCGTTCTCGAGGAAGATCACCGGGTTCGGGTCGCGGATCGCCGATTTCAGCAGGCCCTTGGCATCGTCGGCCGAATAGGGCTGCACGACCTTCAGCCCGGGCACATGGGCATACCAGGCGGCAAAGTCCTGACTGTGCTGCGCCGCGACCCGTGCCGCCGCGCCGTTAGGGCCCCGGAACACGATGGGGCAGCCCATCTGGCCGCCGGACATGTACAGCGTCTTGGCGGCGGAATTGACGATCTGGTCGATGGCCTGCATCGCGAAGTTGAAGGTCATGAACTCGACGATGGGTTTCAGCCCGCCGAAGGCCGCGCCCACGCCGATGCCGGCGAAGCCGTGTTCGGTGATCGGCGTGTCGATGACCCGCTTGGCGCCGAATTCGTCCAGCAGGCCCTGGCTGATCTTGTAGGCGCCCTGATACTCGGCAACCTCCTCGCCCATCAGGAAGACGTCGCCGTCGCGGCGCATCTCTTCGGCCATGGCGTCGCGCAGGGCCTCGCGCACGGTGGTTTTGCGCATCTCGGTGCCGGCGGGCAGGTCGGCCTCGGGCGGGATGGCGGCGGCGGGGGCCGCGGCCGACGGCGCGGGATGCTGGCGGCTGTCGGATGGCATCTGCTCGGAACTGGGCGGCTCGTCGGCGGGGACGGGGGCCTTGGCCTGCGTCACCGCGTCGGCGCTTTCGCCCTCGGCGGCGATCACCGCGATCGGGCTGCCGACGGCGACGCCCTCGGTTCCCTCCGGCACCAGAATCCGCGCCAGAACGCCCTCGTCCACCGCCTCGAATTCCATGGTCGCCTTGTCGGTCTCGATCTCGGCCAGCACGTCGCCGGACGCGACGGTATCGCCTTCCTTGACCAGCCAGCGGGCCAGCGTGCCCTCTTCCATGGTGGGCGACAGGGCCGGCATGAGCACTTCGATCGCCATCACTTCTCCTCCGCTCGGGTCATCAGGCCGATGATGTTGCCCTGACCGTCCTCGATATAGGCCAGCCGGCCAAATCCGTTGAAATCCGTGGGCGGCATGGCCTCTTCGCCGCCGATCTCCAGCGCCTTCGCATAGACGGCATCCACATCCGCCACCCGAAAGCTGATCACCGCGCCGCGCGGACCGGTCCCCACGGGCGGCGCCGGCACGTTGCGCGGCATCAGCGCGCCCGA
>Ga0189283_10331_pt1 | contig 16918 bp, 13 predicted proteins | sample N26C4minimetaG_FD_130320 | JGI IMG/M metagenome (GOLD analysis project Ga0189283, IMG submission 130320) | Marine microbial communities from the Costa Rica Dome - N26 C4 mini metaG | ecosystem: Environmental > Aquatic > Marine > Oceanic > Photic zone | place: Costa Rica: the Eastern Pacific...
ACGGGCGTGCTTGCCAATTTCGCGTCGCGGTTGGCCAACGGCCAGCGCCCGACGGTGTTCGAGGACGGCGAGCAGAAGCGGGATTTCGTTCATGTGCGCGATGTGGCGCGGGCCTTTCGCCTGGCCTATGAGCGCCCCGAGGCGGCGGGCGAGATCTTCAATATCGGTTCGGGCCAGTCCTACACGATCTCGGGCGTCGCGCGGCTGCTGGCGGGGGCGATGGGCGTGCCGGATCTGACGCCCGAGATCCTGAACAAGGCCCGGTCGGGCGATATCCGCAACTGCTTCGCCGATACCGACAAGGCGCGCAGGCTTCTGGGGTTCGAGGCTGCGCACAAGCTTGAGGATTCGCTGTCGCCCTTCGTGGAATGGGTGCGCGGCCAGGCGGTGACCGACCGAGGTGCCGACATGCGCCGCCACCTTGAGGAGCGGGGGCTCGTCACATGAGCCGATGTCGCGATTACGGGTTCGTGGAATGGTTCCGGCCCGGCGATCACGACCGGGTCGAAGAGGTGCTGCCGCATCTTTCGGCCTCCGGCGCGCGCTATCTGCGCACGCACCTGTCCTGGGCCGAGTATCACGCGCCGGGCGGCGAGGAGTGGTATGACTGGCTGCTTCCCCGTCTGGGCGGCGCCTTCGATCTGCTGCCTTGCGTGCATTACACGCCGCCGTCCCTGTCCCGCACGGGCAAGTCGTCCGGCGCGCCGCACGACCTGAAATCCTACGCCGATTTCATCGACCACGTCCTGACCCGTCACGGCCGTCACTTCAGCCACGTGGAGTTGTGGAACGAGCCCAACAATCTGCTGGATTGGGATTGGCGGGCGGATCCCGGCTTCGACCTGTTCTGCGAGATGGTGGGCGGCGCCGCCTATTGGATCAACCAGCGCGGCTGGAAGGCCGTACTGGGCGGGCCGTGCCCGTTCGACCCGCTCTGGCTCGACATGATGGGCGACCGTGGCGTGCTGGCGCAATGCGCCGCAGTCGGATTTCACGGATTCCCCGGCACCTGGGACAGCGAGGAAGGAAGCTGGGCCGGGTGGGACATGCATCTGGGCGAGATGCGCAGCGTGCTGGAGCGCCACGTGCCGGGCGCCGAGCTCTGGATCACCGAGACGGGCTATTCCACCTGGCGCGGCGATCAACTGGAGCAGGCGCGGCGGTTCGACCAGGTTCTGGCGGCCCCGGCCGAGCGCGTCTACTGGTATGGCTGGCGCGATCTGCCGACCGATGTCGCGGTGCAGGAGGGGCTGTGGTTCGATCCGCGCCACTATCATCTGGGCGCGGTCGATGCCGACAACCGGCCCAAGCTGCTGGCGCGGCTTCTTGCGGCCGGCGGGGCCGAGCGGGTCCGGCAGGTCCTGCACCTGTCGGCGCCGCGGCTAGCCCCGGCGGCGCGCCCGGTGGTCATCACCGGCGGCAGCGGTTTCATCGGCTCGAACCTGGCCGACAGCTTCCTGTCGGACGGCGAAGAGGTCGTGGTGATCGACAATCTCAGCCGGCCGGGCGTCGAGGAGAACCTGGAATGGCTGGCCGACCGCCACGGCGACCGTCTTCATGCCGTGCCGGCCGATCTGCGCGACGAGGCGGCGCTGCGCGACGCCACGCGTTCGGCCGCGGCGGTGGTGCATCTGGCGGCGCAGACCGCCGTCACCACCAGCCTTGCCGGTCCGATGGAGGATTTCGAGGTCAATGCCCGCGGCACGCTGAACCTGCTGGAGGCGGTCCGCGCGACCGGGCGCTCGGTGCCGGTGATCTTCGCCTCGACGAACAAGGTCTACGGCTCGCTCGAGGATCTGGCGATGGAGCCGTCGAACAACGGCTGGCGCCCCGCCGATCCGGACCTCGCCGCGCGCGGGGTGGGCGAGGACAGGCCGCTCGACTTCTGCACGCCCTATGGCTGTTCCAAGGGCGTCGCCGATCAATATGTGCTGGATTACGCGAAATCCTACGGGCTGCCCACCGCCGTGCTGCGGATGAGCTGCATCTACGGCCCCCGCCAGTTCGGGACCGAGGATCAGGGCTGGGTTGCGCATTTCCTGATCCGGGCGCTGTCGGGACAGCCGATCTCGGTCTACGGCGACGGGCAGCAGGTGCGCGACATCCTGCATGTCGCGGACGCGGTCGCCGCCTATCGCGCGGTCCTGGACCGGATCGGCACCCTGTCGGGGCGGGTGTTCAATCTCGGCGGCGGGCCGGCCAATGCGGTGAGCCTGGCGATGGTCCTGTCCGAGATCGAGCGCCTGACCGGCCGCAGGAACGCCGTCAGCCATTCCGAGTGGCGGCAGGGGGACCAGCTGTATTTCGTGGCCGATACCGCCCGTCTGACCGAGGCTGCCGGCTGGCTGGCCCGGATCGGCTGGCGCGAGGGGCTGGCCGATCTGTGCGACTGGCTGGCGCGCCACAGGGTGCCGCAGAACGCACCGGCGCGATCGAAGGCGCTGGCATGACAGCCCATCCGCTGGCCCCCCGGTCCGCACCGCGCGTGCTGATGACGCTGGACGCGGTCGGCGGGGTGTGGCGCTACGCGATGGACCTTGCCCTGGGTCTGAAGCGGGCCGGGTACTGGCTGGCCTTCGTCGGCTTCGGACCGCGCCCGAGCTGGGCGCAGCAGCGCGAGGCGCGGGCGCTCGGCGCCTTCGACTGGCATGACGCTCCGCTCGACTGGACGGTGCGCGCCGCCGCCGACCTGTCCGAGGTGCCGGAGCTCATCGCCGCGGCGGCGGTGCGGCACCGGGTCGATCTGGTGCAGGTGAACGTGCCGTCGCAGGCGGCGGGGCTGAAGGTCGGGGTGCCGGTGATCGCGATCTCCCATTCCTGCGTCGGCACCTGGTTCCGCGCGGTGCGCGACAGCGATCTGCCGCCCGACTGGGCGTGGCAGGGCGACTTGACGCGGGCGGGGCTGCAGGCGGCGAGCCTGGCGGTGGCGCCGACCGGTGCCCATGCCGATCTGCTGCGCCGCGTCTATCCCGGGCTGGGCCGCGTCGAGGTCGTGCATAACGGCTCGGCCGCGCCGGCGCGGCCGGCCAGCGGCGGCCACCGGGTGGTGGCGGTCGGGCGCTGGTGGGACGACGCCAAGAACGGCGCGCTGATCGACGCCGCCGCGCCGTCGGTCGATTGGCCCATCGTCTTGCTGGGGGCGATGCGCGGGCCGGACGGGCAGGCGCTGGAGGTGCGCAACGTCGCCGCGCCGGGGCAGGTCAGCCATGCCGAAACCCAGAGCCTGCTGCGGCGTGCCGGCATCTTCGTGTCGCCCTCGCTTTACGAGCCCTTCGGCCTGGCGGTGGTCGAGGCGGCCCGGGCGGGCCTGCCGCTGGTCCTGTCCGATATCGGCGGTTTCCGCGAATTGTGGGAGGAGGCTGCGCTGTATTTCCCCCCGGACGACCCCACCGCGCTGGCCGACGCGCTCAACCGGCTGGCGCGGGACGAGGGGCTGCGCCGCACCATGGGGCGCGCCGCGACCGCCCGGTCCCTGCGCTACACGATCGAGGCGCAGACCCGGTCCATGCGGCAGCTTTACGAGGATCTGCTCGTGCCGGGCGGGGCCGCGCCGGCCGGGCATGACGACCATAAGAAACTGCGAGGCAGAGCATGAAGTTCGTTTTCTACACCCATTCCCTCGTCTCCGACTGGAACCACGGCAACGCGCATTTCCTGCGCGGGGTGATGCGGGACCTGGTCCGCCGGGGACATGAGGCGCTGGCGCTGGAGCCCCGCGATGGCTGGAGCCGGCGGAACCTGATCGCCGACCGCGGTTCGGATCCCATCGAGGCCTTTCACAAGACCTTTCCGATGCTGGAAAGCGAGAGCTACGGCGAAGGGTTCGATCACGCGCAGGCCGTCGCCGATGCCGATGTGGTGGTGGTGCATGAATGGACCCCGCCCGAACTGGTGGCGCAACTGGGCCGGCTGCGCCGCGACGGCGGCGCCTTCACCCTGCTGTTCCACGATACCCATCACCGCGCGGTCAGCGCGGGCGACCAGATCGCGGGAATGGACCTTGACGGGTATGACGGCGTGCTCGCCTTCGGCGCCGCGCTGGCCGAGCGGTATCGCAGGGCCGGATGGGGTCGGCAGGTCTTTGTCTGGCACGAGGCGGCCGATGACGAGCTGTTCCGCCCGATCCCCGACGAAGCCGAAGAGGGCGATCTGATCTGGATCGGCAATTGGGGCGACGGCGAGCGCAGTGCCGAGCTTGAGGAATTCCTGATCGCCCCGGCCGAGGCCCTGTCGCTCCGCGCCACGGTGCATGGCGTGCGCTACCCCGACGAGGCGCTCGCCCGGCTGCGCAAGGCCGGCATCTATTACGGGGGGTGGCTGCCCAATGCCGATGCGCCGCGCGCCTTTGCCCGGCACCGGATGACGGTTCACGTGCCCCGCCGGCCCTATGTCGAGGCGCTTCCCGGCATCCCCACCATCCGCCCCTTCGAGGCGATGGCCTGCGGCATCCCCCTGATCTCGGCCCCGTGGGAGGATGCCGAGGGGCTGTTCCGCCCCGGTTCGGACTATCTGGTGGCGCGGGACGGTGACGAGATGCGCCGCCACATGGCGCTGCTGATGGTCGATCCGGCCGCGCGGGACGAATTGGCGCGTCACGGGCTGCGGACGATCCGCGCGCGTCATACCTGCCGGCACCGCGTGGACGAGTTGTTCGAGGTGCTGGACCGGCTGGACCGGGCCGCGCCGAACGCCGCGATGGCGGAGGCGGCCGAATGACGCGCATCGCCTTTTACGGATCCAGCCTTCTGTCGGCCTACTGGAACGGTGCCGCCACCTATTATCGCGGGATGCTGCGGGCGCTTGCGGCGCGCGGCTACGACATCACCTTCTACGAGCCCGATGTCTACGACCGCCAGAACAACCGCGATATCGACCCGCCGGACTGGGCGCGGGTGGTGGTGTATGACGGAACCGTCCCGGCCCTGAAGGCGGCTGCCGCCCGCGCGGCCGAGGCCGATATCGTCGTCAAGGCGAGCGGCGTCGGCTATGAGGACGAGTTGCTGCTGTCCGAGGTCATGGCGGCCGCCCGCGGGGACGCGCTGCGCGTCTTCTGGGATGTCGATGCCCCGGCCACCCTGGCCGAACTGCGGGCGGCGCCCGAGCATCCGCTGCGCGTGGCGCTGCCGCGGCTGGATCTGGTTCTGACCTATGGCGGCGGCGATCCGGTCGTTGCGGCCTATCGGTCGCTCGGCGCGCGGGATTGCGTGCCGGTCTATAACGCCCTGGATCCCGGGACGCATTTCCCGGTCCCGCCCGAGGACCGCTTTCGCGCCGATCTGGCCTTTCTGGGAAACCGGCTTCCCGACCGGGACGAGCGCGTGCGCGAATTCTTCCTGCGTCCGGCCGAGCTGCGCCCCGACATGACCTTCCTGATCGGCGGGTCGGGATGGGATGGCGTGGCCATGCCCGACAATGTGCGGCGCCTGGGTCATGTGCGCACGGCGGACCACAACGCGCTGAACACCTCGCCGCGGATGGTGCTGAACGTCGCGCGCGACAGCATGGCGCAAAACGGCTTTTCCCCCGCGACCCGCGTGTTCGAGGCGGCCGGGGCCGGGGCCTGCCTGATCACCGATGACTGGGAAGGAATCGAGCTGTTCCTTGAGCCCGGGCGCGAGGTTCTCGTGGCCCGCGACGGCCGGGACGTCGCCGAGCATCTGGGCCGGGATGCCGCCGACGCGTCCGAGATCGGCCGCCGCGCCCGCGACCGGGTGCTGCGCGACCACACCTACGCCGCCCGCGCCGCCCAGGCCGACGCCCTGTTCCGCAGCAATGCGCGCCAGCGCGAGGTGGCGCTGTGACCGGCAAGCTGGATATCGTGATCTTCGGGCTGAGCCTGTCATCGTCCTGGGGCAACGGCCATGCCACCACCTTCCGCGCCCTTCTGCGCGGGCTGGCGGCCGAGGGGCACCGGGTGCTGTTCCTGGAGCATGACAAGCCGTGGTACGCGCCGCATCGCGACCTGCCCGATCCGGATTTCTGCGAGTTCGAGTTATACGACGATCTGGACGCGGTCATTGCGCGGCACCGCGACCGGCTGCGTCGGGCGGATGCGGTGATCGTCGGATCCTACGTCCCCGACGGGGTGCGCGTGATCGACCGGTTGCACGCGCTGGCGCCGCGGCTGCTGGCCTTCTACGACATCGACACGCCGGTCACGCTCGACAAGCTGGACCGGGGCGATGAGGAATATCTCGCGGCCCGGCAGATCCCGCTTTTCGACGTCTACCTGTCCTTCTCGGGCGGCGAGGTGCTGACCCATCTGGAGCGCGAGCGCGGCGCCCGGGCGGCACGGGCGCTCTATTGCTCGTTCGATCCCGACGGGTACGGCCCGCTCGACCTGCCCGTGCGGTGGGATCTGGGCTATCTGGGCACCTACAGCCCCGACCGCCAGCCGACGCTCGACGCGCTGCTGATCGAGCCCGCCCGCCGGCTGCCCGATCGCCGCTTCGTCGTCGCCGGCCCGGGCTATCCCGCCGATATCGACTGGCCCGGCAATGTCGACCGGATCGACCACCTGCCGCCGGCCGAGCATCGGGAATTCTACAACGCGCAGCGTTTCACCCTGAACGTGACCCGCGACGCCATGCGCCGGATGGGATGGTCGCCGTCGGTGCGCCTGTTCGAGGCCGCGGCCTGCGCCACGCCGATCATCAGCGACGCCTGGCGCGGTCTGGACGAGATCCTGCCCGAGGGGGAGGCGATCCTGATCGCCGGGCAGTCGGACGATGTGTGCCGCGCGCTGACCGGTCTTTCCGACGCAGAGCGGCGCGCCATGGGCGATGCCGGGCGGCGCCACGTGCTGACGGCGCATACGGGGCGCGCCCGCGCCCGGGGGCTGGCGCATGACATTGTCTCTGTTCGCGAAGGTTTGCGGGCGGGTTCCGAAGTTTAAGGTGGAGGTAGCGATGAACGTGATGACGCAGGCACGGCCGGGACGGCCGCTTTCCGTCCTCGTCGCCGGCGGGGCCGGCTTCGTGGGTTCGCATCTGTGCGAGGCGCTGTTGGAACGAGGGCATCGCGTCATCTGCATGGACAGCTTCGATACCGGCGTCGCGTCCAACGTGGATCATCTTGCGTCATCGCCCGATTTCCGGCTGGTCCGGCATGACGTGGCGCAGCGTCTGCCGCTCTCCGAGCCGCTGGACCGCGTGTTCAATCTGGCAAGCCCTGCCTCGCCGCCCCATTACCAGGCGGACCCGATCCGCACGATGATGACCAATGTCGTGGGCACGGCGAACCTTCTCGAACTGGCGGCCGGGCAGGGCGCGCGGTTCGTTCAGGCTTCGACCAGCGAGGTCTATGGCGACCCCGAACAGCACCCCCAGGCCGAGGATTACTGGGGTCACGTGAACTGCACCGGCCCGCGCGCCTGCTATGACGAGGGCAAGCGCGCCGCCGAGGCGCTGTGCTTCGACTATATCCGCGACCGTGGCGCCGATGTGCGCGTCGCCCGTATCTTCAACACCTACGGACCGCGGATGCGCGCCGATGACGGGCGGATCGTGTCGAACATGATCGTCCAGGCCCTGTCGGGCGCGCCGATGACCATCTACGGCACCGGCCAGCAGACCCGATCCTTCTGCTACGTGTCCGATCTGGTGGCCGGGCTGATGGCGCTGATGGAGGTCGAGGCCCCCCTGCCGGGCGCCGTCAACCTGGGCAACCCGCAGGAATTCACCATCGCCGAGCTGGCCGAGCAGGTGCGCAGGCTGGTGCCGACCCGATCCGAACTGGTGCACCGCCCCTTGCCCCAGGACGACCCGCAGCGCCGCCGCCCCGATATCTCGCGCGCGCGGCAGCATCTGGGCTGGCGCCCCCGCGTCGAGCTGACCGAGGGGCTTCCGCGGACGGTCGCGTGGTTCGCGTCGTCCGCATCGGGGACGGCGGGGGAGGCGGGAGGCGTGCCGGCCGCCGCGGCCTCGGCATGAACCGGGAGATGAGGGGGGACGACCCCGAAACCGACCTGCGCCGCCGTATCGAGGCGCTTGGCCCGTGGTTCCACAACCTGCGCATCGGCGGGCTTCAGACCGCGCCCGACCACTTCCTGGGCGATTACCCGAACTTCAAGTGGGAAGGGTTCCGCCACGCGATCCCCGAGGACCTGCAAGGGGCGAGCGTGCTGGATATCGGCTGCAATGCCGGCTTCTACGCCGCCGAGATGGCGCGGCGCGGGGCAGGGCGGGTGCTGGCCGTCGACAGCGACCCGCATTACCTGGCGCAGGCGCGGTTCGTGGCCGAACACGAAGCTCTGCCGATCGAGGTCAGGCAGATGTCGGTCTACGATGTCGGGTCTCTGGGCGAGAAGTTCGACCTCGTTATCTTCATGGGCGTGCTCTACCACCTGCGGCATCCGCTTCTGGCGCTGGATCTGATCCGCGAACATGTCCTGGGCGGGCAGATGCTGTTCCAGTGCCTGCAACGGGGCGCGGATGCGGTGGCCGATCCGGAGCCCGACCACGACTTCGACGACCAGACGCCGTTCCAGACCGCCGATGCGCCGCAGCTATGGTTCATCGAGGATCGCTTTGCCGGTGATCCCACCAACTGGTTCGTCCCGAACCGTGCGGCGGTCGAGGCGATGCTGCGGTCGTCCGGCTTCCGGATCGATGCCCATCCCGAACGCGAGGTCTATCTGTGCAGCGCGACCGAACGCCATTATGCCGCCGAGCCCCCGCCCCGCATCGCGCCGTGAGGCGCCCGGACCTGCCGATTTGACCTCGGCCGCGGATGCGCCAGTATCGGGGCCGTAGGCGAACGACGCAAGGAGGCGCCCATGAGCGCGGCGGACCCCAAACCGGCGGATTGCGATCTGTTCGTCATCGGCGGCGGGATCAACGGCTGCGGCATCGCCCGCGATGCCGCGGGGCGGGGGCTGCGGGTGGCGCTGGCCGAGAAGGGCGATCTGGCCTCGGCCACATCCTCGGCCTCGACCAAGCTGTTCCATGGCGGGCTGCGCTATCTGGAGTATTTCGAGTTCGGGCTGGTGCGCAAGGCGCTGGTCGAGCGCGAGACGCTGCTGCGGGCGATGCCCCATATCTCGTGGCCCATGCGCTTTGTGCTGCCCTATCACCCGGACATGCGGTTCGAGGGCGATACCCCCACCTCGCGCCTGCTGCGCCGCACGATGCCGTGGATGCGGGGGCGGCGGCCCGCCTGGCTGATCCGCCTCGGGCTGTTTCTCTACGACAATCTGGGCGGGCGCCAGATATTGCCCGGAACGGCGGCGCTGGATCTGCGGAACGCCCCCGAGGGGGAGCCGCTGCAGGACCGGTTCGAACGCGCCTACGAATACAGCGATTGCTGGGTCGAGGATGCGCGTCTGGTGGCACTGAACGCGCGTGAGGCGGCCGAACGCGGCGCGGCGATTCATACCCGGACCCGCGTGATCTCGGCCAGGCGGGAAGGAGGGCTGTGGCACCTCGTCCTGCGCCCCGAGACCGGCGAGGAGGTCAGGCTTACCGCCCGCGCCCTGGTGAATGCGGGCGGCCCCTGGGTCGAGGACATCATCCGCAACACCGCGCGCCTGAACTCGTCCGAGGGGATACGTCTGGTCAGGGGCAGCCATATCGTGACCCGCCGGCTGTTCGACCACGGCAAGGCCTACTTCTTTCAGGGCGAGGACGGGCGCATCGTCTTCGCCATTCCCTACGAAACGGATTTCACCCTGATCGGCACCACGGACGAAGAGCATCATGCCGATCCCGGAGAGGTGCGGATCACCGACGAAGAGCGCGACTATCTGTGCGGCTTCGCCTCGAACTATTTCAAGCGTCCGGTCACGCCGGACGATATCGTCTGGACCTATTCCGGCGTGCGGCCGCTTTACGACGATCACGCCAAATCGGCCACGGCGGCCACCCGCGATTACGTCCTGTCGCTCGACACGCGGGGGCCGGCCCTGCTGAACGTGTTCGGCGGCAAGATCACCACCTATCGCAAGCTGGCCGAGGGGGCGCTGCACAAGCTGGCGCCGCATCTGCCGCAGATGACCGGCGACTGGACCGCCGGCGCGCCGCTGCCCGGCGGCGATTTCGCGGTGGACGGAGTCGAGGAGTTGATCGGCCATCTGCGGCAGCGGTATCCGTTCCTGTCCGCCTATTGGGCCGGTCGGCTGGTGCGCGCCTACGGCACCGAGGCCGAAGAGGTGCTGCGCGGCGCCCGGGACGAGGGCGAACTGGGCCGGGCCTTTGGCGGCACGCTGACCGAGCGCGAGGTGCGCTGGCTGATGACGCACGAATTCGCCCGGCGCGCCGAGGACGTGGTCTGGCGCCGCAGCAAGCTGGGCCTGCGGATGAGCGCCGAGGAGATCGCCGCCCTGGGCGCCTGGATGGCCGAGGCGCAGCGGGCGGACGCGCCGACGCCCTAGGCAGCGGCGACGCGCCGGAGCCCGCTTGCATCGCCGGGCCCTGGCGGGTCATCTGGGCGGGCCGCGCGGCAGACGCGGGAGGAGCAGCGGAGGAGCGCATGGGACACATACTCGCCATCGATCAGGGCACCACGTCCAGCCGGGCGATGATCTTCGACGGGTCGATGCGGCCCGTCGCCGTGGCGCAGGAAGAGTTTCCGCAGCATTACCCGCAATCGGGCTGGGTCGAACACGAGGTCGAGGATCTTTGGACGACGGTCCTGTCGACCTGCCGCGCCGCCATCGCCCAGGCGGGGCTGGAACCCGGCGATATCGCGGCGATCGGCATCACCAACCAGCGCGAGACCACGGTGGTGTGGGATCCCGAGACCGGCCGCGCGGTGCACCGGGCCATCGTCTGGCAGGACCGGCGCACCGCCGACACCTGCCGCCGCCTGCGCGAGGCGGGGCACGAGGCGCTGGTGACCGAGAAGACGGGCCTGCTGCTCGATCCCTATTTCTCGGGTACCAAGCTGGGCTGGATCCTGGACCGGGTCGAGGGCGCGCGCGACAAGGCCCGCGAGGGGCGGCTGCTGTTCGGCACGGTGGACAGCTACCTGATCTGGCGGCTGACCGGCGGCGCGGCCCATGTGACCGACGCGACGAATGCCTGCCGCACGATGCTCTACAACATCACCGAAGGGCGCTGGTCGCGGGCCATCTGCGAGATGCTGGACATCCCCATGCGGATGCTGCCCGAGGTCCGGGATTGCGCCGCGGAATTCGGCGAGACCGAGCCGGGCCTGTTCGGCCGGCCCATTCCGATCCTCGGCGTTGCCGGGGACCAGCAGGCGGCGACGATCGGGCAGGCCTGTTTCAGGCCGGGTATGCTGAAATCGACCTACGGCACTGGCTGTTTCGCGCTGCTGAACGTGGGCGACCGGCCGTGCTTTTCCCGCAACCGGCTGCTGAGCACCATCGCGTACCAGTTCGACGGCAAGCCGAGCTATGCGCTGGAAGGGTCGATCTTCATCGCCGGCGCGGTCGTGCAGTGGCTGCGCGACGGGATCGGCATCATCTCGCAGGCGGGCGAGACGCAGGCCCTGGCCGAGGCGGCCGACCCGAACCAGAACGTGATCCTGGTCCCGGCCTTCACCGGGCTGGGGGCGCCCTATTGGAACGCCGAATGCCGGGGCGCCATGTTCGGCCTGACCCGGAATACCGGCCCGGCCGAATTCGCGCGCGCCGCCCTGCAATCGGTGGGCTACCAGACCCGCGACCTGCTGGATGCCATGCGCGCCGACTGGCCCGGCGGCGGCGGGGAAACGCTGCGGGTCGATGGCGGGATGACGGCGTCGGACTGGGCGATGCAGTTCCTCAGCGATATCATCGGCGCCCCCGTCGACCGTCCGCAATTGCGCGAGACCACCGTTCTGGGTGCGGCCTGGCTGGCCGGGATGCGCGCCGGGCTCTATCCCGACGCCGAAGGCTTCGCGCAGGAATGGGCGCTGGAGCGGCGGTTCGAGCCGCAGATGCCCGAGGCGGAGCGCGAGGCGCTGTATGGCGGCTGGCGCAAGGCCGTCACCGCGACGATGGCGGCGGTCTAGCGGGGTCCGCCGCAATGTCCCGCAGCCCCGCCGCCGCCAGTCTGTGGGACGCGACGGACGGTCCGCCGGTGGCGACGGAGGCGCTGGAGGGCGATCGCCGCGCCGATGCGGTGGTGATCGGCGGCGGATTCACCGGGCTCAGCGCCGCGCTGCACCTGGCCGGGCGCGGCGCCTCGGTCATCCTGCTCGAGGCGCGGCGCATCGGCCATGGCGGGTCGGGGCGGAATGTCGGGCTGGTCAATGCGGGGCTGTGGCTGCCGCCCGGCGCGGTCGAACGGCGCCTGGGCGCGGTGGCGGGGGCGCGGCTGAACGCCGCTCTGGCCGATGCGCCGGGTCTGGTCTTCGACCTGATCCGGCAGCACGGCATCGGCTGCGATGCCCGCCGCGGCGGCACGCTGCATCTGGCCCATGCGCCGGCGGGGCTGCGCGATCTGGCGCGCCGCCGCGACCAGTTGCGCCGGCGCGGGGCGCCGGTCGTCCTGCTCGATGCCGCCGAGGCCGCGCGCCGCGCCGGAAGCGGCGCCTTCCACGGGGCGCTGTTCGATCCACGCGCGGGCACGCTGCACCCGCTGGCCTATGCGCGGGGGCTGGCGCGGGCCGCCCAGGCGGCGGGCGCGCGGCTGCACCAGGACGCGCCGGCGCTGGCGATCCGCCGCAGGGGCGGTGCCTGGCAGGTCGATACGCCGGGCGGCCAGGTCACGGCGGCTAGTCTGATCCGGGCCACGAATGCCTATAGCGCCGCCCTGCCGGCCCCGCGCCACGCGGCGATGGAGTTCTTTCAGGTCGCGACGGCGCCGCTGGAGCCCCATGCGCGGGCGCGGATCCTGCCGGGGGGCGAGGGGGCGTGGGACACGGCGCCGGTCATGACCTCGCTGCGGCTGGACGGCCAGGGGCGGTTGTTGCTGGGCGCGGTGGGCCGGATCGGCGCCCGGCCAGAGCGGGCGGTGCATCTGGCCTGGGCGCGGCGCAAGCTGGCCGCCCTCTTTCCGGATCTGGGCGATGTTCCGTTCCGGTTCGTCTGGAGCGGACGGATCGCGATGACCGAAGACCACCTGCCGCGGATCGAGCGGATCGGGCAGGGCGGCCTGTCGATCCACGGCTATGGCGGCCGCGGCATCGCCCCGGGCACCGCCTTCGGCAAGGCCGCCGCCGCCTGGTGCGCGGGGGGCGGCGACGAGGTGCTGCCGCTGGACCCGGTCGCGGCGCGCCCGCCGGCGCGGATCGATCCGCGGCCCGCCGTCTTCGCCATGGGCAGCCTGGCCGTTCACGCAATGGCCGCGCGGGCGGCGGTTAAATCTCGTCGTTGATATAGCGCTCGAGCGTGCGGGTGACGCCGTCCGACCACAGCATGCCGAGATGCGCCCCGAACCGCTCGATCAGCCGTGTGTCGGTGCCGAGCGCGCCGAAGACGCGGGTATTGGCAAGAAAGGTCGCGGGCGTGTCCCGTGCGGCAAGGGCGCGGGCCTTCAGCTCCTCGGCATGGTCGTCGTTGGGCGGGATGGCGTTGCCCGCCTCGTCGATGCCGGCGCAGTAGCGGGCCCAGAGCGCGACCTCGAGCGCCAGTCCCGACCATGCCCGGTCCGACGCCATGGCATCGACCAGCGTGGGCAGGATGAACTTGGGCTGCCGGTTCGACCCGTCCAGGCACAGGCGCGGGATCGTGTCGCCCACTTCGGGGTTCGAGAACCGCTCGATCACCTTGTCCAGATAGGCGTCGTAATCGGTGCCGGGCAGCGGCGCCAGGGTGGGTATGATCTCGGACCGTTCCAGCCGGTCCAGCCAGTCCCGGATCAGCGGATCGGCCATGGCGTCATGCACGAAATGATGCCCGATCAGCGCGGCGGGATAGGCGATGGCCGCATGCCCGCCATTGAGGATCCGCAGCTTCATCAACTCGTAGGGCGCCACGTCTTTCACGAACTCGACGCCCACCTCCTCGAGCCGCGGACGGCCTGCGGGAAAGGTATCTTCCAGAACCCATTGGCGGAACGGCTCGCACACGACCGGGGCCGCGTCGGAGATGCCGAACGTGTCGGCCAGCATCCGGCGCTCGCGGTCGGACGTGGCGGGGGTGATGCAATCGACCATGCCGTTGGGAAAGGCCACATTGGCGCCGATCCATGCCGACAGATCCGGGTCCAGCCGCTCGGCCAGGCCCAGGACCGCCTGCCGGGTGACATGGCCGTTCTCGGGCAGGTTGTCGCAACTCATGACGGTAAAGGGCGGCAGGCCTGCCGCGCGCCGCCGCCTCAGCGCCGCGATCAGGATGCCGAACACGCTGCGCGGCGCATCCGGGGCCGCGATATCGGCCTGCATGTCCGGATGGGCCGCATCGAAGCCGCCGGTCTGCGCATCGACGTAATAGCCGCCCTCGGTGATGGTCAGGGACACGATGCGGATATCGGGTTCGGCCATGCGGGCGATCAGCGCCCCCGGATCGACCTCGACGAAATCGACCATCGCGCCGACGACCCGGGCGGACAGGCCGGCGGGATCCAGTTCGACCACCGTGCTCAGCCAGTCCTGCGCGGCCAGCGCGTCGCGCATCCGCGTGTCGCCGGGGCGGACGCCCGCGCCGACGATGGCCCAGTCGAGATCCTGCCCCGTCTCGAACAGCCGGTGCAGATAGACGGCCTGATGCGCCCTGTGAAAGTTGCCAACACCGATATGCAGGATCCCGGGCGACAGGTCGGTGCGGTCGTATCCGGGGCGGCCGACGCCCGGCGGAAGGTCGGGCAGCGCGGCGAGAGAAAGGTTCTGTGGCATGGGACAGCCTCTGATCCTGATAGGTGCAGTGCCGGGGGCGGCGGGGCCGTCCCTCAGCTCATCCAGTTGCCGCCGTCGACATTGTAGGTCTGGGCGACGATGTAATCGGCCTCGGGCGTGGCCAGAAAGATCGCCATGCCGGTCAGATCCTCGGCGGTGCCCATGCGGCCATAGGGCACGGCCTCGCCCGCCAGCCGCTTCTTCTCGCCGGGGGGGCGGCTCTCCCACTTGGCGAACAGGGCATCCACGCCGTCCCAATGGGCGCCGTCGACCACGCCCGGCGCGATGGCGTTCACGTTGATCTTGTGGCGGATCAGGTTCAGCCCGGCGGATTGCGTCAGCGAGATGACCGCCGCCTTGGTCGCGCAGTAGACGGCGACGAGCGGCTCGCCCCGGCGGCCGGCCTGACTGGCCATGTTGATGATCTTGCCGCCCTGGCCGCGATCGATCATGCGCCTGGCCACGGCCTGCATGGTGAACAGGGTGCCGCCGACATTGACGGCGAACAGCCGGTCATAGCTGGCGCGCGTGATCTCGGCGATGGGCGCGGCGTCGAACAGGGCGGCGTTGTTTATCAGGATGTCGATTCCGCCAAGCGCCGACCATGCCGCGTCCACGCCCGCCTCGATCGAGGATTGGTCGGACACGTCCATCAGCACGGCCTGGGCGCCGATCTCGTCGGCCGCGCGTTTCGCGGCATCCAGGTCGATATCGGCGATGACCACCCGCGCCCCTTCGCGCAGATAGGCCTCGGCGAAGGCGCGGCCGATGCCGCGCGCCGCGCCGGTAATCAGGGCCGTCTTCCCGGACAGCCGGCTCATGCCATCCTCAGCCCGTTGGCGTCGAAGCGGTGCAGCTTTTCGGTCTCGGGGGCCAGGTGCACCGTGTCGCCGTGTTTCAGGCCGACCTCGCCATCCGCCCGGACGGTCAGCGCCTCGCCCAGGCCGGTATCGTGCACGTGGAAGAAGGTGTCCGAGCCCAGATGCTCGGCCACGCCCACCCGGCCGGTCCAGCCCCCGCCCTCGGGCACGATGCGGATATGTTCCGGGCGGATGCCGATGGTCGTCGCCCCGTGCCGCGCGGCTTCGTCGCCGCCGATCAGGTTCATCTTCGGCGACCCGATGAAGCCGGCCACGAACAGGTTGCGGGGGTTGCGATACAGCTCCAGCGGGCTGCCCACCTGTTCGATGTTGCCGGCGCGCAGCACGACGATCTTGTCGGCCATGGTCATCGCCTCGACCTGATCGTGGGTGACATAGATCATCGTCGTGGCGAGTTCGTTATGCAGCTCACTGATCTCGAGCCGCATGTTCACCCGCAGCGCGGCGTCGAGGTTCGACAGCGGCTCGTCGAACAGGAAAGCGGCCGGTTCGCGCACGATCGCCCTGCCGATGGCGACCCGCTGCCGCTGCCCGCCCGAAAGCTGGCCGGGCCGACGGTCGAGATAATCCGACAGATTCAGCACCTTGGCGGCCGCTTCGACCCGGCGGTCCTGCTCGGCCTTGTCCATCCCCGCCATGCGCAGCGGAAAGGCGATGTTCTTGCGCACCGACATGTGCGGGTAAAGCGCGTAGGACTGGAACACCATGGCCAGCCCGCGCTTGGCCGGCGGCACCTCGGTCGCGTCCCGGCCGTCGATGCGGATCTCTCCGCTGGTCACGTCCTCAAGCCCCGCGATCAGGCGCAGGAGGGTGGACTTGCCGCAGCCCGACGGGCCGACGAAGACCACGAACTCGCCCTCCTCGATGGACAGGTCCAGCGGCGGGATGACCTGAACGTCGCCGAAGCTCTTGGTCACCTTGTCAAGCGTGATGCGTCCCATCTGCGTGTCCTTATTTGACGGCGCCGAAGGTCAGCCCGCGGACGAGCTGCTTCTGGCTGAACCAACCCAGCACAAGGATCGGCGCGATCGCCATGGTCGAGGCGGCCGAGAGCTTGGCGTAGAACAGCCCCTCGGGGCTGGAATAGCTGGCGATGAAGGCGGTGAGCGGCGCGGCCTTGGCCGCGGTCAGGTTCAGGGTCCAGAACGCCTCGTTCCAGGCCAGGATGACGTTCAGAAGCAGGGTCGAGGCGATGCCCGGCACGGCCATGGGCGTGAGGACATAGATGATCTCGTTGCGCAGGCTGGCACCGTCCATCCGCGCGGCTTCCAGGATGTCGCCGGGGATCTCCTTGAAATAGGTGTAGAGCATCCAGA
>Ga0189283_10332_pt1 | contig 16861 bp, 16 predicted proteins | sample N26C4minimetaG_FD_130320 | JGI IMG/M metagenome (GOLD analysis project Ga0189283, IMG submission 130320) | Marine microbial communities from the Costa Rica Dome - N26 C4 mini metaG | ecosystem: Environmental > Aquatic > Marine > Oceanic > Photic zone | place: Costa Rica: the Eastern Pacific...
TCCTCGCCAGCATCACGCTGCGCCTGCTTGTACCAGACCCGCAGGCTGTCGGGCGAGCAGCCGAGCTTGCCGGCGATGTCGCGCACCGCCGCCGTCAGGCTTGCATAGCTGTCGAGATGATCGACGACGATCTGCACCGACCGATCGCGGGACTCGGCCGGATACGGGCTCGTCGTGTACTTCTTTCTGTCGATGGAGGGCTATCCCTCGAGAGTCCTGCCCTCCGGGCAAGCCGGGGCGGTTCACCTGCCGCCCTGACTTCTGTTCCGAAGTTCTCTCCGGTGAGTGCCGTCGGGGAGGTTATGGAGGAGCCGAAGAGGCGGCCATCGGTTTGTCCGACGATCGTTTGGTCGGCATAGCTGGCTTGTACGATTTGCGGGGCTCCCCGAGGTTTCCAACCCGCATCAGACCCTCGCCTTCTCGAAGGCCTCCCAACAGGTCCTGAAATCGTCGAACGTCATGGCGCCTTCCTTGGCCCGGGACAGGACCAGCCGCTCCGATGCCCAGAGCTTCTCGATGCCCGCGGCAAGGCCCTCGGCCACCTCGGGCGGGATCACCACGGCGCCGTGGCGGTCGGCATGGACCAGATCGCCGTCGCGCACCGTCAGCCCGAACACGTTCACCGGCGTCCCGTTCTCGCGGACCTGGACGAAGCCGTGGCTGGGTCCGACTGATCCGGCAACGACCGGAAAGTCGGGGGCCAGATCGGCAAGGTCGCGCATCACGCCGTTGGTCAGCGCGCCGGACATGCCGAAGGATTTGTGCACCCAGGTGTTCACCTCGCCCCAGTAGGCGGCGATGCAATCGGGATAGTCGACATCCTCGACCACTGCGACCGAGGGTTTGGTCGCCTGCGCCATCCGTCGGTAATATTCCATGCGCCGGGCGCGGATCGTTGCCGGGTCTTCGTCCGGCGGGGCGAGACCGGCGATCTTCGCCGTGACCGCGTATCCGACCATGGCGCCCGCCGCCGGGGCCGATGCCAGCACAGTGCCGCGGGTAAAGGCGGAAAAGCCGCGCTTGCCCTGCACCACCTCGATCGCGTTGCAGATCGTCGGCGTGTCGCAGCGCCTGAGCAGGTTCAGGAGTTCGGAATTCATGGGTCCTCCAGCCAGCGGACAAGCGCCGCGGTCGTGCGTTGCGGTTGTTCGAGCGTGGGCAGGTGACCCGCCGCGTCGACGATGGTCAGGGTCGAGCCCGCGAGCAGCGCGTGCATCTGGTCGTGGCGGTCGCGGGGGCACAGCCGGTCCTCGGCGCCCATCAGGATCAGCGCCGGGCCGCGCCAGGCGGCAAGCGTGGCGGTCTGGTCGGGGCGCGCCGCGAGCGCGCGGGACTGGCGCACGAAGACGTCGGGCCCGAGGGTCAGCGCCATGTCCATACACAGGTCGAGGATCGCCGGCTTTCCCGGACTGTCCACCAGGTAGTTCGGCTTGAGCTCGTCGCGCATTACCGCCCGCAGGCGGCCGGCGCGCGCGGCGGCGATCTGCGGTTCGCGCGCGGCGCGCGTCTGGGGCAGTTCGGCCCGCGGATTGGTATCGAGCAGCGCAAGACGCTCGACACGTTCCGGCGCCTGCCGCAGGATCTCCATGGCGACGATCCCGCCCATCGACAGGCCCGCAAGGGCGAAGCGCGGCGGTGCAGCGGCAAGCACGGATGCGGCGAGCGCCCCGACCGTGTCATGCTCGGTGAGCGGCGCATGAAGGACGGCCCGGCGGCCGAGCGCAGCCATCTGCGGTGCCCAGAGCCGCGCGTCGCACATCATGCCGGGCAGGAGCACGAGGGGCGTCATGCGACGCGGCGCGCGCCCTCGGCCAGGGCGCCGAGTTTTGCATAGGCGATATCCGGATCGACCGCGCCGAAGCCGGCAAAGGTGCCGAAGCCGCAATCGCTGCCAGCGATCACCCGGTCGGCGCCGAGAATTTCCGTGAACCGTTCGATGCGTTGCCGCACAAGCTCGGGGTGCTCGACGAAGTTGGTCGTGGTATCGACCACGCCGGGCACCAGCACCTTGTCGTCGGGTATGTCGGCCTTGCGGTCGCGGAACACGGCCCATTCGTGGCCGTGGCGGGGGTTCGAGGTCTCGAAAAGCACGTAGCGTGCCTTGGCGGACATCAGCGTGTCGAACATCCTGGACATCGGGATGTCGCAGACATGCGGCCCCTCGTAATTGCCCCAGCAGATGTGGATGCGCACCCGTTCCGCCGGCACGTCGCGCAGCGCATGGTTCAGCGCCTCGACATGAGAGGCCGCGATGCGCACGAATTCCGCGTCGCCGAGATCCGCGAACAGCATGTGGCGCGACAGCGCGAGATCCGGGCAGTCGAGCTGCAGATCCAGGCCCGAGGCGACGATGGTCTCGTATTCCGCCTTCATCGCGTCGGCCAGCGCGGCGAGATAGGCCTCGCGCGTCGGGTAGTACGCGTTCTGCAGGAACAGCGAGATCACCCCGGGCGAGGCCGCATTCATGAAGCCGCGCTCGACCCCATGGGCGGCCATGGCGGTCTTCAGGTTGGCGATGTCCTTTTCCAGCTCGCCCTGGCCCTTCGATCTGACCGGGCCCACGCACATCGGGCGGGCGTATCTTGGCGTGCCGCCGTCATCCGCGAGGCGCTTGAGAAACGAGGGAAAGAGCTTGAGATCGGCGGGCGCGTTCCTGGGACTGTCGCCGTCGAACCCGGTATAGCGATCCTTGACGTAGGTGGCGTAGCTGATCTTGGAGGTCTCGCCATCGCTCACGATGTCGATGCCGGCCTCCTTCTGCCGGCCCACCGTCTCGGTGACGGCCTCGGTCATCGCGGCGTCGAAGTCGGCCTGATCGTAGGGCTCGTTCCGCTCGCGGGCGAAGATGAGGTCGACAACCTTCTGGCTGCGGGGCAGGGAGCCGACATGGGTGGTGAGGATACGGGTCATGATCTGTCTTCCGGTCTGCGCGGGGGAGGGCAGGGCCCCGGTCGCGGGCCCTGCGGGCCGATGTCTATCCGCCCTGCCATGTGGGGCCGGCGGCGTCGTCGGTGGCGAGGATGCGGTAGAGTCCGGCCTCGCCGGACATGGAGGGGACCGCGCCGTGTTCGAGACCTGCGGGGATCAGCACCGTGTCCCCCGAGGCGACGACCGCCTCGCCGCCCTCCCAGAAGACGCGCCAGTGCCCGGTCACCGGCATCAGGACACAGGGGCGGTCGTGGCGATGCCTCTCCTCCTTCGCCGAGGCGCGGGTCAGGAAGTCGACCTCGAAGCCGGGCCTGTCGCGGATGATGCCGCTCTCTCCGATCACCTTGACGGGTGCACCGGCATGGGCGAGCGCCGCCATGTCCCAATAGCGCCGGACATAGCCGCCGACGACCGCCATGGGCGCGGGCTCGGGAAAGGCGGCGAGTTCCTCCTCGGTCAGAAGCGGCATCGGCTTGACGCCCTCGGGTAGCGTCTCGCCCTTCTTGGTGTCGTAGAGCTTGCCGTTCTCGCCAAGGACGAGCCCGTGATCCTTGGCATCCTCGATGACCTGCGGGGCCCAGATTACCCCGCCGCCGGCGTCGTCGCCGCCGAGGATGGCCATGATCATCCCGTAATCGTCGCCGATATTCTCGAAGCCGCGGAAGATGCCGGTCGGGATGTCGAAGATGTCTCCCTCTTCCAGTACGACCTCGCCCGCGGTTCCCCAACGGCCCCAGAAGAAACGCCAGCGGCCCTTGGCGACGAAGAAGACCTCGGCGGTTCGGTGGCTGTGAAGGGAATTCCGGCAGCGGGGCGGCTGACCTGCCGCGCCGATGTTGAAGCCGACCTTGTCGGTGATGTGGACGTGCTGATCGGGGCTTTCCGACACGCCGCCGCCGATGATGGTGAAGTTTTCTTTCCTGTTCGAGCCCGGAGTATGGGCGTCGATGAAGGCCGTCTTGCAGGGGGCCAGTTCGCCGTAACGAACGACCTTCACGTCGTGCTGGGTCATGATGCGGTTCCTGTATGCAGTTGGATCTGTTTCCAGATCGAGACCTCGTCCCAGAGGCTGAATTCCCGGCGCAGTCGCGGCTCAGCGGCCCCGAGCGTTCCGAATTCGGCATGGGTGATGCCCATGATGTGGACCTGCGCGCCGGTTGGGGCGCCGAAGGCGCCGAACCCGTCATGGCGCCCGTCGAGCGACCAGCGCACGGCGGCGCGCGGCGCCAGCGTGGGGTCATCGCGCCCGATGATGTGGTGAACCGAAAAGAGCGCCGAGGGGAAGGCTGCGCGCAGCGCCATCCACTGACGTTCGGCGAAGTCCCAGGACCAGCCGCCCTGGGCGCCCGGATGTTCGGTCCGAACGCAGCGGTCGTAGGCGGCGCGGATCACCGTCAGGTCCTTGTCCATGATCCGGGTCAGGATGTCGGCAAGCCGCAGGCCCCACTCGTTGTCGTTGCCGCGCGAGGCATAGCCGCCTTTCACGTCGTCACCGGGCGAGAACGGGCGCGTCGCCTTGTCCGGACCGCCCTCGCGTTCGATGAGGTGCCGCGCGTAACCGGCGGGCTCCCACCCGAGTTGACGGGCGATCCCGCCCACATCGCGCACGAGCCACTCGTCGTAGATGGCGTTCTCCTTCGCGGCGCAATCCGCGATGGCCCGGATCTCGAACCGCTTTCCCGTCGGCGGGCCGAAGGCCCCGTGGCCCAGATGCGTGCCCATCGTCACCAGCCGGTGCGAGGACAGAAAGCCGCCGCCGCCATCGTCGGACCAGATCACGTCCTCGCCCAGAAGCTGGCGGTCGGGAAATTCCGCAAGCGTGGCGAGCGTGCCGTCGATCACGGCCTTGTTGCCGCGCACCAGCCCGGAGGGAAAGCGCATCGGAAGATCGGGCGCGTAGTAGCGGTCGAGCGACCGCAGGTCGCGGCCTTCCCAGATCTCTTCGGTGATCTTGAGGATGTAGTCGGGCGGATCGACGAATCTTTCCGAGAAACCCTGCATCAGCCAAACACCTCGGGCTTGCGGGCCGAGCCGCGGATGATCAGCGGTCCGGCGATTTGCAGATGTGTCGGGTCCGATCGTCCCTCGATGCGGCCGATCAGGGCCTCGACGGTGGCGTCGACCATCCGGTTGACCGGCTGGCGGATCGTGGTGAGGTTGTACGCGGCCCAGCTCGCGATCGGCACGTCGTCGTAGCCCACCACCGAGACGTCAGCGGGCACGCGCAGCCCCAGTTCGAACCGCAGCGTATCCAGCACGGCGAAAGCCATGTGATCGTTGCCGACGAACACCGCGTCGGGACGGTCGGCGCGGCCGAACAGGTCGCGCGTGTGCTGCCGGGCGACGTCGCTGTCGTACTTGCCGTCCACGACCGCGACGGGCTCGACCCCGCGCGCGGCTAGAGCGTCAGTGAAGCCGCGCGCGCGGTCGCGTCCCGTGGAGCTGCCCTGCCATCCGGCGATATGGACGATCCGGCGATGGCCGCCCGCAACCAGAAAATTGGCCACGTCGCGCCCGCCCGCGACGTTGTCGGAGGTGATGGCAGAAAGCCGCGCATCTTCCTGTCCGCGGTTGAACATCACGACCGGGATGCCGGCCGCATCGCACTGCGAGGTAAGGTGGTTGGACATGGCGACCGAGGCGGTGACGATGGCGTCGACCCGGTAGTCCAGCAGCTCGGCCACGACCTCGGGGACCGCGGATTCGCTGTTCTCGGCCAGGAAGATGAGGATGTGATAACCCCGTTCCTGAAGGGCGCGGCTGAGCAGTTCGAGCGCCACGGGGTAGAACTGGTTGTCGAGATAGGCGACGACCAGGCCGATGATGCGGCTCTTGCCGGTAATCATCGCGCGGGCGATCGGGTTCGGCCGATAGCCGAGCGTGGCGGCGGCGCGTTCGACCTTCTCGCGGGTGCGCGCCGAGACGCTGGCGCCGGGCGTGAAGGTGCGGCTGACCGCCGATTGCGACACGCCGGCAAGCCGCGCGACGTCGAAGGACGTGATCTTGCCCCGTTCCATCATCCGGCGGTCCATCCCCCGTCGACAAGCAGCGCCGTGCCAGTGATGAGGGCCGCCGCGTCCGAGGCCATGAAGACAACCGGCCCCATGATGTCCTCGACCTCGCCCGCGCGGCCCAGCTTGATCTTGGCCTCGATCCAGCGCCGCCGCTCGGGATCGGCGAAGGTCGATTGCGTCAGCGCGGTCCGGATGAAGGTCGGGCAGACCGTGTTGACGCGGATGCCGTGGGGGCCCCATTCGATGGCCATGCTCTTGGTGAATCCCTCGACCGCGTGCTTGGTGGCGCCGTAGACGGACCGGTCGATCCCGCCCACATGTCCCATCTGGCTGGAGATGTTGATCAGGCTGCCGGGCTTGCCCGCCTCGATCAGGCTGCGGGCGACCGCGCGGGTCAGGAAATAGGCGCCCCTGATGTTCAGCCCCGCGACCGCGTCGAAATCGGCAACGTCCGCGTCCAGCGCGGGTCCGTGCCGCGCAAGGCCGGCCGAGTTGACGAGGATGTCGAAGGGGCCGTGTTCCCGCACCGCGGCCTCGGTGGCCGCGACATCGGACACATCCAGCGCCAGCACGTGGGCGGTGCCGTCCACTGCGCGGATCTCGTCGGCCAGTTCTGACAGCCTGTCGGCCCGGCGCGCGGCCAGCGTCACCTCGGCCCCCGCCTGGGCAAGCGCGGCGGCGCAGGCCGCGCCGATGCCCGAGGATGCACCGGCGACCAGCGCGCGCTTGCCGTCCAGCCTGAAGGAAGGGGTCCGGGGCAGGGTCATGCCGCGCACCCCGTTTCGGGGTCGAACCCGGCGCGCACCTTGTTGAACTCGCGCATCCGCGCCAGCGGATCGACGCCGATCTGGTCGTACATGTGCATAAGATCGACCATCACCCAGTTTTCCCGGATCAGTCCCGCTTCCAGGCGCCAGAAATCGAGGCTGCGCATCTCGATCCGCCTGTTCAGCGGCGGCAGGCCCAGCCAGCCGGGATGGCTGAGGGTCTGGATCATGTCGGGCCAGCCGGTGACGGCGACGTAATCGCCGTCACCGAAGAAGTGATAGTCGATCTGGTCGACATAGGCGCCGCGATCCGGCATGGCGTTCAGGAACGGAATCTGGTGCCAGTTCCGGAATCCTGCGATGCCGCGCCCGGTGCCGATGCCGCCCGGCCCGTACCAGGTCATGCGGGGATGCCAGAAGCGCCCCATTTCCATGACCTCGGGACCGCCCTTGGCGGGATGCCGCTTCATGTGTTCCAGCATTTCGACGATGAGGTTCGATGAGTTGCGGGCCCGTAGGGCGTCGTGCGGGCCCTGCACCAATCCGTCCTGCGTTGCGGGTCCGGGAACGAACCATTCGCGCCCGAGGCTGGGGGCGAGCGGCCATGCCCCCGCCTGCATCATCAGGGCGGGCAGATCCCAGATGGCCTGAAATTCGACGATCTTTCCGTCCCGGACGCGGTAGAACTCGTGAAACCGCAGATGCGCCGCATGACCGGTGGGCGGGATGTCGAGAAGCGGCGCGGTGAAGGTCCCCATATAGTCGCCGCCGCAGCCGATCCAGGCATCGCCGCGCTCGGTCCCGCCGGCCACCACGATGTAGTCGCGCCGTTCCAGATCGGGCATGGCGCGGGCGAGGGGCGCGAATGCCGTCTCCCAGAAAGCGGCGGCGCCCTCGACCGTGCCGAACGGATGGCAATGGCGGAACACCGCGTCCGGCGCGGCGATCCGGTCCAGGGCCGCGCGCCCCGCTTTGGCGTCGAAATCGTAGAGGGCCGCACGGAACGGGGCGAGCAGCTCCTTGTTGGCGGTATGCATGTCCATCCTCAGCTACTCCGCCGCTTTCCGATGGGGGGCGGCCTGCCCGTAGGGGACGTTGACGCCGCCGTAGCGGCGAATCCGGACGTTGCACTGCTCGGCGTGGCCCACGAAACCTTCGAGCATGCAGAGCCGCGAGCCGTACTCTCCGATCATCGCCGCCGCCTCGTCGGTCAGGACCCTCTGATAGCTATGTGTCTTCAGGAACTTGCCGACCCAGAGCCCGCCGGTATAGCGGCCGGCCTTCTTGGTCGGCAGCGTATGGTTGGTGCCGATCACCTTGTCGCCGTTGGCGACGTTGGTGCGCGGCCCGAGGAAGAGCGCCCCGTAGGAGGTCATGTTGTCGAGGAACCAGTCGTCGCGGTCTGTCATCACCTGGACGTGCTCCGAGGCAATCTCGTCGGCCACGGCGAGCATCTCGTCGTAGCTGTCGCAGACGATGATCCCGCCGAGATCCTCCCAGCTCTTCCGCGCCGTCTCGGCGGTGGGCAGGATGGCGAGGAGGCGGTCGATCTCGGCCATGGTCTCGCGCGCGAGCTTTTCCGAGTTCGTCAGCAGGACGCAGGGGCTGTCGTAGCCGTGTTCGGCCTGGCCCAACAGATCGGTGGCGCAGAGTTCGGCATCGGCCGCCGTCTCGTCGGCGATCACCATAGTTTCGGTCGGACCGGCGAAAAGGTCGATGCCGACGCGGCCGAAAAGCTGGCGCTTGGCTTCGGCCACGAAGGCGTTGCCGGGGCCGACCAGCATGTGGACTGGATCGATCGTCTGGGTGCCGATGGCCATCGCGCCGACTGCCTGGATGCCGCCCATGACATAGATCTCGTGTGCGCCCCCCAGATGCATGGCCGCGATGACGGCCGGGTTCGGTTCGCCCTTGAAGGGCGGGGTGGCGGCGATGATGCGCGGCACGCAGGCCACAGCCGCCGTCGCCACCGACATATGCGCCGAGGCGACCATCGGGAACTTGCCGCCGGGCACGTAGCAGCCGACCGATTGCACGGGGATGTTCTTGTGCCCGAGTATGACGCCGGGCAGCGTCTCGACCTCGACATCCAGCATCGCGTCGCGTTGCGTCTGTGCGAAACGCCGGACCTGGGACTGGGCGAAGCGGATATCGGCCATGTCGCTGTCGCTGACCTTCGAGATCAGAGCCTCGATATCCCCTTTGGACAGCCGGAAGGACGCGGGCGAGTAGCTGTCGAATTTCTCGCTCAGTTCACGCACGGCGGCGTCGCCGCGCGTCTCGATATCCTTCAGCGTCGCCTCGACCGTCGCGCGGACCTTCCGGTCGTCCTCGGCCCGGTCGGTATCGGGTCTGCCGCGCTTGAGGTGCCTGATTGCCATGTCTTCATCCTGCGGAACCGGTGTTCCGCCTCCCTTTGTGCTACCCCCGAACCTGTGGGGGCATGGTTGTCGTCATGCCGGGGCGGGTGCCTTGCCCTCGCCGTGATCGAACTTCTCCCAGCCCTCGCCCGCGAAGACGTCGCGCCCGAGCTGGGCCAGAACACGGGGGAAATCGACCATCACCCAGTTGTCGGTGATGCGTCCCTCCTCGACCTTCCAGAAATCCATGTACCGGATCTCGACGCGCTTGCCGGTAGCGGGAATGCCCATGAAGTCGCCGGCATGCGTCGCCTCCTGCCGTCCGAAGGCCGCCGCCCATTCCCCCATGAACAGCCTGGCCTCGTCGACGCAGACCTTGTCCTTGAAGGCGGCCTGGAACGGGCGCTGCCAGTTGTCCTGGAACTGCTGCAGCCCGATCTTGGTGCCGCAGCCGTAGTTTCCCATCCAGCGGAAATTTTCGGCGAAGAACTCGCCGATGTCGTCGATGCGGTGGTCGTTGAGACCGTCCACCATGCCTTCTATGGTCGCGCGGGTCTGGTCGGTCTTGCTCAGATCCGTGCCGCGGGTGAGGGGGGCCTGTTCGGGGCGGGAGCCTTTCATGGCGCAAGTCCTTTTCATGGGAAGTCGGCGTCACGCCGGCGGTCGCGAAGCGACGCGGCAGGGCGCTCGCGGGGCAGGGGAGGCAGGGCCGGGCGTCTCATCCCTTCACCGCCCCTGCCGTCAGGCCCGAGACGATCTGGCGCTGGAAGACCATGACCAGAAGGAAAAGGGGTGCGGTGATCGAGACAGCGGCCGCGACCGCTTCGACCTGGTCGGTCGTCGTCGTCTCGCGGTTGAAGTAGCCGGCGATGGCGGGGACCATCGTCATGTCCGAGGCGTCGAGGAGGAGCGAAGTCACCAGGAAGTCGTTATAGGCCAGCAGGAAGCTGAAAAGGCCGGTGGTGATGACGCCCGGCCACATGACCGGCATGATCACCCAACGGAACGCCTGAAAATGCGTGCAGCCGTCCACGCGGGCCGCCTCGTCCAGATCCGCCGGGATGTTCTGGAAGAACGAGCGCAGCATCCAGATGGTGAAGGGCTGGTTGATGGCGACGAGGACGAGGATGACGGCGAGCGGCTGGCCATAGAGCGTGGGCGCGCTGTCACCCAGGATCGGGCGCAGGATCTCGGCCGAGTTGATGAAATAGGGCAGGTATCCCGCGACGAGCACCGAATGGGGCAGGGCGCGGAACACCAGCGCGGCGATCAAGAGCCAGAAGGCGAGATTGGAGCCCGACCGTGCCAGGCCGTAGCCCGCAAGCGTTCCGACGGACAGCGAGATGGCGACCACCCCGGTCGTGACGATCACCGAATTCACGAAGTTTTGCCAAAAGGCGTTTTCGACCCAGACGGCGCGATAGTTCTCGACGGTGAGGCCGATGATCGGCTTGAGCCCGAGGGCGCCGTTTATCGCGTCGAGGACCGGCGGCAGGATCGCGAAGGTCACGATCGCGAAGCCGATGCCGAGCGCCAGCGCGGCGATCGCCCAGCCCGCGGCAACAAGCCCGAAGGGCGAGTGCCGCGCCACGAGCGGCGGCAGGTGGCGGACGGCGACCCGGACGGTCAGCCAGATCACGGCGAGGCCCGCGATGATGTCCATCAGGGTCAGGCCCTTGCCCTGCGCCTCCGTCAGCGGCCCCATGATCACGTCGAGCGGGTTGGTGGCGAAGGCGTCGATCGGGACCTTGAAGCTCATTACCGCGATCCAGACGATCGGGAAGGCGGCAATGATGCACCAGAAGACCAGGAAGGCAGCGGAGGCGAGCCGGAGCGAGAGCGGCTGGCGGAGGGCGCGCGGCGTCGGCATCAGTGGCTGCTCCCCCTGTGGTCGCGCCAGGTCCGTCTGAGGAGCGGGACCAGCAGGATGACGATCCCGATCATCGTCAGCATGGCGCTGGCCGAGGCCCGGCTGATGGCGCGGTTGCCGGCGTCGTCGGGCTCCATGAAGTCGTAGGTCAGCCATTGCAGCGAGATCACGTGCGCCTGGCTGCGAAAGCCCACGACCTCTTCGAAGACGCGGTAGGCGTCCATCAGGTGGATGAGCGCGACGAAGACGATCAGCGGCATCAGGTGCGGGATGATGACGTAGCGCAGACGCTCGAAGCGCGAGGCGCCGTCGACGATCGCGGCTTCGACCGCGTCCTGGTTCACCGTCTGCAGCCCCGCATAGAAGATGACGAAGGCGAAGGGCGCGACATGCCACACGCGGTAGAACAGCATCAGAAGCTCGATGGTCCAGGCCTGCGCGAACATCGCGATGTCCTGCCCTGTATAGCTCTCCATCAGCCGCGTGAGGATGCCGTCGCCGACGAAGAGCCAGCGGATCGCCAGCGCGCCGATGACCGGCGTGATGATAAAGGGCAGGAGCGACACGAAGATCACCGGCCCCCGGATCGACCGGACCGCGTTGTTGACGGCGAGCGCCAGTGCCAGCCCGACGCCGATGACGAGCGGCAGCGTGATGAGCGTGAATGTCACCGTGAAACGCAGCGCCTTCCAAAAGTCGATCGACAGCAGCCCCCGCCAGTCGCCGTTCGAGATGGCCGCGGCCACCCGGTCGGGCTGGATCACGTTGCGGTAGGAACCGAGGCCGACGAAGGTCGTGCGGGTCAGCACCTTGCCGCTCTCGTCCAGCACCGGCTGGTTCTTGATCTGGGTCGTGCAGGTCTGCGCGAGAAAGCCGGCGGTGCAGGTCTCGACCTCGACCTGCTCGATGACCGGCTGCGTCACGTAGAAACTCTGGAAGAAGACGCTGACCAGCGGCAGCGCGATGAAGACGATCATCATGAAAAGAGAGGGGCCGACGAACAGCGCGAATGTCTTGAACCTCACGGCTTCCCCTCCTTTTCGATGACGATTGCGGCGACGATGGAATGACGGGGCGGCGCGCGTGGCCGCCGCCCCGGACGTCGTTACTGCACGAGCCCGGCTTCGCGAGCCGCGGTCAGATACTCGTCCTCGGCGTCGGACAGCGCCTGTTCGGCGGACTTCTCGCCGGTGAAGAACCCGGGCACCTGGTTGCCGATGGCGGTGTGGACGAGGCCCATCTCCGTGGTCGACGGATAGGAGACAGGGGCCGGGTCGTGGGTCGCCGTCGCGATGGCGCCCTCGGCCAGCCGGCCGGGCTGGTATCCTTCGACGATCCAGATCGCGTCGTCGTTGTTCGCTTCGACCATCTCCTTGTCGAGACCTTCCATGGCGACGCGGAACGCGGCCTCGGCCTCGGCATCGGAGATGTTCCTGGCGATGACGATGCCGTCCCACCACAGCGTCGCGACCGGCGCGGCGCCCTCGGCCGGCGACGGGGCGGCCGCCGTGAAGACCTTGCCGACCACGGTGGATTCGGTCTCGTTGTCCATGGCGCCCGCGCGGCTGGCCCAGAGGTTCGCCATCGCGATCTTGCCCTGTTGCATCTGCTGCTGGACGTAGGTCGAGTCGGACACCAGATATTCCGGGTCCATGTATTCGCTCGCCTTCTTGAGGATCTCGAGGGCCTGGACGCCTTCGGCGGTGTCGAAGTTGGGCGAGCCGTCGGCGTTGACGTAGGCATTGCCCGCGAGGCTGCCATACATGTTGACCCACTCCAGGGCGAGGTTCCAACCCGCCATGGTCATGCCGCCGAGCGGGTAGTCGACGACGCCTGCTTCGCGGATCTTGTCGGCGGCGGCGAAAAGCTCGTCATAGGTGGCGGGAACCTCGAGGCCGAGATCGTCGAAGATGTCCTTCCGGTAGGTCAACGCCTGCGTGTTGACCATCATGGCGACGGCCATGATGTCGTCGCCGACCTTGATAAGCTGGTTCGGCTTCAGGTTCTGGCCATATTTCGCGACCAGATCGTTCAGGGGCCGGATCGTCCCTTCGTTCAGCAGGGGTGTGATGGTGCCGTTCGACACGCCGCCGATGGCATAGAGCGACGGGTTCGCCGCGAAGGCCGCGGGCTGCTTCGTCCGGAATTCCTGATCGAGCTCGGCCTCGACGTTGCCGCATTCGGCCATCGCCTCGGTAACCGCTTTCCACGCCTCGAAACCCGCGGTGAGGCTCTTGATCGGCGTGTCGTTCTCGAAGGCGCATTGGGCCGAGGCGCCCGTCGCGGCAAGGGCCACGGCTCCGGCCATGAGTAGTGTCCTGATCTTCATTTCGGTCTCCCTGTGGTCAGAGGCGTCGCCTTGCGCGGTGGCGCCCGATTTTTCGCGTCCGCCGCCACGGGACGCGTGTCAGCGGCTGTCCAGCCGCTCGCCCGTCTCGGCGTCGAACAGGTGGCAGGCCCCGGAAGGGATCGCGATGTTCACGGCATCGCCGATCTGGATTCGGTAATCCTTGCCGGCCTTGACGGCGACGAACTCGCCGCCCGCCCGGACGGTGATCATCGTCGCATCGCCGAGAAGCTCCATCGTATAGGCCGGCGCCGCGACGTCTCCGCCCGACGCGACGACCTGCGCATCCTCGGCCCGGAAGCCGAGCGTGACGGGCCCGTCGGGTGCGTCAAGCCCGGCGATCCTCACGTTCTTCCCCTCGAAGACGCCGGAAGACATCGTTCCCGACACGAGGTTCATCGCCGGATTGCCGATGAATCCCGCGACGAAGGTGTTCGCCGGACGGTCGTAGATCTCCATCGGCGTGCCGACCTGCTGCACGACGCCCTGCTTCATCACCACCACGCGGTCGGCCAGCGTCATCGCCTCGATCTGGTCGTGGGTGACGTAGATGGTCGTCACCTTGAGCTCGTGGCTGAGGTTCTTGATCTGGGCGCGCGTCGACACCCGCAGCTTGGCATCGAGGTTCGACAGCGGCTCGTCCATCAGGAACACGTTCGGCTCCCGCACGATGGCGCGGGCAAGCGCCACGCGCTGCCGCTGCCCGCCCGACAGCTCGCCCGGCTTTCTGTGCATGAAGGGCATGAGTTCGACCATCTCGGCCGCGCGGTTCACCCGCTCTTCATGCTCGCCCTCCGGGATCTTCCTGACCTTCAGCGGAAAGCGGATGTTCTCATAGACGTTCATGTTCGGGTAGAGCGCGTAGGACTGGAACACCATGGCGATGTCGCGGTCCTTGGGATCGAGATCGTTGACCCGACGTCCGCCGATCAGGATGTCGCCCTCGGTCGCCTCTTCCAGCCCGGCGATCATGCGCATCGTCGTGGTCTTGCCGCAGCCGGATGGGCCGAGGAGGACGAGGAACTCGCGATCCTGGATGGTGAGGTCGAAATTGTCGACGCCGACGAACGACCCCCATCGTTTGGACACGCCTTTTAGCTCGATTTCAGCCATGTCCCCTCACGTGGTCGATGCTGGATGCGAACCGGATGTCCATGAGTGTAGACAAGCGCCGCGGATTGAGGCAAGCCTTTTTTGCAAACGAATGCAAAAAGGGATGGGCGACGATGGCCGATTTTCGTCAGGCGCTGTTGGAGAGGCTGCGGAGCATCACCGAGTGCGAGCCGGATCGTCTGCCGCATCTTGTAAACGAATGCGTGACGCCGGATTGTGAGTTTCACCTGAGCGCGCCCATAGGCCGGCTAAGGGGTGGCGACGAGATCTGCGACGGGTTCTTCCATCCGCTCAGGACCGCGATGGCGGGGCTGCATCGGCGCGACCTGATGTTCATCGGCGGCGACAACCGCCGCGATGTCGGCGGCCGGTGGTGCGCTGCGGTCACGCATTACGTCGGCAACTTCACCGCGCCGTTCCTGAGCATTCCGCCCTCGTCGCACCTGGTCTTCCTGCGGGCGGGAGAGTTCTACCGGATCGAGGACGGTCTGATCGCAGAGGCGCGGATCATTCTCGATCTGCCGGATCTGCTGCGCCAGGCGGGGCGCTTCCCTTTCCCCTTCTCCTACGGCGCAGAAGTCGCATTCCCGGCCCCGGCGACACAGGACGGCCTGCTTCCCGCCGGCGGCAGCGGCGCGGCGACGCTCGACATCGTCGAGGGGATGCTTACCGATCTGCACGCGTTCGACCCCGACGCCATGAGTTCGGCCGGACAGACCGGCGCCGGCGGGCGGTGGGGCGATGACATGATGTGGTACGGCCCCGCCGGGATCGGGTCGAACTACCGTTGGGACGGGTTCGTGAAGGACCACCGGGAACCGTTCCTGCGCGCCTTTCCCGACCGGAAGGGCGGCAACCATTACTGTCGGATCGGCGACGGCGACTACGCCGCCGTGTCGGGCTGGCCGTCGATGACGATGACCTGGCAGGGCGACTATCTGGGCGAAAGGGCCGACGGGCGGCCTCTGACGTTGCGCGTCATGGACTTCTATCGATGCGCCGGGGGCCGGATCCGGGAAAACTGGGTCATGCTGGATTACACCGACCTGCTCAAGCAGATGGGCGTCGACCTGATCGCCCGCGCGAACGAGGGGCAACGGGCATGAGGGGCTTCGATCCGCGATGGCGCGACGTCCCGCATTTCGTCACCGGCATTACCAGGGAGATCTGGGAGGATCGACGGATCGGCAGTCTGCGTCACCGCTATGCACCCGGACTGATCGTGCGCTCGCCCGCCGGCGTGGTGGTCGACAATTCGGGCGTGATCGCCGCGACGCTGGCAACGCTGGCCGAGTTTCCCGACCGCCAATTGCCGGGCGAGGACGTGATCTGGTGCGAAGACCCTGCACGCAGCACGGACGAGACCGAGGCCTTCCTGTCGTCGCACCGCCTGATATGCTGGGCGACGCATGGAGGGGCGGGAATGTACGGCCCTCCGACCGGCCGGCGCGTGACCTACCGCATCATCGCCGACTGCGCGATCCGCGATGATGCGGTCTATGATGAATGGCTGGTGCGCGATCAGTCGGCGATCGTGAAGCAGATGGGCTTCGACGTGGTGGACTGGACCCGCGACCTGATCACCCGCGAGGGCGGGCCGGAGGTCTGCATCCGGCCGATGACGCCCGAGAACGACGTCGCGGGGCCGTACGACGGGCGGGGCAACGATAACGAATGGGGGGCGCGCGCGGCCGATATCCTGACCCGGATCATGGCCGCCGACATGGATGTCATCCCCCGGAATTACGATCGCGCTGCCAACCTGCGCTACCCGGGCGGCGTCGATACCTACGGCCGGGCCGAGGCAGACCGCTTCTGGATGGGGCTGCGCGCGGCATTTCCCCACGCCGAGTTCAGGATCGACCATGTGATCGGCCGCGACGATCCGATGATGCCGCCGCGTGCAGCTCTGCGCTGGTCGCTATGGGGGGCCCATGACGGTTGGGGCCGGTTCGGACGCCCAACCGGAGCGCAGGTCTACGTCATGGGCATGACCCACGTCGAGTTCGGCCCCTTCGGCGATGGCGGCTATCCCGAGATCCGCAATGAATATACGTTGATAGACGAGACGGCGATCTGGAAACAGATCCTGCTGCACACGGGGTAGGTGCGGCTCCCACTCGCGGATGTGGGTCGTTCGGACCCCGTCGGTTCGCCGGGGCACAGGGTTGAATCGCTGATCGACAATTCCCTGACGAGAGGACGTCGATGCCGTACTGAACCGCCCCGGCTTGGCCGGAGGGCAGGACTTTCGAAGGATAGCCCTCCATCGACAGAAAGAAGTACACGACGAGCCCGTATCCAGCCGAGTTCCGCGATCGGTCAGTGCAGATCGTCGGCGATCATCTCGACAGCTATGCAAGCCTGACGGCGGCGGTGCGCGACATCGCCGGCAAGCTCGGCTGCTCGCCCGACAGCCTGCGGGTCTGGTACAAGCAGGCGCAGCGTGATGCTGGCGAGGA
>Ga0189283_10334_pt1 | contig 16624 bp, 14 predicted proteins | sample N26C4minimetaG_FD_130320 | JGI IMG/M metagenome (GOLD analysis project Ga0189283, IMG submission 130320) | Marine microbial communities from the Costa Rica Dome - N26 C4 mini metaG | ecosystem: Environmental > Aquatic > Marine > Oceanic > Photic zone | place: Costa Rica: the Eastern Pacific...
GACGCGCAACTTCCTTCCACAACAACCACCCAAAACCCCCAAACGAAAGGCGGCCGCCAGACCGGCAGCCGCCAAACCGCGCGAATCCCGCAAAAACCCTACGCAGACGTCGCCACAGCGCGGGCCTTCGGGCGCGACAGGTCGTCGAGAATCGGGCAGCTCGGCCGGTGGTCGCCGGCGCATTCCTCGACCAGGTGCAGCAGCGTCTTCTGCATCTGCTGCAACTCGTCGATCTTGGTGCCGATCCGGCTGAGATGTTCCTGCGCGATCCGCTTCACCTCGGCGCTGGCCCGGTTGCTGTCCTCGTAAAGCTCCAGCAGGCCGCGGCAATCCTCGATGCTGAAGCCGAGCGACCGCGCCCGGCCCAGAAAGGCCAGCTTGTGCAGGTCGCTTTCGCGGAACGAGCGATAGCCGTTGGCGCTGCGCATCGGCTGCACGAGGCCGATATCCTCGTAGTAGCGGATGGTCTTGGCCGGCAGGCCCGACAGGCGCGATACGTCACCGATATTCATCTTCTACCTCCTTATTCGGCCGGCGCCGCAACCGGCGCCGGGGTGGCGGCGCCGATGGCGGCCGCCTCGTCCATGGGGGGCCGCACGCCGCGCAGGCGCAGGGCATTGGTGAGCACGAAGACCGAAGACAGCGCCATCGCCCCCGCCGCCAGGATCGGCGACAGAAGCACGCCGAAGGCCGGGTAGAGCACCCCCGCCGCGACCGGCAGCAGCGCGGTGTTGTAGCCGAAGGCCCAGAACAGGTTCTGCCGGATGTTGCGCATGGTCCTGCGCGACACCTCGAACGCGTTCACCACCCCGCGCAGATCCCCGGACATCAGCACCACATCGGCCGATTCGATGGCCACATCCGTTCCGGTGCCGATGGCCACGCCCACATCGGCCGAGGCCAGGGCGGGCGCGTCATTGATCCCGTCGCCGACGAAGGCGATGCGCTGCCCCTCTCCGCGCAGATCGTCCAGCGCGGCGACCTTGCCGTCAGGCAGGACGCCGGCGATCACATGGTCGATTCCGGTCTCGCGCGCGATGGCCTCGGCGGTCTCGCGCTTGTCACCGGTGATCATGGCGACCTTCAGCCCCTGCGCATGCAGGGCCGCGATGGCCGCGGCGCTGGCCGCCTTGACCGGATCGGCGACGGCGATCACCCCCGCCACGCGACCGTCGATCGCGACGAAAAGCGCCGTGCGCCCCCGCCGGGCCAGCCGGTCCTCGGCCTCGGCCAGAGATCCTGCCGTCAGCCCCTCGCGCGTCATCAGCCGGTCGGCCCCGATCAGGACGTCGCGCCCGTCGACCCTGGCGCGCACGCCGAAGCCGGTGATCGATTCGAACCCCGCCACCTCGCGGCGCAGCGCCCCCTCGGCCCGGGCGGCCCGCACCACGGCCTCGGCGATCGGATGCTCCGATTGTTCTTCGACCGCGGCGACCAGCGACAGCACCTCCGCCCGGTCGAATCCATCGGCGAGAACCAGGTCGGTCAGTTCCGGCCGGCCCTCGGTCACCGTGCCGGTCTTGTCCAGCGCCACGACATCGACATCGGCCAGCATCTGCAACGCGTCGCCCTTGCGGAACAGAACGCCCATCTCGGCCGCGCGGCCAGTTCCCACCATGATCGAGGTCGGCGTGGCCAGGCCCATGGCACAGGGGCAGGCGATGATCAGCACCGACACCCCGGCCACCAACGCGAAGGACAGCGCCGGGCTGGGCCCGACCAGCAGCCAGACCAGCACCGTCGCCGCGGCCAGTGCCATCACCGCCGGCACGAACCACAGCGTGATCCGGTCGACCAGCCCCTGGATCGGCAGCTTGGCGCCCTGTGCCTGTTCGACCATGCGGATGATCTGCGACAGGGTCGTGTCGCCGCCCACGCGGGTGGCGCGGAAACGGAAGCTGCCCGCGCCGTTGACGGTGCCGCCCGTGACCTCGTCGCCCGTCGACTTCACCACCGGAACGGGCTCGCCCGTGATCATGCTTTCATCGACATTGCTGCCGCCCTCGACCACTTCGCCGTCCACGGCGATGCGTTCCCCCGGCCGGACCATCAGGATCTCGCCGGTGCGGATCTGGTCGATCGGTACCTCGACGGGCTCGCCGTCGCGAATAACCTGCGCGGTGCGCGCCTGAAGCCCCAGAAGCTTCTGGATCGCGGCGCCGGTGCGGCCCTTGGCCCGCGCCTCGAGGTAGCGGCCCAGAAGGATCAGCACGACGATCACCGCCGCGGCTTCGTAATAGACGGCGCGCACCTCTTCCGGCATCAGCGCCGGAAGGAAGGTTGCGACGACCGAATAGACATAGGCCGCGCCGGTGCCGACCGCGACCAGGCTGTTCATGTCGGGCGCACCGCGGAACAGCGCCGGGAACCCCTTGGTGTAGAAGACGCGCCCGGGCCAGAAAAGCACCACGCTGGTCAACAGGAACTGGATGATCCAGCTCGTCTCGCGCCCGATCGTGCCCTCGATCGCGTCGCGGACGCCGGGAACGAAGTGACCACCCATTTCGGCGACAAAGACGGGCAGCGCCAGGATCGCGGCGAAGACGGTCTTGCGCCAGAGTGCGCGCGCCTCTTCATCCTTCCGATGCGCCCGGTCTTCGGCACCGCTGCCCTCGGCGATCGTGGCGGGATATCCCGCCTGTTCCGAGGCGGCCAGCAGGTCTGCCATGTCGACCGCGCCTTCCAGAAAGGTCACGGTCGCGGTTTCCGATGCGAGATTGACCGAGACATCCAGGACACCCGGCACCTCGGCCAGCGCCCCGTCGACCCGCCCGACGCAGGACGCGCAGGACATCGACGCGATGTTCAGCGTCACCGTCGCCCGCCGGGGCGGATATCCGGCCTCGTCCAGCGCGGCGGCCGCGTCCCCGACCTGGCCCGTCTGGTCCAGTGAGAACTGCGCCGATTCACTCGCCAGGTTGACCGAGACGTCATGCACGCCGGGAACCGCCGACAGGGCCCGGTCCACACGCCCGACGCAGGATGCGCAGGACATGCCCTCGATCCCCAGTTTCAATTGCCTTGGCACCGACATCTGCGCCCCCTTCCTTCTGTGTGGAACCGGAGATAGGGGCTCCACTAACTGGAAGGTCAAGGTTCCAGTCGAAGAACGGTCACGAACGGCCAGCGACAAAAGCAAAAGGGCCGGATACCCAGCGGCATCCGGCCCTCGAGCAGGTCTTCCCGCCCCGGAAAGGGGCGACCGCGCCTACTGGTCCTCGCGCGCCTTCTCCACCAGTTCCTCGAGCTTTTCCTGCTCGACGAAGCCGGGCACCAGCGCATCGCCGATCACGAAGGAGGGGGTGCCGTTGAAGCCCAGGGACTGGGTCAGCTGCATCGAGGTCTGGATGTGCTCGTCGATCTCGGGCGCCTCCATGTCCTTGCGCATCTGTTCGATATCCAGGCCGATCTCCTCGGCGATCCGCAGGACCGATGCCTCCTCGGCCCGCTCGGACAGGCCCATCATCGCCTCGTGGAACTCCTCGTACTTGCCCTGGTTGCGCGACGCCAGCGCGGCGCGCGCGGCAAAGACGGACCCCTCGCCCAGGATCGGCCATTCCCGGTAGACAAGGCGGACATTCTTGTCCGCCGCGACCAGCGCCTGCACCTCGGGCGCGACGCGGCGGCAATAGGGGCAGTTGTAGTCGAAGAATTCGACCACGGTGACGTCGCCCTCGGGGTTGCCCAGAACCGGTGCGTTCGGATCGCGCTCGAGCAGGTCGCGCTGGCCGCTCAGCACGTCGGTCGCCGCCTGCGCCTGCGCGTCGGCCTGCCGCTTTTCGAGAATCGCGACCGCTTCCAGAACGATTTCGGGGTTCTCGCGGATGGCCTGAATCGCCAGTTCCTTGATCCGGGCGTCATCCAGTTCCTGCGCCGGCGCCGCGAGCGGGGCCAGCGCGACGGCCGCGGCCGCCGTAAGCATCTTGAATGTCATGTCAGTTTCCTCCCTGTTGTCTTGCCTGTGCCGACCGGTCGGCCTGAATCGCCCGCTCTCTATCGGGCCAGGTCGACTTTATATAGCCCAGAATGTTCCAGATCTGCTGGTCGGTCAGAATGTTGCCGAAGCCGGGCATCCCGCTGGCGAAATCCACGCCCTGGTCGGCCAGGGCCGCCTTGCCGCCCAGCTTGGTATACTGGAACAGCACGTTGTCGGGGTGATGCCAGGTATGGCCGTCGGCGCTGTGCGGCGGCGCGGGCAGCACGCCGTCCGGTCCGGGCGATTGCCAGTCGGGCTGCCCTTCCAGTTCCGCGCCGTGGCACGCGGCGCAATTCTCGGCATAAAGTGCCTTGCCCTCGGCCAGATCCACGGGCTGCGCGGCGGCCATGGGCGGGGTATCCCCTGCGCCCGCATACCAGATCGCGAAGACGCCGGCGATGGCAAGCGCGGCGGTGCCGCCCAGAATGGTGTTTCGGTTCATCAGGTCACCTTCAGCCAGGTCGTCATGCCCGACGCCGCGTGCGCCAGCATGTGACAGTGGAACAGCCAGTCGCCGGGATTGTCGGCGACGAACGCGATGTCGCGCGTCTCGCCCGGCATGATCATCAGCGTGTCGCGCAAGGGCCCCGTCGCCGCATCGCCCGCCACCTCGCGGAAGTGCATCCCGTGCAGGTGCATCGCATGGGCAAAGGCCGTGTCGTTGCCCACGCTCAGCCGAACGCTCTGCCCGCGCTCGACCGCGACCAGCGGTTCCTCGGGCATCCCCACCCTGCCGTTGAATGACCAGAACTGGTTGCGGGAGACCATGTCGCGAAAGCTTGTGCGTTTGCCATCCAGGATCGCGGCCTGAAGCGACCCCATCGCGCCGCCCTCCATGTTCAGCCGCGCCTGCACGGCATCGGCCAGCGCGGGCGGCTCCATGCCCGGATTGGGCGGGAGCGCCGCCGGCGTGCCCCGCTCGGCCCGGACGGCGGCGCCGGCCACGCGGAAGGCGACCTGCGACAGGCCCTCGCGCCGTTCGTAGCGCACCAGATGCGCCTCCTCGCCCTCATCGGCCACGACATCGACGACCAGATCGGCCCGCTGCCCCGGCCCCAGCACCAGCACCTCGTCCAGCGGCTCGGGCGCCGGCAGCGGCATGCCGTCGAGCGCCAGGGTCCAGCCCTTCAGCCCGAGAAGCCCGAGCGCGAAAATGCGCGAATTCGCGGCGTTGATCAGCCGCAGCCGCAGCCGCTCCCCCCGCTTTACATCGATTGTCAGGGCGCCCTGCCCGTTCGTGGCGACGTAATTGCCCTGCTGGCCTCCATGGCTGCGGTCATGGCTGGAATCGAGCGTCGGCTCGATCTGCGCAGTCTCGGGGTTCAGCATCCAGTCGTCCAGGATCAGGACCTCTTCCCGGTCCACGTCGGGGGCGTCGGCCTCTTCGACGATCAGGGCGCCGTAGAGGCCGCGGCCCACCTGCTCCACCGACCGCATATGCGCGTGATACCAGTAGGTGCCGGCATCGGGCGCGACGAAATCGTAGGCAAAGCGCGTGCCCGGCTCCACCGGATCCTGCGTCAGGCCCGCCGCGCCGTCCATCGCGTTGTCGATGCGGATCCCGTGCCAGTGGATGGAACTGGATTGCGGCAGGTTGTTCAGGAAATCGCGGCGCAGCCGCTCTCCCTGACGCAGCCGCAGCTCGGGCCCCGGCATGGCGCCGTCATATCCCCAGATCTCGGTCGCCGGGAACCCCTCGGGGGCCAGTTGCACCTTGCCCGGCCGCGCCTCGATCGCCGCCGCGCGGTCCGATCCGGCGGCGGCGGCACGCGGCAGCCCCAGCATCGCAAGGGCCGCCCCGCCATGCGCCAGCACCTGTCGTCTTGTCCACATTGGTCTTCCCCCATCTGGCGGCGGGGCGGCACCGTGCCGCCCCGCCCCGCTGTCAATCGGTGCGCGTCGCGCCCTTGTCGGCCTCATAGGCCTGCGCCACCCGCTCATCCTCGGCGACGTCGCTGTCTAGCAGATAGGTCGCGATCGCGGCCAGATCCGCTTTGCTCAGGAAACTGGTCCCGTTCTGGACGACCTCGACCATGCTGCCGCCGAAGACATCGCCCGCTGGCGTCACCCCGGTCTTGAGCGCATAGGCCAGGTTCGACACGGTCCAGCCGCGTTCCGCCAGCGCGTCGGGCAGGATCGACGGGGCGCGGCTGCCCCCCGGCAACGCATCGTTGCCGGTAAAGGGCGTGCGGCCGACCCGACCGCCGGCCAGGTTGCGCTCGGAATGGCAGGCGCCGCAATGGGCGGCCCCCCGCACCAGTTCCCGGCCCCGGTTCCAGGCGTCGCTGCGGCCCGGCACCGGCTCGGTCGGCGGGTCGGTCAGGAAGGCCGCGCGCCACAGCTTCAACCCCCACCGCATGTCGAAGGGAAAGCCGACCTCGTTCTCGGGCGCGGGTTCGGCAACCGGCGCCACCGTCTGGAACGCGGCCCAGAGATCGGCGATCTGCTGATCGCTGAAGTCCGCATAGAACGGGTAGGTGAAGGTCGGGTAATAGGGCTCGCCCTCGGGCGACACGCCTTGCCGCACCGCCTGGGCGAATTGCTCGACCGTCCAGGCACCGATCCCGTGTTCGGGGTCGGTGGTCAGGTTCGGCGGATAGAACGTGCCGAACGGCGTATCCAGCGGCGCGCCGCCGGCAAGCGGCGCACCGCCCTCCTCGAAATTGGTGTGACAGGCAATGCAGCCGCTTGCCCGGGCCAGATACGCCCCGCGCTGCACATCGCCAGCGACAGCGATCGGTTCCGGCGGCGTGCCGACAGGCCAGACCGCCACCGCCCCTGCCGCCGCGGCGCCGATGGCCGCAACGGCAAGGGTGCCCTTCAGAAACAGCCTCATGGTCAGCGCGACTCCGCCCGATAGGTGGCGTGACAGGCCGCGCAGCTGCGGGTGATGCCCGCGAACGCCTCGTCGGCGGACATCTGCGCGAATGCCTCGGGCGACGGCAGGTCGTCCCCGCCTTCGCCCGTCATGCCGCCCGCGCCGCCCATCATCGACGCACCGCCGCCCATCATGGCGTCGGCGCTGCCGCCCATGGTCGCGCCGCCGCCGCCCATCATGGCACCGGCATCGGCCTCGGCCTCCTGGTCGGCCAAACCGTTATCGGCAGCTGTCTGCAGACCCGTCGCATATACTTCCAGCCGATCGGCGAGCGCGGCGAACTTCTCCCACTCCTGCCAGACGGCCTCTTTCGCTTCGGAGGGCGCGCCGCCGGTCCCTTCCGGGAACAGCGCGGTCAGCTTCTCGCCCGAAACCGCCGCAATGTCGCCGGCGGCCTGACGCACGACCTCGGCGTCGTATTCGGCCTCGCCCCGCATGACCGGAGCCAGCCGTTCCATGGCCTTCCCCATCTGGACCATCGCCTCCATCCGCTCGGCGACGATGCCGGTCGCACCGCCATGGGCAAAGGCCGACGCCGCGGCCAGCGAGCCTGCCGCAAGCGCGGCAATGTATGTCTTCTTCATGTATCCGTCCTTGAACTTCTTCAGGTCGTCGCTTTGTCCGGTCGGATCTGAAGTCGCGGTGGGGGCGGATCGAAGTTTGGCTGCCGTCCGTGCAGGCCGCTGTCCCTGAACGTGTCGCCGCCGCCGCCGGCCGGTGCGGCGGGATGGCCGGACCGGGCAAGTCCGATCGCGGCCGGCGCGCAGTCGATGCCCGGATGACAATGCCCGTCATCGCCGTCCTCGTGCCCCGCCTCGGCCAGCACCGAGATCGCCACGGGCGCTGCCGGCCCGGCATCGTCGTGCGGACCGGCATGGGCCGCGTCGCCCACGGGCCAGGCAAACAGCAGGCCGCAGAACACGACCAGCGCGACGCGCAGCGCCGCAAGTGAGAGGCATCGGCGCAGAACGGGCATCAGAAGATCCCGTTCTCCTTCTGAAGCTCGCGGACATAGCGGGCGATGTATTTCACGTCGCCATCGGTCAGTCCCTGGATCGGAGGCATGTTGCCGAAGTTCCAGTGATGCGACTGAACCCCCGTCTTGGCCGCTCGCAGGAAGGCGTCGTCGCCGTGATGGTTTGGCTCGTAGATCTTGTGGACCAGCGGCGGCGCCACGCCGTTCTGCCCGGCAGCGTTCTGCCCGTGACAGGCGGCGCATTTCGCCTCGAACGCGCGCTTGCCCATCTCGGCCTCGGGCGACAGCTGCGCCGGCAGCGCCACCTGGACGATGGCGTCCCCCTGCGCCACCTGGCTGGTATCGGGCGGCGTCATCGAGTGGCCCGCGGCCTCGGGTTCCGAGGCGGGGCTGAGTGCCGTCCATGCAAGAACCGCCACACCGGCGGCGACGAGAGAGGCGAGAGCGAGCGAGGAAGTTTTCATCTGACCTTCTGAAACGATGTCTGGCTGTCGCGGCACCCGCACGGGCACCGTGGATGTCTTCGGGCGCGCGGCCGCCCATTGGATTACAGGATTAGGGCGAACGCGTTCCCATGCCGTTACCGGATACCGGCGGCACCCGCCCAGACGGGCCGCTTGGACAGGCGCGGCAACGCGCCGGCCGACCGCCGTCATCCCTCATGTCGCCGCGATCCGCAACCACTGCTACCGCTCCGCCCTGTTCGTGCAGGCGGCCTTTAGCCACCTTCCAGCGCGGGAGGGTCAATGCGACGTAACCTGACAAGACAGTGATTTATGTAACGTTGTGTATCGTTGACCTTCCCCCCGTCCCGGGTGCTAACGGTCGCCGCGACCATCACGGGCAAGGAGGGATCGCAGATGGACCGGATGCCGCAGAGAACGCCCGAGCGCGAGCGGGGCATGTCACGGTGGGCCATGGCGGCGTGCTGCGCCGTACCCGTGCTCGCCGTCGGCGCGCTGCTGGCCACGGGAACGGCCGGATCGGGCGGGGTGCTGCTGTTCGCGCCCCTGATCGGATGTCTGGCCATGCACGGGCTGATGCATCGAATGACCGGCCGGTCCTGTCACGCTCCCGCGCCCCGCGCCCTGCCCGTCCCGGCCGGTGACGAGCGCGCCGTGCCCCCGCGGCCGCAGGCGGATCTCGGCTAGGCGCGGATGGCCCTGCTTCCGCCCCCTGTGACGTTCGGCGGCGCGCTGCTGCTGCTCGGCGCCTGCGCCTCGACCACGCTGCAATGCATCCAGGGCGATGGCGCCGTAATCTCGTCCAGCGTGCCGCAGGCGCTGACCCCGCCGGGTTGCCGCGTGCGCGGCGCCAGCGTCGACGGGGTGTCCGACCTTGTCTGCGACGGCGGACGACAGGGGTTCCTGCTGGACGGTGCCGCGGTGCCCGGCGGGGCGGCCGCGCCATGAGCCGGCGCGGCAGGCGGACATTTCTGGTGCTGGGGGCGGCGGCGGCCGGATATGCCGGCCTGCGCGCCCTGCCCGATCTGTGGCAGCCGGAACTGGAATACGAACTGCTGGCGCGGCCGGCCGGGTTTCGCCGTGTCGCGGGCGGCCCCAGCTCCTCGGCCTATGATCCGTTCTTCGGGATGGCGAAGCAGGAGGATCCGGCCGACCTGGCGACGGAACAGGCGGTGCGGGACGATCTGTGCGGGGCGCTGTACGGTGGCCTCGATCCCGCCCCGGGCGCTGTGCCCGTGGCCCTGTTCTCCGACTATTACTGTCCCTATTGCCGGGTCCTGACCAAGACGCTGGCGCGCATCGAAGCGGAATCGCGCGGCGGCATCGCGGTGGCGTGGCACGAATTGCCGCTTCTGGGCGAAGGATCGGATCTGGCGGCGCGGGCGGCTTTGGCGGCGAAGCGTCAGGGCGCCTATCCCGCCTTTCAGGAGCGGCTGATGAAATCGGCCTTCCGGCCGACCGACGCCTATCTGGCAGACATGGCGGCCGCCATAGCGGTCGATCTGGACCGGCTGCGCGCAGACATGACGGGCCCGGCCGTCACCGAGGACCTGCGCACGAGCAGCGCACTCGCACGTGTTTTCGGTTTCGTCGGAACACCGGCTATGGTCATCGGACGCACGGTCGTTCAGGGCCAGGCAGACGAGGCGGCGATTCTGGCGATCGCCGAGGAAGAGCGAAAGGAGAACTGGGCATCCCGATGCTTGGATACGTGACCACCCCCCCGCGCGCGGCCGTTCTGGGCGCGATCATCACGCTTCTGTCGCTGCTGCCCGTCGGTGTTTCCCCGGCGCGGGCGGCGCAGTCCGACGCGTTCAGCAATCCGGCGGTGACGGCGCGGCTGCTGACGGCCGAGAACGGCGTGGCGCCCGGCTCCTCCACCATCTCTGCCGGGCTGGACCTGGAACTGGGAGAGGGATGGAAGACCTATTGGCGGTCGCCGGGCGAAGTGGGCATCCCGCCCTCGATCGACTGGGAAGGGTCGCGCAACGTCGCGGATGTCGAATTCATGTGGCCGGCGCCGCAGCGATTCACCGCCTTCGGGATCGAGAATTTCGGCTATCACGAAAAGGTCGTCTTTCCGCTGCGCATCACGTTGAAGGATCCGGGCCAGCCGGCCCTGCTGGCGGGCAAGGTCAACCTGCTGACCTGTTCCCAGGTCTGCGTGCCCCAGGATTTCGAGCTGACGCTCGACCTGCCGACCGGCAAGGGAATCGACGAAGCGTCGGCCGCCGCCATCACCCGCTTTGCCAAGCTGGTGCCGCAGGACGGCGCGGCGGCCGGCATGACGGTCGAGACCGCCAATCTGGACGACGAGTTGACGGCCCTGACGCTGACCGCCCGCAGCGACACGCCGTTCCGGAACCCGGATGTGTTTCCGGAACTGGGTGACGGCACCGCGTTCGGCAAGCCCGATATCCGCCTGGGCGACGGCGACAGGCTTCTCTGGGCCAGACTACCGGTCCTGTCGGCGGCCGAGGATCGCCCGGAGCTGTCGGTGACGATCACCGATGGCGAACGCGCGGCGACCATCGCCCCGCAGATGACGCCCGATGCCGCCGCCCCGCCCTTTGCGCTGGACAGGGTGGTGCCCGCATTCGGCGAGATCGTCTGGATCGCGCTGATCGCGCTTCTGGGCGGGCTGATCCTGAACGTCATGCCCTGCGTGCTGCCGGTCCTGTCGATCAAGCTGTCATCGGTGATGGCCTCGCACGGGCAGGATCGGGGCCGGGTCCGCGGCGGCTTCCTCGTCTCGGCGCTCGGGGTGCTTGCCTTCATGTGGGTGCTTGCGGCCGGGACGCTGGCGGCGCAATGGCTGGGGCTGTCCGTCGGCTGGGGCCTGCAATTCCAGAACCCCGTCTTCCTGGCGGTGATGTTTCTCATCCTGGCGGTCTTCGCGGCGAACCTGTTCGGGCTGTTCGAGATCAACCTGCCGGCAGGGCTCCAGACCCGTCTGGCGCGGCGCGGCGGCGGAAAGGGCTATGCCGGCGATTTCGCCACCGGCGCCTTTGCCGCCGTTCTCGCCACGCCCTGTTCGGCGCCGTTTCTCGGCACGGCGGTGGCCTTTGCCCTGTCCGGGCGTCCGACCGATATCGTCATCGTCTTCACCGCTCTGGGGCTGGGCCTGGCCCTGCCCTATCTGGCTGTCGCCGCCTTTCCCGGCAGTATCGCCTACCTGCCGAAGCCCGGCCGCTGGATGACCTGGCTCAAGGTGGTGCTGGGCGGGCTCCTGGCGCTGACGGCGCTGTGGCTGATCTGGGTGCTCGACGGCGTTGGCGGCCGCAACGCGGCGCTGGCCGTGGCACTGTCGAGCCTGGCGCTGATCGCGGTCCTGTCGCTGCGCCGGGTGCCGGCGGCGGCGAAGTGGGGCGCGGCCGTCGTGATCGCGGCGGTGCCGCTGATCTCGGCCGGCTATCTGGCCGAGGCCGGCCGCAGCACGGTCGCGGCCGAGGGCGCGACGGCCTGGGCGCCCTTCGACCGGGCCGAGATCGCGCGCCTTGTGTCGCAGGGCAATGTGGTTTTCGTGGACGTGACGGCGGATTGGTGCCTGACCTGCAAGGCGAACAAGGCCCTGGTGCTGGATCGCAGCCCGGTCGTCGAGGCGCTGGCGGCAGAGGGCGTCGTGCCGATGCAGGCCGACTGGACCCGTCCGGACGAACGAATCTCGCGGTATCTCGAAAGCTTCGGCCGCTTCGGCATCCCCTTCAACGCGGTCTACGGACCTGCGGCCCCCGACGGCATCGTGCTGTCCGAGATCCTGTCATCGGGCGCGGTTCTCGAGGCGATCCAGAACGCGGGCGGCGAACAGGTCGTTCAACGCTGATCGACGGACCCCGAAGCCCCCTTGCCGTCGCCCGCGGCAAGGCGGGCGACGGCGATTCATGCCTGCGATCTTCCATAGGACAAAGCTATCGCCGGCATGAGAACAATTAACTTAACCTAATATCCCGGCCTTGCTAGAAACCGCGGCAGAAGAACTGCGACGTCCCTGCCGCGACCGCGGTGGGCAGCGCTCGCACCCCCGACGGCGGGGCACGGCATCGGCCGCCCGCCCACCCGAAACCGACGACGGAGAGAGACATGGACGGAAACGATATGAGCCAGGGCGGCGGCTGCCCGATCGCCGGACACGGCGGCCTGCGCAAGCATGTGACGCTTGAGGCACGGTCGAACCGCGATTGGTGGCCCAACCAGCTCAACCTCAAGATCCTGCACCAGAACACCGCCCTGTCGAACCCGATGCAGCCGGATTTCGACTATGCCAAGGAGTTCGAGACGCTGGATCTGGAGGCGGTCAAGGCCGACCTGCGGGCATTGATGACCGACAGCCAGGAATGGTGGCCGGCCGATTACGGCCATTACGGCCCGTTCTTCATCCGCATGGCCTGGCATTCGGCCGGCACCTACCGGACCGGCGACGGCCGCGGCGGCTCGTCCTCGGGCAGCCAGCGTTTCGCGCCTCTGAACTCGTGGCCCGACAACGCCAACCTCGACAAGGCCCGCCGCCTGCTCTGGCCGATCAAGCAGAAATACGGCGACGCGCTGAGCTGGGCCGACCTGATGATCCTGACCGGGAACGTTGCGCTGGAATCCATGGGCTTCAAGACCTTCGGCTTCGGCGGCGGCCGGGTCGACGTCTGGGAGCCCGAGGAGGACATCTACTGGGGCACCGAACAGGAATGGCTGGCGACCTCGGACAAGGACGGCACGCGCTATTCCGAAGGCCGGGCGCTGGAAAACCCGCTGGCGGCGGTGCAGATGGGCCTGATCTACGTCAACCCCGAGGGGCCTGACGGAAATCCCGACCCGGTCGCCTCGGGCCGCGACATCCGCGAAACCTTCGGCCGGATGGGCATGAATGACGAAGAGACGGTCGCGCTGACCGCCGGGGGGCACACCTTCGGCAAGTGCCACGGCGCGGGCGATGCCAGCCTGGTGGGCGCCGAACCCGAGGGCGGAGACATCGCCGCGCAGGGCTTCGGCTGGACCTCGACCCACGGCACTGGAACGGGTGGGCACACCATCACCTCGGGTCTGGAAGGCGCCTGGACGCCGACCCCGACCCAATGGGACATGTCCTATTTCGACATGCTCTTCGGCTACGAATGGGAGCTGACGAAGAGCCCCGCCGGCGCCTGGCAGTGGCAGCCCAAGGACGTAGACGAGGCGCATATGGCCCCCGACGCCCACGAACCGGGCAAGAAGCAGATCACCATGATGACCACCGCCGACATGGCGATGCGTGCCGATCCGATCTACGAAAAGATCTCGCGCCGGTTCCGGCAGGATCCGGAGGCCTTCGCCGATGCCTTCGCCCGCGCCTGGTTCAAGCTGACCCACCGCGACATGGGGCCGAAATCGCGCTATCTGGGCTCGGACGTGCCGGCCGAGGATCTGCTGTGGCAGGACCCGCTGCCGGCGGCCGATTACGCGCCGATCGACGCCGCCGATATCGAGACGCTCAAGGCCAGGATCGCCGAGACGGGCCTGTCGGTCGCCGAGCTGGTCTCGGTCGCCTGGGCTTCGGCGGCCACCTTCCGCGGATCGGACAAGCGCGGCGGCGCCAACGGCGCCCGTATCCGCCTGGCCCCCCAGAAGGACTGGGAGGTGAACGAACCCGAGGTGCTGGCCAAGGTGCTTGAGGCGCTCGAGGGCGTGCAGGCCGAGTTCAACGGCCGGGCCACGGGCGGCAAGCAGGTCTCGCTGGCCGATCTGATCGTGCTGGGCGGTTCGGTCGCCATCGAGAAGGCGGCGCGCGAGGCCGGCCACGAGATCGAGGTGCCCTTTACCCCCGGCCGGGTCGATGCCACCGAGGAACAGACCGATGCCGAGGGCATGGCCGTGCTCGAGCCCGAGGCCGACGGGTTCCGCAACTACCTCAAGACCGACTACACGGTGCCGACGGAAAAGCTGCTGGTCGACCGGGCGCAGCTTCTGACGCTGACCGCGCCCGAAATGACGGTGCTGGTGGGCGGCCTGCGGGTGCTGGGCGCCAATTTCGGCGGCTCCGAGAAGGGGGTGTTCACCAACCGCAAGGGCCAGCTGACCAACGACTTCTTCGTCAACCTGCTCGACATGGGCACGGCGTGGAAGGCGGTCGGCGATTCCACCGAAGAGTTCGAGGGCAACGACCGCAAGACCGGCGAGCGGAAATGGACCGCCAGCCGCGTCGATCTGGTCTTCGGCTCGAACTCACAGCTTCGCGCCCTGGCCGAGGTTTATGCCCAGAACGGCTATGGCAAGAAGTTCGTGGCCGATTTCGTCAAGGCCTGGACCAAGGTGATGAACGCCGACCGTTTCGACCTGGCGGCCTGATCCTCCGCGGCAGGGGGGCACGCCTTCCTGCCGCCGCTTCCAGCGCGCGCGGCCAATGCCGCGGGCGCGCCGCTTGCTCCGCCGGCCCGACGACGATCCTCTCCGGGACGGGCCGGCGCCACGACTTGCCGATACTAGACGATCAAGGCGCGCCAGCGCAGGCCGCCGCCTCGGGCGATCGGGCCATGCACCTACCTGCCGGTCCCGTCAGCCCGCCCGACCCCCGCCCCGGGATTCAACGAACCGCCACACGCGATCCGCGCCCGAGGATCGGAATGAGGGCGCCATATCAGAGGGGTGGATGGTGGGTGATGAGAGATTCGAACTCCCGACATCTTCGATGTGAACGAAGCGCTCTACCACTGAGCTAATCACCCGCCGTGGGCCGCTCTTTACCGGCGCCGGGCGGGCGGTGCAAGAGGGTGACGGCGCCAATTCGCCCGCATCGGGCGGCGGGGAAGCGGACACGGATCCGCGCGGCAGGACGCGCTTGACGGCGCGCCTCGAATGCGATCATGGCGCCGTTCCCGGCCGAGGCCGCCAGTCCGTCGAAGGGTGGCCTGACGTGGAAACCCGGCAGAGCGGCACATAGACGGGTCTTCCGGGGCAGCACGTAGCTCAGCCCCCCGGGACTTCTCCCCCGACGCGTAGCCAAGGGCCGGCAGGAGCGCAGAGTAGAACCGTTTTGCCCGGACCAGATCGTCGGCACCGATCGTCACGCAAGCGATCATGCCAGACGTTCCCGGAAACCATATCCGGTGCAATTGCGGCGCGGGCCGCTCCGCCGGCATGACGGACCGTGCCGGAGCGTCCCCGAGCAAAAAAAGGCGCGCCCGCGGGCGCGCCTTTTCACTTTCGCATCGGCAGGTTCAGTGCGCGACGGCTCCGCGGCTGGCATCCGCCGACAGGGCCCGCTGCGCGGCAGCCGCCTCTTCCGCCGCCTCGTCCCATTCGATGGGCTCGGGCTGGCGGACCAGCGCATGACGCAGCACCTCGGAGACATGGCCGACCGGGATGATGTCCAGCCCCGCCTTCACGTTGTCCGGAATGTCGGCCAGATCCTTGGCGTTCTCTTCCGGGATCAGCACGGTCTTGATCCCGCCCCGCAGCGCGGCGAGCAGCTTTTCCTTCAGCCCGCCGATGGGCAGCGCGTTCCCCCGGAGCGTCACCTCGCCCGTCATGGCGATATCCTTGCGCACCGGGATCTGCGTGATCACCGAGACGATGGATGTCACCATGGCCAGACCCGCTGACGGGCCGTCCTTGGGCGTCGCCCCTTCGGGCACGTGGACGTGGATGTCCATCGTGTCGAATCGGGGCGGCTTGACCCCCAGCTTCGGCGCAACCGACCGGACATAGCTCGACGCCGCATCGATGGATTCCTTCATCACGTCGCCCAGCTTGCCGGTGGTCTTCATCCGGCCCTTGCCCGGCAGGCGCAGCGCCTCGATCGACAGAAGCTCGCCGCCGACGCTGGTCCAGGCAAGTCCCGTGACAACGCCGACCTGATCCTCCTTCTCGGCCAGACCGTAGCGGAACCGCTTCACGCCCAGGAATTCTTCCAGGTTCTCGGGTGTGATCACCACCTTGTCGGTTTCCTTCCGGACGATCCTGGTCACGGCCTTGCGCGCCAGCTTGGCGATCTCGCGTTCCAGGTTCCGCACCCCCGCCTCACGCGTATAGGTGCGGACGACCTCGGTCAGCGCCGCATCGGTCAGGTCGAACTCGGCGGCCTTGAGCCCGTGGTTCTTGACCTGCTTGTCGATCAGGTGCTGGCGCGCGATCTCGCGCTTCTCGTCCTCGGTGTAGCCGGCCAGCCCGATGATCTCCATCCGGTCCAGAAGCGGCCCCGGCATGTTGTAGGAGTTCGCGGTGGTCAGGAACATCACGTCGCTCAGGTCGTATTCCACCTCCATGTAATGGTCGACGAAGGTCGAGTTCTGCTCGGGGTCGAGCACTTCGAGCATCGCGCTGGCGGGGTCGCCACGGAAATCCTGGCCCATCTTGTCGATCTC
>Ga0189283_10338_pt1 | contig 16350 bp, 16 predicted proteins | sample N26C4minimetaG_FD_130320 | JGI IMG/M metagenome (GOLD analysis project Ga0189283, IMG submission 130320) | Marine microbial communities from the Costa Rica Dome - N26 C4 mini metaG | ecosystem: Environmental > Aquatic > Marine > Oceanic > Photic zone | place: Costa Rica: the Eastern Pacific...
CCCCTGGGCCAGGCAGAACATCATGTCGGCGCCCGGCGTCAGGTTGAGGGCCAGCGCGGCCGGAACGAAGGCCGCAAGGGTCAGCAGATCGACCGGCATCAGGAGGATCCGCCCCGCAGGCGCGCCTGCAGATCCAGCAGATCGGCCCAGGCATCGCGCTTGGCCTCGGGATTGCGCAGCAGATAGGCGGGATGCAGCATCGGCAGGGCCGGCCTGCCCAGAATCTCGATCCACCGCCCCCGCAGGCGCGTCACACCCCTGCGGCCCAGGAGCGCCTGACAGGCGACATTGCCCATCAGCACCAGCACGTCGGGATCGGCCAGCGCGACATGGCGTTCGGCGAAGGGGCGCAGCACCGCGATCTCCTCCGCGTCGGGTTCGCGGTTGCCGGGCGGCCGCCAGGGCAGGACGTTGGTGATGTAAAGGGCGCGGCCGGGTTCCTCGGCCGACCGGTCCAGACCGATCGCCGCGAACATCCGGTCCAGCAACTGGCCCGCCCTGCCCACGAAGGGCAGGCCCTGCCGGTCCTCGTCGGCGCCCGGCCCCTCGCCCATGATCATCACCCGCGCCGCCGGGTTGCCGTCGGCGAAGACGGTGTTGCGCGCGCCCTTCTTCAGCTCGCACCCCTCGAAGGCCGCGACGGCCGCCGACAGCGCCCCCAGGTCTCCGGCCAGCGCCGCCGCCTCGCGCGCGGTGGCCACCGGATCGGGCGCCGCCACGGGCCCCGCTTCGGCCGCCGCCGGCGCGGATGCGGGCACCGGGCGCGCCGCCGGCATCTCGTAGCGGTTCAGGGGCGTGTCGGCGATGGCCTCGGTCGCGCCGAGTTCCACCTGCCATTCCAGCCAGGTCAGCATGGTGCGGGAATCGACGCCTTCGAGCATGGCGCGACGCTACGCCGAGGATGCCGGGCGGGCAATGGCGCCGAATCTCCGCATCACCGGCGCAGATAGACCCGCGCCGCCGTGCCGCCCAGGATCGCCGCGCGTGCCCCGTCATCCAGATCCGACAGAAGCGCCGCGGTGGCCGCGTCCCATTCGCCGTAGCTGGCGGCAAGGGTGCAGACCGGCCAGTCGCTGCCCCAGATCAGCCGGTCGGGCCCGAAGACCGACAACAGGTGATCGACATAGGGCCGCAGATCGCCGACCGACCAGTCCGGCGCCGCCTCGGTCACCAGCCCCGACAGCTTGCAGAACGCCTGCGTCTCGCGCGCCAGCGCGGCCATGTCCGATGCCCACCCCTCGAACGCGCCCGTCCGGATATCGGGCTTGGACGCATGATCGATCACCACCCGCATTTCCGGGTGGCGCGCGATCAGGCGGCGCAGAAACGGCAGATGCCGCGGCAGCGTCAGGGCGTCGAAGACGAGGTCTTCGGCGATCAGCGCCTCGAAGGCGGGGCGCAGATCCGGGCGCAGCATCCAGTCGTCCTGCGCGATGTCCTGGATCATCGGCCGCAGCCCCGCCAGCTTTGGCATGCGCGCCAGGCGGGCGATCCGGTCCGGCGCGTCGGCGGCCTCGAAATCCACCCATCCCACGACGCCGAGGATACGCGCGTCGTCGCGGGCGAGACCGAGCAGGAAGTCGGTCTCGGCCGAACTCGGCGCCGCCTGCACCAGGATCGTGCCGCCGATGCCGGCCTCGCTCAGATGCGGCGCCAGATCCCCGGGCAGGAAATCGCGGTAGATCGGCGCCAGATCCGGCGTCAGCCAGCCGTAATCGCCCCGGTCCAGCCGCCAGAAATGCTGGTGGGCGTCGATCCGCATCGCCTCGCCCGTCATGGCGCGACCACGCCCTTTTTCAGCAGGATGTTGCCGTACAGGCGCGTCTCGCCGGTCTGGACGACGGCAAAGGCCGCCCGGGCGCGGTCGTAGAAGGCGAAGCGGTCGATCGCGGACGGTTCGGCCGGGTTGTCGGCGGTCTCGGCCAGGATCCGGCCGAATTCCGCGACGATCCCGGGCACCGCGTCGGGGTCGTCCACGACCCGCATCGTCACTGCCGGATCGGGGACGAACGTGTCGAGCGGCATCACGCGCAGCACCGCGCCCAGGACATCGGTCGCGGAAATGCCGTCCAGCCGGATGCAGCGCCGGCCCATGCTTTCGGCGGGGAAATTCGCGTCGACGATGGCGATGTCGTCGCCATGCCCCATCGCGCGCAGAGCGTGCAGCAGGTCGGGCGACAGGATCGCGGGGATATCACGCAGCATCGGCGGATTCCCCGGGCAGGGGCGCATCGGGCCGGACCAGGCCGCTGGTGCGCAGATCCGACCACAGCTCCTGCGGGATCGGCCGTTCGAGCAGTTCGACATTCGTCCGCACCTCGGCCGCGCTGACCGCGCCGGGGATGACGGTCCGCACCGCCGGATGGCCCAGCACGAATTGCAGCGCCGCCGCGATCAGCGGCACGCCGTGATCGGCGCAGACGGACTGGATCCGCCGCACCCGGTCCAGCACCTGCGCCGGCGCCGGGGCGTAATTGTAGCGCGCGCCCTCGACCGGGCCGGTGGCGAGGATGCCCGAATTGTAGGGTCCGCCCAGGATGATCCCGACATCCCGTTCGACGCAGAGCGGCAGAAAGGTCTCCAGCGCGTCCTGTTCCAGCAGCGTGTAGCGTCCGGCCAGCAGGAAGCAGTCGAAATCGCCAAGCTCCAGAAGCCGCTGGCAGACCTGCCATTCGTTGACCCCCGCGCCGATCGCGGCGATCTCGCCGGCCTCGCGCAGTTCGCGCAGGGCGCGGTAGCCGCCGCCGTCGAACAGCTCGCGCACCTTCGCGTCGCTGGCCTCTTGCGAACCCTGCGAGAAGGCGCAGACATCGTGCACCAGCAGGATGTCGGCATTCGCCACCCCAAGGCGCGCCTTGCTTTCGGCGTAGCTGCGCATGACGCCGTCATAGGTATAGTCGAAGACGATCCGCTTCTGCGGCACATCGACGAAGGATTCGGGCGTCACCTCGTCGGGCGCGCAGTCCCGCAGCAGGCGCCCGACCTTGGTCGACAACTGGATCCTGTCGCGGCCGAACCGGGCGATCGCCGGGGCGAACCGCATCTCGGACCGGCCCAGCCCGTATTGCGGCGCGGTGTCGAAATACCGGATCCCGGCATCGAAGGCGGCCTGAAGCGCGCCCTGCGCGTCCTCGTCCGCCACCCTGCGGTAGAGGTTGCCAAGCGCGGCGCCCCCAAAGCCCATGCGGGTCAGCGGCACCGGCCGCGCTGTGCGCCGGTTCAGCAACTGCGTTTGAGACGCCTTGACCATCGGTCCCCTCCCCTTCGTGTCATCGTGTCATTGCGTGCGGAAAAAGTCCGGGTACTTCTGCTCCAGCGGCGCGATCCGCGTCAGCAACTGGCCCAGATGGTGGGTCATCGCCGCGCGTGCGGCCTGCGGATCGCGCGCCAGAACGGCGTCCAGTATCGCCCGGTGCTCGTCCAGCGTGTCCTGGGGCCGGCCGTCTTCGGGCAGCAGCAGCAGGCGCGCCCGCTTCAGTTGCAGCGACACCCCCGCCGCGACCGACGCGACGCCGGGATAGCCGGTCGCCTCCATCAGGATCGCGTGGAACTCCTCGTCCAGCCGATAGAAGCCCGCGTGATCGCCCGCCGCGACGCGGCGCTCCTGCTGGCGCATGTTGCGCACCAGCAGCGCCGCCTGCGCCTCGGTCCGGTCCAGCGCCACCTTGGCGACGGCGGCCGATTCGACGGCATCGCGCAGAAAGCTCGCCTCGCGCACCTCGGCCATCGAGAAGCTGGACACCCGCGAACCCGATTGCGGCACCACATCGACCAGCCCCTCGGCGGCGAGGCGGGCGATGGCATCGGAGACCGGCGACCGCGACACACCGAAGCGGTCGCAGATCTCGGCCTTCCGCAGCAGCGTTCCGGGCGGGTAGCCCATGGTGAGGATCGCCTCGCGCAGAGCCGCATGGACGCGCTGCGTCAGCGTGCCGCCGGCGCCGTCGGGTTCGGAAACCGCCCGCCCCTCCGCCTCACCATCCATCGCGCACCCTCTTCCCCTCGACCAACTGACATGTTAGTTGACAGAGGGGTCGAGTCAAGTTAGCGGTAACATCACCGTTTCGGCGGTCGGGGGGGGATCGATCACATGGCAATCGCGCAAACGCTCAGGCTGCATCCGGACGACAACGTGGTCATCGCGCTGGCCGACCTGCCGGCGGGCCAGGTGATCGCCAACAGCGACACCGCGCTGCGGCAATCGGTGCCCCGCGGACACAAGATCGCCACCGCCGCGATTCCCGCCGGCAGCAACGTGCTGCGCTACGGGCAGATCATCGGCCAGGCCAAGGCCGACATCGCCGCGGGCGAGCATGTCCATGTGCAGAACCTGGGCATGGGCGAGCACACGCAGGATTACGCCTTCGCCAGCCAGGCCCGCGCCCTGGAGCCGATCGATGACGGCCGGACCTTCATGGGCTATCGCCGGGCCGACGGACGGGTGGGCACGCGGAACTATATCGGCATCCTGACCTCGGTGAACTGTTCGGGATCGGTGGCCAAGTTCGTCGCCGAAGCGGCCGAGAAATCGGGCCTGCTGGACCAATTCCCGAATATCGACGGCGTGGTGCCCATCACCCATGGCACCGGCTGCGGCATGTCTGGGCGGGACGAGGGTTACGCGACCCTCTTCCGCACGCTGGCCGGATACGCGCAGCACCCGAATTTCGGGGGCATCCTGCTGATCGGGCTGGGCTGCGAGGTGATGCAGATCGCCGATCTGGTGGGCGGGCGGCCGATCCGTGCCGACGGCGCCCTGCGCTACATGACCATCCAGCACGAGGGCGGCACCCGCCGCACCATCGAAAAGGGGCTGGAAGAGTTGCGCGGCATCGCCGCCCTGGCGGGACAGGCCGAACGGCAGCCGGCCCCGGTATCCGAGATCGTCGTGGGCATGCAATGCGGCGGATCCGACGGGTATTCCGGCATCACGGCCAACCCGGCCCTGGGCCATGCCTCGGACCTGCTGGTGCGGCGCGGCGGCACCACAATCCTGTCCGAGACGTCCGAGATCTACGGCGCGGAACACCTGCTGACCCGGCGGGCCGTGACGCGGGAAGTGGGCGAAAAGCTGATCGCGCGGGTCCGCTGGTGGGAAGATTATTGCGCGCGGAACGGCGGCGAGATGGACAATAATCCCAGCCCCGGCAACAAGCGCGGCGGGTTGACCACCATCCTCGAAAAGTCCCTGGGCGCGGTCGCCAAAAGCGGCACCGCGCCCCTGACCGACGTCTACCTGTTCGGCGAGAAGGTCGACAAGAAGGGCTTCGTCTTCATGGACAGCCCCGGCTTCGACCCCTGTTCGGTCACCGGTCAGGTGGCGTCGGGCGCGAACCTCGTCGTCTTCACCACCGGGCGCGGCTCGGTCTCGGGCTACAAGCCGACGCCGGGCATCAAGCTTGCGACGAACAGCGAGATGTATGCCCGCCTGTCCGAGGACATGGATTTGAATTGCGGCGATATCGTCAGCGACGGGGTCAGCATCGAACGCAAGGGCGAAGAGCTGTTCGAACTGATGGTGCGCGTCGCTTCGGGCGAAAAGACCAAGAGCGAGGAACTGGGCTTTGGCGGCGTGGAATTCGTGCCGTGGCAGATCGGCGCCGTGATGTAATCTGACTCCGGCGCCTCGCGGGACGGAGGGACCGCCCGGCGCCGGACATCAGCAGTTTGGGGAGGGCTGCCGGGTGACCATGCTTGTCGAGATGGAAGGGATCGAGAAGCGGTTCCCCGGCGTCCATGCGCTGAAATCCGTCCGGTTCGACCTGCGGCCGGGCGAGGTTCATGCCCTGATGGGCGAGAACGGCGCGGGCAAGTCGACCCTGATGAAGATCCTCTCGGGCATCTATTCCCGCGACGGCGGCGAGATGCGCATCGAAGGCCGTGCGGCCAGCCCCGACAGCCCCCGCGCGGCGCAGGAGCTGGGTATCGGGATCATCCATCAGGAACTGAGCCTGATGAACGACCTGACGGCGGCGCAGAACGTGCTGATCGGGCGTGAGCCGCGGCGGTCCTTCGGGCGGCTGGACGAGCGCGAACTGAACCGCCGCACAGCCGAGATCTTCGCGTCGATGAACCTCAGCATCGACCCGCGCACGCCGGTCGGGCGGCTGACCATCGCCAAGCAGCAACTGATCGAGATCGCCAAGGCGCTCTCCTACCGCCCGCGCGTTCTGGTCATGGACGAGCCCACGGCCGCCCTGAACGACGCCGAGATCGCAGAGCTGTTCGTCATCATCCGCCAGCTGCGCGACGAGGGGGTGGGGATCGTCTATATCAGCCACAAGATGGACGAGATCAAACGCATCGCCGACCGGATCACGGTGATGCGCGACGGCGAATACATCGATACGGTCGATGCGGCGGACACGCCGCTGGCGCGCATCATCGCCATGATGGTCGGGCGCGAGGTGACAGAAAAGCCGCTGGACGTGCCCGACACCCGGACAGCCCCGGTCGCGCTCGAGGTGCGGGGCCTGTCGCGCGGGCGCGAGATCCGCGATGTCAGCTTTTCCGTCCGCAAGGGCGAGATCCTGGGCTTTGCCGGGCTGATGGGCGCCGGGCGCACCGAGGTGGCGCGGGCGATCTTCGGCGCCGATCCGCGCGACGCCGGCGAGATCGCGGTGAACGGCGCGCCCTGCACGATCCGCACGCCGAACGACGCCGTGAAGGCCGGCATCGGCTACCTGTCCGAGGACCGCAAGCATTTCGGCCTTGCGACGGGAATGGACGTGCGCGCCAACATCGCCATGGCCAGCCTGGGGCGGTTCACCAGTTCGACCGGCGTTCTGGACGAACGCGCGATGAAGGAGACGGCGGTCCGCTATATCGGCCAGCTCGGCATCCGCACGCCGTCCGACAGCCAGGAGGTGCGGCTTCTGTCGGGGGGAAACCAGCAGAAGGTCGTCATCGCCAAGTGGCTGCTGCGGGATTGCGATATCCTGATCTTCGACGAGCCGACGCGCGGCATCGACGTGGGCGCGAAATCGGAAATCTACCGCCTGCTCGAGGATCTGGCCGCGCAGGGGCGGGCCATCATCGTGATCTCGTCGGAGCTGCCCGAGATCCTGCGCCTGAGCCACCGCATCGCCGTGATGTGCGAAGGGCGGCTGACCGGCATCCTGCCCGGCGGCGCCCAGACCAGCCAGGAACAGATCATGGAGCTCGCCACCCGGCGCGAGGCCACGATGGAGCCGATGGGAACCTGAAATGACCACCACGACCACCGACACCCCGCAGAAATCCTTTCTCGGCCGCCTGATCGACACGGGGGCCCATCAACGGCTTCTGGCCTTCGCCAGCCTGATCGTGCTGCTGATCGGCTTCTCGGTCGCCTCGCCGAACTTCATGCAGACATCGAACATGATCGCCATCCTGCAGGCGACGTCGGTCAACGGGGTCCTGGCCGTGGCGGCGACCCTGGTCATCATCACCGGCGGGATCGACCTGTCGGTCGGCACGCTGATGACCTTTACCGCCGTCATCGCCGGGGTGGTGCTGACCTATGCGGGCCTGCCCCTGCCGTTCGGCATCGTCGCCGCGATCGGCGCCGGCGCGTTGTCCGGCTTCTGCTCGGGCACCTTCGTGGCGAAGATGAAGATCCCGCCCTTCATCGCCACGCTCGGCATGATGCTGATCCTCAAGGGGCTGTCGCTGGTGATCTCGGGCACGCGGCCCATCTATTTCAACGACACGCCCGGCTTCGACCAGATCTCGCGCGGGTCGATCATCGGCGACCTGATCCCCGCCCTGCCGATCCCGAACGGGGTGCTGATCCTGTTCCTGGTGGCCGGCGCCGCCTCGTATGTCCTGTCGCGCACCGTGCTGGGGCGCTACACCTTCGCGCTCGGCTCGAACGAAGAGGCGGTGCGCCTGTCCGGCGTGAATACCGATGCCTGGAAGATCGCGATCTACTCGCTCGCCGGCGGGATCGTGGGCATCGGCGGGCTGCTCATCGCCTCGCGCCTGAACTCGGCCCAGCCCGCGCTCGGCCTCGGATACGAGCTTGAGGCGATCGCGGCGGTCGTCATCGGCGGCACGTCCCTGTCCGGCGGGCGCGGCACCATCCTGGGCACGCTGATCGGCGCGTTGATCATGGCGACGCTGACCAACGGGCTGCGGGTGCTGTCCGTGGCCCAAGAATGGCAGACGGTGGTGACCGGCGCGATCATCATCCTCGCCGTCTATGCCGACATGATGCGCCGCCGGAAATCCGCCTGAGGCGGGCGGCGAGACAACGACCAGAAGGGGCGGACAGCGCCCCCTCTACAACGACCAAACCGACAGCAACGGAGGAATACAACATGTTGTCACGTCGTTCCCTGCTTGGCGCGATCAGCGCCGTGTCGCTTCTGGCCGCGTCGCCCGCGGCGACGGCCCAGGAAGGGCAGCTTTACATCCCGCTGATCTCGAAAGGGTTCCAGCACCAGTTCTGGCAGGCGGTCAAGGCCGGCGCCGACAAGGCGGCCGAGGAACTGGGCGTGCGCATCACCTTCGAGGGCCCGGACAACGAGACGATGGTCGACCGCCAGATCGACATGCTGGCCGCCGCCCTGGCCAACAACCCCGACGCCATCGGCTTCGCCGCGCTCGACAGTCAGGCCGCGATCCCGCTGCTGCGCCAGGCCGATGAGGCCGGTATCCCGATCATCGCCTTCGACAGCGGCGTGGACAGCGACATCCCCGTCACCACCGCCACCACCGACAACGTCGCCGCGGCGGCGCTGGCCGCAGACAAGATGGCCGAGCAGATCGGCGGTTCGGGCAAGGTCGGCGTCGTGGCCCACGACCAGACCAGCCGCACCGGCATCGACCGCCGCGACGGGTTCCTGAACCGCATCAAGGAAGCCTATCCGGATATCGAGGTCGTCTCGGTCCAGTATGGCGACGGCGACCAGCTCAAGTCGACCGAGGTGGCCAAGGCGATGCTGACCGCCAACCCGGACCTCAAGGGCATGTTCGGCACCAACGAGGGCTCGGCCATCGGCATCGTCAACGCCGTGCGCGAGACGAACCCCGAGAACCTGGTGGTGATCGGCTACGATTCCGGCAAGGCCCAGACCGACGCCATCCGCGACGGCCTGATGGCCGGGGCCATCACGCAGAACCCCGTCGGCATCGGCTACGAGACGGTGAAGGCCGCGGTCGACGCGATCAACGGCAAGGAACTGCCCGAGGTGATCGATACCGGCTTCTTCTACTACGACAAGTCGAACATCGACGATCCCGAGATCTCGGCCGTTCTCTACGACTGATCCGGTATCCGCCGGACACGATGGGCGCCGCGGCCGAGGGGTTGCGGCGCCCTTTTCCGTCGGCGGCGGGGCGCGGCTTGCTCCGCCGCCGGGCCGCTCCTATAACCGCCGCGGACAGGAGCGCGCGCATGGATTTCCGACACAGGCACCTTCTGGGGATCGAGCCGCTGGCCCCGGACGAGATCACGGCGCTGCTGGATCTGGCCGAGACCTATGTCGACCTGAACCGACGCCCGGACAAGCATGCCGATGCGCTGAAGGGCCTGACCCAGATCAACATGTTCTTCGAGGCATCGACCCGCACGCAGGCGAGTTTCGAACTTGCCGGCAAGCGTCTGGGTGCCGATGTGATGTCGATGCAGATGCAGGCGAGCTCCATCAAGAAGGGCGAAACGCTGATCGACACGGCGATGACGCTCAACGCGATGCATCCCGACCTGCTGGTCGTGCGCCATCCCCATTCGGGCGCGGTGGGCCTGCTGGCGCAGAAGGTGAACTGCGCCGTGCTGAATGCCGGGGACGGGCGGCACGAACATCCCACCCAGGCCCTGCTGGATGCGCTGACGATCCGCCGCCGCAAGGGGCGCCTGCACCGGCTGACCGTGGCCATCTGCGGCGACATCGCCCATTCCCGCGTCGCCCGGTCGAACATCTGGTTGCTCGGCAAGATGGAAAGCCGGATCCGGCTGGTGGGGCCGCCGACGCTTGTCCCGGCGGGGGCCGCCGATTGGGGGGTCGAGATCTGCCACGACATGCGCGAGGGGCTGCGCGGCGCCGACGTGGTGATGATGCTGCGCCTCCAGAAGGAGCGGATGGACGGCGCCTTCATCCCCTCGTCGCGCGAATACTACCACCGCTACGGCCTGGACGCCGAAAAGCTGCGCCATGCCGCGGACGACGCCATCGTCATGCATCCCGGCCCGATGAATCGCGGGGTCGAGATCGACGGGACCATCGCCGACGACATCAACCGCTCGGTCATCCAGGATCAGGTCGAGATGGGTGTCGCGGTGCGGATGGCGGCGATGGATTTGCTGGCCCGCAACCTGCGCATGAAGGAGACCGCCTGATGTCCGACCTGCACGTAAGCCCGGCCGAGACGGGGAAGGTGCGCGTCTTCGCACTCGACCTGCCCGCCGCCGAGATACCGGCCTTCATGGCGCGGCGCGACGATACCGACGATCCCATGGCCGCCTGGCCCCTGCGGGCGGCGCTCGGTGCCGATCACCTTGAGGCCGAACGCGTCGAGCTGGTACGGCTGGCCGACCTCGAAGGGGTCGGGCTGTCGGGCTATCTGGCCGAGGGGCTGGGCGTCGCCGCCGGCGAGGTGGCGCGGGACCGGGCCCGGCTGGATGCGCTGAAGGATCATGCGCTGATCCTGCCCTCCTCGGCCTTCGGCGGCGTCAAGCAGCATCTGGCGCCGCGCCCGCCCCTGCGCCATGTCGCGACCCTTCTGGAAGAGCGGCCGCAAGCGCCCGGCATCCTGCCCGAAAGCGCCTCGGCCCGACCGCAGGGCGACACGGCGCGGCCGGCAGCGGCCGACGGAACGGACCCCGCGCCCCGCCGCGCCCCCGCCCGGTCGCTGATCATCGGGGCGGCGGTGGTTCTGGCCGCGATCCTGATCCTTGTGCTGGCCCTGGCCGGGCGATGACCGATCGCCGACCCGCCCCCTTAGCGGACCGGAGCCGGATGACGCTGATCGAGAATGCCCGGCTCATCGACCCCGAGGCGGGGACCGAGCGCCCGGGCACGCTGCTGATCCGCGGCGACACGATCGCCCGCATCTACGACGGCACCGTGCCTGCCGACGACCCCCTGCTGCGCGGGACCGACCGCATCGATGCGGGCGGCCGCTGCCTGGCGCCCGGCATCGTCGATCTGGGGGTCAAGGTGTCCGAGCCGGGCGAGCGCCACAAGGAAAGCTTCGGATCGGCGGGTCTGGCCGCGGCGGCCGGCGGCGTGACCACCATGGTCACCCGTCCCGACACCGATCCGGCCATCGACACGCCCGAGGTGCTGGAATTCGTCGCCCGCCGCGCCAATGCCGACAGCCCGGTCCGCGTGCTTCCGATGGCTGCGCTGACGCGTGGCCGCCAGGGGCGCGAGATGGTGGAGATCGGTTTCCTGATGGATGCGGGCGCCGTGGCCTTTACCGATTGCGACAGCGTGGTCCGGGACACCAAGGTGCTGTCGCGCTGCCTGACCTATGCGCGAGCCTGCGGCGCGCTGGTCATCGCGCATCCGCAGGAACCCGGCCTGTCGGCCGGCGCCTGCGCCAGTTCCGGCAAGTTCGCGTCGATCAAGGGGCTGCCGGCGGTCTCGCCCATGGCCGAACGCATGGCGCTGGACCGGGATCTGGCGCTGGTCGAGATGACGGGCGCCCGCTATCACGCCGATCAGGTGACTTCGGCCCGGGCCCTGCCCGCGCTGGAACGCGCCAAGCGCAACGGGCTGGACGTGACCGCCGGCATCTCGATCCACCATCTGACGCTGAACGAACTGGATGTCGGGGATTACCGCACCTTCTTCAAGGTCAAGCCGCCGCTGCGGTCGGAAGACGACAGAACCGCCGCGGTCGAGGCCGTCGCCTCGGGGCTGATCGACGTCGTCTGTTCGATGCACACGCCGCAGGACGAGGAATCGAAACGCCTCCCGTTCGAGGAAGCGGCCTCCGGCGCGGTCGCGCTCGAAACGCTGTTGCCCGCGGCGATGCGGCTGGTACATGCGGGTGCGATGGATCTGCCGGTCCTGTGGCGGGCGCTGTCGCTCAATCCGGCCCGGCGCCTTGGCCTGCCCTCGGGGCGACTGGCCGAGGGGGCGCCTGCCGATCTCGTGCTGTTCGATCCCGATGCGCCCTTCGTCCTGGACCGGTTCGCCCTGCGCTCCAAGTCCAAGAACACGCCGTTCGACGGACAGCGGATGCAGGGGCGCGTGCTGGGAACATGGGTGGCCGGGCGCCGGGTCCATGACGGCTGAGCGGCGGGGCCCCATCGCTTTCGCGGCTCCCGGCTCGGACGGGGAGGGATACAGATGCTGCTGCTGACGGGCGTCGTTGCCTACCTCCTGGGCTCTGTCCCCTTCGGGCTGGTCATCGCCCATGCCTTCGGCCTCGGCGATATCCGCAAGGTGGGGTCGGGCAATATCGGGGCGACGAATGTCCTGCGCACCGGCAACAAGGTCGCCGCCCTGCTGACGCTGCTTCTGGACGCGGGCAAGGGCGCGCTGGCGGTGCTCGCCGCCCGCTGGATGCTGGGCGAGGAGGCAGCCCAGATCGCCGGGTTCGGCGCCTTTCTGGGGCATTGCTATCCCCTCTATCTGGGCTTCCGGGGCGGCAAGGGCGTGGCCACCTATCTGGGCACGCTGCTGGCCCTGGCCTGGCCCCTGGGCCTGCTGGCCTGCGCGACCTGGCTGGTCGCCGCGGCCGTCACGCGCATCTCGTCGCTTTCGGCGCTCGTCGCCGCCGCACTCGCCCCGCTCTGGGCGCTGGCCCTGGGCTGGTCCGGACTGGCGGTGGCGCTGGTCGGGATGGGCGCGCTGATCTTCCTGCGCCACCGCCCGAATATCCGCCGTCTGCTGGCCGGAGAAGAACCGCGGATCGGCAGGAAGCCCTGAGCCGCGCGACCGACGCCATCCGCGCCTTCGACCGGCTGCCCTGGGGCTGCTTCCGGGGCCGGTATCGGGGGCGTCGCTACATCGTGGCGAAGACGGCGCTGGCCGGCGGTCGGGCGCAGAAACCGGTGGCCGAGGCGCCGGGCGATCGCATCAGCCTCAACCTCTACCGGCTGTCGGACGGGCCGCCGCTTTTGCGCCCCTGCGAGACGACGCCGGAACGGGCGATCGCCTTCCTCCTCGGGCTGGCACCGGAAGATCAGTAGCTGTATTCGCCGAAAACGCGGGTGACGTCGCCCTGCCACGGCCCCTCGTATTGCGCGATCAGTTCGTCGGCCGGGGCGCGGCCGGTCTCCACGCTCTCTTTCAGCGCACCGAGGAAATGCGTCTCATCGGGGATCAGGCCGCCCGACCCCTCTCGCGCCCGCGCGTTCAGCCCCGCCTCGGCGATGGCCACGGCCTCGCGCGCCAGATCGAGCATGTTCAGCCCGCCCACCTCGGCCTGAAGCCCCGAGACAGACGCCGCGACCCGCAGCGCGTCGCGCGTTTCGGCATCCCAGCCCTTTGCCAGATCCCAGGCCGCGTCCAGCGCCGCCCCGTCGTAGCACAGCCCGACCCAGAAGGCCGGCAGGGCGCAGAGCCGCCGCCAGGGGCCGCCATCGGCGCCCCGCATTTCCATGAACCGCTTGATGCGCACTTCCGGGAACAGCGTGGTCAGGTGATCGGCCCAGTCCGACAGGGTGGGTTTCTCGCCCGGCAGGGCCGGCAGCTCTCCGCGCAGGAAATCGCGGAAGGACTGGCCGAGCGCGTCGAGATAGCGCCCGTCGCGGTAGACGAAGTACATCGGCACGTCGAGCGCGTATTCCACGTACCGCTCGAACCCCATCCCGTCTTCGAAGACGAAGGGCAGCATCCCGGTTCGGGCCGGATCGAGACCGCGCCAGATGCGGCTCCGCCAGGACTTGTGCCCGTTCAGCCGCCCCTCGAAGAACGGGGAATTGGCGAAAAGCGCCGTCGCCACCGGCTGAAGCGCCAGCGCCACGCGGAACTTGCGCACCATGTCGGCCTCGGAGCCGAAATCGAGATTGACCTGCACCGTGCAGGTGCGCCGCATCATCTGGGTGCCGTGGGTGCCGACGCGCTGCATGTAGCCGTCCATGAGCTTGTACCGCCCTTTCGGCATCAGCGGCATGTCCTCATGCGTCCAGTGCGGCGCCGCCCCCAGCCCGATGAAACCGGCACCGATCCCGTCGGCCACGTCCTTGACCTGCGCCAGGTGCTCGTTCACCTCGTCGCAGGTCTGGTGGATCGTCTCGAGCGGGGCGCCCGACAATTCGAGCTGCCCCCCGGGTTCGAGGCTGATATTCGCCCCCGCCTTCTGCAGCCCGATCAGGCGGCCGGATTCTTCCACCGGCTGCCAGTCGTATCTGTCGCGCAGCCCCTCCAGCATGGCCCTGATCGAGCGCGGCCCGTCATAGGGAAGCGGCTCGAGCGTGTCGCGGCAATAGCCGAACTTCTCGTGCTCCGTACCGATGCGCCATTCGGATACGGGTTTGCACCCGGCCTCCAGATATTCGGCCAGTTGCTCGTGCCGCTCGATCGGGCCGCCGCCGGACTGGGGAATGGACATGGGCAGGCTCCGATCTTGCCGTGGCGTGGGCCCGACAAGTGGACAGGATGACCGTCGAAGTCAATGCAGGCGCGGCTGCCCGGATTGCCAAACCGTCCGCGTGGCACCGTCGGGCGCGCGCATGGCGGCCAGCACCGTCTCGGCGCCCAGACCAGGCAGGGACGCGAACACATCGAACAGGGCCTCGGCGCCCGCCGCATCCGCGGGAATCTCGAGCGTCGTCCCGGCCCCGTGCAGCCGCCACAGCCCGTCCCGATAGTCGATCCGGCGCAGGGTCTGCACGTCGATCACGCCGCCGGTTGCGGGGCCGAAATAGGCCAGTTGCCCCTCGACCACCCGCACCAGGCCGGGACCCGCACCGGACGCGCGGAACCGGGCCCGCTGGACGCCGGCCACAGCGAAGGCCAGCCCCGCCAGACCCGCGGCGCCGCCGATCCAGGTCAGCAGGCCGCCGGCCCCGGCCAGCCATATCCCTGCCGCCGCGACGCCGAGACCCGCCAGGACGTCGCGCCACCGCCAGAGCACCGCCCGCAGTTCCGGCCGCACCGCCGCCGCCCCGCCGCTCGTCCGCCCCGGCGGGCGACCTCGCTCGGCCGGTCCGCCGGTCATCGCCAATCCCCCAGGGCAAGCTGCCACATCGCCAGCGCCGCCACCGCCGCCGTGTCCGCACGCAGGATCCGCGGCCCGAGCCGGACCGGCACCGCCTGCTCCAGACCGGCAAGGCGCGCCCGTTCGGCCGTCGAGAACCCGCCTTCCGGCCCGATCAGCACCGCCCACGGGCCGGGCGGCTGCGCAGCGAGGTCGCCCGCCGGGGCGGACGAGCGGGGGGCGAGCGCCTCGTCGCAGAACATCAGGCGGCGGTCGGCGGGCCAGTCGTCCAGCAGGCGGTCCAGCCGGTCCAGTTCGGCCACTTCGGGCACGAAGGTTCCGCCGCATTGCTCGGCGGCCTCGACGGCATGGGCCTGCAGCCGGTCGCGGCGGATGCGGTCGGAATTGCTGTGCTCGGTCAGGACGGGGCAGATCCGCGCCGCCCCCATCTCGGCCGCCTTCTCGACGATGAAATCCGTCCGGGCCTTCTTGATCGGGGCGAAGAGCAGCCACAGATCGGGCGGGCGCCGCAGCGGCGCGGTCTGCGCCTCGCATTCCAGCATCCCCTGCTTGCGCGCCGCCGCCACGACGCGGGCATGCCATTCGCCGTCGCGGCCGTTGAACAGCGCGACCGGCGCCCCCGCCTCCAGCCGCATCACGGAGAAGAGATAATGCGCCTGGTCCCGGGACAGGGGAACCGTTTGCCCCGCCCCCAGGGGATGATCTACAAAAAGCCGAACCTTCGCTTGCATGGACCAGACCATATGACCCGCGCGCCCAGCACGCCAGAGGGACAGGTGGCCGACGCGGTGGCCGGCAACTGGGTCGACCGGATCGCGCCCGCCGCCTGGCGCCCCTATCTGCGGCTCAGCCGCGCCGACCGGCCCATCGGCACCTGGCTGCTGCTTCTGCCCTGCTGGTGGGCGCTGCTTCTGGCCACGGCGCAGGCCGGCCGGTTCGGCGCCTTCGACGCCTGGATTTTCCTGGGCTGCGGCATCGGCGCCGTGCTGATGCGCGGCGCGGGCTGCACCTGGAACGACATCACCGACCGCAAGTTCGACGGCAGCGTCGCCCGCACCCGGTCGCGGCCCATCCCCTCGGGTCAGGTCAGCGTGCGTCAGGCCCTGGCCTGGCTGGTGGCGCAGGCGCTGGCCGCCTTCGCGATCCTGCTGACCTTCGGCCCCCTCGCCATCGCCCTCGGCATCGGCTCTCTGGCGCTGGTGGCGATCTATCCCTTCGCCAAGCGCTTCACCTGGTGGCCGCAGGTCTTTC
>Ga0189283_10339_pt1 | contig 16205 bp, 17 predicted proteins | sample N26C4minimetaG_FD_130320 | JGI IMG/M metagenome (GOLD analysis project Ga0189283, IMG submission 130320) | Marine microbial communities from the Costa Rica Dome - N26 C4 mini metaG | ecosystem: Environmental > Aquatic > Marine > Oceanic > Photic zone | place: Costa Rica: the Eastern Pacific...
CGGTCGGGCTGCACGCCCCGCTCCGCCGCGCCCTGCTCCGGCCCGGCGGCCGCGACGGCCGGCGGCTGCGAACCGGCCGTGTCGGGCGCGTCCGCCGATCGGGCCGCGCTGTCCGGTGCCGGCGCCGGTCGATCCCCGGGGCCGGCCATTGCGAGGTCGTCTCCTGTCCCGTCGCCGCCCGTCGCCGGGTCCGGTCGGCCCGTCGCCGCAGAACCTGCAGGCGCAGCCAGCGACCGGTCCGGATCGCCGCCCGTCGCGGTCGCGGCAGGATCATCCGTCGCCGCCCGTTGTCGGACGGGGCCCGCGCCCGCATCGGCCTCGTCCAGCAACGGCTCGGGCCCGAAGCTGAGCGATGCCCAGACAGCAACCGCGAAAAGCAGCAGCGACCCCGCCACCGCCAGCCCGCTCACGCTCAGTCCCGATCCGGCAGCACGGGCCATCGCTCCTCCTGTTCCGTCGCCGCCCCCACGGCGCTTGAGAGACAGTAGCAAGCCCGCTAAGAGCGGTCAAAACCGCCGATTGCGAGCATATCATGACCGATCCCGTCCCCTCTGTCTGCGTCTATTGCGGCTCGCGCTCGGGAAGCCGGCCCGCCTACAGGCGCGAAGCCGAGGCCCTGGGCGCCGCACTCGCCGCCGAAGGGTGGCAACTGGTCTATGGCGCGGGCGACGTGGGGCTGATGGGCCTGACCGCGCGCGCGGCGCAGCAGGCGGGCGGCCGCACCTTCGGCGTCATTCCGGTTCACCTGCTGGACCGCGAGGTGGGCAAGCGCGATCTCAGCGCATTCGTCGTGACCGAGACGATGCACGAGCGCAAGAAGGTGATGTTCATGAATGCCAGCGCCATCGTCGTGCTGCCGGGCGGGGCGGGATCGCTGGACGAATTCTTCGAGGTGCTGACCTGGCGCCAGCTCGGGCTGCACGACAAGCCGATCCTGCTGATGAATGTCGACGGGTTCTGGAACCCGCTTCTGGAACTGATCGACCATGTCATCGCCGAAGGCTTCGCCGATGCCAGCCTGCGCGGCTACCTGTCGGTGGTGCCCGACGCCGCCGCCACGGTCGATGCGCTGCGCGCCGCCCTGGCCCGCGACCGGCTGTCGGCGGAATAGACCGCAAGCGCCAGCCAGATCAGGCCGAAGGCCACCGCGTGATCGGTCGAGAACGCTTCGCGGAAGATCAGCGTCGCCACCAGGAATTGCAGGGTCGGATTGAGGTATTGCAGCAGGCCGAGCGTTGCCAGCCGCACCCGCCGCGCCGCATAGCTGAACAGGATCAGCGGCGCCCCGGTCAGCGGGCCGGAGACGACCAGAAGCCACAGATCGCCCGCGGCCGGGTCGGCCTGCGCCGTCCCCTTCAGGGCCAGATGGCCCAGCCAACCCAGAGCCAGGGGCGACAGCAGCAGGACCTCGGCCGTGACCGAGACGACCGGGCCGGCCTGTGCGAACCGCTTGATCGCCCCATAGGCGGCGAAGGAGGCGGCCAGAGCCAGCGAGATCCAGGGCGGCGCCCCCAGCCCCCATGCAAGCCACGCGACCGCCAGCGCGGCCAGCCCCACGGCCAGCGCCTGCCAGCGGCCGAGCCGCTCGCCGAAGAGCACAACCCCGATCAACACCGCGGCCAGCGGAAAGATGTAGTAGCCCAGGCTTGCCTGGACGGCATGCCCCGTCGCGATGGACCGGATGAACAGGAACCAGTTGGTCGAGATCGCCAGTGCCGCGGCCAGGACGACGCCCAGGCGCCGCGGCGTGCCGATCGCCCCCGCCAGCGTCCGCAGCCGCCCCTGCACCGCCAGAACCAGCCCGAAGAAGACCAGCGACCATAGCGTGCGATGGGCCAGCACCTCGAGCGGGGGCACATGGGACAGCATCTTGTAGTAGAGCGGCGACAATCCCCAGATCGTGCAGGCGCCGATCATCGCCGCAACGCCCCTGCCCGCGTCTGTCATCGCCGCACCCGCTGGTCGCCCCGGGCCCGGCATAACGCAGGGCGTGCCGGGCCGCCAGCGCGGGCGGTCCGGCAGCGGGGTCAGAGCCCGTCGGCCAGCGCCTTTTCGATCTGGTCGACCGGGTGGTTGGTCAGGGTCTTCGGCAACTCGCCCAGGATCCTGTCCTGCACTTCCTTGTGCAGCTTGTCGCGCAGCTCGCCCAGAACCAGCGGCGAGGCGATCAGCACCAGCCGTTCGATCCGGCCGGCATGGACCTTCTTGTAGAGCATCTCGGCCAGTTCGTCGGCGAAGCGCTCTTTCTCGAACTTATGCCAGTCGGTGTCGTCCAGCGCCGAACGCTGCCCGACCCCCGTATCCGGGTTGCGGCCGGGGCGATCGGTGCCCTGGTCGCGCGTGGCCGGGTTCGGGTGTTCCTCTTTCTGGGCGACATGCAGGTTCAGATCCTGCGCATCGCCCCGGTTTTCCAGCAGCAGCGCCTTTTCGCCGTCCGCCACCAGAATGTGCGTGCCAGCGGTGATCTTCGCGTTCGCCATTCCGCCTATTTCTCCTTTCCGGTGCCGTGCAGACCGCCCAGATTGCCCTCGCCTTCCTCGTCCTCCTTGGTGACGCGGGTCGCGCCGGGGCGGCTCTGGTCGGCGCGCTTCTTCTCGTCCCGGGTGCCGACGCTGCGTTCCAGGTTGCCGCCGGCGCGGCCGCCCTGTTCGGGCGTGTCCGGCCCGTCGGTGAACGCGTCGGTATCGCGGGTGTGGTCGCGGGATCTCTGCCGTTCGGCCATGTCGGTCTCCTTCCCGTTTCTGTCGCTCTGCCCGGTCAACAGATGCCCCGAAGCGCGGGTTCCTCAGCGATGGCGGGAACCGGCGCCGACGGCGCCGCCTTTCCCCTGGGAATGCAACGGCGAAAGGTGCGGCCCCGTGTTCGACTGGATAACCTCGGTGATCGACAGCGTGGGCGCGTTGGGCATCGCGCTGCTGATGTTCGTAGAGAACGTCTTTCCGCCGATCCCGTCCGAGCTGATCATGCCGCTGGCGGGGTTCAACGCGGCGCGCGGCCAGACATCACTGTGGATCGTCATCACCGCCGGGACCGTCGGCTCTCTGGCCGGGGCGCTTTTATGGTACTGGATCGGGCGCAAGCTGGGCAGTCGGCGCCTGCGCAAGCTGGCCGCGCGTCACGGACGCTGGCTGACAATCGCGCCCGAGGATATCGACCGGTCGAACGACTGGTTTCATCGCCATGGCGGCATGGCGGTCTTCGTCGGCCGTCTGATCCCCACGGTGCGGACCTTCATCTCGGTTCCCGCCGGCGTGGCCTGCATGCCGCTGTGGCAGTTTCTGGCCTATTCCCTGGCCGGCACCGCGATCTGGACGGCGATCCTGGCGGTGGCGGGCTGGCTGCTCCAGGCCCAGTATCAGAAGGTATCGGCCTGGCTGAACCCGGTCTCCACGGGCATCGTGGTGATCCTGGTCCTGTGGTATCTGTGGCGCGTGATCACCTATCGCCGGCGCGTGCCCCTTCCGCCCGAGGAAGAGGGCGGCCGGGCCGAGGGCTGAGAGCCGCGCACGAAAAAGGCCCGCACATCCGGTGCGGGCCTTCGTCTTTCAGGCCATCGCTGCGTCAGGCGGACAGCCGGCGCGCGACGTCTTCCCAGTTCACCAGCTTGTCGAGGAAGTTCTGCAGATAGGCCGGCCGCTTGTTGCGGAAGTCGATGTAGTAGGAATGCTCCCACACGTCGCAGCCCAGAAGCGCGGTCTCGCCGAAGCAGACGGGGTTCACGCCGTTCTCGGTCTTCGTCACTTTCAGGCTGCCATCGGACGCCTTGACCAGCCAGGCCCAGCCCGAGCCGAACTGCCCCGCACCGGCGGCCGAGAACTTCGACTTGAACTCGTCGACCGAGCCGAACGCCTCTTTCAGCGCGCTTTCCAGCTCGCCCGGCATCTTGCTGTCATCGGGGGTCATCATCTGCCAGAACTGGTTGTGGTTCCACAACTGGCTGATGTTGTTGAAAATGCCGTTCTGCGCCACGGCATTGGGATCGTAGGTGCCCTTGATGATCTCTTCCAGGGACTTGTTTTCCCACTCGGTCCCCTCGATCGCCTTGTTGCCGTTATCGACATAGGCCTTGTGGTGGATGTCGTGGTGGTATTCCAGCGTCTCCTTCGACATGCCCTTGTCCGCCAGCGCGTCGTGGGCATAGGGAAGTGCAGGAAGTTCGAAAGCCATGATGGTCCCCTTCGGTTGTCTCCTCGCCGTCTAACTGAGCCTAGGGCCCGGCAGCGTCAAGCCCGGCCCGCCCCCTCAGAACAGGCCGATCCGCGCGGAAGGCGCCGCCGCACCGGTCAGAAGCCCGGAAACATAGCCCGCGACCGACCGGAAACAGGCCACCCGCACCTCGCCCTCCTCCGGCATCCAGATCAGCGCGGCGACCTGCCCCAGGCGCGTCCGGCGGGCCGATCCGGGGCCGAAGCCGCCGGGCGAGACATCGGCCGGCGTCAGCCGGGCCAGCACCTCGCGCGCATCTGCGCCCCGCACCGCGAAGAGCGACCGCGCGTCGGAGACGTCGGCCAGCAGATGGTGCTGCCCCGCAAGGGCGGCGGCCAGACCGTCGCGGACGGCGCCCAGATCGTCGGCGGGCAGCAGCAGCAGCAATTCGTCCGGCGCCATCCAGATCGCGATGCGCTCGCCGCGGGCGGTCAGGCGCAACCGCTCGGGCAGGTCCAGCCCCGCAGCCTCCAGCGCCCCGGCCAGCCATGGCCGGGACAGATCGGCCCGCAGCGCCAGCATGCCCTGCGGGGGCAGCGGCGCGACATCGACCGGCGCCGTCCGGGCCGCTTGCTGCACCGGGTCAGACATTCTGCTTCTCCCCGTTCCGGTCGAAGAACACGGGCTCGACGATCCGGGCGCGGACCGGCGGCGCCCCGAGGCGCGAGAATTCCAGCACCTCGCCCATCCGCCCCGGCCCGTTGCGCACCAGGCCAAGGGCGATGCCGCGTTCCAGCGTCGGCGAGAAATAGGTCGAGGTGACACGTCCCTGCACCCGCCGCTGGCCCAGTTCGTTGCGCCCCTCATCCAGCGCCAGCGCCCCTTCTGGAAGCACCGACCAGTCGAGCGTTTCCAGCCCGACCAGGCGCCAGCGGCCGGGATCGGTCATGTGCGACCGCATCTGGCCGCGCTTGCCGATAAAGTCGTCCTTCTTCTTCGAGATCGCCCAGTCCAGGCCCAGATCCTGCGGGATCACGGTGCCGTCGGTCTCGTCCCCGATCATGATGAAGCCCTTCTCGGCCCGCATCACATGCAACGCCTCGGTCCCGTAGGGGGCGATGCCGAATTCCGCGCCCGCCGCCAGGCAGGCATCCCAGAATTCCCGCCCCCGTCCCGCCGGCACCGCGACCTCGAATGACAATTCGCCCGAGAACGAGATGCGGAACACCCGGGCCGGGATGTCGGCCAGCCGCCCGTCCGCCCAGGTCATGAACTTGAAGTTCTCTGCGGAAACGTCCATTCCGCCGAGCTTTTCAAGGACCTCCCGCGCCTTGGGGCCGACCACGGCCACCTGTGCGAACTGCTCGGTCAGGTTGGCGGTATAGACCTGCCACTCCCACCATTCGGTCTGCAGCCATTCCTCCATATGCGCATGGATCCGGTCGGCGCCGCCGGTGGTCGTGTGACACAGGAAACTCTGCTCATCCAGCCGCGCCACGACCCCGTCATCGATCAGAAACCCGTTCTCGTCGCAGATCAGGCCATAGCGGCAGCGCCCGGGCGCAAGGCTGGACATCATGTTCGTATAGATCATGTCCAGGAACCGCCCGGCATCCGGCCCGGTCACGAGGATCTTGCCAAGCGTCGATGCGTCAAGCATCCCAACGGCTTGTCGGGTATTCCTGACCTCGCGCGCGACGGCGCCTTCCAGTCCTTCGCCGGACTTGGGATAGGCATAGGGGCGCCGCCACAGGCCCACCGGCTCCCACGCCGCGCCGTTGTCCTCGTGCCAGTCATGCATCGGGGTGCGGCGGATCGGCTGAAACAGCGGGCCGCGCGCCTCTCCGGCGATCGCGCCCATGGGCACCGGCGTGTAGGGCGGGCGGAATGTCGTCGTGCCCACCTGCGGAACAGGTTCACCTATCGCATCCGCAAGAACCTCCAATCCGTTAATGTTGCTCAGCTTACCCTGATCGGTAGCCATGCCCAACGTGGTGTATCGCTTGGCGTGTTCGACGCTCTGATACCCTTCGCGTGCGGCCAGCGCGACGTCCGAGACCTTCACGTCGTTCTGAAAATCCAGCCACATCTTCGCGCGCAGTTTCGGGCCGGCGCCCTGGGGCATGGTGCGCAGGGGCATGATCGGCGCCGCCGGTTCGGGCTCGGCGCCGGGCGGTGCGGGTTCGGCATCGTCCGTGCCGCCGGTCGCGCGCGCGGCCGCCGCGCCCGCCCGCGTGGCATCGGCAAGGATCGCCGCCGTCTGCAGCATCCCGTTGGCCGCGCCGGTCGCCGTGACGAAGGGCGCGCCATCGGCGCCGGTCGGCGCCGCCTCCGGGCGGGGGCGGAAGAGCGCCTGATCGGCATCCCAGTCCAGCTTGCCGCCGCAATGGGACCACAGATGCACCGCCGGCGCCCATCCGCCCGACATGGCGACCGCGTCGCATGCAATTTCCTCGACCGTCGCGCCCTCGCCCGCCTGGGCGCAGACGGCAATGCCGGTCACCCGGTCGCGGCCGCGCACCGCCGCCACGCCGCGCCCGACGGCGATGCGAATGCCCGCGGCGCGGGCCGCCTCGATCAGCGGGCCCTCCGCCTCGGGGCGCGCATCCAGGATCGCCGGCACGTCCAGCCCGGCCCCCCGCAGCGCCAGCGCGGTGCGATAGGCGCTGTCGTTGTTGGTGACGATCACGGTGCGGTCCCCGGGGCTGACCGCGTAATCGAGGACGTAATCCCGCACCGCCGAGGCCAACATCACCCCCGGCCGGTCATTGCCGGCAAAGGGCAGCGGACGTTCGATGGCCCCCGTCGCGGTCACGATCTGCCCGGCGCGGATGCGCCAAAGCCGGTGCCGGGGGCCGCCGGCCAGTGGCGCGTGGTCGGTCAGCCGTTCGTCGGCCAGCAGATAGCCGTGGTCGTAGATGCCGGTGCCGGTCATGCGCGTCCGCAGGTGCACGTTCGGCATCCCGCGCAGATCGGCGACCACGCGATCGATCCAGTCCTGGGCCGGCGCACCCTCGATCACCGCGCCGTCGGCCGGGGCGCGACCGCCCCAATGGGGCGCCTGTTCCAGAACCAGAACCGAGGCGCCCGCCCCCGCCGCGGCCCGCGCCGCCTGAAGCCCGGCGATCCCGCCCCCGACGATCGCCACATCCACATGCAGATACAGGTGCTCGTAGCTGTCGGGATCGGGGCCGCGCGGCGGACGGCCCAGACCGGCGGAATGCCGGATCAGCGGCTCGTAGACATGTTTCCAGAAGGACCGGGGCCAGAGAAAGGTCTTGTAGTAGAACCCCGCCGGCAGCAGGCGCGACAGGCGCTGGTTGATGGCGCCGATATCGAAGGCCAGGCTGGGCCAGTTGTTCTGCGACCGGGCGGTGAGCCCGTCGAACAATTCGGTGGTGGTCGCCCGCTGGTTCGGCTCCTGCCGGGGATCCTGCCCCAGATTGACCAGCGCGTTCGGCTCTTCGGGCCCCGAGGCGACGATGCCGCGGGGCCGGTGGTATTTGAACGAGCGGCCGATCAGCATCCGGTCATTGGCCAGCAGCGCCGAGGCGAGCGTATCGCCCGCAAGCCCCGTCAATTCGCGCCCGTCGAAGGTGAAGGAGATGCGGCGGCCGCGGTCGATCCGCCGCCCGCCCGCAGCCAGTCTGGTGCTCATGCCTCGGGCCCTCCGCGCCAGCCGGGACGGCGGGCGGCGATGCGCTCGAGCAGCTCGGGCGGTGGCGCCGCCGTCTGGGCGGGATAGGTGCCGAAGATCTCCATGCTGACGGTGCAGCGGGCGGCGTGGAACCACTTGCCGCAGCCATGGCTGTGGCGCCACCGTTCGAAATGCACGCCGCGCGGGTTGGGCCGCAGGAACAGGTATTCCTCGAACGCCTCGTCCGAGGCCTCCGCCCCCCGCCGCACCAGATGCGCCTGCCCCCCGGGGGCGAGTTCGGTTTCATCGGCGGCGACGCCGCAATAGGGGCAGGTCAGGACCAGCATCGGCACCCTCCGGACAGGCCGAAACGGGCCGCGCCGGCATGGCGGGCCCGTCTGGCAGCTTCCGGGGCGCGGCCTGGCGCCGCCGGATCAGTTGCCGGTGGTCGTGGTCGCCCCGGCCTCGGCATTGGCGGCCGCGCCGTCAACCGCGTTACCGGTCGCGTCGGCCGCGCCTTCGATGGCGTTTCCGGTGTCTTCGGCGGCGCCTTCGACGGCGTTGCCGGCATCGGTCGCGGCATCGCCAGCGGCGCCCGCGGCGCTATCCACGGACACGTTGACGTCGCCTTCGCCGGTTGTTGCGCCGGTCGTCGCGACGTCGCCATTGCCCGCGGCAAAGAAGAACCAGGCGATGATGGCGACAGCCACGACGAGGCCGCCGACGATGAGCGCCATGCCGGTGCCCGATTTCTTCTCGGTCCGGCTTTCGCGGATCGTGGTGTTGGTGTTGCTGCTATGCGTATGCGGGTCGTTGGGGTTCGACATGTTACTCTCTCCGCTGATCGTTCAATCGGCGGGCCAACACGCGGCGAAGAGCGGAAGTTCCCGGACATTTGATCGCAGCTTCCGGATCGGCAAGAATGCGCTTGCATCAATGGGCCACCCCCGCGGCGACGCTTTCGTCGATGAACCGGCCTTCGCGGAACCGGCCCAAGGAAAACGGATCGGCCAGCGCGGACCGGCCGCGCGCCATCAGCTCGGCCATGGCCCAGCCCGAGCCCGGTATGGCCTTGAACCCGCCGGTGCCCCATCCGCAATTCACGTAGCAGCCCCCCAGGGGCGTGGCCGAGATGATGGGCGAGCGATCGCCCGTCATGTCGACGATGCCGCCCCATTGCCGCAGCATCTTCAGCCGCGAGATCATGGGAAAGGTCTCGACCAGGGCGCGCACCGTCTCTTCGATGTGGTGGAAGCTGCCGCGCTGGCTGTAATTGTTGTAGCCGTCGGCGCCGCCGCCGATCACCATCTCGCCCTTGTCGGACTGGCTCATATAGCCGTGGACGGTGTTGGCCATGACGACCACGTCCATGCAGGGCTTGATCGGCTCGCTGACCAGCGCCTGCAGCGCCACGCTCTCGATCGGCAGGCGGAAGCCGGCCATCTCGGCCAGAACGCCGGAATGCCCGGCCACCACCAGACCCAGCTTGTCGCAGGCGATCTCGCCCCGGCTGGTGGACACGCCCGTCACCTGCCCGTTCTCGGACCGGATGCCCTGCACCTCGCACTTCTCGATGATGCCCATGCCCATGTCCGAACAGGCCCGCGCATAGCCCCAGGCGACGGCGTCGTGCCTGGCCGTGCCGCCGCGCGGCTGCCACAGCGCGCCCAGAACCGGGTAGCGCGGGCCGCGCGTCTCGATGATCGGGCACAGATCCTTCACCCGCTCGGGGCCGATGAATTCGGTCGCCACCCCCTGCAGCGCGTTGGCCTGCGCGGTGCGGCGGTAGCCGCGGACCTCGTGTTCCGTCTGGGCCAGCATCATCACGCCGCGGGGGCTGAACATGACGTTGAAGTTCAGGTCCTGGCTCATCGTCTCGTACAGGCTGCGTGCCTTTTCGTAGATGGCCGCCGACGGGTCCTGCAGATAGTTCGAGCGGATGATCGTGGTGTTGCGCCCGGTATTGCCGCCGCCCAGCCACCCCTTTTCCAGCACCGCCACATCGGTGATGCCGTGGTTGCGGCCCAGCCAATAGGCGGTGGCAAGGCCATGACCGCCCGCGCCGACGATCACCACCTGGTAACGCCGTCGCGGATCGGCCGCGCGCCAGGCCCGTCGCCAGCCCCGGTGGTGGTCCAGCGCCCGGCGCGCGATCGCAAAGGCGGAATAGCGTTGCATGGCAGCTCCCGGAACGCGCAACCTGCCTGTCTTGATGCGGCATCGCCCCTGCCGCCACAAGGCCCCGAACGTCACAACGCCGCGGATTTGCGACATCGGCGGCGCCCCCGGCCGCATGGCGCGGGACCCCGGCCTTTCCTCTGCCATCCGCGCGCGCTACCAAGGGCGGCGCGGCACAGCGCGCCAGGGCGGAGGGAACGCGATGATCGCCGAGACGGCCGAGGATCTGGCAGCGGCCCTGCCGCCGCGGCGCGCCCTGATGGGGCTGGACCTGGGCACCCGGACGGTCGGCGTCGCGGTTTCCGACGGGCTGCGGTCGGTGGCCACGCCGCTTGAGACGATCCGGCGCAGGAAGTTCACCGAGGACGCGGCGCGGATACTGGAGATCGCCGCATCGCGCGACGTCGGCGGCATCGTGTTGGGCCTGCCCCGCAACATGGACGGGACCGAGGGGCCCCGTTGCCAGTCGACCCGCGCCTTCGCCCGGAATCTGGAACGGCTGACATCGCTGCCCATCGGCTTCTGGGACGAACGCCTCTCGACCGTGGCCGCCGAACGGGCGCTGCTGGAAGCCGACACCTCGCGCCGCAGACGGGCCGAGGTGATCGACCACGTCGCCGCCAGCTATATCCTTCAGGGCGTGCTGGACCGCCTGCGCCATCTGGAGCCCGGGCCATGAATGACGAGACCTGGCGCCGGGATGAGGTGGAAAGCCCCTGCATCCGCGTCTGCGTGGTACACCCGGCCGAGCGTCTGTGCACCGGCTGCCTGCGCAGCCTGGACGAGATCGCCGCCTGGAGCGGCATGACCCCCGAGGAGCGCCGCGCGATCCTCGACGACCTGCCCGCGCGCCGCGGCCGCCTGCAACGCCGCCGGGGCGGCCGCCGCGGCCGGCTGGCGCAAGCGTCCGAGGACACGGGCGACAAGGGCGGCGAAGCCTGAGCCACGGGCATGGGCACGGGCGTCGGAACGGGCGCCCCGCTCCTCGCGACGCCGCTAGGCGGCCCCCCTTGCGGGTGCCCAGTTCTCGGCCAGCATCAGCCGGATATCGTTCAGCGCGGCGTCCGCCTCGGCCTCGGCGGCCGCCCGGTCGCCCCCTGCCGCCGCCGCCATACCGAGCGCGCGGGCCACATCATCGGGCGCATGGAACGGGCCGGGCATGAACCGATCGCCCTGCCCGACCGCCGCAAAGAAGCTTTCCACCTTGCGGTCCCATCCCAGCCCCACCGCCGGCACGGCATAGGCATGGGCCAGGATGCAGGCATGCAGCCGGTGCGCGACCACCGCCCGCGCGCCCGAGACGACGGCCGCCAGATCGGCGGGCGTCCCGGGGGGCGGCGCCACCTGCACGCATCCCGCCGCCACGGCCCCGCTCAGCTGCCCGCCACCCGCAAGCCGGGCCAGGGCCTGGCGATCCTCCCACGCGCCGTTGCAGAACAGCGTCACGCGCTCGCCCGCGTAAAGCAGCCGGTCGGCCAGACGGGCATAGAAGTCCAGGCCGCGCGCCGCCACGGCCGCGTCGGCGTCGGCGTCGGCGTGGTAGCGCAGGATCTGCGGCGCGGTCACGCAGATCGCGACGCGGCCCGTCGGCGGCGCCGGAGGATAGAGGCGCGCGGCCAGCAGCCCCGGATCGCGCGCCAGGACGGGCGCCGGGGGCGCGCCGCCCGTCTGATCGCGCCAGGCCGCCAGCGACGCGGCATCCCTCAGGCCCACCCGGCGCAGATCGGTCCCGAAGAGTTCCATGAACAGCGCGGTGCCCTGCACCGACCAGTTGCGCGACGCGCCGGCGGCATGCACCGCCACCGGCACCCCCGCCCCCCGCAACAGCGCGGCCACCCGCGCCAGCTTGAGACAGAAGTTGAGATCCGCGTCCGAGAACAGCTGCCCGCCCCCGACGACCGCGAGATCGGCGCCGGCAAGGGCGCTCTGCCATTGCGGCTCGACCCGGTCCAGAAGCCGCGTCAGGCGGCGGCGCACCAGCGCCCGCCGGATCGGGGGCGGCAGAAGGGGCAGCAGCCGCAGCGCGACGCCCCGCGCCGGCACCGGCCGGTCGCCCGGCGCGGCACGCCCGGAGATGTCGACGGTCTGGACGCGCGCCTCCGGGCGGCACAGACGGATCCCGTGCAGCAGGCATTCGGCGATCACTCCGTCCCCGACATTGGGCGAATGCGCCAGGCCGAACTGGACGATCTTCATTGGCAGCCCTTCCATCCCCGTGCCCAAGATGGGCCGTCATTGTGCCAACCGTTTGACGCGCCGGCCGCCCGCCGCCACAGTTGCGCCGCACTGTCCTGCCATCGGCGGATCGTCGCCAGCCCGCGAAGCGCGAAGCACGGATTATGCAGATCGACAGGATCGTCGTCATCAACGATGCCAGCCATGCGCAAGGCGGCGCAACGGCATTGGCGCTCTTGTCTGTCCGGCTTTTGCGCGAAGGCGGGGTTGCCGTCGACTTCGTCTGCGGCGATGACGGCCGGTCGGACGAACTCGCCCGGCTCGGGGTGCCGGTGGTCGCGGCGGGGCTGCCCCGCCTGCTGGAGCGTTCCCGGCCCGCCGCGGCGGCCGCCGGCATCTACAACCGTCACGCCGCGCGGATGCTGGCCCGGCACATCGCGGCTCATGACACGCCGGGCACCGTCTATCACGTCCATGGCTGGGCGCAGATCCTGTCGCCGGCCATCTTTGCCGCGCTGGCCCCGGTGGCGGGCCGGGTCGCGATCCATGCCCATGACATGTTCCTGGCCTGTCCCAACGGCGTGTTCACGGATTACCGCCGGAACGTGATCTGCGGCCGCCGTCCGCTCGGACCCGGCTGCCTGACGACGAATTGCGACAAGCGGTCGGCCCTGCACAAGGCGTGGCGCGTGGCGCGGCATGCGACGCTGCGGCGCGTGCTCGACCCGCGCGGTGGCTGGGGCGCGATCCTGCCGGTCCATCCGGCGATGGTGGCTCCGCTGTCGCTCGGAGGGTACCGGGCCCAGACGCTGCGCGTTCTTCGGAACCCCGCCTGGCGCTATCTGCCCGACCGGATCCGCGCCGAAGACAACGACCGTCTGGTCTTCGTCGGGCGGCTGGAACCCGACAAGGGCGTGCTCGAGGTCGCCGACGCCGCCGCCGCGACCGGTCAGGCGCTGACCGTGATCGGCGACGGTCCGCTGCGGCCCGAGCTTGAGCGGCGCCATCCCGGCATCCGCCTGACCGGCTGGATCGACCGCGCGCGAATCGGACACCATCTGGCCGATGCGCGCGCGCTGGTCAGCCCGTCGCGGCACCGCGAACCCTTCGGCCTGGTGATCGCCGAGGCATCGCTGAGCGGGCTGCCGGTCGTCGTCTCCGATACCGCCCTCGTCGCGCCCGAGATCGCCGCCGCGGCGCTCGGCATCGCGGTGAGCCCCGGCCGGAGCGACTCTCTGGCCCAGGCGCTGGTCCGTCTGCGAGACATGCCGCGGCCCGACCTGCGCGCGATCAGCCTGCGCGGCTTTTCGGGCGAGGCCGGCCTGGCCGTCACGCCCGAGGCGTGGCTCGGGGAACTGCTTGCGCTGTATCGGGGCCTGCTGGCGCAGCAGCCGGCGGATCCGGCTGTGCCAGCGTAAGGATCCGCCCGGGCCGGTCCCGGCGCCGCAGCACATCGCCAAGCGCCAGAAGGTTTCCGCGCAGGCGGCCGCGGTAATCGGCCCAGGGCGGCGGCCGCAGGGTGCGCAGACCGTTCGATGCCAGCGCCCGACACAGCAGGGTGGCGGCGTGGCGGCGCCCGATCGTGCCCTTGCGCCGCAGATACAGCGGGTTGGCGATCTGGGAATAGCCCAGAAGCAGCCCCGGCGTGCGGCCGGTCTTGGTGCCCAGATGGACCCCGCGCAGCGCCTCCGCCCGGACCAGCCGCCCCGATGCGGCCAGGCGGTGCGAGAAATCCACATCCTCGAGCCAGCTATAGAGCGGTAGCGCCTCGTCGAAGCGCAGCCCCTGCCGGACCACGGGCGCGGCCCGAAGTGCCATGTTGCAGCCATATCCCGTATGGACCGGAATCAGTTCGGCGCCCGCCGGCCGCCGCAGGCCGTCGCGCAGCAGCCGCGCTCCGGTGGCGACGTCGTATCCCGGCCCCAGGATACCGTCGGCCAGGACCGTGCCGGTGATCAGCGCGATGTCGGGATGCGTGCGGAACAGTCGCTCCACCTGCGCCAGGTAATCCGGCGCCATCAGGAAATCGTCGTCCAGCAGCACCAGCAGATCGTCCGGCGACAGGGCCTCCAGGATGCGGTTGCGCTGCGGCGCGCCGCCGCGCGGCCCGACCAGCACCCGGACCGGAAAGGGCAGGGATCGCCCGGGCGGAAGATCGGCGGGGCCGGTGACGCTGAGCAGCACCAGATCGGGACGGCGCGTCTGGTCCGCCATCGCCTGAAGACAGGGGCCGAGAATCGCCGCCCGGCCGGCCGAGGGGATGCCGACGATCAGGCGCGGCGTCCGCCCCTGCCCCGGCGAGCGGTCGCTCACGCGGCCCCCCGGCCCGACAGGACGGCGCCGACGGTGCGGGCGAGGATCCTGACATCGCCGCCGATCGTCTGCCCCCGCACATAATCGACATCCAGCGCCACGCGTTCTTCGTAGCTGCAGACGCCGCGCCCCGCCACCTGCCAGATCCCGGTCAGCCCGGGGCGGACCGCCGTGTAATAGGCGTAGTCGCTGCCATAGAGCGGGACCTCGTCCTCGACGATGGGCCGGGGTCCGACCAGCGACATGTCCCCGCAGAGAACGTTCCACAATTGCGGCAACTCATCCAGGCTGGAACGGCGCAGGAACCGGCCGAGGCGCCCGACCCTGGGGTCGCGGAACAGTTTCCGCTCGGACAGCCATTCCGACCGGGCGATGGGATCGATGCGCAGCACCTCGTCCAGCTTGCGGTCGCCGTCGGGGCTCATCGTGCGGAACTTCAGGCAGGGGAACGGCCGGCCGCCCTGCCCCATGCGCCAGTGACGGAAGATCACCGGGCCGCCCTCGGACAGGTAGATGGCCAGGGCGATGCCGGCCATCAGCGGCGTCAGCGCCACCAGCGCGGCCGCGGCGAAGACCTTGTCCAGCGCCAGCTTGGCGAAACCGGACCGCGCGGGAACCTGCGCGCCCCCCGACTGCGCCACGAGCGCCAGGCCCGGTGCCCGGCCATGTGCCTGCGTACCGCTGAGCATGCCCCCCCTCCCACACCAGATCCGACGATGCGCCTGCCGCACGACGGATACCCACTCATCCGACCGGACGACGACGCGCGCGCGGCACCGTTTGCCACGCCCGTGCCGCCGTGCGACTCACGACTCACCCAAGACCGCATGATGCCCGGATCCGGCAGCCCGGGTCCAGAACGTCGCGTTACCCGGCGGGCTTCAGGCGGCGCGATCCGAGACCGGCGAATCCTCCCACCGCCAGGGCCGTGTGAAGACGCCGAGCGCGGCCGCGACCGCGGCTTCATCGACATCGCCTTCGCGCCGCAACAAGGCGACCAGCCCCTGCCTGGGATCCTCGATGACGGTGGCGACCGTCGCGGGCAGCCCCGCCTCGGCCAGCGCCGCGTCGTAGACGCGCCGGATGGCCCGGCGCCGCAGATCGGGCTTGAAGACCTTGCCCACCGCCGTCTTGGGCAGTTCCGGCAGGATTTCCAGATGGCGCGGCAGGGCGGCGCGCTCGGCGATCCGCGTGCGCAGATAATCGCGCAGCTCCTCGGGATCGGCCTCGGCCCCGTCGCACAGCTCCACATAGGCGCAGGGCAGCTCGCCCGAATGCGCATCGGGCTGCCCGACCGCGCCCACCACAGCCACGGCCGGATGCCCGGCCAGAGCCTCTTCGATGATCGCGGGATCGATGTTGTGGCCGCCCCGGATGATCAGGTCCTTGGCCCGTCCGGTGATCCAGAGATACCCGTCCGCGTCGATCCGACCCAGATCGCCGGTGCGCAGGAAGGCGTCGTCGCGATAGAGATCATTGTTCTTCTGCGGTTCGGAATAGGTCGCGCCGGGGGTCACGCCGGGATTGGCGACGCAGATCTCCCCGATCTCGTCGACCGCGCATTCGGCCACGCCGTCCGGCGTCTCGGCCAGAACCCGCACCCGGGTATGGGGAAAGGGAAAGCCCACGCTGCCGATGCGCTTTTCGCCGCTGATCGGGTTGCAGGAGACGAGACAGGTCGCCTCGGTCAGGCCGTAGCCTTCGATGATCTGCAGGCCGGTCGCCTCTTCGAACCGCCTGAACAATTCGACCGGCA
>Ga0189283_10344_pt1 | contig 15648 bp, 14 predicted proteins | sample N26C4minimetaG_FD_130320 | JGI IMG/M metagenome (GOLD analysis project Ga0189283, IMG submission 130320) | Marine microbial communities from the Costa Rica Dome - N26 C4 mini metaG | ecosystem: Environmental > Aquatic > Marine > Oceanic > Photic zone | place: Costa Rica: the Eastern Pacific...
CCAGATCCTGGAACAGCGAGAGGAGATCAAACGAAAAACCATGCTCGCCCGGCGCTTGCGCCACGAAACCGAAAACGCATAACATCACCCCGCGGTGAGCCAGAGCCTCCAGTCTGGAAAGCGCTCAAGCGTCCCAAATTATCTGACGACGGACATCATCTGACGCGGTACCGTTCCCTTATGTGGAGCGGCATTCCATTTATTTCTGGCCGGGCCCGTGCTCCTGCGGCTAAGGTGGTCCGGCAACGGACACACCCGGCGGGAGGAGACATGAGCGAGCACCCGGTTTCGGGCGGCCCGGTCGCGGCCGCGCGTATCGCCGACCTTGCGGCCGCCAGCCGCATCCTGGCCGAGCGCGGCGTGGTGGACGGTTTCGGACCGTTTCGATGCGGCACCCGGACGCGCCGCACCGTTACCTGATGGCGCGAGCCATCGCCCCGGCGCTGGTGACGCCAGCGGACATCGTGGAATACGACCTCGACAGCGTGCCCTGCGATCCCGACGCGGCCAAGGGGTTCCTCGAACGCTTCATTCACGGCGAAATCTATCGCGCGCGACCCGACATCGGGTCTGTTGTGCACAGCCATTCGCCCTCGGTCATCCCGTTCGGGCTGGCAGGCGTGAAGATGCAGGCGATGTTCCACAACGCCGCTTTCCTGGCCGCCGGTGTGCCAGTCTTCGACATCAGCGAAAGGTTTGGCAACACCGACATGCTGGTGTGCGACTGCACCAAGGGCGTCGCGCTGGCCGAGGCGCTGGGGGACAAGGACATTGCCCTGATGCGCGCGCACGGCTCGGTGGCCTGCGGGCCGACGTTGCAGACCGCCGTGTTCCGCGCCGTCTATACCGAAGTCAACGCACGAGTGCAGCACTGGACGGCGGCGCTGGCCGGCGGTGGCCCGATTGCGGCGCTGAACGAGGAAGAGGGGCAGATCGCCGACGTGCCGAACCAGACGGCGGGCCTGAGGGCCTGGGACCTCTGGCGCATCGGCGTGCACGAGAAGGCTGGCTGGTGACCGAGGGAGGAGCATGAGCATGGACGACATCTCCGCGCAGAAGGCGCAGCTTGCCGAGTGTCTGCGGATGCTCGAGAAGTCGGGGATCATCGACTACAACGGCCACGCCAGCATCCGGCTGAGCGAGGACCGGATGCTGATCAACATCGGGGCGTGCCAGCGCAGCCGCCTTACCGCCGACGACATCTGCACCATCGACTTCGAGGGCAACGTGATCGAGGGCGCGGGCAAGCCGCCGCTCGAGTTCCACCTGCACGCCGGGCTCTACAAGGCGCGGTCGGATGCGCAGGCTATCGTGCACGCGCATCCGCAGTGGTCCACCTTCCTGACGATGGCGGGCACGCCGTACCTGCCGGTTTTCGCGCAGGGAACGCTGGTTCATCCGGTCGAGGTGCTGGACACTCCGAACTCGATCAACACGCCCGAGATGGCGGCGCGGCTGGCGGAAACGCTGGGCGACCGGCCGGCGGCGTTGATGAAGTCGCACGGCGCGGTGACGGTGGGGGCCGATATTGTCGAGGCCTTCGTGCTGATCAACTACCTCGAGGAGAACGCGCATCGTCAGTACATGGCGATGCAGATCGGCACGCCCTATGCATTCAGCGACGAGGAAATGGAATTGTGCCGAAATAAGCTCTGGAGCCGGAGTCTCTTTCGCAAGGCTTGGGACCACTTCGCAGCGAAACTCGAAGACGGAGCGTAAGCGATGGCCGAGGTGAAGAGGCCGTCCCTGGCGGCGGTGATGGGTTGGCCAGTGATGCACTCCCGCTCGCCGCTGATGCACAACTACTGGCTTGAGCAGCAGAGCCTCGGCGGCGGCTACGTGCCGCTGGCGATCGAGCCGGGACGGCTGGAGCCGGCGCTGCGCGCGCTGCATCCGCTTGGCTTCGCGGGCTGCAACCTGACCATCCCGCACAAGCAGGACGCCATGACCATCGTGGACGAGGTCAGTGACGTCGCCCGACGCATCGGGGCGATCAGCTGCGTTGTGGTGCGCGAGGACGGGACGCTTGTCGGCACGAACAACGACTGGCTGGGGTTCCTGGGCAATCTGAAGGAATCGCAGCCTGGCTGGCGCGGCGCCGACGGGCCGGTGGCGGTGATCGGCGCGGGCGGCGGTGCGCGTGCGGTGTGCCACGCCATGCTGGAAGAGGGCGCTCCGGAAGTGCGGCTGATCAACCGCACGCAGGCGCGGGCCCAAGGCATCGCGGACGAGTTCGGCGGCCCGATCCGCGTAGTCCCGTGGGCCGAGCGGCACGAGGCGCTGGAAGGCGTGGCCCTGGCGGTTAATGCGACGAGCCAAGGCATGATCGGGATGGAGCCGCTGGACCTGCGGCTCGACCGGCTGTCTTCCTCGGCCATCGCGGCCGACATCATATACACCCCGCTCGAAACGCCGTTCCTCGCCGAGGCGCGCGGGCGCGGCAACGCGACGGTCAACGGGCTGGGGATGCTGCTACATCAGGGGCCACCGGCCTGGAAGATGTGGTTCGGGCTCGAGCCGGAGGTGACGGCGGATCTGCGCGAACTTATGGAGCGGAGCATCCTGAGCCAGTGATCGCGCGGCGGATCCTTTCCGGTGTGTCCTGATGAGCGGACAAGCCCTCGGACAACTTCTGGCCGTCTGCTCGGCGCTGTCCTTCGCGCTGTCCAACGTCTTCATCTCCCGGACGTCGCGATCGGGAGGCGACAAGGGCGTCATGTTCTCGGTTCTCGTGACGATGGCCTTCTCCGGTTGCCTGTGGCTCTTGCTGGAATCCGGTGGAGCCGGTCTCGGGCAGGCGGTAGATTTTTGGACAGGCTTCTGGTGGTTCGCGTTTGCCGGCGTATCGGCGATGGTTTTCGGTCGCAGTCTAATCTTCGAATCTCTCCGTCGACTGGGTGTCACGCGTGCGAGCGCTGTGAAGCGTCTGAACCCGTTCTTCTCGGTGATGCTCGCGGCGGTGTTTCTGTCAGAAGCAATAACGCCGCTGAGTGGCGTCGGCATGGCCGCCATCGCGCTGGCCTTCGCCATCCTTGTGCGCCAGAGTTTCATCGATCGCGGCCGGCTGAAGGTTCAGTCTCCGGCGCCGACTTCGTATCTTTTCGGGGTCGGAGGGGCGCTCGCCTACGCAATCGCCTATGTTTCGCGCAAGGCAGGACTTGAAAACCTCTCCGCCCCGGCCTTTGGCACGTTCGTCAGTGCAGTCTCCGGTTTCATCTTTTTCACGGGTCTCGCGGTCTTCTCGAGCCGCTACCGCGGATATTTTTCCGGCATGTTCCGAAACCTTGATCGTTGGATCGTTCTCGGCGCGATCATGGTGTCGGCGGGCCAGATCCTGCTTTTCGCCGCGCTGGCGTACGAGACCGTTTCGACCGTGGTCATGATCGCGTCGGTCGAAATCTTCTTCTCCATTCTACTCTCCGTCGTAATCTTCCGGAGCGAGCCGGTGCCGCGGTGGCCGGTGCTTGTTGCCGCGCTTCTGGCGATGGCCGGCGTCGTTCTTGTCGCCTCCGGTTGAACGCTCGCGTCTGCTGCTGCGCCGTTCCGCTATGTGGACATCCGTCCCATTGACTGAGACTGGAGTTGTATGCACAGTCGGACATAACGACGCAGCCGCGGGTAGGGGAGGCCACGCGACGTGCTGATAATCGACAACGAAATGGTGAGCCGCCTTCTAACGATGGAAGAGGTCATTGCCGCCCAGGAGGAAGCCTTCGCGCAGCTCGACAGCGGCAGGTCCATTCATAGGCCTCGAGTCGACATATACGTGCCCTGCCAGCGGGACGACGGCTATTTTCGGTGGGGCACCATGGAGGGTGCCAACGACGGCTTTTTCGCAATCCGCATGAAGTCCGACATCATTCACTGGCCGCGCGACGAGGCCGGCAACTGGACGGAAGAGAAGTACTGCATCGAGCCGGGGACGTACTGCGGGCTAATCCTGCTGATTTCGACCGAGACGGGAGAGCCGTTGGCATTCATCAACGACGGCGCCCTGCAGCACATGCGGGTCGGTGCCGGAGCTGCGCTTGGAGTGAAACATCTGTCGCGAAAAAACAGCCATACCGTCGGCATGCTCGGCTCAGGCGGCATGGCGCGCACGTTCCTCGAAGCCTTTACCAAAGTCCGCGACATTCGCACGTGCAAAGTGTTCTCGCCGACCCAGGGGAACCGTGAAGCCTATGCCGCCGAGATGACCGAGAAGCTGGACATCGAAGTAGTAGCGGTCGAGTCGGCCCGAGAGGCGGTCGAAGGGTGCGACATCCTGAGTTCGTGCACGGACTCAATGGCGCCGGTCTATGAGGCTGATTGGATCGCGCCGGGCATGCACGTCACGAACCTCGGTCGGCGAGAGATGCCGGAAGAGGCGACGGGAAGATTTGACATCGTCATCCGCCAGGGTACCGCCGGCCTCCAGATTGAGCAGACGGAGCGGTTCCAGGCGGAGCGCGGGCATTCTCCGGCCGCCTTCATCGGCGGGACGGACGAAGAGATGGCGCGGATCCCGTCTAAGAACCCGACGCCCGGCTTTGGCGGCGACGACCCGCGGTTCACTGATCGCGGTAAGGGGGGAGACAAGCCGGACTTCGCGGCCCTGATCTCGGGGCGCGCGGAGGGGCGCACGAGCGACGACCAGATCACCTTCTACCGCAACGTCGGCAACCAAGGTCTGCAGTTCTCTGCGGTCGGACAGATCGTCTACCGCAAAGCACTCGCCGCTGGAGGAGCGCGCGAGATACCCACGGGGTGGTTCCTTCAGGACATCCGTGACTGAAGCCCGTAGCGGGCACAATTTAGGGAGGAAGAAGTGAGAAGAACGTTTCTGAAAACCATGGCCGCGACGTTCGTCGCGTGCTCGACGGCGGGCTTCGGCATCGCCGCCTCGGCGCAGGACGCCGCAGATTTCTACGAAGGCAAGGTCATCAAGTGGATCGTGCCCTACGATCCAGGCGGGGGGTACGACGAGTACAGCCGCCTGATCGCGCCTTACTTCGAGAAGCACTCCGGCGCGCGGGTCGACATCGTCAACATGCCCGGCTCGGGGGGCATGAAAGGTGCGGTCGAGATCTTCAATTCGCCGTCGGACGGCCTGACCGTGGGGATCATCAACGGATCCGCCATGGTGACAAACCAGCTCGCCGGTATCGCAGGCGCGGATTACAAGGTCGGCGACTACAATTACTTGGGCCGAATCGTGGCCGATCGTCGCGTGTTTGTGACCAGCGACAGCAGCGGCATCCGCTCCTTCGAAGACTTCCGCGATAACGGCGAGACTGAGATCGTCGGTGCGACCGGCCTCGGCGGTTCGACCTACGTAGATGCCGTCATCACCGGGGAAGTCCTGGATATGGACCAGAAGGTGGTCCACGGCTTCGACCGGTCGGGGGACGTTCGCACGGCGATGCTGCGCGGCGACGTGGACGCGATGTGGGGCTCGATCGGTTCGGCGCTGGAAGGCATCAACTCGGGCGATCATTACGTCATCCTGCACGGTGAGAAGAACCCGACCGGTGTTCTTGAAGGTATTCCGAGTGTCTACGACATCGCACGCGGGATGGAGAACGGCGAAGAGAAGGTGAAAATCCTCGAAAGCTGGGATGCGCTTTCGGCGGTGGGGCGCCCCGTGGCCGCGCCTCCTGGCGTGCCGGAGGATCGTCTTGCCTTCCTGCGGGACGCCTTCGAGAAGGCGATGAACGACCCCGAATTCGTTCAAAGTTCTCAGGAGGCGAAGCGAGAGCTCGCCTATGCCTCGGGCGAGGAGATGGGCCAGCTCGCCAAGGCCGCAACCGAGCTCAGTCCGGAGGTCGAAAAGCTCTTCGTCTCCGCCATCCGGGGCGAGATCTGATCCGTCGCATTGACGGCAGAACCGTGACGGGTTCCCGCCGCGTGCCGGCGGGAACTCCTTAACTCCAGGCGCACGTTCAGAGGACGCCCAATGACACTCATCGAGGGAATGACCAGCGGCTTCTTCCAGTCGATCAGCCTTAGCGTTTTCCCCTATCTTTTTGTCGGCTCGCTCTTCGGGCTGATCATCGGCGTGATCCCGGGGCTATCGGGGCACTTTGCCATGGCGATGGCCGTGACCTTCCTGTACACAATGGAGCCCGGTGCAGGCATCGCCTTTCTTCTCGGCGCGCACGCGACGGTAGCGCAGGGCGGAGGCCTGACGGCGATCCTGTTCTCGACGCCGGGCACGGGGCAGAACGCCGCGACGCTGCTCGACGGACCACCCATGCGTGACAAGGGGCAGGCGGGTCTCGCCGTCGGCGCGGCCATGGCCTCCTGTTTTCTCGGAGCGACCTTCGGCGCCGTAGTTCTGGCGCTGTTGATCCCGGTCCTGCGGGAGGTGGTGTTGTTCTTCGGCCCGCCCGAGGTGTTCGTCCTGGCCTTCCTGGCGCTGACCTTTGTAGCGGTGCTCGGCAAGGAGGACATGACGCGCAGCCTGATCGCAGCGCTCCTGGGCCTGTTGCTGGCAATGATCGGCGTCGACAACGTCACGAACACCGAGCGCTTCACTCTGGGCTCGGAGCGGCTGGCCGACGGTCTGTCACTCGTTCCCGTGATCCTCGGTCTGTTCGCGGTGGCGGAGATGATCGATCTCTGGGCTCGCGGCGGTTCGCTGGCCAAAGACATGCCGACCGCGCTGTCGGCGAAGGAGACGCAAAAGCAGATCTTCAAGGGTATCGGCACGGCATTCCGGCACTGGTGGCTGGTGATGCGGTGTTCGGCCATCGGGACGGCGATGGGCCTGATCCCGGGCCTCGGCTCCGCGCCGGCGGCGTTTGTGGCTTACGGGCACGCCAAGCAGACGTCTAAGGATAAGGCGAACTTCGGAAAAGGTAGCATCGAGGGGGTGATGGGGCCCGAAGCCGCGAACGACGCGGTCGAAGGGGGAGCCCTTGCTTCGACGCTGGCCTTCGGCATCCCGGGATCATCCTCGATGGCGATTCTGCTGTCGGGTCTCTTCATCCTTGGTCTCGAGACGGGACCGCGGATGCTGAACGCGAACGTCGACCTCGTTTTCATCATGATCTTCACGATCATCATCGGGAATCTGATCGGCACGATCGTCGGCATGTTCCTGGTGAACCCGCTCAGCCGCGCGACCTCGATTCGGGCAAGCGTGATGGTGCCGGTGCTCATGGCGATCATCGCCACCGGCGCCTATGCCGGCGACAGGGCGATTTTCGACATCGGCGTGGCGATCGTCTTTGGCATCGTCGGTTACGTGATGAAGGTGCTGAATTACTCACGGGCCGCTCTGCTAATCGGCTTCGTTCTGGGCTTCGCGGTCGAGAAGAATCTCTATCTCGCGCTGCTGCTCGACGGGCCGTACTTCCTCTTCCAGCCGATCCCGCTCGGGCTCGCCGTCATCACGGTGCTGTTCCTGGGGTGGAACGTCTGGAGCATCTATCGTGACCGCCGCAGGAGGATCATTCCCGGTGAACCCGTCAGCTAAACAGGAAACGCCACTAATGGATGAAGACGGCAAGACGATCCGCGAGCGCTACGGTAACCGGTTTGCGCTGGAAGTCTGCTTCCTCGCCTTCGTCGGGCTGATCGTCGTGCTCGCCTTCTTTGAGGCGCTCACCTATGCGCTCGTCTCGGCGCGCACACCTTTGGTGATCATGGTGCCGCTTCTAATCCTGATCGTCATCCATGCCGTGCGGCTCTACCGTAACAGCGGGGGACTCAGGACGCGGGAGCACATCGTCCATGCGGTGACCGGCGGCAGCCCGCATCTCAAGAAAGTGGTCGGCATCTCCGGCTGGATGCTCGGCCTCGTGGCGATCATCACGGTGCTCGGCCACTATGCCGGCGTCTTCCTCTTTTGCACGATCCTGATGCGGGCGCTGGCCGGGGAAAGCTGGAAGATGACGCTTTTGGTTGCGGCAGCGGCCACGCTCTTCATCTTCGGCGTGTTCGAGTACGTGTTCAACATCGACCTCTACCGAGGCGTCGTGATCCGCTACTTCCTCGGGTATCGAGACTTCTGATCCCGACCGGGAGCCAAGATCGAAGGGCGCCGCGTCATGCGGCGCCCTTGGTATTTCGTTTGACAGCCTGTTCGCGACCTGCCCGAGCCTCGATCCAAACGTCGATCAGGAAAGGCTGGCCATTTCGCACGGCTTTCACACCCTCGGAGACGGCCGCCTCGAGCTCCTCCAGGGTGCGCACGGGGCCCACGCCGCCGAGGCCCTGCGCCCGGGCGAGGCCCGCAATGTCCGGAGCCGGATCGTCGAGGCGCTGGCCAACCCAGGCGTTCGCCTCAGCCCGTCCGCGCCGGCGCGCAACGCTTTCCTGGTGCAGCTCGTCGTTGAAGTAGGACCGGTTGTTGGCAACGATCGTCAGCAGGGGCAGCCGGTATTTCGCTGCCGTCCAAAAGGCGTTTATTCCCATGAGCGTGTCGCCGTCGCCCAGCGTGGCGATAACGAGCCGGTCAGAATTTCTGAGCGCGAGTGCGGCGCCCACGGCGAGACCTGGACCGCTTCCAATGCCGCCGCCGCCGTCTTTCCCGAGGTAATCCAATGGGTGTCGATGCGGCCAGAGATCGACAGGCCAGCCGCGCGAGAGGGCAGGGAAGGTGACGGGCGTCTCGCCGACTGCGTGTCGCAATGCGCGGGCAATGTCGCGCTGCGTTAGCGTGTCGTCCGGTGCGGTTACTTCCCGCGGGTGCGCGGGAACGGCGGGCGCGGGGCGGTCCGCGTCGGGCAGCAGGAAAAGAAAGTCCGCAGCCGTGGTGTCGGGATCAGCCAAGAACTCGATGTCGATCGCTGCGAGGTCGTAGTGCTCCTGTCCCCAGCCGCGGTGCAGATGCGACTCCTCTCCGGCGTGTATCACCAGGGGTTTGGCGCTGTCTGCGCCGTAGGCCTGCCGCAGCAGCCCCCCGAGATCGATCCAGCCGAGGCTGAGGATTACGTCGGCCTGGGCCAGCACTTCTCTCGCCTCCGAAGACAGCTTGTTGAACGGCTGACCCGCATGGGACGGGTGATCCGACGGCACCATCGCGCCGGCTTTCAAGTCCGACAGCATCAATGCTCCCACGCGTTCGGCCAGCGCGACGCGGGTGGCCATCGCCGCCTCGGTGCGGGCGCCGCGGCCGAACAGGACGACCGGGCGCTTCGCCTGCAGAATCGCCTCGGCAGCCTGCATGAGCCGGTCCGGATCGGGCCGGGTCGGAGCTGGCGGCGCATGGCGGTTTGGATCGGGCAGCACAATCTCCGTTGTCAGCGGCGCTTCCTGCCAGCTTGCGTCGAGATTGACGTAGACCGGCGCGTGCGGCCGCGTGCTGGTGATTTTCCAGGCGCGCATCATCGAAGATGCGGCGGCCTCCGCCGATCCGGGCTGGTCGTCCCACTTGGTGAAGTTACGGATGAGCGCCCCTTGATCCTGCGTCGTGTGCAGCCAGTCGATCCAGGGGCGACGCTCCACGGCGTCCACCGGGCCTGTCGCGCCGAGGATGAGCATGGGCGCGCGATCCGCCCATGCATTGAAGATCGCCATCGAACCGTGCAGCAGTCCGACGTTGGAGTGCAGCGCAACCGCGAGCGGACGGCCCGTGACCTTGGCATAGCCGTGCGCGACCGCGACGGCGTGCTCCTCGTGCAGGCAGAGGATCATCTCCGGGCTCTCGTTGCCGAGGTGATTGACGAGGCTGTCGTGGAACCCGCGATAGCTCGCGCCCGGCGTGAGGGCGATGAACGGGATGTCGAGACGGCGCAGCATGCGCGCCGGCACGTCCGAACCCCAGGCCATCTGTTCGTCTACCGGCCCCTGCACCGGCTCCGCTTTCCAGGGGGCGCCCGTGCGCGCATCCTTCGCCATTCAATTCTCCCTCGGAAATGATATGTGTTCCCTGATGCGGAACACTGTTCTGGACAGTATCCGCATCTTGTCTATCGTGTCAAAAAGTCGCGCAGCGGACGGGGGAGGGAATGGACGCACAACGCGAGGGGCGGAGGGAGGATGTCAGGCTTCTGACTGGTCATGGCCGCTACACGGAAGACCTGTTCCCGCGCGACACGTTGCATGCCGTCTTTCTCAGGTCCCCGGTCGCGCGTGGACGCTTCGCGGCTTTTGACGTAAGCGAAGCGGCTGCAGCTCCAGACGTCGTCGCGGTCGTCACGGCGTCGGACCTGCTCGAGGACGGCTTGGCCACGCTTCCGCTGGACGTCGAGCCGGTCCGCGACGACGGCGGACGCAAGCAGCCAGCCCCGCGTCCGCTGCTGAATGACGGCGTCATCCGTCATCTGGGCGAGCCAATCGCCATGGTCGTGGCGACGTCACGGGCGGCCGCCGAGGACGCTGCGGAACTCATCGACCTGGACTTCGAGGAGGATGCTGCACCGGTGCTCGACACGTTGGCGCCGGAGCAGGCACCGGTCTGGGAAGGCGCCGGGGACAATGTAGCATCGCTGCATCGCGTGGGCGACGCCGAGGCCGTCAGGGTCGCCTTGGCAACATCCGCGCACGTCGCCGAGATCGATATCGACATCACGCGCCTGGCAGCAAACTCAATGGAGCCTCGTATGGCGTCCGGCCGCGTCTGCGAAGACGGGCGTCTGGAGCTCACCACCAGTACGCAAAGCCCGTTTGCCGTTCGCGCCTCGCTCGCTTCACTGTTTTCCTGCGAGCCCGAGGCCATCCGCGTCGTCGCGCCTGATGTCGGCGGCTCGTTCGGGATGAAGGGGGGGCTTTACCGCGAGGAGGCGCTTGTGCTGTGGGCTGCCTCTCGCCTGAAGCGGCCGGTCAGCTGGCGCTCAAGCCGCTCCGAAGCCTTCCTCGCCGATGATCACGGGCGTTCGGTGAAGGGCCGGGCGCAACTTGGCCTCGACGCGCATGGTCGCTTCACCGCGCTGCAGGTGGAGCTCGTGACCGATGTCGGCGCATATTTCGGGCGCCGCTCAAAGGGAATGCTGAACAATCTCGGCGGCATTGCCGGCACGTATCGCATCCCCGCAATCGCGGGGGAGGTGTGCTTCAGCTTCACCAATGCTGTGCCAACCTGCCCGTACCGTGGGTTCGGCCGCCCCGAAGCGACGTATGTCATCGAGCGGTTGATCGATCAGGCCGCGCGCGTCACGGGCGAGGATCGCGTCACTCTGCGTCGCAAGAACCTCATTCAGCCCGAGGAGATGCCGTACCAAACGGCCCTGACGTTTCGGTACGACTGCGGCGACTTCCCGCGCGTCCTCGACAGGGCCGTCGAGCTGGCGGATGTAGCTTCATTCGAAGATCGGCGGCGGGAAAGCGCGGAAGCGGGGCGGCTTCGGGGTCTCGGCATCGCGATGCCAATCGAGGTGGCAGGCGGACCGTTACGGCGGCTGAAGAAGGACGTTGCGCGCGTTACTGTGAAGCCGAGCGGGCGCGTGAGCGTGGCGCCGGGGTGCATGTCCGTGGGTCAGGGGCACGAGACCGCCATCTCGCGAATGATCGCCGACAGGCTGGGGGCAGAGATGGATGTTGTCGACTACCTACAAGGCGACACGGACCTGCTCCCGTCGGGGCGCGGAAACGGTGGCTCCGCCGCAACGGCAGTTGGCGCTTCAGCAGCGTTGCGAGCCGCTGACGCTCTCGTCGAAGCCGCACGCTCCGCCGCAGCGCAGGCGCTCGACGTCGAGGAAAGCGAGGTGGAGTTCCGAGAGGGCGTCTTCACCGCGCGCGGAAGCAACCGCGCGATGTCGCTCCGGGAAGTGGCCGAACAGGAGGGCGAACTGTCGGCGCTTGCCGAGTTTCTGCCCGAGGATGTCACATATCCAAACGGATGCCACCTGTGCGAGGTGGAAATCGACCCCGAGACGGGGCGCGTCGAGCTGCTGCGTTACTGCGCAGTCGAGGATGTCGGCACCGTTCTCAATTCCGAGCTGGTCGAGGGCCAAATGCAAGGCGGGATTGCGCAGGGCCTCGGGCAGGCTTTGGGAGAGCAGATAACCTTCGACGAGAGCGGTCAGCTCCTGTCGGGCACCTTCATGGACTACTTCATGCCGCGCGCCGTGGACATGCCGGAAATCCGGCTGGACACGGTGGAGGTTCCCACCGAGGCCAATCCACTCGGCGCGAAAGGCGTCGGAGAGGCTGGCACCGTCGGATCGTTGGCCGCGGCCATGGGCGCGGTATCCAATGCGCTGGCGCAGCGCGGCGTCGCAGAATTCGAGATGCCCGCGACGCCGGGCCGGGTATGGAGCGCCCTGCAGAAGCGTTCCGGCATATGAAACAACATTCCCACATGTTGACTGTCGTCTTCTCAAGCGAGAACGTTGACAGCGGGAGAGAACAAGGGAGGACAGCTCATGCCGCATGACATGGACGGTGTGCTGCACTGGCACGAGCCGACGCGTGGCGAGCGCGCGGGCTTTGGAAAGTTCGGGCAGCCGCAATCCGATTACGACAGGTTCATGGAAGCCGACGGCATTCCCGTCTTCCGCGGTATCGGCGTGTCGAAGGTCCAGGACCTTCCCCTGGCGGACTGGCCACGCATGGGCGGACGCGGGTCCTATATTCAGCTTCACGGGACCGAAGGGAAGTGGGGCAACTACGTCGTCGAGGTTCCGGCGGCCGGCGCCCTGAACGTCGAGAAGCACCTCTATGAAGAGATCTATCTTGTGGTCGAAGGACGCGGCTCCACCGAGGTCTGGCTGGAGGAGGGCGGGCCGAAGCACGTCTTTGAGTGGCAGACAGGGTCACTGTTCTCGATCCCGGTGAATGCCTATCACCGCATAGTCAACGCAACCAACTCCCCGGCGCTACTTTTGGGCGGCACGACCGCGCCTAACCTGATGAACCTGATCGGCGATCCGAAGTTCATCTTCGACTGCCCCTATCCCTTCACCTCGCGCTTCTCGCCCGACGGCGACTTCTACAAGCCGAACGAGGAGCTGGAGCCCGACCCGATCCGCGGCCTCGCCATGCGGCGCACGAACCTCGTGCCCGACGTGATGAACTGCGAGCTGCCGCTCGATAACCGCCGTTCGCCCGGATACCGGCGGGTCGAGCCGTTCATGACCGGCAACAAGTTCTATCTCTGGATCGGCCAGCACGAGACAGGCAAGTATTCCAAGGCGCATGCCCATACCTCGGCCGCCGTGCTCGTCTGCGTGAAGGGCAAGGGATACACCTATACCTGGCCCGAGGAGTGCGGCGTAAATCCGTGGAAGGACGGGCACGCCGACAAGGTGAAGCGCGTGGACTACGAGCCCGTGGGACTGGTAAGCGCCGCGCCGGGCGGGGCAAGATGGTACCACCAGCACTTCAACACATCGGCCGAGCCGTTCCGCCTGTCGGCTTGGTTCGGGCCCAACCACCCAAGTCTCGTCACGGGTTTGCCGCCGGGCGAGAAGCAGATCGATTACACCGCGATGGACGTGACCGAGGGCGGCACCTCGATCCCGTACTGGATGGAAGATCCGCACCTGCGCGAGGAGTTTGAGGAGACCATCGCGAAGTCGGGCGCGACAAGCCGGATGGACCCGGCGCTTTACGAGAAGCCGGCGGACCAATGACGGAGACGGCGCGCAGGTCCGAGGAGATCGATCCCGGCGGGCGCGTCCATTTTTCGGACGCGGGCCGGAGCCTGATCGAGGAGGACGAGATTGAGCTGCGCTCGGTCGGCGTGGACATCGGCTCCTCCACCTCGCACTTACTGTTCTCGACCATCGTACTTGAGCGACTCGACACCCGATACGTCGTCGCCGACCGCCGCATCGACCACGAAAGCCGCATCCTTCTGACGCCCTACACCGGCGAGAACACCATAGACGCCGAGGCGTTGGGGCGGTTCATCGCGGAGGAATACCGGGCGGCGGGCGTAGAGCCCGACGAGATCGACACCGGCGCGCTGATCCTCACCGGCGTCGCCGCACGTCGAGCAAACGCCCGCGCCATCGGCGAGCTTTTCGCGGCCGAGGCCGGCAAGTTCGTGGCCGTCAGCGCGGGCGACGCGCTCGAAACACTGATGGCGGCACACGGATCGGGGGCGGCGGCGCTGTCGGCGGGCGAGGGGCCGGTTCTGAACATCGACGTGGGGGGCGGCACGACGAAGATCGCCCTGTGTGAGCGCGGCGAGGTGGTGCGGCGGACCGCCGTGGATGCCGGCGCGCGACTGATCGCCTTCGACGCCGACGGCCGGATCACGCGGCTCGAACCCTTCGGCCGCCGGTATCTCGACGCAGCTGGTCTGGTGGTGGGAGAGGGCGACCCGTTCGCTCCCGAGGACCGGCGCCGGGTGGCCGAGCGGATGGCCGAGCGCGTGCTTGAGGCGGTCCGAGGCGCGGATGTGGAAGGCTTCCTGCGCCTTCCGCCCCTGCGAGCTGTCGGATCGGTGGAGCGGGTGGTGTTCTCGGGCGGAGTGTCTGTCTACCTCGACGGCGGCGCCGGCGTGGCGGACGATCTGGGCGCGGACCTGGCGCGGGCGCTGCGCCGGCGGGTGGAGGACATCGGCGCGACGATCGTGCCGGCGCGGCAGGGCATCCGCGCCACGGTGGTCGGCGCGTCGCAATACACCGTTCAGGTGTCCGGCTCGACGATCTTCCTCGACCCGGCCGGGGCGCTGCCACTGCGCAACATGGCGGTGATCGCCCCGAGCCTGAAGCTCGGCGACGAGATCGACGCCGACGCGGTGGCAAGTGCGGTGACCGAGGCGCTCGAGCGGATGGACATGTCCTCCGGCCACGCGCCGGTGGCGGTGGCGCTGCCCTGGTGCGGCTCGGCCAGCTATGCGCGGCTCAGCGCGCTGTCGCGCGGGCTGGTGCGCGGCCTCTCGCCCGTGCTGGCGGCGGGGCATCCGATGGTTCTGGTCGTCGATGGCGACGTCGGTGGTCTTCTGGGGATGCAGTGCCGCAGCGAGGAGCACGTTTCCGGCGCGATCGTGTCCATCGATGGCATCGCGCTCTCCGAGTTCGACTTCATCGACATCGGGCAGGTGATCCGGCAGACGGGCGCCGCGCCGGTCGTCGTCAAGTCCCTGCTGTTTCCGACGGAGTGACCCGCATGGCACGCAACGACACGACCCCCAGGCACATTCGCTCGATTTGGCCGCCGCTGCTGCTGTTCGCGCTGTCGGCGGGCTATGTCGTCTGGGCTCAGCGCTATGGCTTCGTGCCGCGGCTGGTGCCGACGATCATGGGCACGGCGACCGCGATCTTGTGCCTGATCGATCTGGTGTCGCGGCTGGACACCGCGCTCGGCCGGGCGGTGCGGGTGGCGATGGGGGCGGATTTCGACAACCGCGAGATGGCGCACGACCCGCCGGTGCGGTCCGAGGCCGGCCAGATCCTGTGGATGGTCGGGTGCATCCTGCTGATGCTCTTCATCGGCATCCTGCCGACGGTGCCGCTGTTCATCCTGGCCTACATGGTCGCCTTCGGGCGTAGGCCCCGGGGGCAGTCGCTTCTCTCGGCGCTCCTCGTTTTCGGCTTCGTCTATGTCGTCTTCGAGCTTCTGCTCGACTACGAGCTTTATCGCGGCGCGCTGTTCGACTCAGCGGGGATCGCCGGATGGTGATCGCTCCGCATCCCCGCCAGCCGCGCACGCACCTCGGAGACCGGCATCACGTCGGCATATTTGGCGTCGAGGTCGAAGAGCGACTGAAGGTGGCTCGACTCGAACCGGTCGAAGACCGCTTCGGCGGCGATCACGCAGGGCAGGTCGCGG
>Ga0189283_10346_pt1 | contig 14911 bp, 14 predicted proteins | sample N26C4minimetaG_FD_130320 | JGI IMG/M metagenome (GOLD analysis project Ga0189283, IMG submission 130320) | Marine microbial communities from the Costa Rica Dome - N26 C4 mini metaG | ecosystem: Environmental > Aquatic > Marine > Oceanic > Photic zone | place: Costa Rica: the Eastern Pacific...
GGGGCCTCGCGCGAGCGGATGAACCGGGTGCGGGCCCGGCTCCACGCCGAACGCGACATCGCCGCCGACCGGCGCGCCCATCGCCGGAACCGGCGGGTGCCGAGCAGGGGGCCGGCACGGCCGGTCGTCGTGGAGCGTCGTCTTCCGAAGCGGCGCACGTTCGGGGCCGGGGAGGCCAGCTGATGGCGGACACCCTCATTCCCCCCGCATACGATCGGCTCACCGGGCTTGTTGAAGCCGCGCTCGGCCAGTCGCGTGTCGTCCGCCCGGCCTTGCACAGCAGGGTGATCCCGCATCTTCCGCCGAGCCGGCGCGGCACGGCCGAACATGTCATCCGGCGGATCGACCGCAGCGGTCTGTTCGAGCCGACGGCGCTCGCCGATCTGGAAGCGCTGCTCGTCCAGATGGATTGCGCGGTGGAGCAGGGGACGCGGGACGTCTTCCGCGCGAACGAGTGCGACCCCGGCCACTCATAGCGCGGTCGGCACGGTCACGGCCCTGCACATGGCCAGGGGCGCGCGCGCTCCCGGCGTGGCTGCCGGATCGGCCCGTCACCGAAGTCGTGATGCTGCGCCTGGGCGGGGATGTCTGCACGGGGTTCCCGTTCTTGCGTCCGGTCTCCGGGTTTTTGCGTCCGTTGTACGGGCTATTGCGTCCTTGGCCGGTTTTTCGCGTCCTTCGGCCGGGTTTCTGCGTCCTGGAGACCAGCAAGTCGCTGTAACAGTGTGACAATTCTGGCTTCTGAATAAGAAGAACAAGAAGAAACCCTAGAATAGCCGGCCGCGCCGCCTTCGGCCGCGCTGGCGGCGCAGCATGGGGGTGTTCATTGGGGTCTGGCAGGGCTGGGCAACGTATCTGGAGCGAGCGGTGGCAACAGCCGAGGGCGGCCCCGGGAAAGGCATCACCTGTCGTATCGCATCAGGCTCGGTGAGCCCGACGGCGGAAACCCTGCGGGATGCACATCTCACATAACGCGCATTACGGGTGAAGAAAGTGGAGCCGGGCGCGCGCTACTTCCAACTGCGAATCTTGTTTGAAAACAATGCCCTATCAAGCAGGAGTTTTCCAGTATGGGACGTGTCTACGCGCAGCTGACGCTCGAGGAACGGCGCAAGATCGAGCGCTGGCGCCATGCCAGAGTGTCCGTGAACGAGATGGCGCGGGTGCTGCGCCGCCACCGCTCGACCATCTTTCGCGAGCTCCGACGCAACCATTTCCAGGATCCCTGCATGCCCAGGGTCGTGGGCTACTTTGCGATGGCCGCTCAGCTGAGAACCAGTGACCGCCGCGCCCGCAAGCGCAAGCTGATCCGGCATCCGCAGCTGTGCGATCAGGTCGTCGATCGGATCAAGGATGGCTGGACGCCCGAGCAGATTGCGGGCCGGATGCGCATCGAGCGCGCACCGCTGCGGGTCTGCCAGGAAACCATCTATCGCTACATCTACGCCAAGGAAGGCCTGCGCGAAGAGCTGTGGTGGTATCTGCCGTCCCATCGCAAGGCCCGGCGTCCGAGACGCGCCCGCAAGCGTCGTGCGCCGAAATTCCACCGTGATGTCAGCATCCTGTTCCGGCCCGAGGCAGTGGCGCAGCGTTCGCAATTCGGCCATTGGGAAGCAGATTTGATGCTGTTTCGTCAGCGGTTCGGCTCCGCCAACGTGACCTCGCTCGTCGAGCGCGTCAGTCGCTTCACCGTGCTGCTGAAGAACGCCGACAAGCGGACCCGCCCTGTCATGGACAAGGTCGTCGCAGCGATCCGTGCTCTGCCACAGCCGGCCCGCCGATCGATCACCTTCGACCGTGGCACCGAGTTCGTCTCATGGCCGCATCTCCAAGCCGAGATAGGCACGAACAGCTGGTTCTGCGACCCCTCAGCGCCCTGGCAGAAAGGCACGGTCGAAAACACCAATCGCCGCGCCCGCCGTTGGCTGCCCCGGGAGCGCGACATCGGCCAACTCTCAGACCACGACATCCGCGAGATCTGCGACCGGCTGAATGCCACGCCGCGCAAATGCCTCGGATGGAAGACCCCCGCCGAGGTGTTCCGCGCCAAGATGCTGGAGAAGAGGCCGTGAGCGCCCTACCCTGAACCCATCGAGGAGTCGCGGTTCAAGTATCGCTCACACTCTACCGCGAGCCCAGGCGCCCTGCCCGCGCCACGATGCGGCCGACGCGTCACAGAAGCCGCAGGATCCGGCTGCGCTGACGCCCGGCGGCCTGTGCCTTCTGCTCGAACCTGCCCACGCGCATCCCGGCCACCGGAACCGCGTCGCCGTCGACCCGCGGCGCCGACACGGCGCGCGGCCCGGCAGGGTGTCGCGGAGTGGCTCGGCGCGGTCAGTCGGCCCGCGCGGTCCGGGTTTGCGGGGGCATGATGAAGAAGTCCGGATGTGCCGCGGCGATCTTCGGGAGGTCGTCGAGCACGGCGCGCAGGTGGAGGCGCATGGCGGCTTCGGCGGCATCGGGGTCGCCGCTGGCGACCGCCTCGACCACGGCGCCGTGCTGGCTGATGAGCCGATCGACCGGGAATTCGGCGGCGGTCAGGTGGCGCACGCGATCCATGTGCATCTTGATCGGCTGAAGGTGCTGCCAGGCGCCGCCGCGTCCGGCGATCTCTCCCAGGGTGCGGTGAAACAGGTCGTCGAGCTGCATGAAGGCGCGTCCGGCACGGTGTGCGCTTTCGGCCTGGTGCGTCATCTGATGGCGCAGTTCGGCTATGGCTGCGCCATCGGCGTGTTCAGCGGCCAGTCTGGCTATGTCGGCCTCGACCGCTTCGCGCACGAAGCGCGACACCTCGACCTCGTCCCGGTCGATCTTGCGCACATAGGTGCCGCGCTGCGGGCGCACCTCCACCAGCTTCTCTCCTGCCAGGCGGATGAAAGCCTCTCGCACGGGTTGCCGCGACAGGCCGTAGGTGCGCGCCACGTCCTGCTCGGACAGCCGCATGCCCGGCGCCAGCTCGCCTGAAACGATGCGCTCCCGCAGGTTTCCGATCAGTTGGAGGCCGATGGGGCCGGTCGCATCGAGTTCATGAGTGGCAAGGCTGAGGTCCAAGGAAACATCTCCGGCTGCTATGGCCCGAAGCTACCGCATACTACCATACTTGTAAACTTTCGAATCATCATCTATGGTCGCGGCAGGGTCAGGGGAAGCTCTCTCATGCGGCAGACATGGCGCTGGTTCGGACCGGAGGACGGGGTCGGCATCGACGACATGATGCAGGCGGGCGTCGAAGGCGTGGTCTCGGCGCTGCACCACATCCCGACCGGGGTTGTCTGGTCGCCGGACGAGATCGCGCGCCGTCAGCGCGAGATCGCCACCCGCGCCGACGGCGCCCCGTCTGGCCTGGCCTGGGATGTGGTCGAAAGCCTTCCGGTATCCGAGGACATCAAGAAGCAGACCGGCGCCTGGCGCGAGCATCTCGCGGCCTACCGGACCAGTCTCGGACACCTTGCCGATGCTGGCATCGAGGTGATCTGCTACAACTTCATGCCGGTTCTCGACTGGACGCGCACCGATCTGGCGCACCGCGTCGCGCATGGCGGCACGGCGATGCGGTTCGACCTGCACGATTTCGCCGCCTTCGACATCCATATCCTCGAGCGACCCGGCGCCGCCGAAAGCTTTCCGGGCGGCGTGGCCGAGATCGCGGCCGAACGCTTCGCCCGGATGGACGATGGGGCGCGAAAGGCACTGGCCACGAACGTGGTTTTCGGTTTGCCGGGTGCCGCAGAGAATTTCACGCTTGCCGATGTGCGTGCGCATCTGGCGGAGTACGCCGCGATGCCGGCCGAGACGCTGCGGGCCCATCTGATCGACTTCCTGGCCGAGATCGCGCCCGAGGCGGAGCGGCTCGGCCTGCGCCTGTGCTGCCACCCCGACGACCCGCCGTTCCCGCTGCTTGGCCTGCCGCGCGTCATGTCGACCGAAGCCGACTACCGCGCGGTAATGCAGGCGGTCGATCTGCCGGCGAACGGCATCACCCTGTGCTCGGGCTCGCTCGGCGCGCGAGAGGACAACGACATACCGGGCATGATGGAGCGGCTGGGCGCGCGGGTGCATTTCCTGCACATGCGCAACGTCACCCGCGAGGGCGCGGGCACGCCCTGTTCGTTCCACGAGGCCGAGCATCTGGGCGGCGATACCGACATGGTCGCCTTGGTCGCGGCGGTGCTGCGCGAAGAGGCGCGGCGCCGAAAGGCGGGGCGGCGCGACGCCTCGATCCCGTTCCGGCCCGACCACGGGCAGGACATCCTCGACGACCTGAAGCGCAAGGCGCAGCCCGGCTATCCCGCAATCGGCCGGCTCAAGGGGCTGGCCGAGCTGCGCGGCGTCGCCGCCGCCCTGGGCCATCAGCGACACGGGCTGCGTCCATGACGCGGCTGTCGCGCACTTTCCTGCCACGGCTGCCAAATGGCGCGGCGCCCGATTACGATCCGGCCGCACACGGGGTCGGCATCCTGCATCTGGGGGCCGGCGCCTTCCACAGGGCGCATCAGGCCGCGATGACCGACGCCGCGCTGGCCGCGTCGGGGGGCGACTGGCGCATCGTCGGGGTCAGCTTGCGCTCGACGGGGCTGGCCGATGCCCTGGCGGCGCAGGACGGGCTCTACACACTCGTCGCGCGGGGCGAGAGTGACCGGGCCCGTGTGATCGCCGCCATCGACGGAGTGATCGCCGCCGCACGCGATCGTCAGGCCGTCCTCGATGCCTTGGCCGATCCCGCCCTTCGCATCGTCACCCTGACCGTCACCGAGAAGGGCTATGGCATCGATCGCGCGGCGCAGGATGTCGATCCCGCTCACCCCGCCGTCGCGGCAGATCTGCAATGCCCGCGCGATCCGCAGGGCGTTCTCGGGCTGCTGGTCGAGGGGCTGCGGCGGCGGCGCGCCGCCGGCCGCGCGCCCTTTACCGTGCTGTGCTGCGACAACCTCCCCGAGAACGGCGCGCTCCTGCGGGGCGGCGTGCTGGGATTCGCCCGGCGCACCGATACCGTTCTGGTCCGCTGGATCGCGGATGAGGTGGCCTTCCCCGGCTCGATGGTGGACCGCATCACGCCGGCCGCCACCGATGCGACGCGCAGCCTGGCCGAGCGGCTGATCGGCGCCGAGGATGCCGCCGCCATCGAGACCGAACCCTTCTGCCAGTGGGTCATCGAGGATCGCTTCCCCCGGGGGCGGCCGGACTGGGCGGCGGGCGGCGCGATATTCGCAGCGGACGTGGCGCCGTATGAAAAGATGAAGCTGCGGATGTTGAACGGCAGCCATTCCCTGATTGCCTATGCCGGGTTTCTCGCTGGCCATGCGCTGGTGCGCGATGCCATGGCCGACGCGGCGCTGTCGGCGCTGGTGCGGCGGCACATCGCGGCGGCGGCGGCGACGCTGGACCCGCTGCCGGAGATCGATCTGGAGTCCTACGGTGCCGACCTCGTCGTCCGGTTCTCCAATCCGGCCATCGCGCACGAAACCTTCCAGATCGCCATGGACGGCACCGAAAAGCTGCCGCAGCGCATCATGGCGCCGGCGCGGGATGCGCTGCGTTTCGGGCAGGATGTGCGGCCCTTCGCCTTCGCCGCCGCGGCCTGGTCATGCTATGCTCTCGGCCGTGACGCGCAGGGTGCGGCCCACGCGCTGCGCGACCCGCGCGAGGACGAGATCACCGCCGCGGCCGTGGGGGCGGGGCAGGATGCGCAGGCGCTGGCCGCCGCGCTGCTGCGCCTGCCGGGGCTGACCCCGCCCGAACTTCTGGGCGGCGCCTTCGAGACGCAGGTGGCGGACATCCTGCGCGGCATGCTGAACGACGGCATGGCGGCCGCGATCGCGCGGGAGGCCGGCTGATGCAGTTTCTCGCGAACGGCGAATGCGTGATCGAGATGTCGGGCGGGCAGGATGGCTGCTCGCGCATTGGCTGCGCCGGCGATACGCCCAACACGCTGTGGCATGTCCGCGCCGGGCTTGCTCCGGAGCGCGGGCCGGTCGGCTGTTTCGCCGCTCCGGGCCGCGACGGATTTCCAGACCGGATCATGGCGTTTCTCGGCGTGACCGGCGCGGGCGACAGCTTCAACGGGGGATATCTCGCGGCGCGGCTGGCGGGCGCGGCGCCCGAGCACGCCGCGCAGGCCGGCATCGCGATGGCGGCGCGGGTGATCGAGGCGCACCGCGCCATCGCCCATCTGCCCGGGGCCGCTGGCTGGACATGCCAGGCCACGAGCGGGGAGAAATGCCATGGACCCTGATCTCCGGATCGCTGCCGCGCAGGCACGGGAGGTGCGCCGCTTCATCGGCGAAACCCTGCCGCGCTGGCGCGAGATCGCACAGGCCGGGGGCGGCGCGGTGGACGAGAAGCTGTCTGCACCCGGAACCCCGTCAGGGACGGCCGAGCGCACGACACTGACCCAGGCGCGCATCGTCTACACCTTCGCGCATCTTTACATGGCCACAGAAGAGCGATGGATGCTGGACCTCGCGCGCGAGGTTCACGGCTATCTCGATATCGCGCTGCGCGACGCCGATGGCGGCTATCGTGCCGCGGCTCTTGCGGATGGCCGGGCCAGCCCGGACCCCGCCCATGGGCTGCGCCGCAGCTACGACCAATCCTTCGCGCTGCTGGCGCTGGTCACGCTGCGCCGCGCCGCGCCCGACGCGGTGCCCGCCGGGCGGGTCGAGGCATGCTGGCGCTTCATCGAAACACGCCTGACCGATCCGGCCACCGGCGCGATGTGGGAGGATGACGTGATGGCCGCCCGTGGCGCGCGGCCGGGCGAACTGCGGGCGCAGAACCCGCACATGCACATGGTCGAGGCGCTGCTCCAGGCCTACGAGATGACGCATGAGACGCACTGGCGCGACCGGGCGGCCCGGCTGATCGCGCTGGCGCTCGACCGGTTCGTCGATCCGGACACGGGGGCGGTGCGAGAATTCGTCGGGCATGACCTGGCGCCGCTGGACACCGCGGACGGACAGCGGCGAGAGCCCGGGCACCAGTATGAATGGGCCTGGCTGCTGCACCGTTTCGCCACCCTCGGCGGCGGTCCGGAGGTGCTGCAGGCGGCCCGGCGGATGCAGGAATTCGCCGACCGCCACGGCCTGCGCCCCCGCGGCCCGCTGGCGGGGCTCCCGTACGACGCCCTGTCAGGCGACGGCACCGTGACCGAGGCGACGCATCTGCTCTGGCCCCTGACCGAGGCCGGCAAGCTGCATGCCGCGCTTCATGCCGACACCGGCGATGCGGCCCATGCCGCGGGGGCGCGCGCTTTGCTGGGGCCGATGTTCGCCCGCTATTTCGCAGCCGACGCGGCTCCGTTCTGGGTCAATCGCCTGGACGGCGAGGGCCGGACCGTCTGGCCCGAAGCGCTCAGCCGGCTGCTCTACCACGTGGCGCTGTTCCTGACCGAAGGCGCTCGTGCCGGACTCTGGTCGATCCGGCCCGACAGGCCGGCAAATGTTACCAAGGAGGAGAAACCGCAATGAACTTCCATACTACCACAGCTCTCGCTGCACTGGCCGCTCTGGCAGCCGGCGCGGCGACGGCGCAGGAATACTCGCTCAACCTCTCGACCTCGCAGACCCTTCAGGACCCGCTGGTCATCGCCATGCAGGGCGCCAAGGAGCGGATCGAGGAGCGGTCCGACGGCCGCATGGAGGTGACCATCTATCCGTCGTCGCAGCTCGGCGGAGACAACGACGTGCTGGAACAGATCCGCTCGGGCGCGCCGATCGCGGCCCTGGTCGATGCCGGCCGCCTGGCGCCCTTCCTGCCCGAGCTGGGCATCCTCGCCGCGCCCTACCTGGTCGAGGATTACAGCCAGTATGCCGCGATCACCGAAAGCCCCGTCTATCAGGAATGGGTTGACGAGCTGGCCGAAGGATCGGGCATCCGCCTGCTGAACTACAACTGGTTCCAGGGCACGCGCCAGATGTTCAGCCAGACCAAGGTCGAGACGCCGGCCGATCTGGAAGGCGTGCGCGTCCGCACGATCGACGCCCCCGGCTGGATCGCCACGGTCGAGGCGATGGGCGCCACGCCGGCCCCGATGCCCTGGTCCGAGGTCTATTCGGCCCTGCAGCTCGGCGCGGTGGACGGGGCCGAGGCGCAGTTGACCGGCGCGTTCGGTATCAAGCTGCACGAGGTGACGAACAACGTGGCGTTCACCAACCACATCCAGCTGTTCACCGGCCTGGCGACCTCTGAGGAGTGGTTCAGTTCGTTGCCCGAGGACCTGCAGCAGATCGTGCTGGAAGAGCTGAAGGCCGCCGGCGAAGAGGCGACGCAAGGCACGGTCGACAAGCTGGCCGAGGTGCAGGCCGCGATGGAGGAGGCCGGCGTCGAATTCAACGAGGTAGACACCGAACTCTTCCGCGAGCGGATGGACAGCGTCTATGAAAAGGTGGGGCTGGTCGAGGCGCGCGAGGCGCTGCAGCCCTATCTTTCCGGCGCCGACTGATCCGGCCCGCTCCCGGCGCGGCGACGCGCCGGGAGCGACGCGCGTGCGCGGCAGCCGGCGGGGAGGGTGGAATGGCATTGTGGAAGATATACGACCGGGCCGAGGGCGTGTTCGCCCTGCTGGCGCTGATCGCCACCGTGCTGGCGGTTCTGGTGGCCGCTATCGGCCGCAGCCTGGGCACGCCGGTAACGTCGGCCCCGCAATTCGCCCAACTCTTCCTGATCTGGACCTGCATGCTGGGCGCGGATCTCGCGTTGAAGCACGGCGAGGCGATCCGCGTCTCGGCGCTGCCGGACATGTTGCCGCCGCGCGGCCGCGCCGTCCTGGCCACGCTGAACCTGGCGCTGATCCTGCCCTTCCTGGGCTTTCTGGCGGTCCTGGGCTGGGATCTGGCGATGCGCAACTGGGCGCGCGAACTGGGCGCGTCGGGCCTGTCCTACGGCCTTGTCACCCTGGCATTGCCGGTGGGTGCGGTCCTTCTGGGCGTCACCTTCCTGCGCCGCGCCGTCTCGCATGGGCTGGCCGCCGCCCTCGAGCCGGTGCCCGCCGATGACGACGGCGCCATCGGCCCGGACGGAGCCCCGGGCCACGCCCCCGGCCTGCGCTCGGGCCACAGATCGGAGGATCTGCTGTGATCTCCGCCCTGATCCTTATCCTGGCGCTGCTGCTGATCGCCATCGGCATGCCCGTCGCCTTCGCCATCGGCATCGCCGGCACGACGTATTTCCTGCTGCCGGGCACGTTCCTGCCGGACAGCACCGCCGTCCAGCGCATCGTCGCCGCCAGCCAGTCATTCCCGCTGCTGGCGGTGCCGCTCTTCATCCTGCTGGGCAACCTGATGAACTCTTCCGGCATCACGCCGCGCCTTGTCGGGCTGGCCACGGTGCTGGCCGGCTGGATGCGCGGCGGGCTGGCGCAGTCGACGCTGATCCTGAGCGCGCTGATGGGCGGGGTGTCGGGTTCGGCCGTGGCCGATGCCGCGATGCAGGCCCGGATCCTCGGCGAGCCCATGGTCGAGAAGGGCTACGACCGCGGCTTCACCGCCGCGTTGCTGGCCATCGGAGGGCTGATCACCGCGACGCTGCCGCCCAGTCTCGGCCTGATCCTCTATGGCTATCTGGGCGAGGTCTCGATCGGCCGGCTCTTCATCGCCGGCGTGGTGCCGGGCGTGTTGCTGCTGATCGTGCTGATGGTCGCCACATGGGGCGTGTCGCGCCAGCGCGGCTACGTGGCCGAGACCGACCGCCTGCCCACGCTGCGCGAGGTGGGGCGCGAATTCTGGCGCAGCTTCTGGGCGGTACTGTTCCCGGTCTGGCTGCTGGTCGGCATCCGTTTCGGCTTTTTCACCCCGTCCGAGGCCGGCGCCTTCGCCGTGGCCTACGCGCTGATCGTCGGCACGCTGATCTACCGCGAGCTGACGCCGCGCAAGATCCTCGACGCGCTGATGCAGAGCCTGCGCGACATCGGGATGATCATGCTGATCATCCTGTTCTCGGGCACCTTCGGCTATGTCATCACCTTCGAGCGTGTGCCGCAAAGCATCGCGGAATTCGCCCTGACCGCCCTGTCGAACCCCACGGTTCTGCTGTTCGTGATCGCCGGCTTCCTGATGGTGCTGGGCATGTTGATCGAGGCCACGGTGCTGGTGATGCTGCTGACGCCGATCCTGGTGCCGGTCGTGACCGCGGCCGGCGTCGATCCGGTGCATTTCGGCCTGGTCATGATGACGCTCGTGACCTTCGGCGGGATGACGCCGCCGGTGGGGGTGTCGATGTTCACGGTCTGCGGCATCTTGCGCTGCAGCTACCGCGACTATTCAATCCAGATGCTGCCCCTGGTGGTGGCGGTGCTGGGGCTGGTCACGCTGATGATCCTGTTTCCCGGCCTGGTGATGTTTCTTCCAAATCTGCTGATGTGACCATTCGCTCTATGAGCGATTCGTTGAGGAAAATCGCTATGTTGCGTTCAGCAAAGATCGCTGCGCTTGCGGTCGGTTTCCTGGCATGGCGCCAGTGCCGTGGCGATCACGTCCGACGTCATTTATGAGGGTACGTTTTCGATTACCCCGGCATACACTTTGACAGGCGGATGCTGCACGACAATCGCCTTCAATTCCTCGCAAATGACCGCGTCGTAATGCCAGATTTTCTGTCAAGAGGGGGTGTTTCGGATGCTACAGTAGTAAGGAACATTTCGGGGGATATATACGACCGGATGAGCGGGGTATTTCGTTCGGATGTAGAGAATGTTTCCGCTATCCATTCCATCAATCCAGTTCCGCTGCCCGTTTCCTTGCCCTTGCTTCTCGCCGGAGTCGGTTTTCCTCGGTATAGGCGCACCGGCGCGTCGAAAAAGTATAAATCCAGGTTGATTACGAAGGTTCTGGCCTTCATGGGTCGTCCGAGGTGATCCCCCCGAAGACCGGATGCTGACGGAAGCTATGATCCGAGGTCTTCCGGTCTTCTGGGGCATGGGGCAGCGAGCGGAACCAGTGCAGGTTCGGACACTCGTCGCGCAGCTTCACGCCAAGGCCGAGAACCTGTTTCCGCCCGACGCGCCCAAGGGCGACGCGGAAATCCGCTTCGGGGCGGGCTGCGACGCTTCTCGGCGGCAGCGCTCAGCCTGCGCCCGGTTGCCGCGGTCAGGACCCGACGCGCTCGGATCTGCCGCTGTTCAACGCACGATAGGCGGCCTCGGCCAGAGCGAGCGCCTTGAGACCGTCGTCGAAGGACGGTACCTCGGTGTCGCGCCCGGTGGCTTTGTCGAGAAAATGAGAAAGCTGCGCCACGAAGGCATCCCGATACCGTTCGATGAAAAAGTCATGGTACGGCATCTGCGCCGCGGTCGCCGATGCGCCGTATCGCAACAAGCCGTGCGGCGTCCGGTTCGAGCTTTGGAGCATCCCCTCGCTGCCCACGGCCTCAACACGTTGATCGTAGCCGTAAGGGGCCTGGCGCGCGTTGTTCAGAAAGACCTGACGTCCCGCCGCCGTGCGCATGACGATCATGACGCAATCGATTTCGCCGATCTCGCACAGATCCGGGTCGATCAGCGGCGCGCCGGTCGCCCAGACCTCGACCGGCTCGTCATCGCCGAGAATGAACCGCGCGAGGTCGAAATCGTGGATGGTCATGTCGCGGATCATGCCGCCCGCGCCCAACAGGTATTCCCGCCCCGGCGGAGACGGATCGCGCGAGGTCAAGATCAATTGCACCAGATCGCCGATCTCTCCCGCCTTCACGGCATCGCGCAGGGCGCGGTGGCCCGGATCGAACCGGCGGTTGAAACCGAGTTGAACGGGAACGTCGCTGCCGGCGATGGCGGCCTGACAGGATTTGACACGGGCGATGTCGAGGTCGATCGGTTTCTCGCACAGAACCGGCTTTCCTGCGGCCACCGCCGCCTCGATGTAATCCGCATGGGTCGAGGTGACCGAGGCGACGACGACCGCGTCGACTTCGGGGTCGTCGAAAATCTCGCCGGGCGAAGCCGCGGATCTGACCTGCGTATCGCCGACAAGGGCTGCAGCCGCCTCGGGGTTGACATCGTGGACGCTGACCAGCCGGCTGCGCGGATTGGCCCGAACCATCTCGGCATGCATGCGGCCGATCCGGCCACATCCGATCAGTGCGATGTTCAGCAATCTGGTTTACTCCATTGCAAGCGGTTGTCGGGGGCGAATTGCGCTTAGCCGGGCGATACCCGGACTAGCCAATTGTCTGGGCCTTGAAGCTCCGCAATACGTGCCGGGTCGCGGCGACCATGGGGTCATGGGTTTCCTTGAGGATCTGCACCCGGTCGAACCGCGCCGGGTCACGGTTCACCGCATCGCGCAGCACCGCACCGAAGGCCATCCGCAACTCGGTCCCTATGTTGAACTTGCAGATCTTCGAGTTCCGCGCGAGGGCGATGCGCTGCGCCTTCGGCACGCCCGACCCGCCATGGATCACCAGCGGCACCTCGGTCACAGCCTCGATGGCGCGGATGCGGGCCTCGTCCAGCCCGCCGCCGCTTTGCTGTTGGAGGTGGACGTTGCCCACCGAGATCGCCATGGCGTCCACCCCGGTCTCGCGCGCGAATTGCGCGGCCTCGTCCGGATCCGTCCCGGCAGAGCCCTCTCCGCCGGAATAGCCGACAAAACCGATCTCGCCTTCGCAGGACACCCCCGCCGCATGCGCGCTTTCGGCGATCGCCGCTGTCTCGGCGATGTTCTGGGCCAAGGACTTGCGCGACCCGTCGAACATCACCGAGGTGAACCCGCTCTCGATGGCGATGCGGCATTCCTCGGGCGTGTAGCCGTGGTCGAGATGGGCCACGACGGGCACCGAGGCGCCCTCGGCCAGATGCCGGAACATCGCGCCTAGCACCGGTAGCGGCGTGTGCTCGCGACAGGACGGCCCGGCCTGCAAGATCACCGGCACGCCCTCGGCCTCGGCCGCGACCACATAGGCGCGCATCTCCTCCCAGCCCAGGCTCACCAGGCCGGCGACCGCGTAGCCGCCCGTTAGCGCCGGTTGCAGCACCTGGGAAAGGGTCGCCAGGCTCATTTGAACTTTGCCACCATGTCCATGATCCCCGGGATCGTGTGCAGCTGGTCGGCATGGGTGGGCTGAAAGTACTGCTTGAGCGAGCGCTGCGAGAGCCCGCCCAGGATGGTGAAGTAATACATCTCGTAGCCCGGCAGAGCGGCACAGGGATGGTAGCCCTTGTCGATCAGCACCGTCGAGCCGTCCATGATATGATAGGCATCGCCCGGCTCGTTGTCGGTGCGTTGCAGCATCTGCAGGCCCGAACCCTTGTTCGGCCGGAAGCGGAAATTGTAGGTCTCGTCGTGGCGTGTCTCGATCATCTCGCCGTTCTCGGCGCGGCGGTCGGTGTCGTGCTTGTGCGACGGGAAACCGGACCAGCCCCCTGCCCCCACGGTATAGAGTTCGCTGACCAGCAGCCGGCCGACGCGCCCGTGCTGGTTGGCGCCGAGGATATGCTTGATCTTGCGGTGGGTCTTGGTGTCGTCGCTGCCGTATTGCACGAGGTCGAGCTCGGCCTCGCGCACCTCGAAAGGCTCGAGCACCTTGTCGTATTTCGCCCCTGCGATGAACACCTCGGCGGTGTCGCTGACGCAGGTCAGGCAGGTCCTGGCGCCGGTCGGCACATAGACGCCCTCCGGCTCGCCGTCCCAGACATCGCTGCCGCGGTTGCCGAGCTTGGCGAAGCCCGCGCCGTCGACATCGACATCGACGGTGCCGGTGGCGGGAACCACGCAGGTCTCGTAGCCCGCAACGGCATAGTCGAAGCTCTCGCCTTTCTTCAGCTTGACGATGTTGAAGTAGTTCAGCGGCACAAGGTCGTGGTCCACGTCCACGATGGGCTTGTTGGCATTGTCATGCGGCGCGATATGCATGGGCTTTCCTTTCAGGCTTCCGTGGGGCCCGGGCGCGCCGCAAGAAAGGCGTCGAGCTCGGTCGTTGTCGGCATGGCGGGCGCACAGCCGGGCTGGCTGACCACGATGGAGGCGCAGGCGGAGCCGCGCAGGACCGCTTCTTTCAGGGGGCGCCCCGCGGCGATCGACGCCAGAAGCCCGGCCATGAAGCTGTCGCCCGCGCCGTTCGGCTTCAGGGCGGTGACCGGGTAGATCCCCGTGCGGATTTCGTCGCCACCGGCCAGGGTCAAAGCGCCCTCGTGACCCATCTTGTAGATCACCAGCTTGCCGCGGGCTGCCAGTTCGCGGGCCTTGGCGAGCCCCTTGTCGATCCCGCCCGCCATGAAGCCGAACTCCTCGTCGTTGCCGACGATCATGTCGCTTTCCTCGCCGGCGCGGGTCAGCACCTCGGCGGCGACCTCGGGCGACGGCCAGCTATAGGGGCGATAGTCGATGTCGAAGATCACCGGCAGTCCGGCCCGGCGCGCATTCTCGAAGGCGCGAAAGGTGCTGCTGCGCGACGGCTCCGCCGCGAACACCGTGCCGGCGGTGATCAGCGCGCCGAAGCTGGCGTAATCCACCCGGTCGACGTCTTCCTCGGTCACCTGGAAATCCACCGCGTTGTTGCGGTAGATGCAGAGCTGGAAATCTTCCATCGTGCTTTCATAGACGGCGAGCGAGATGCGGTATTCGCCGCCCAGAACCGTCAGATACCGCGTGTCGACGCCGTAATGCCTGAGGCGGTTGGTGCAGAACCGGCCGACATTGTCGTCGCTGACCGAGGTGATCAGCGCCGACTTCATGCCCAGCTTGCAGAGCCCCGCGCAGATATTGGCCGACGACCCGCCAAGGTCGGCGCGGAACGTCTCGGCCAGTTCCGCCTTGGTGCCCGGCGGATCGGCGAACATGTCCATGCCCGCCCGCCCGAAGACCGCGAAACTGCCCTTGCGGATGCCGTCGATCAGCGCCGACATCAGACGCCCCGTCGCTGCTTGGCGCGCGCGGATTCCCAGTCCTCATGCGCAGCGCGGACCTTGGCGCTCTCGGTGACA
>Ga0189283_10347_pt1 | contig 14806 bp, 15 predicted proteins | sample N26C4minimetaG_FD_130320 | JGI IMG/M metagenome (GOLD analysis project Ga0189283, IMG submission 130320) | Marine microbial communities from the Costa Rica Dome - N26 C4 mini metaG | ecosystem: Environmental > Aquatic > Marine > Oceanic > Photic zone | place: Costa Rica: the Eastern Pacific...
ACATCGAGCGCTTCTACAACCCGAAGCGCCGCCACTCGAAACTGGGCTATCTCAGCCCGATGGAGTTCGAGGAACGCTCGGTGCTACCTTAACCTGCTGTCCACGGGACCGGCAGCATCCCATAGTGCGTAAGCAGTCCTGCAAGGAACGCGATGCCCCCGGCCAGAAACGGCAGCGGCAGCACCGACAGCGCCCGCAATCGAAGGAAAGACGCGCCGATCAGCGGCACTTCGTAGATCAGGATGCGGTGTGCCGCGTACATGCTCCAGGACGTCACGAAGGTGACCAGCGCCGGCGTCGAGGCTCCGGCCTTTGCGAACACCGCCGCGATGGCGAAGGCGATGACCGGGCCCGCCGGCACGATCAGCCCCGTCGCCGCCGCCACCGGCAGCGCCAGTAGACCGGCGTCGTCCCCCAGGAGACCCGAGATCGTCTGTTTCGGGATGAGCTGTGCGATGAATCCCGCCGCCACCAGCGCGCAGAGCATGCGGGGCACCAGCTTCGCGAACTGCTCGCAGAAGCGCATGAGGATGGGGCCAAAATCCTGTCGCTGCCGAAGAGCCACGGCGATAAGGACGAAGAGGAGCACAAGGAGCGCCAGAAAGCCGTAGTTCACGTCCGCGCCCCCGACCGCTTCGGCCGCCGCGCGTCCTCCTCCTCCCTGACATGCAACTCCAGCGGAAGGCGGCGCGCGATCAGCCCCGCCAGGACCGGCAACGGCAGCGACACGAGCACGCGGAGAATGGCGAACTCGGCGCCCATGAACGGCACGTCCCAGACGAGAACGCGCTGAAGCCCAAGTGTCGCCCAGGCGGTGATGTAGGCCACCATCGCTCCCCGGTCCGCGCCCGAAACTGCCAGGACCGCCAGAAGCGCGTAGGCCGAAGATGGGCCCCCGGGCGTCACGGTGCCGGCGGCCGTTGCCACCAGCAGTCCCTTCACACCCGACTCCTGACCGACCAAGCCCGAGATCCTGTCGCGCGGCAGCATGAAGTACACGAGCGCGGCGATCGACAGCGCGACCACCACACGCGGCATCAGCCCCACGAGTAGGACGGCGTCCTTCGCCAGCGCGTCGAGAAATGCCTCCTGCCCCCGCACCAGCCAGCACACAACGCCGAGGATTCCCGCCGCCGCGAAGAACCCCCAGAACCCCTTGCCGAAGGCATCCGCGCGCAGCTCGCGGCGCCACTCAGGGTCTCTGAGGAAATCGAGGGGCGGCACGCGGATTCTCCCTCAGTGTTCGTGATGGTGATCGTCGTGATGATGGTGATGGTGGTCGTGCTGTTGCCGGCGCACCGCGTCCGCCATCTCACGCGGCTCGGAATGGCCGGCGGTCAGCGCCTCGACCGTGGCTCGGAACAGGTCCGCCTCGGGCGGAAGCTGCCCCGCCAGGAAACCTGCCAGCCGCGCAAGGGCGATTGCCTGGCTGGCCAGGGCGTCCACGCGCTCGTCCTCGTCCGCCCGTTCCACGTCGATCAGGGCGCGCGCGAGGCCCGAGCGAAAGGTCGCCTCCATGTAAGCGGCCCGACCGTTGGGCTCGGCAAGGTTGGATGGCCCCACCCCGCCTGGCTCCCCCGATGGAAGTTCCATCGAGCGGGACAATACACGCAGATGCTCCAGAAGGTCCTGCCCGACCTGAACCTGTTCGTCGATCTCACCGCACATCGCTAAGCTCCTTCAGAGAAGCGCGCGCCGCCGTACCGGCGGCGCGCAGGTGTCGCATCACATTGCAGTGGACAGAGCGTGCAGGCTCTCCAGCGCCAGCGAGCCGCCGACGAACACCGCCACCGCCCCGATCACCGCGCTTGTCGCCGTCCGCATCCAGTTCGTTCCGCGCTGGAGCAGGCCGAGCGGGTAGCTCGCCACCGCAGAAAACAGCGTCATGCCGACAATGGTGCCTGCGCCGAAGACCAGGAAGTAGACCAACGCCTCAAGATACGTGTCGGTCGCGGCGACCGTCAGCACCAGAAGTCCGGCTGAACCCGCGGCGCCATGGAGAACGCCTACGCCCATGGTCGCCATATGTCCCCGCGCCGGTGCGGGATGCGGATGCTCGTGGGGCGCCTCGGAATGCGGCACATCCTCGCTTGCGTGACTGTGCGCGTGGATATGCGGACGCCCCCCGTGGCTATGGACGTGGATGTGCACCCGATCGCGCCTGAGCCGCCAGAGCACTCGTGCACCGAGCGCGGCGATTAGCACGCCGACCGCGGCTTCGAGCGCGGCCTCGATCCGGCCCGAGATCGTCAGCCCCAGCAGTACCACCACCGAGCAGATCACGAAGAGCGCCAGCGTATGCCCCGCGCCCCAGACGGCGCCGCGCGCGATGAGGGTGCGGTGGCTTTCGCCGCGGTCCATCATCGTTGCTACCGCCGCCATGTGATCCGACTCGAGCGCATGTCCGATGCCAACCACGAAACCCAGCGACAGGAAGGCGAGCGGGCCGCCCGCAGTACCGGCGCTTCCGGCAAAAGCCAGGGCGGGACCGGCAAGGCAAGTCAGCGCAAGGGCGGGCCAGACAACGCCCCTCATGCGCGCAGCGCCGTAAGCATGGCAGGAATGAAATCGTCGTCGTTGGCGACGACCAGCACGGTTGCGAAGCGGCGCATTGAGTTCACGACCTTGTCCACTGTTGTATCACTCTTCCCGGCGCCGAGCGCGAGCCCGGCACACATGATCTTTCTATTGAACGCCTCGCGCGCGATGACTTCCGCCGCGCCCTCGTTGTCGCCCCGGCTGGCAAGGAGGACGACGACGTCGGCACCCTCTATTTCGTCCGAAAGGCTGGCCTGCGACCCGTCGGGATGGGCCAGCGGAAGCGCGTCCGCAGCTGTCGCCTCTGGGTCGACCGGGCTCGTGTTCGCGAGCGTCAGGAAATGCGCGTCGTTCCAGGGCGCCTCAGTGATGGCGTACATCGCCTCGGCCGCGCCCTGGTCCAGTGCAAAGACGCGCGACGTTCGCGTACGAGAATTCGGATACGGCACCCGGAACTTGGCTTCGGCAGCCGTCGCCGCGCGGGCGCAGCTGCCGAGCATGGTGGGATGGTTTGGATCGAACATCGTTTACACCGAGGTCTGCTTGACGCCGGGCCGGACCGTCAGGTCCTCGATCATCGCGTCCTTGAAAGGCTGGTCCGAGGGCAGCACCTTCGAGGCGGACCTCACCTGCTGGTGCTCCGGCGTACGTCCCGGGGGCATCTCGCCCTTGTCGCGCAACGCGGTGGCCGCCTTCCGCAGACGGTGCCGCGCCATGATGATGCCGTTGTCTGTCGAGACGAGGTTCTCTTTCGTACGATCCACGATCGGCCCCATGCTCTCCTGCAGCGAAGCGTCCTGCATGGCGATGCCCCAGATGCCGGAATAGGACTCGCCGCGCTTCTGTGCGTCGCGGTCCATCAGGTAGTCGTTGTCCTTGTTCTGAAGCGGACGGAAGGTGCCCGGAACGTACTTGTTGTGCACGCCGTAACCGTCGATCATCGCCTGCCGCTCATCCTTGGTCAGGGCGCGCGTCGGGTGGTAGTCGAACGACCACGCCCAGCAGTTCTCGTCGTCGATCGGGATCCAGAAGTGACCGTGCACCGGGTGGTCGCCGCGCGGCGGCACCATGGTGAACGACGGCATGACCCAAGGCGTGACGCGCCAGTAGTAATGGTCGTCCTCGGCCATGCGGCGGGCTCCGATCATGAGCCCGCCGTCCGACTGCACGACCTCGAATACCGGCTTCTTGTCGTTCTGGTTGTACTGGTTGCCTTTGGCCCCCTTGAACAGCGGATCCGACTTGAGGCTACCCGAGTGCAGGAACGAGACGTGGCTCGAGTCGATTCCGCCCTCCATCGCCTGCAGCCAGTTGCACTCCTGCCAGCGCTTCGAGGTATAGGTCTGCTCGGCGGGAACCTTGGCGAACTCCCATTCCGGCTCAGGCGGACGGTTGTCCTTGTCGCCCATATGGGTCCAGAGCACGTCTCCGATCTTGATGAGCGGATAGCCCGTCAACTTGATTTTCTCGCAAAAGCCCGACTCCTCGGGCTCGGACGGCACCTCGACGCACTGGCCGGTCACATCATACTTCCAGCCGTGGTAGGGGCAGCGGATCCCGCCTTCCTCGTTCCTTCCGAACCACAGCGAGACGCCACGGTGGGCACAGAACTCGTCGATCAAACCATAGCGCCCCTTCGAGTCGCGGAACGCGATCAGGCGCTCGCCCAGAAGCTTGACCCGCACCGGGGGACAATCGTCCTCGGGGAGTTCCGACGCCAGAAGCGCCGGGATCCAGTACTGCCGGAACATTTCGCCCATTGGCTTGCCGGCATCGGTTTCCGTGAGAAGTTCGTTGATTTCCTTGCGAAGCATGGTCTCGCTCCCTTCAAGTCCGGCACTTGGCCGGAAGCCTCTCAATACCCGTCGAAACGGGGGTTCTCCCAGTCGCGCGTCGTCATTGCTTTGGCGGAAGCTCCGCCAGCTCGGCCTCGTAGGCCGCGTCCATCCGTGGCTTCAGGCCATGCTCGGCGAGCGCGTTGGCGAACATCGAACGCACCTCCTGGCTCTCGTCGGCGTAGTCGATCTGGTCCCCGCCGATCCGCTGGCTGATCCAGGCCTTCGGGACGCCCTGCGCGTTGCGAATGGCCACACCTTCATACTTGAAGGCAAGGTAGCGGGCCGGCGTGGTGCCGGTGTTGAAGTGCTGGTGGTACCACATGTTCGGCGGCACGATCATCGACCCCGGCTTCCAGTCGTAGCGCGTCGGCTCCTCGCCCTCAGGCCACATAAGCGAATAGCCTTCGCCCGACAGGATGATGACGTGCGCGCCGGGGCCGTGGCGGTGGCACTTCTTGTAGGTGCCCACCGGGAACTGGCTGATATGGCTGTTCATCGAACACTTGGCGAGCTGGAACCGGATATGGCCGCCACCTGCGCCGCGCTCCTTGGCCTCGATCAGGGGCAGGTTGATCGCGTCGTGCACGAAGTTGGTCTCCATCAGGAGCCCCTTTTGCTCGCCCTGGTCAGCGAAGTAGTCCGGCTCTCCGTTAAAGCGGCCCTTGAAGTCATACGAGGTGCCGAACAGGAAATCCGGATCCTCGAAGACATTCATGATCGGCGGCATGTTCGTGGTGGCGACGTACCGCGCCGGTTCGCTGCCGGAGCCGTTGAAATGCTGGTGGTGCGCGTTCAGCGGAATACCGAAGATCGATCCTGGGCCCCATTCGAAGCTCACCTTGTGCCCCGCGTCGTCCCAGACCACGGTGGAACCGCGACCCGAGAGGATCAGCACCGTCTCCTCAAAGAGCTGGCGGTGTGGTTCAAGCTTCTTTCCCGCCGGAATCTCCATCACGTAGCAGTCGTTCGAGGTCCGCGAGGCATCGTGGTTGAGGAAAACCGCGTTGCCGCCCCGGCGCGCCCACGGCTTCAGCTCGATCTCGTGAAGGCTCGGCACGTAATTGCCGTTCTTAATCTCGAGTCCTTCGTCCGCAATGAACCGGGTGTACGGCGTCTCTTTCTCTGTCTTGAACTTTTCGGCCAGCTTCTCCGAGACCATCGCGTGCTTGTTCATGCGGCTCCTCCTTCTGATGACGGCGCAGACATTTCCGCCGCTTTTTTGAGTTGTCCCGACGATACGCCCGCGCTACGGTCCCGTCAATGGACCGATGGTCCGCATAGGAGAACGCACGATGGCCGACGGAAAAAAAGACGAGCGCCACACGATTGACGATCACATGTTCGGTGACTTTTATCCGCATGAACACGGGAACGATGCCGATCACGATCATGACGATATCGATCCGGGCCCGCTCGAAGAAAATCCGATCTGGCAGCGCGACAACGTCGCGCTCACTTCCGTCGGCATCGATATCGGTTCGGCCGGGACACAGGTGATCTTTTCGAATATCCACCTCCAGCGCGTCGCCGAAAGCCTCGCTTCGCGCTACGTGATCGTGGACCGCAAGACCGCCTACGAAAGCCCGGTCAGCTTCACCCCGTTCAAGAGCGAGACCGAGATCGACGCCGAGGCGCTCGGCGCGATCATAGACAACGCCTATGCCGAGGCCGCGGTGCGCCCCTCGGACATCGACACCGGCGTCGTGATCCTGACGGGCGAGGCCTTGCGGCGCGAGAACGCGCAGGCGATCGCCGACATCGTCAGCCGCCGTGGCGGCGACTTCGTTACCGCCACCGCCGGCAACCATATGGAGGCGATGCTGGCGGCCTATGGCTCGGGCGCGGCCAAGACCAGCCATGACGGGTCCAACCGCATCCTGAACGTGGATATCGGCGGCGGCACCACGAAGCTCGCGCTGGCCGAGAATGGGCACATCCTGTGGACCGCCGCGCTGCACGTGGGCGGGCGGCTCATCGCCACCGAGGATGGCGTGGTCACGCGCGCGGAACCTGCGGGCCGTCACCACGCCGAAGCCGCGGGCGAGCCGCTCGTGCGCGGGGACCGCGCGACGCCCGAGCAGATGAGCCGCGTCGCCGTACACGTGGCAGACCTGCTGACCGCCGCCCTCACGCAGCGGCCCATGCCCGGGCAGGTGCGCGAGCTGTTCCTGACCGACATCCCCGAGGATTTCGACAACATCGCCGGGATCGTCTTCTCGGGCGGCGTCGGCGCCTATGTCTCGGGAACCGAAACGCGCGATTTCGGCGACCTGGGGTTTCACCTGGGCCGCATCCTGCGCGAACGGGCGCAGGCCGGCGCCTTCGGCGCGCCGCTCCTCGAATCCGATACCGCGATCCGCGCCACCGCGCTCGGCGCGTCGGAATACTCGGTCCAGCTCAGCGGACAGACCAGCACGATCACGGCGCCGGGCAAGATCCTTCCGCGCCGGTCGATGCAGGTGCTCAAGCCCGACATCGACCTGTCGGAGTCGCCCTCCTCCGATCGGATTGCACAGGCGATCCGAGATCATTTCGAAGCTTTCGACCTTTCACCGGCCAAGGATGAGGTCGCGCTGTCGTTCGACTTTGACATGCCCCCGGAATACAGCAGCATCCGCGCCCTCGCCGACGGCATCGTGGACGGGCTCGCCCCACGTCTGGACGGCGGCCACCCGGTCTACGTGATGATCGACGGCGACATCGCGCAGACGCTGGGTGGCATCTTGCGCGACGAGTGCAATCTTGAAAACGAATTGCTGATCCTCGACGGCATCTCGCTGCGCGACTTCGACTACATCGACTTGGGCAAGATCCGCCTGCCCTCGTTCACGGTCCCGGTCACGGTGAAGTCGCTGCTATTCTCGAACGACCCGCGCGGCCCTCGTCGCCAGGAGCGCATCAACTTCGCCCCGTCGCATTCCCACGGCGACCACCATCACCACCACGGCCATCACCATCACCACGGGCACCATCACCATCACGGTGACGGGCATGAGCATTGAAAGCCGGCCCGGCGTTGACACCTTCCGAAGCGGCGAAGATGATGGAACGCGGTTCTATAAAGCGGAACGGTGCAAAAGATGAATGACGAGCCCCCCCCCTCGCGGCGCAAGGAAGCTAACCGCAACCCGCGCCGCGACAGCGCGCGGTTGTCCTCTGTGACGACAGCGATTCACCTGCTCAAGACATTCACGGAGGAGGACAACGAGCTTGGTATAAGTGAGCTCGCGAAGCGCCTCAACGTCGCCAAGAGTACCGTCCACCGGCTGGCCGGCGCGCTCCTCGACGAGGGGCTCTTGCAGCAGAACCCGGAAAACGGCCGTTACAGCCTCGGCATTGGGCTTTTTGCCCTCGGCTCGATGGTTCGCGCCCGACTCGACGTAACCAGCGAATCCAAGCACATTCTGAACACCCTTCGCGAGAAGACCCAGGAAAACGTGCGGCTCGCCGTGCTCGAACGTTCGGCCGTCGTGTTCCTGCACGACTTCGAAAGCCCTCAAACCCTCCGACTGCGCTCCGGAACCGGTCAGGCCCGCCCCGCCTTCTGTACGGCCGAGGGCATGTGCCTGATCTCAGGCTTGCGCGAGCCGAAGCTGTCCGAATTCATGGCCCATCCGCGGCCGGCTCGGACGGAAAAAACCATCACGGACGAGGAAGAATTGCGCCGCAGGATCAGCCGCGTGAAGCGGCACGGCTATGCCATCGAGGACGAGGAATGCGACGAGGGCACGCGCTGCATCGCGGCCCCGATCTATAGCGGCGAAGGCCGCATCGTCGCCGCCGTCGGCGTCGCCGGCCCGCGGGTCCGTATAAAGAAGGCGGACTTCCCGAAACTGGCGCCGCTGGTCGTAGACGCGGCCGAAAGCATCTCGGAACGCATGGGCTATCCGCTGCGGCAGCCGATCTACATCTGACGCGAACAAGAAGAAGGCAGGGCATGGCGAAAATCACCAGGCAACAGGACGGCACGACCTTCGAGTGCGCCGAGGGCGACACGATCCTGCGCGCCGCGCTGCGGGCGGGGCTGGGGATGCCCTATTCCTGCAACACCGGCTCGTGCGGGAACTGCCGCTTCGAACTGAAAGAGGGCGAGGTCGAGCATCTGCGCGCCGATCCCCCCGCGTGGTCCGAGCGCGACCTCAAGCGCAACCGCTATCTCGGCTGCCAGGCTGCGCCGAAAGGCGACTGCACGGTAAAGTTCCGCGAGATGGAGGAATACGTGCCTCCGGTCCGCCCTGCCGTGCGCGAGGCCGAATTGCTCGAGATCACCCCGATCACCCACGACATCAGCGAATTCACCTTCCGCATCGACGGCGACCCGGCGTTTCGCGCCGGGCAGTACGCCCTGCTGAACGTTCCCGGAGTCGAGGGCGCCCGTGCCTATTCGATGAGCAATCTCGGCGACGAGGACGTCTGGCGCTTCATGATCAAGAAAATGCCGGGCGGCGCCGCGACCGGATGGCTGTTCGATGCGAAGCCGGTCGCGAAACTCAGCATCGACGGTCCCTACGGCACCGCTTGGCTGCGCGAGGACGCGCCGCGCGACATCGTCTGCCTCGCCGGCGGCTCGGGCCTGTCGCCGATGGTTTCGATCGCGAAGGCGGCACTGAAGACGGGAATGCTCGAGGACAGAAAGCTGCACCTGTACTACGGCTGCCGCGACGAGCCCGACCTCTTCGAGCCCGGCATCCTGGGGGATGAGCTTCTCAAGAAGATTCGTCTCACCGTCGCGCTTTCAGACCCCGGTGAAGGCTGCGGCTGGACCGGCGCCACGGGCTTCCTGCACGACGTCGTCGCCGAAGAGATGGGCGAGGACCTCGCCGACTGCGAGATCTATTTCGCCGGCCCGGCGGTCATGTCGGCTGCCGTCCAGAAGACGGCGCACGAGGCGGGTGTGCCGATGGACCGCGTGCACTTCGACGAATTCTACTGAAAGCCGCGCCTCGGGCGCCAAGGGGAGGGAACATGGGACAACTCGAGCTGACGCTCGGCTGCTGGGACTACGACCGGGTCCAGCCGTTGATGGACGGGCGCATGCGCCCGGAGGGGATCAATCTGCGGTTCCTGAACATGATCGTGGAAGAGACCTTCTTCCGCATGCTGCGGAACCGCGAGTTCGACGTCTCGGAGATGTCGATGTCGTCCTACGTCGTCTCGCTCACCAAACCCGACCGCCCCTTAGTCGCCATCCCGGTTTTTCCCAGCCGCTTCTTCCGGCACTCCTGTATCTACGTGAACGCCGATGCCGGAATCGAAAGCCCAAAGGACCTGATCGGCAAGCGCGTCGGCACGCCGGAATTCCAGATGACCGCGCCGGTGTGGATCCGCGGCATCCTGGACAAGCACTATGGCGTCCCCGTGGACAGCGTGACTTATGTCACCGGCGGCGAGGAGAAGCCGAACCGGGAGGAAAAGCTCAAGCTCGACCTGCCGTCGAACATCAGGGTCGAGCGCATCGGGCCGGAGGACACGCTGGCCCAGATGCTGGCCGAGGGACGCATCGACGCAATGCACACCGCACGCAAGCCCTCGACCTTCGACGGGGTGCGGGTGAAGCGGCTGTTCCCCGACTACGTCGCGGTCGAACAGCAGTATTATCGCGACACCGGCATCTTCCCGATCATGCACGTCATCGCCATCCGGCGCGAGGTCTACGAGCAGAACCGCTGGATCGCGATGAACCTGTTCAAGGCGTTCCGCGAGGCGCAGGCGCTCTGCTACGAGGGCCTGCAGGAAACCGCCGCGCTCAAGGGCATGCTTCCGTGGTTCAACGCTCACGTGGAAGAGACGCTCGCCACGATGGGCCCAGACTTCTGGCCCTACGGCGTACCGAAGAACCGCGCCACGTTGGACACCTTCCTCGGCTACCACCACGCGCAGGGCCTGTCGCCGCGCAAGTTGGAGGTCGAGGAGATGTTCGCGTCCGAGACGCTGGAAGAATTCGTCATCTGACGACCCTCGGTACAACCTGAAAGTGTTTCGCGCGCGAAACAATTCGCGGAGAACAAGAATGAGCAAGGTCACGATACCCCAGCTTCACGACATGAAGCGGCGGGGCGAGAAAATCTTCGGCGTCGTCGCCTGGGACACCCACATGGCCGCCATCGCGGACCGCGTGGGGGTCGAGATTGTCTCGGTCGGAGACACGGTGGGCAAGAACCTCTGGGGCCAAGACACCATGTTCGAAATCACCATGGACGAGATGGTGATCGTGACGCGAGCGGCCCGCCGGGGTGTGAAAAATGCGCTTCTGTCCGCTGACTTCCCCTATGGCCCCCTGCAGGAGGGCGTTGACGCCGCCGTGCGCGCCGGGATCCGCCTTGTGAAGGAGGCGGGAATCGACCTGCTGAAGCTCGACGGCGCGGCCGAGTACCCCGAGGCAGTCACCGCCCTGACCCGCGCCGGCATCCCGGTCTGGGCGCAGTTCGGCCTGACGCCGCAGACCGCGCTGGCGATGGGCATCCCCTACGAAAATCAGGCCGCCGCTGGGTCGGACGTGGTGTCTGGCATGGCCAAGCGGATGATCGAGGAAGCGAAGATGCTGGAGAAGGCGGGCGCGGTGCTGCTCGACTTCACCAACTCGGGTCCCGAGGTCGGGCCGAAAGTGGTCGAGGCGGTGGAAATTCCGGTGATCGGCGGCTTCGGCGGCGGGCCGTGGCTCGATGGCCGGGTGCGGCTCGCGCAGGCGGCCGTGGGCTACAACGTCGCGGCGCTCGACAAGGAGCCGTCGGGCTATGCCAACGTCGCGCGCACCATCCATGACGCATTGTCCGAATGCGCCGGCGACGTGCGCGAAGGGCGACAGATCAAAGGACAGCCTGGGAGGACATAATGGCATTTGCCGAAATTGACGGAATCTCCACGCGCTACGAGGTCGTGGGCGACGGCCCGCCTCTGCTGATGTATTCGCCCGGCGGCTTTGACGCCCGGATCGAGAAGTGGACCGACCTGGGCGTCTACAAACGCATCCGGCTTCTCGACCACCTGCCGCAGCATTTCCGCTGCATCTTGTTCGACCGCCGCGAGAACGGGCAGTCGGGCGGTCGGGTCGAGCGGATCACCTGGGATCACTACGTCCGACAGGGCGCGGGGCTGTTGAATCACCTGGGCATCGAGAAGGCGCACTTGATGGGTGGCTGCATGGGCTGCTGCCCGGTGTCGGCCTTCGCCGTGCGACACCCCGACCGGGTGCTGTCGATGGTGCACTATTTTCCGGTGGGCGGCGCGAACTATCGCATTAGCGGCCACCAGCGTTTCGCGCGCCACCTCGCCTTCGTCGAGGAGAACGGGCTGCAGGCGGTGGTGGACCTCGTGAAGAGCCACGACAAGAACTTCTCGGGCGACCCGCGCGGCGGGCCGTGGGGCCAGCCGATCCGCAATTCCGAGAAGTTCGCGGCGCAGTATGCCGCGCTGGACGTGAAGGATTACCTTCTGACGGTGACGGCGATGTATCGCGGGCTGATTGACCGCGACACCTCGCCCGGGGCCGAGCCCGAGGACCTAATGCGGCTCGATATCCCCGCGCTGATTGTGCCGGGCGCTGACGGCTTCCACGCGACCTCGGCCGCACGTTACATGCAGGAGTGCCTGAAGGGGTCGGAATACTGGGACGCCTCGCCCGAGGAGCAGACCGAGGAGACCGCACCGGAGAGGGTGATCGGGTTCCTCAAAAGCGTCGACTGATCAGCCCCCAAAAACCCGCGCACCGCTGCCGGGCGAGCGTCTGCCGCGGGGTGGCGCTGCAGCGGGCGAGCGGCAGCGCTTGACCGATCCAAATACGAACGTCGTTCGAGCGCTATGCACGCGGGCCGCCAAAGCGCCTGCCCGCCGGGACGGGCAGGTCGTCCGGCGCCTTCGGCTCAATCCCGGGCGGGGTGGCCCATCGGGTTTTCGTCGAAATCAGGCCGGCGACGCAGGGCGGACGCCCGCCGGGCCTTCCCCGCCAGCGCCTGAATTCGCGGTGCGCAAACTGTCGCGCGCCACGGCGGTCAGGGGCTCAGCCGACGTGATCCACCACGGCCGGCGCGAAGAGGTCGGTGAGGGGCATCGGCGCATCGATGATCCGCTGCGAAATGGCCTGCTCCATCAGCATCTCGAGCACCTTGAGGTTGGGCGCGATGCCGTAGGGCAGCGGGTCGTCCATGACCTCGAGCGCAGCGATCTCGACCTTTTCGACCGGCGCAGGGTCGGTGACACGGCCCGCCTTCAGCGCCTCGACATGGCGGCGCTTGGACTCGGCGAAGGCGTCGAAAACCTGAACCGCGACCTCGGGCGCCTCGGCCAGCAGGTCGTTGCGGACGACGACGAGGTGGTTGATCGGGTAGAGGCCGCGCTCCTTCAGCGCGCGCAAGCCCGCGGCGAAGGCGTCGTCGATTAGCGGCTCCAGGCCCTCGCCCTTAGCGGGCAGCCCCACCGCGGCGGGCAGGTCGCCGCCCGCAAGCTGCTCTTCGAGCGAGCCCTCGCCGCCCAGCTCCTCGACGTTCGGGGGCTTGCGCCAGTTCTTGACATGCTCTTCGTCCGAGCGCGCCCAGGTGATCTCCGACAGGTCGACGCCGTATTCCTGTGCCAGGATTGCCCGCGCCCAGACTCCGGTGGTGACGGTGTAGCCTCGGTTCACGCCAACGCGGCGGCCTTCGAGGTCCTTCGGAACCGCTATGCCCGCGGTGGAGTTCTTCGCCATCGACTTGTGGTGGAAGTCACGGACCAGGAAGATCGGCAGCGCCGTGATCTTTGCGCCATAGGCCTTGGCGGTGACATAGGTCGTCAGCGCCATCTCGGACACATCATAGGCGCCCTCGCGCACCATGCGGCGGAAGGCGCGGGGCAGCGGGTTAACCTCCTCGAACTCGAAGTCGAAGTCGGGCGCGGTGACCTCACCCTGCTTCAGGGCGCGGTTGTTGCCCTGCGTGCGGGTCACGGTCTTCAGTACTCTTTTGGGCATGTCTTTCCTCGTGTCTCGTCTCAGCAGCAGTCGGCGTCGCCGTCGTCGATCAGGCCCGGGCGCAGCCAGGCGACGGGAAGATCGGCTTCCTCGACCTCGGCGGCGGGCTTGAAGATGCGGAAGCGATAGCGTTCGTCGGGGGCGAGCCAGAACAGGACCGTGGTGAGGTGCGGCGGGAAGCCCGGCATGCGCCCTTCCTCTTCCGAGACGAGGACGATCTGGTCGTCGGGCACGGCGAAGCGGGCGCGGGTCCAGCGCTCGATCCGGTCCAGATGCGCGAGGTTGCCGCGCTGCCCTCCTCCCCTGCGGAACATTCCTCCTCCAGCGGCCCGAACCGCATTAGCCACGTTCCTTCATGCGGAACTTTGTTCTTGTCTGCAGTCTGCCCCTTTGATAGCCGTGGGTCAACGCGGAATGAGGGAGGATCGTCGTGGCCGAAAAAGTGCTTGCCGCCGTACGCACGGGACCTGAAAAAACGGAGTTCCAGGAGTTCGACATGCCCGAGGTGCCCGAGGACGGCGCGCTTCTGAAGGTCGAGGTGGCGGGCATCTGCGGCACGGACGTCAAGTTCTATTCCAAACCGCCGATCGACGACCCCGTGATCATGGGGCATGAAAACATCGGCTATATCGCCAAGGCCGGAAAGACCTTCGAGAAGCGCCGCGGCCTCAAGGAAGGCGACCTGGTCTTCGCCGAGCACTACGTCGGCTGCATGAATTGCGAACATTGCCATCGCGGCGACTATCGGCTGTGCATCGCGACCGACTGGCGCAAGAACCCGGACGGCATCCGCTTCGGCTACACCTCGGCGAAGAAGGCGCCGCACCTGTGGGGCGGCTTCGCGCAATACATGTACCTGCCTTGGAACTCGGTCTTGCACCGGGTCCCGCAGGGGTTGTCGCCCGAGCTTGCGGGCGTGGTGACGCCGATGGCCAACGGCATCCAGTGGGCGTTGTTCGACTGTGACGTGGGCTACAACAGCCGTGTGCTGGTGCAGGGGCCGGGCCAGCAGGGACTGAGCCAGGTGGTCGCCTGCAAGCAGGCGGGCGCCTCCCTGATCATCGTCACCGGAACCTCGAAGGACACGGCGCGGATGGAAGTGGCGAAGAAGCTGGGCGCCGACGTCGTCATCAATGTGGAAGAGACCGACCCGCTCCAGGCGATCAGGGAGGCCACCGGCGGCGAGGGCGTGGACGTGGCCCTCGACTGCACCGCCGGCGCGGGGACGATCCCGACGCTGCTGGGAATCGAGGCGCTCAAGCGCAAGGGCGGCACGCTGCTGATCCAGGGCGAGGGGCTGGCGGAGTTCCCGAACTTCCCCTTCGGCAAGATCGCCAACAAGTACATCACGGTAAAGGCGGCGCGGGGCCACAACTATGAATCCTGCGAGCTTGCGCTCCAGCAGCTGAACTCGGACAGGTTCCCGCTGGACCTGATCACCACGCACCGGTTCGGGCTGAAGGATACCCACGACGCGATCAAGGCCGTG
>Ga0189283_10350_pt1 | contig 14169 bp, 7 predicted proteins | sample N26C4minimetaG_FD_130320 | JGI IMG/M metagenome (GOLD analysis project Ga0189283, IMG submission 130320) | Marine microbial communities from the Costa Rica Dome - N26 C4 mini metaG | ecosystem: Environmental > Aquatic > Marine > Oceanic > Photic zone | place: Costa Rica: the Eastern Pacific...
CGGCCGGGACGGCCGGCGCCGGGGGCGCGGGTCCCAGCATCGGCGCCGAAGCCGCGGCCGATCCGGCGCCGCGTTTCGATCTGGTACGGATGGAGCGGGGCGGCGGCACCCTGATCGCCGGGCGCGCGCCGCCGGCCGCGCGCGTCTCGGTGCTGCTCGACGATCGCGAGATCGCCGACGGCCTGGCCGACGACGATGGCGGCTTCGTCATCATCCTGGATATCCCGCCCGCGCCGCGCCCGCGCGTGATGTCGCTGGTGGCGCGGGGGGCCGACACGCCCGCCATCGCCTCGGTGCAATCGGTGATCGTGGCGCCGGCGGTCGCGGCGGATGCGGCGGCGGATGTTGCCGGCGCGTCGGTGCCGGCCCCGCCGCGCGAGCCGCCGGCGCCCCCGCCGCCCGAGGCCGAGGACGCCCCGGCCCGCGGCGGCGTGCCGCCCGCGGCGCCGCGCCCGGCAGCAGAACCCAGTCTGGCCGATACGGGGCCCGGCGGCGCGGCCGAGGGGGCTGCCGCTCCGGCCATTGTCGCGGGCGCGGTCCGGCCCGCGGCGCCTGCGCCCGGGGCGCCGGACGGGGCGGCGCGGCCGTCATCTCCCGCGGCCGACCCGGCGCCCGCCGACCCCTCGGCAGTCGCAGCGGAGCCCGGCGGCGATAGCGGGCAATCCCTGTCCGGGGGGCCGGAGCGGCTGGCGCGCCTGTCGCCGCCGCCCGAGGCCGAAGCCATGCGCGGACCCCCGCAACCGTCGGCCGCCGCGCCGCGACCTCCGGCAGGCGACGCAGCCGCCGGCGCGCCTGCCGCGCCGCCCGCAATCGGCCCGGCGGCGGCTCCGTCTCTGCCCGGCCCGGCACCGGCGGGGCAGGCCGGGGCGCCGGATGCGCCGCAGCCCCAGGCGCCGGCGCTGCTGATGGCCGACGACCGGGGGATCCGGGTGCTTCAGGATCCGGGCGCGCCGCCCGCGGCACAGCAGAGCGTCTCGCTGGACAGCATCGCCTATGACGCGCAGGGCAGCGTCGTGCTGTCGGGACGGGGGCGCGCCGGCCATGTGCGCATCTATCTGGACAACCGCCCGGTCGTGACGACATCGATCGCGTCCGACGGGCAATGGCGGACGGATCTGCCGCAGGTCGACCGCAAGGTCTACACGCTGCGCGTCGACGAGATCGGCGCCGAGGGCGGTGTCACCTCGCGGGTCGAGACGCCGTTCCGCCCCGAGGACCCGGCCGAGATCGCGCGCCTCGGCGCCCGCGCCGTGCTGAAGGACGGCGTGGCGGTGGTCACGGTGCAGCCGGGCTTTACCCTGTGGCGCATCGCGCGCGAGAATTACGGCGACGGGATACTCTATGTCCGGGTCTACGAGGCGAATTCCGACAAGATCCGCGACCCCGACCTGATCTATCCCGGCCAGGTCTTCACCGTCCCGCAATAGCCGCCCCGGCGCTGGCCATCGCGGAGCGGGCATCGTATCACACGAGACATGCGAAATCGATCCCGTTCCCCCGCCGCGACGGCGCCCTCGGACGCGCCCCGCGCCAGCGGCTGGCGCACGATCCGGCGCGTGGCGCCCTATCTGTGGCCCGACGATGCGACCTGGGTGAAGCGGCGGGTCGTGCTGGCGCTGGCGGCGCTGCTTCTGGCCAAGGTCATCGCCGTTGGCACGCCGTTCTTCTACAAGGCGGCGGTCGATGCCCTGTCGGGCGAGGCGGCGGCGGACGCGGCCTGGACGCTCGGGCTCGGCGCGGTCGGGCTGACCGTGGCCTATGGCATGGCGCGGGCGTTGAATGTCGGCTTCCAGCAATTGCGCGACGTGATCTTCGCCCGGGTCGGGCAGACGGCGCTGCGGCGGATCGCGCTCGAGACCTTCACCCATATCCACGCCATGTCGCTGCGCTATCACATCACCCGGCGCACGGGCGGCTTGTCGCGGATCGTCGAGCGGGGGGTGAAGGGGGTCGAGTTCCTGCTGCGGTTCCTGCTTCTGTCGATGGGGCCGCTGATCCTGGAACTGGTGATGGTGTCGGTGATCCTGGCCTGGATCTTCGATATCTGGTATCTGGTGGTCGTCGGTGTCACCGTCGCCCTCTATATCTGGTTTACCTTCGCCGTCACCGAATGGCGGGTCAAGATCCGGCGCGAGATGAACGAGCAGGATACCGACGCCAACCAGAAGGCGATCGACAGCCTGCTGAACTTCGAAACGGTCAAGTATTTCGGCGCCGAGCGGCGCGAGGCGGAACGCTATGACCGGGCCATGGGCGGCTATGTGGCCGCCGCGCTCAAGACCTCGTATTCGCTGGCGTTCCTGAATGCGGGGCAGTCGCTGATCATCACCGCGGGGCTGGTCGGGGTCATGGTCATGGCGGCGGCCGGCGTGGCGGCCGGCGACATGACGGTCGGCGATTTCGTCATGGTCAACGCCTATATGGTGCAGATCACGCTGCCGCTGAATTTCCTGGGCACGGTCTATCGCGAGATCCGGCAGTCGCTGATCGACATGGGCGACATGTTCGGCCTGCTGGAACAGCCGCCCGAGGTGCGCGACCGGCCCGGCGCGCCCGCGCTGCAAACCGCCGGGGGGCGGGTGGAACTGGACGATGTGCATTTCGGCTACGATCCCGAGCGGCCGATCCTGAAGGGCGTGTCGCTGACCGTGCCGCCGGGCGGGAGCGTGGCCATCGTCGGCCCCTCGGGGTCGGGGAAATCCACCATCGGGCGGCTGCTGTTCCGGTTCTACGACGTGACCGGCGGCGCGATCCGCATCGACGGGCAGGATCTGCGCGACGTCACCCAGGACAGCCTGCACGCGGTGGTCGGCGTGGTGCCGCAGGATACGGTCCTGTTCAACGACACGATCGGCTACAACATCGCCTATGGCCGTCCCGAGGCGACCGAGGCCGAGATCGAGGCCGCGGCGCGGGCGGCGAAGCTGCACGATTTCGTCCAGGGCCTGCCCGAGGGATACGACACCCGGGTCGGCGAGCGCGGGCTGAAACTGTCGGGCGGAGAGAAGCAGCGCGTCGGCATCGCCCGCACCCTGCTGAAGAACCCGCCGATCCTGCTTCTGGACGAGGCGACCAGCGCGCTGGATACCGAGACCGAGCGGTCGATCCAGTCCGAGCTCAAGGCCATGGGCGAGGGTCGCACGGTCATCACCATCGCGCATCGGCTGTCGACCATCGCCGATGCCGATCAGATCGTGGTGCTGGAAAACGGCGTCATCGCCGAGACGGGCACCCATGAGGCGCTGCTGGCGCGGCGGGGCCGCTATGCCGCCCTGTGGGACCGTCAGGCCGCCGAGGAAGAGGAAGCCGCCTGACAGGTGAAAAGGGCCCGACCGGGGCCATTTCACGAGATGCCAAAGCCCCGCTGTCAGGTCGGGCGGCTCCCCTCGGACAGCCGGGCCGGGCGCGGTTGCCGCCGCGAGCGGTCACCATCCCCGCCCACAGGCGACCGGGCTGCCGCGCCCCGTTGCGGTCGCCCCATCGACGAAGAAGGGCGCGAGGGTCGGAGGGTGCAGGGCTCGCCCTGTCCGTCGAGGCGGGATCTGCCCGCGCGCTGCCCGCCGCGAATCCGGCCGCCGCGCGACAGGCCGGGCGGGCGGATTCCGGCCGCCTTGCCCGTCGGCCGGGCATCCGCGCCGGCCCGGCGCTATTCGGCCGCGCGCAGCCGGGGCGCGTCGTCCTGGTCGGGCTTCCCGGTCTCCCACACGATCTCGGCGCCGCCCAGGCGGCCGGCGGCGCGGTTCAGCGCCAGGTCGCGTGCGATGCGGCTGTCGCGGCCGAGGGACAGGGCGCGCAACCGCCGGGCCGAGCGGTAGGCCCCGACCTCCAGCCACACCCGCAGGGCCAGCATCGACGGCGTGAAGACCAGCGTCAGGACGGTGGCGATGCCCAGGCCGAAGACGACGGCGGTGGCCAGCTGCTTCCACCACAGGGCGGTCGGGGAATCGATGGTGTAGCCGCCGCCGATGAAATCCAGCGACAGGCCGAACATCATCGGCGCCAGGCCCGCCATGGTGGTGATCGTGGTCAGCAGAACCGGCCGGATCCGGTCTTCGGCGGTGCGGATGATGGCCTCGATCCGCGGCATGTAGCCGGAATATTCCTGATAGGTGTCGATCAGCACGATGTTGTTGTTCACCACGATCCCCGCCAGCGCGACGATCCCGGTCCCCGTCATGATGATCGAGAAGGGCTGATCCATCACCAGCATCCCGATCAGGACGCCGGTGGTCGACAGCACCACCGCCAGCAGCACCAGGATGGAATTGTAGAACGAGTTGAACTGCGCCAGCAGGATCACGAACATCAGCATCAGGGCGCCCGCGAAAGCCTTCATCAGGAAGGCGCCGGATTCTGCCTGATCCTCCTGGTCGCCGGTCCAGGTCCAGCCGATCCCCGCCGGCAGCGGCGTCTCGGATTCCAGCCAGGCGGTCAGTTCCGCGATCCGCTCGGTCGGCGTGAGCGGCAGCACCGACAGATCGGGCGCGGCCGCCTCCAGATCGACGCGCGTCACACCCGGCGCCAGCCGCAGCAGGCGCAGCGGCTCGCCGCCGTTGGGGGTCAGCGTCTCGGCGTCCGCGGGCGCGGCGCCGGGTTCCAGCGGCCGTGCCGAGGCCAGCGTGGCACCCTCGGGACCCACCAGCCTGACCGCGTTCGCCGTGACGGCGGCCTTCACGTCGAAGACGCGCGACTGATCCACCCGGTCGATCTGTCCCAGCTTCTGGACGGGGCGGCGGGTGATGAAGTTCGACAGCGGCACCAGCCCGTCCCGGGTGCGGACCTTGAGCGTGTCGAGCGTCGACAGGACCCGGTCCCGTTCCGGCAGGCGGACGCGGATCTCGATCTCTTCGTCCGACGACGGCACGCGCATCGTGTCGAGCAGCAGGCCCCGCGTGACCAGCTGCACCATCGCGCCCACGGTCGCGACGTCAGCGCCGTAGCGGCCGGCCTTTTCGACGTCGACGTCGATCTGCCAGTCGATGCCGGGCAGGGGGCGGCTGTCCTCGACATCGGCCAGGCCGGGCGTGGCGTCGAAGCGGTCGCGCACGATCGCCGTCGCCGCCAGCAGGTCCTCCCAGTTCTCGCCGCGCAATTGCAGATGGACCGGCTTGGCCGAGGCCGGGCCCATGGCCAGGTTCAGGATCTCGGTGCGGATGCCGGGGATGCGTCCGAGCCGCTCCTCGAGCCGGGCTAGCACCAGATCCCCGTCCAGCGCGGCGGCGGTGGTGCCGCGCGCGGCGGCATAGGCGGGGCGGTCCTCCCACGGGATCAGTTCGACCTGCACCTGTCCGATCGCGTCGCGCGGGCCCTGGGCGCCGCCGGTATTGGAATTCAGGCCGCCCTCGCCGGCGAAGGCAAAGGCGCTGTCCACCCCTTCCACCGCCAGGATTTCCCCCTCGACCCGGCGCAGCAACGCGTCCTTCTGCGTCAGGCTCAGGTTGCCGCGGGCGCGGACATAGACGATGGCCTGTTCCGGCTCGCTCTCGACGAAGAACTCGACGCCGTTGTTGTTCTGGCCGAAATAGCCGAACACCGTGACGACGAACGCGATGACGGCGGCGATGGTCACCAGCGGCATGACCGGGTTGCCGGCGATCAGCTTGATCAGCCAGCCGAAGGGGCTCCGCCGCCGCCCGGCGCGGACCTGCCGCGGCGCGCGGTGGAACGCCGTGGCGCTGAGCGTGATCGAGGTCAGCACTGCCCCGACGAAGAACAGCAGCGCCCCCGGCAGAACCTGCAGCCCCGGCGGCAGGGCGGCCGCGTCGATCAGATAGCTGGGATTGAGCGCCTGCATCGCCCCCAGGAACACCAGATAGGCCGCCGGCACGACCAGCGCCGCGCGCAGGGGCCACCAGGGCAGGACGCGGCGCAGACCGCCGGCGCTGCGCGCGAAGATGCGGCTGATGCGGCCCGCGACGCCGCCCATCACCGGCAGGTAGATCAGCGCCACGATCAGCGATGCCGACAGCACGAAGATCAGCGTGACCGGCAGCATCCCCATGAACTCGCCCGGGACGCCGGGCCAGAACAGCATCGGCAGGAAGGCGCAGAGCGTCGTCGCGGTGGACGAGACGATGGGCCAGAACATCCGCTTCGCCGCCTCGGTGAAGGCCGCCATCGGCCCGGCACCTTCCGAGATGCGCCGCTCGGCGTATTCGACCACCACGATGGCCCCGTCCACCAGCATCCCCACGGCGAGGATCAGGCCGAACATCACGATGTTCGAGATCGTGATGCCCATCGCCCCGAGCAGCACGAAACACAGCAGGAACGAGGTGGGGATGGCGAAGCCGACCAGCAGCGCCGAGCGGATGCCGAGCGCGCCCAGCACCACGATCATCACCAGGGCGATGGCCGTCAGCACCGATCCTTCCAGCTGGCCCACCATCGAGGCGACGGTGCGCGACTGGTCGTTCGAGGTGCCGACCGCGACGGCGACCTGCAACTCGGCCGGCCAGCCGGCGCGTTCGGCCGCCACCTCTTCGCGCACCAGCTGCGCCGTGTCGATCAGGTTGAAGCCTTTGCGCTTCACCACCTGGAGCGCGACGGTCTGTTCGCCGTTGAAGCGGGCGGTGCCGGTCCGGTCCTCGAAGGTCAGCCGGATATCGGCCAGATCGCCCAGGGTGACGACCCGGTCGCCGTTCACCTTGACCGGCAGGGCGCGCACATCGGCCCGGTCGTCGAAACTCGCCGGGATCTTGACCGAAAAGGCGCCGGTGGCGGTCTCGACCTCGCCCGCGGCGATCAACTGGTTGTTGTTCCGCACCACGCCGATCAGATCGGTGGCGGTGACGTTGTAGGCCTCCAGCTTCAGCGGGTCGATGACCACTTCCAGCATCTCGTCCCGGTGGCCCGCCAGCGCGGCCTCGAGCACCGGTTCCAGCCCTTCCAGCCGGTCCTGCAGGGTCTTGGCCAGCCGCAGCAGCGTGCGCTCGGGCACCCGGCCGGTCAGGTTGACGATGATGATCGGGAATTCGGAAAAGTTGATCTCGTTGATCGAATACTTCTCGGCCCCTTCGGGAAAGCGCGCCTCTGCCGTGTTCATGCGGTCGCGCACATCGGCGATGATCTTGGTCTTGTCCCACCCGAATTCGAATTCCAGGGCGACGCCGGCATAGTTCTCGGCCGCCGTCGCCGTCATCTTCTTGAGCCCGTCGAGATCCGAGAGCTCGGTCTCCATCGGCTTGACCAGCAGCTTCTCGCTGTCCTCGGCCGAGATGCCGGGGAAGGGGACCGAGACGAACAGCGCCGGTATCTCGATATCCGGCTCGCCCTCCTTGGGAAGGCCGATATAGGCAAGGGTGCCGGCCGTGACCGACAGCAGGATGAAGGCAATCACCATCCGCGCCCGCGACGCGGCCCAGTCGACGATGGCGGTCATCGGCTCGGCCCTTCGTAGCTGGCCGCGACCGGCACGCCGTCGGTCACGTATTCCTGTCCCACGACGATGACCGAGACCTCGTCGTCCAGCCCGGAGACCCAGATCCCCTCGACCGAGTCGCGCAGGACCGTCACCGGAACGAACTGCGCCGTCTGGCCATCCGACACCACCCGCACGCCGAGCGCGCCCGTATCGTCCAGCGTCAGGGCCGATTGCGGCAGCAGATGCGCCCGCCGGCCGTCGGCGCCGATGCGGATCTCGACCGTCAGGCCGTCGCGGATCGCCAGATCCTCGTTCGGCACGTCCACATCGACGCGGAAGGTCCGGGTCTGGGGGTCGGCGGACCGGCTGAGGAACGAGACGCTGCCCGACACGGATTGCCCCGACGCCAGGCGCGCCTCGGCCGCGGCGCCCACGCGCACCCGGTCCACCTCGGTCTCGGGCACGAAACCGACCAGCTTGATCGGGTCCAGGCGGATCACGGTCGCGCACAGGCCGCCGGGCTGCATCAAGGCGCCCAGTTCCGCCGTGTCCGATTCCAGGATGCCGGCGAAGGGCGCGGTGATCCGCAGCCGCTGCAATTCCCGTTCGGCGGCGGCCACGCCGGCCTCGGCCGATTGCACCTGCGCCGATGCGGCATCCAGGCCCGATTTCGCCGCCTCGACCGCGGCCCGGGCGCTTTCCATCGCCGCCTTGGTGGACGCGACCCGCGTCTGCGAGGCGAACCCTTCCTGCGACAGGCGCGAGGCGGCCGTGTCGTTGATCTGCGCCTCGGCCAGCCGCGCCTCGGCCTCGGCCAGCCGCGCCTCGGCCGCCGGTCCGGCGGCGCGCGCCTCGATCAGCCGCGCCCGGGCCTCGGCCAGCGCCACCTCGCGCGTGCCGGGATCGAGCTCGCACAGCAGATCGCCCCGTTCGACCGAGGCGCCCCGCCGCAGCGGGTCCGACATGACCTTGCCACTGGTTTCGGCCCGCACCTCGACCTGGCGCGCCGCCTCGGTCCGGCCGCGCACCACGACCACGCTATCGATTTCGCGGGCGCTCGATCTGATCGCCGCGACCGCGACGGCCTGCGGCGCCGCTTCGCCGGCGGTCCCGCCCGCGGACACGGCGCCGTCTCCGGGATCGGCGCCGCCCTGCGCGAAGGCGATGACCTCATCGCGCTGGACCACCAGCAGGTACAGGCTCGCCGCGACGAGAAGGGCCAAGAGGATCGAGAACAGGCGCATGGTCTTCCTGGGGCTGCCTTGGGCCGGCGGTCGCAATATCGTGAAGACAGATGGGAACAGCGGCGGGCCGATACCAGACTGACCGGACAATGCGATTGCAACGATGGCGGCGGGGCAGCGCGGGTAAAAGTGAACGGATCGGTTCACTTTAGCGATTCCCGCCGCTGCCGGCAAGTCATGCGCCGCGCCGGCCTATTGGCAATGCCGAGGCAACCGCGCTATGACGGCGCCAGCAGGAAAGGGCCGCGCATGAGCAACAGCGACAGCTTCATCGACGAGGTGACCGAGGAGGTGCGCCGCGACCGGCTGTTCGGGCTGATGCGTCGCTATGGCTGGATCGCGGTGACGCTGATCGTCGTCCTGGTGGGCGGGGCCGCCTATCTGGAATGGCAGAAGGCGCGTGAGACCGCGCGCGCCCAGGCATTCGGCGATGCGGTGATGGCGGCGCTGCGCGAACCCGATGCCACGGCGCGGCGCGAGGCGCTGGACAGCCTGGGCAGCGACAGCGCACAGCGGGCCGTGGCGGCGCTGCTCGCCGCGGGCGAGGTCGCGGATGCGGCGGAACGGACATCGGCGGCGGCGGCGCTGGACGCGGTCGCGGCGGATGACAGCCTGCCGCAGGTCTATCGCGACCTGGCCGTCCTGAAATCGGTGATGGTTCAGGGCGAGGCGATCGCCCCCGCCGACCGGATTGCGCGGCTTGAGCCACTGACCATCCCCGGCGCGCCCTTCCGGCTGCTGGCGCTGGAGCAGACCGCGCTGGCCCGGGTCGCGGCGGGCGAGACCGGGCAGGCCATCGCCCAGGCGCAGGACATCCTGGGTCAGGACGGGGTGACCCCGGACTTGCGCAGCCGGCTTCAGCAGTTGATTGTGGCGCTCGGCGGATCGGTGGAACAAGCCTGAACGGCGAAGACCGGTTCGAGGGACGGCGGGAGAGTATCGATGCGCATTGCGGTGTTGGCGAGCCTGGCGGCATTCGCGCTCCTGTCGGCCTGCGAGAAGGAAGTGATCCTCACGGGTGAGCGGCTGGACCTGCGCGCCGATCTGTCTGCCGACGATCCGGGCGCGCTTTCGGCCGACGGCAGCGACCGGGCGCTGCCGATCTCGCTGCCCGTGCAGACGGTGCTGTCGTCCTGGCCGCAGACCGCCGGCGGCCCGCTGCACGCCATGCCCCATGCCGCCCTGTCGGCGGCGCCGCGCCTGGTCTGGGCCGCCGCGGTGGGGCAGGGCGAGGATCGGCGCCACCGCATCACGGCCGATCCGGTCGTCGGCGGCGGGCGCATCTTCACGGTCGACAGCCGGGCGCGGGTCACGGCGACGTCACCGGGCGGGCAGACGTTGTGGTCGGCCGACCTGACGCCCCCGGCCGACAATCCCGACGACGCGTCGGGCGCGGGGCTCGCCCTGGCGGGGGGGCGGCTGTTCGTGTCCCTCGGCTTCGGCGATCTGGTGGCCCTCGACGCGGCGACGGGGCGCGAGATCTGGCGGCAGGATCTGGACGCGGCCGCCGGCGGGGCGCCCACCGTCGCGGGCGGTCTGGTCTATCTGTCGTCGCGCGACGCGCGGGGCTGGGCGGTCGAGGCCGATACCGGCCGCGTGCGCTGGACGCTTCAGGGCACGCCGGGCCAGGCCGGGTTGGTCGGCGGCGCCGCGCCGGCCGTCACCGACCGGCTGGCGATCTTCCCGTTCTCCTCGGCCGAACTGACCGCCGCCCTGCGCGAAGGCGGAACCGCGATCTGGACGGCGAATGTGGCGGGCCGCCGCCCGGGCCGGGTCTATGCGCGGATCTCGGATATCAGCGGCGATCCGGTCGTCGCCGGGAACCGCATCTATGCCGGCAGCGCGGCCGGGCGGCTCGACGCGGTCGACCTGTCCAGCGGGGAGGTTCTGTGGTCGGCCCGCGAGGGCGCGATGAGCCCGGTCGTCGTGGCGGGCGGGGCGGTCTTTGCCGTGACCGACCAGGCCGAACTGGTCCGGCTGGACGCCGGGAGCGGGGCGCGCGTCTGGTCCGCGCCCTTACCGTATTTCCAGCGTCTCGACCCCCGCAGGCGCAAGGATGTCTTCGCCCATTACGGCCCGGTTCTGGCCGGAGGGCGGCTATGGGTGGCCTCTGGCGACGGGCAGCTTCGCGGCTTTTCCCCGGTGGACGGTGCGCTTGCCGCGACCGTCGCGATCCCGGGCGGTGCGGCCACGGCCCCGGTCGTGGCGGGCCGGACGCTGTATGTCGTGTCGCAGCGCGGGCAGCTTCTGGCTTTTCGATAGGCGGCGAAAGGTGTAAGGGGCGGGTCTTTCCAGCCGGAGACCCGTGATGAGCCTGCGCCTTGCCATTGTCGGCCGCCCGAATGTCGGCAAGTCCACGCTGTTCAACCGGCTGGTGGGCAAGCGCCTGGCGCTGGTCGACGATCAGCCGGGCGTGACCCGCGACCTGCGCGAGGGCGAGGCGCGTCTGGGCGACCTGCGCTTCACCGTCATCGACACGGCCGGGCTGGAGGACGCCACCGACGATTCGCTGCCGGGCCGGATGCGGCGGCTGACCGAACGCGCGGTCGAGGCGGCCGATATCTGCCTGTTCCTGATCGATGCGCGCGCCGGGGTCCTGCCGGCCGACGAGATTTTTGCCGACATCCTGCGGCGCAAGGCGGCGCGCGTCATCCTTGCCGCGAACAAGGCCGAGGGCCGGGCCGCCGATGCAGGCGTGTTGGAGGCCTATGGGCTGGGCCTGGGCGAGCCGATCCGTCTGTCGGCCGAACATGGCGAGGGGCTGTCGGAGCTGCTGGCCGAGCTCGCGCCGCTGGTCGATGCCGCCGACGCGGCGCTGGAAGCGGCCGCCCCGGAAACGGATGTGAGCCTCGATGACGAGGATGCGCCCGAGGGGGACGAGGGCGTTGCCGCCTACCGCCAGCCGACCCCGGACCGCCCGCTTCAGATCGCGGTCGTCGGCCGGCCGAATGCCGGCAAGTCGACGCTGATCAACACGCTTCTCGGCGAGGAACGGCTTCTGACCGGTCCCGAGGCCGGTATCACCCGCGATGCGATCTCGATCCCCTTCGACTGGGGCGGCGTCCCCGTGCGGATCTTCGATACGGCCGGAATGCGCAAGCGCGCGAAGGTGCAGGAAAAGCTGGAAAAGCTCAGCGTTTCGGACGGACTGCGCGCGGTCAAGTTCGCCGAGGTCGTGGTCGTGCTGCTGGATGCGGGCATCCCTTTCGAAAGCCAGGATCTGCGGATCGCCGATCTGGCGGAACGCGAAGGCCGGGCCGTGGTGGTCGCAGTGAACAAGTGGGATCTCGAGGACGACAAGAACGCCAAGATCCGCGAATTGCGCGAGGCATTCGAACGGCTGCTGCCGCAGCTTCGCGGCGCGCCCCTGGTGACGCTGTCGGCCAAGACGGGGCGCGGGCTGGACCGGCTGCACACCGCGGTGGTCCGGGCGCACGAGGTCTGGAACCGCCGCGTCAGCACGGCGCGGCTGAACCGCTGGCTGGGCGCGATGGTCGAGGCGCATCCGCCCCCGGCCCCGGGCGGGCGCCGGATCAAGCTGCGCTACATGACCCAGGCCAAGACCCGTCCGCCGGGTTTCGTCGTGATGTGCTCGCATCCCGACAAGCTGCCCGACAGCTATACCCGTTATCTGGTGAACGGGCTGCGCGCCGATTTCGACATGCCGGGAACGCCGATCCGGCTGTTCCTGCGGTCGCAGGCCGAGGACAATCCGTACAAGGACCGAAAGAAAAGCCGGCCTTCGCGCTTGCGCAAGCATCTGGATCGATAGGCGCGAAAGCCGGGTTCAAACGGATGTGAACGGCCCGGACCGCGGCAGAGATCTGACTTTGCAGGACTTTCCCCATCGGCCCGCTCCCGGCCGCTCTGCGTGACCGCGGCAGGGAACAGGCGGGGCGGCTTGGCGTTGTGACGTCCAAAGGGGCACTGGCTGCCATGCCAGGGTCCGGAACGATTGCAAGGAGACTGTAATGAAAACGCTTTTCACCACCGCCGCCGCCGTCGCCATCACCGCCACCGGCGCCTTCGCCCAGATGACCTATGAGCGTCTGCCCGCCGGCAACGAGTGGAATCTGCAGCAGCTTGAGAACTACATCACCGGGCTGGACGAAGCCGGTTTCCGCAAGCTGGATTCCGACCAGAACGACATGGTGTCGCGCGCAGAGCTTCAGGCCGCGACGTCGCAGGGCATGGTGATGCAGGCCAGCGCCGATCCGTTCAACATGGACACGCTGCCCGCCGGCGACGAATGGCAGCAGGAGCAGCTTGCCGAGTATGTGCCCGGTCTGGACCAGGCCAAGTTCAACCGCATCGATTCGGATCAGAACGGCAAGGTCACGCGGCAAGAGCTTCAGGCTGCCGGCGACCGCGGCATGATCAACGCCAAGGGCTACAACACGGCCTACACCTTCTCGATGGACGAACTTCCGGCCGGCGACGAATGGCAGCAGGAGCAGCTGTCGAACTTCGTGCCCGGTCTGGACCAGGCCAAGTTCAACGAGATCGATTCGGACAAGAACGATCGCGTGAGCCGCGCCGAGCTTGAAGCCGCCATCGACAGCGGCGCCATCGCCTCGCCGATGTAATAGAGCCACCACCGTCCCGGCACGTTCGGGGCATCGGACAGGGCCGCAGCGTTCCGCGCTGCGGCCTTTTTCGTTCGTCCGGTCCGGCGGAGGCCGTCCGGGCCGGGGTGGCCGACCCCCGCGCTCCGTGCGGCCCCATCGGCGACACGTCGCCGGCGCCCGCGCGTGTTTCGGCCGGTCGCTATCGGATAACCGGGGCCGGATATGGCTTATCCGGCAGCCACACGGCACAGAGGCGGCAATTAGCGAGTGATCCTTTAGGCGGTGCGCCGGTCCGTGCCCATCCGGCACGGGCCGGCAGCCCCCTCAGCGCGATCAGGCGAGCTGCCCCTCGGCAGTCAGCCGGGTCGCGCCGCCCAGATACGGGGCAAGGACCTCGGGCAGCGCGACGCTGCCGTCTTCCTGCTGGCCGTTCTCCAGCACCGCGATCAGGGTGCGCCCGACGGCCAGACCGCTGCCGTTCAAGGTGTGGACGAATTGCGGCTTGCCGTCCTCGTCGCGGAAGCGGGCATTCATGCGCCGCGCCTGGAAATCGCCGCAGGTCGATACCGACGAGATCTCCCGATAGGTGTTCTGACCCGGCAGCCAGGCCTCGATGTCGTGGGTGCGCCGGGCGCCGAAGCCCATGTCGCCGGTGCACAGGATCACGGTGCGGTAGGGCAGGCCCAGGCGTTCGAGGATGTTCTCGGCCAGCCGGGTCATCCGCGCATGTTCGGCGTCCGATTCCTCGGGGCGGGTGATCGACACCATCTCGACCTTCTCGAACTGGTGCTGGCGCAGCATGCCGGCCGTGTCCTTGCCGGCGCTTCCGGCCTCGGAGCGAAAGCACAGGCTGTGCGCGGTCAGGCGGATGGGCAGGGCCCCGGCCTCGACCATCTGCTCGCGGACGGAATTCGTCAGCGTGACCTCCGATGTGGGGATCAGCCAGCGGCCATCGGTGGTGCGGTAGCTGTCTTCGGCGAATTTCGGCAATTGC
>Ga0189283_10353_pt1 | contig 13731 bp, 13 predicted proteins | sample N26C4minimetaG_FD_130320 | JGI IMG/M metagenome (GOLD analysis project Ga0189283, IMG submission 130320) | Marine microbial communities from the Costa Rica Dome - N26 C4 mini metaG | ecosystem: Environmental > Aquatic > Marine > Oceanic > Photic zone | place: Costa Rica: the Eastern Pacific...
CGCCCCGCCCCATGGCGGCTGCGCGGCCGGGATCGACCGGATGGTCATGCTGCTGGCGGACGAACAGAACATCCGCGAGGTGATCATGTTCCCGATGAACCAGCGGGCCGAGGATCTGATGATGGGTGCCCCGTCCGAACCCACAAACGAGCAGTTACGCGAACTGCGCCTGCGCGTGCTGCCGAAAGAGGACTGATCCGGCGAACCTTCCGGGCCCGGCCGCGTTGTCCGCCAAAGGCAATGTGGAGGCACGACATGAAGAGGTTGGTCAAGTACTTCGCCCTGTACAAGCTTGCCCGCCGCCTGTTCGGGCGCGGCCGCAGGGCCTGAGCGACACCGAAGCTTCCGCCGCCGGACGATTCCGGCGGCGGAACGCCCCTCATGGCAGGTCGATATTGCCGGCGATCGTGTTCTCGGCCGCCCCGGTCTCGGGATCGACCACGCTGGAAAACGTGCCGCCCCCGCTCCCGTCCTCGAACCGCCCCGTGCCGCCCCGCAGTTCCCAATCGCCGGTCATCGCGCCCGCCGAATCCCGGCCCGTGGCCGTCCAGCGGACAAGGGCGGCATCCGCGCCGTCGCCCTTGAACACGCAGAACCCCGACCCCTCGAGCGCCTCGCCATCCTGCAGCGCGCTGCCGGTGCACTCGCCGCGCATCCCCGCAAGGGGGTTGCTGTCGTCGTTGCCCATCATGCTGTCATAGGTCGTGGTCAGCGCCATCACCATCCGCCCCTCCTCCAGCGGCATGGGCGTCACCTCGGTGGTGCCGCTTGCCACCCCGCCCGCGTCGAAGCTCTCGGCGATCGCGGCGCTTCCCGCGGCCAGGGCAACCAACAGCCCCCACTGACATGCTTTCCTCATGGCCCGTCCCTCCTGATGATCCGCCCCCCGGGGCGCGGCAGGATCGTCGCACCGCCGTCAGGGTGACGTAAGGTTAACATGGGCGGCGCCCCCGGTCACCGCCAATGGCCCACGGCGCGTGCGGCCCCCCGGGCCATCCCGGGGGGGCCGCCGGCCCCCAGGCGACACGCGGCCGTCTGGGGCCCGGCCCTTGCACCCGCGCGGGCGATCCCTATAAGGCAGGACGATTTGCGCCGAGGGGATGAAGCCATGCCGAAAAGAACCGACATCAACTCGATCATGATCATCGGCGCCGGGCCCATCATCATCGGACAGGCCTGCGAGTTCGACTATTCCGGCGCCCAGGCCTGCAAGGCCCTGCGCGAAGAGGGATACCGGGTGATCCTGGTGAACTCGAACCCCGCCACGATCATGACCGATCCCGGACTGGCCGACGCGACCTATATCGAACCGATCACGCCCGACACCGTGGCGCTGATCATCGAGAAGGAGCGCCCCGACGCCCTGCTTCCGACCATGGGCGGCCAGACCGGCCTGAACACCGCGCTGCGCCTGGAAGAGATGGGCGTGCTGGACAAGTTCGGGGTCGAGATGATCGGGGCGAGGCGCGACGCCATCGAGATGGCCGAGGACCGCAAGCTGTTCCGCGAGGCGATGGACCGGATCGGGCTGGAGAATCCCAAGGCGACCATCGTGTCGGCCCCCAAGCGCGAGGACGGCAGCTTCGACATCAACGCCGGCGTGGCCGAGGCCATGGCCGCGCTGGAAGATATCGGCCTGCCCGCGATCATCCGCCCCGCCTTCACCCTGGGCGGCACCGGCGGGGGCGTGGCGTATAACCGCGACGATTACGAACATTACTGCCGCTCCGGCCTCGACGCCTCGCCCGCCGGCCAGATCCTGGTCGACGAAAGCCTGCTCGGCTGGAAGGAATTCGAGATGGAGGTCGTGCGCGACCGCGCCGACAACGCCATCATCGTCTGCGCCATCGAGAACGTCGATCCGATGGGCGTGCATACCGGAGACAGCGTCACCGTGGCCCCGGCCCTGACGCTGACCGACAAGGAATACCAGGCGATGCGCAACGGCTCGATCGCCGTCCTGCGCGAGATCGGGGTCGAAACCGGCGGATCCAACGTGCAATGGGCGATCAACCCCGAGGACGGGCGCATGGTGGTGATCGAGATGAACCCCCGCGTGTCGCGCTCCTCGGCGCTGGCATCGAAGGCGACCGGCTTTCCCATCGCCAAGATCGCCGCGAAGCTGGCCGTCGGATACACGCTCGACGAGCTGGACAACGACATCACCAAGGTGACGCCGGCCAGCTTCGAGCCGTCGATCGACTATGTCGTCACCAAGATCCCGCGTTTCGCGTTCGAGAAGTTCCCCGGAGCCAAGCCCGAGCTGACGACGGCCATGAAATCCGTGGGCGAGGCCATGGCCATCGGCCGGACCTTTCACGAATCGATGCAGAAGGCGCTGGCCAGCCTCGAGACGGGGCTGAGCGGCTTCGACGAGATCGAGATCGAGGGCGCGCCCGACCATGCCGCCGTCATCAAGGCGCTGGCCGCCCGCACGCCCGACCGGCTGCGGCTGGTCGCCCAGGCGATGCGCCTGGGGCTGAGCGATGACGAGATCCAGGCCGCCACCTCCTATGACCCGTGGTTCATCGACCGCATCCGCGAGATCGTGACGACCGAGGAAGAGGTGCGGCGCGACGGGCTTCCCACCTCGGCCGAGTATCTGCGGCGGCTCAAGATGATGGGCTTCACCGACACCCGGCTCGCCTGTCTGACCGGGCAGGACGAGGAGGCGGTGCGCCAGGCCCGGCTGGATCTCGGCGTGACCGCCGTGTTCAAGCGGATCGATACCTGCGCGGCCGAGTTCGAGGCGCAGACGCCCTACATGTATTCGACCTACGAGACGCCGGTGATGGGCGAGGTCGAGGACGAGGCGCGCCCCTCGGACGCGAAGAAGGTGGTGATCCTGGGCGGCGGGCCGAACCGGATCGGCCAGGGCATCGAATTCGACTATTGCTGCTGCCATGCCTGCTTTGCGCTGTCCGATGTCGGCTTCGAGACCATCATGGTGAACTGCAACCCCGAGACCGTCTCGACCGACTACGACACATCCGACCGGCTGTATTTCGAGCCGCTGACCTTCGAACACGTGATGGAGATCCTGCGGGTCGAGCAATCGCGCGGCACGCTGCACGGGGTGATCGTGCAGTTCGGGGGCCAGACGCCGCTGAAGCTGGCCAATGCCCTGGCCGAGGCCGGGATCCCGATCCTCGGCACCTCGCCCGACGCCATCGACCTGGCCGAAGACCGCGAACGGTTCCAGAAGATGCTGAACGAGCTGGGCCTGAAACAGCCCCGCAACGGCATCGCCACCTCGGACGCCGCGGCGATGGAGATCGCGCGCGATGTGGGCTATCCGCTGGTGATCCGCCCCTCTTACGTGCTGGGCGGCCGCGCGATGGAGATCGTGCGCGACGACGCGCATCTGGCGCGATACATCCGCGACGCGGTGCATGTGTCGGGCAGGAACCCGGTCCTGCTGGACAGTTACCTGTCGGGGGCCGTCGAGGTCGATGTCGACGTTCTGTCGGACGGCGAGAACGTGCATGTGGCCGGCGTGATGGAGCATATCGAGGAAGCCGGCGTTCATTCCGGCGACAGCGCCTGCTGCCTGCCGCCCCACACCCTGCCGCCCCGTCTGGTCGAAGAGATGGAGAGGCAGGCCGCCGCCATGGCCCTGAAACTGGGGGTCGTGGGGCTGATGAACGTGCAGTTCGCGATCAAGGACGGCGAGATCTACGTGCTCGAGGTCAATCCCCGCGCCAGCCGCACCGTGCCCTTCGTGGCCAAGGCCACCGACAGCGCCATCGCCAGCATCGCCGCGCGGCTGATGGCGGGCGAGAAGCTGTCATCCTTCGCCCTGCGCCCCGCCTATCCCGACGGCACCGGGCCGGACGATACCCTGCCCTTCGCCGATCCGATGACGCTGGCCGATCCCGCCATGCCCTGGTTCTCGGTCAAGGAGGCGGTGCTGCCCTTCGCCCGCTTCCCCGGCGTCGATACGCTTCTCGGCCCCGAGATGCGGTCCACCGGCGAGGTGATGGGCTGGGACCGCGACTTCCCCCGCGCCTTCCTCAAGGCGCAGATGGGGGCGGGCGTGGCGCTGCCGCGCAAGGGAACCGCGTTCCTGTCGATCAAGGAAAGCGACAAGACCGAGCAACTGGTCGAAACGGCGCGCGTCCTGGCCGATCTGGGCTTCCGCATCGTCGCCACCCGCGGCACGGCGGCGTTCCTGGACCGTCACGGTATCGCCGCCGAGGTGGTGAACAAGGTCTATGAGGGCCGGCCCCATGTGGTGGACATCATCAAGGACGGCGGCGTGCAACTGGTGATGAACACCACCGAAGGCGCGCAGGCGGTCGAAGACAGCCGCGCGATGCGCTCGGTGGCCCTGTACGGAAAGGTGCCGTATTTCACCACGCTCGCCGGCGCCCATGCCGCGGCTCAGGCCATGCGCGCCCGCGAAGAGGGCGACCTCGCCGTCCGCAGCCTCCAGGGCTGACCGGCGGCCCCGGCCGGCGGCCCGCGCCGCCGGCGGGATTGTCTTGTCGCGGGGCGAGTTTCGCGAAAGCCCGCGTCAGGTACGGTGCAAACCGTGGCGGATTGCTGCCGAAACGCACCATCCGACCCGCGCCGCGGCTGTCACACCGGGTTCGGCAATTCCCGCCCCTCGACAAAGGCCCGCAGGTTCTCCACCGCCATCAGCCCCATCGCCTCACGCACTTCCAGCGCGGCGGTGCCCAGATGGGGCAGCAGCGTCACCTGCTCCAGCCGGCACAGCGCCTCGGGCACGCGCGGCTCGTCCTCGTAGACGTCCAGCCCGGCCCCGGCGATGCGCCCGGCCTCGAGCGCGGCGATCAGCGCCGGCTCGTCCACCACATCGCCCCGGGCGATATTCACCAGATGCGCCGTCGGCTTCATCCGGCGCAGAACCCCGTCATCGACGATCCGGCGGGTTTCCGGCGCGGCGGGAAGGGCCAGAAGCAGCACGTCGGCCGCGGACGCGACCTGATCCAGCGTGGAAAGCTGACGGGCCGGGACCCCCGGATCGGCGACGGGCGAGCGGTTGAAGAACACCACCTCCATCCCGAAGCCCAGATGCGCCCGGCGCGCAATGGCCTTGCCGATGCGCCCCATGCCGACGATGCCCAGAACCTTCCCGCCCAGATGCTGGCCCAGAAGCTGGGTCGGATGCCAGCCCTCCCAGCCCTGGGCCCGCACCAGACGCTCGCCCTCGCTGGCGCGGCGGCAGGACATCAGGATCAGCATCATGCCGATATCGGCCGTAGCCTCGGTGACCGCGCCCGGCGTGTTCGTCACCGCGATCCCGGCCCGCCGCGCCGCGCCGGTATCGATGTGGTTGGTGCCGACGCCGAAATTCGCCAGGAGCCGCGCACGCGGCTTCGGCACCGCGTCGAAGAGCGCCGCATCGTAGGTGTCGCGCAGGGTCGGCAGCACGGCGTCGAAATCGCGCAGACTGTCGACCAGCTCGTCGCGGCCAAGGGGGGCGGTGCTGTCGCGGACCACCGTGTCGGCGAAGGCGCGCAGCGGATCCAGCACCGTGTCGGGCAGCGGCCGGGTGACCAGAACGCGCGGCATCAGAACAGCCTCCCGCCCAGGGGCACGCCCGCATCGGGGGCAACGAGCACCACCTCGCCATCGGCATCGGGAACGCCCAGGACCAGGACCTCGGACAGGACCTTGCCGATCTGGCGCGGGGGAAAGTTGACCACGGCCAGGACCTGCCGGCCGACCAGCCCGTCGGGGTCGTAATGGCGGGTGATCTGGGCGGAACTGCGCTTCTCTCCGATCTCGCCGCCGAAATCGACCCAGAGCTTCAGCGCCGGCTTGCGGGCCTCGGGAAAGGGTTCGGCCCGCGTCACCCGCCCCACCCGGATGTCGAGCTTCTGGAAATCGTCGTAGCTGACCTGCTCCATCTCGCGGCCCTTTCCCTTGGTCTGCACCGTCATTGCGCCAGTTCCCGCGACCGGGCGGCGGCGGCGGCCACCGCGCGCCGCAGCAGCGGGGGAAACCCGGCCTCCGGATCCATCAGAACCTCGAGCGCCGCCGCCGTGGTGCCGCCCGGGCTGGTCACGTTGCGGCGCAGGGTCTGGGGCGTATCGTCGCTTTCCTCGGCCAGGCGCCCGGCGCCGCCCACCGTGGCCCGCGCCAGCCGCATGGCCATGTCCGACGGCAGGCCCTCGGCCTCTCCGGCGGCCGCCAGTGCCTCGATCAGATGGAACACATAGGCCGGGCCCGAGCCGGAAACGGCGGTGACGGCATCCATCTGCGCCTCGTCGTCCAGGCGCAGCGTCTGACCCACCGCCGACAGCAGCGCCTCGGCCAGCGCCAGCCCCGCCTGCCCCTGCGCGTTGGCGACCAGCGCGGTGATCCCCCGGCCGATCGCCGCGGGCGTGTTGGGCATGGCGCGCACGACCGGCGTGCCGGGGCCAAAGGCATCCTCGAACCGGGCGATGGGCGTTCCGGCCGCCACTGACAGGATCAGCGTCCCGCCGCCGCCCAGATCCCGCAGATCCGGCAGCGCCGCCTCCATCATCTGCGGCTTGACCGCCACCAGCAGGATGGCCGGCGATGGCGGAAGCGGCGCGTTCAGGTTCAGCCCGTCCAGTCCTGCAAGCCAGGGCGACGGCGACGGGTCGATGACCCAGACCGAGCGGGCCGGTAGACCCCGGGCCAGCCAGCCCTTCAGCATGGCCGTTCCCATCCTACCGCAGCCCAACAGGACCAGCCCCCGCTCCTGTACCGTCTCCACGTCCATGCCGCTCTCCCTGCCCGTCCGGTTCGGCGGCCAGACTAGCGGGCAGAGAGGCAGAAACAAGCACGGGCGGGGGCGGGGGCGGCCCCCCGGGGCGCCGCATCCGCAAAACGGCGCACCCGCCGCCGGGGGGCCGGCGGCGGGTGATGCCCGTATGAAATCCCGGAACCGCTGGCCCCGGGCGCCCATCCCCGGATCTTACGCCCGGCCGTATGCCTCGGCGATGGCGACTTGCATCGCCTCTTTCGTATCGCGCTCGCCCCAGACCGCGAGTTGCAGTGCCGGGTAGAAACGTTCGACCATCGACAGCGCCGACGAGACCATGCGGTCGATCTGCTCGGCCCCGGCCACCTGTCCGCCGGACAGGACGAGGCCATAGCGCCAGACGATAAGCCCGCTGTCCTTCCAGAAGGTGAACGCGCCCGTCCAGCTTTCGTCGTTGCAGGCGTTCAGAACCGCATGCAGCGCCGCAAGCCGGTCTTCCGGCGGCTCCATCTGGAAGGTGCAGAGCAGGCGCAGCGTCTCGTCCGCGCCCGACCAGGCCAGGGTCAGCGAATAGGTTTGCCAGCGCCCCTCGACAGCCATGGCGATCTGATCCTCGCCCACACGGTCGAATTCCCAATCCCGGTGCTCGGCCAGATCCTCGACGATATCGATCGGATGGATATGGGGGGTGTCGAGATAATGTTCGGTCAGCGTCATCTGAACCCTCATCCGGTTTTGCCGCTGCCGAAGCGCCACAACGGCTTGATGCCTTCCCAAGGGCGGGTGGCCGTGACCGCTGCCCTTACTAGATATGGTCTGGTGTTTGCGGCGACCTGTAAAGCAAAATCTGGGGGTGCCCCCGACAATGCTGGGGATAAGCACCGCAATGGGCAGAGCGCCGCCGACGGGAATAGCCCCGCCGTTCAGCCCCGCAGGCCGTTGTGGATAGCCGTGGCCGCGACCGAGGCCTGCCCCATCGCGAATGCGATCTGGTCCAGCCCCTCGATCAGATCGCCGATGGCGTAGACCCCCGGCACCGACGTCTGGTTATGGGCATCGACCAGGACGCCGCCGGCCTCGCTCAGCCGGACGCCCATCGCCTCGGCCAGCCCGGCATGGGGTGTGGTGCCGAGCGCGGAATAGAGCGTGTCGAACACCGCCTCGGTGCCGTCGGCGAGGTCCAGGGCGATGCGGTTCTCGCCGGGGCGGATCGCCTTCGCGGGCGCCCGCAGCAGGGCCAGCCCCGCGGCGCGCGCGGCGTCGACCTCGTCGGCCGTGGCCGCGTCGCCCGCGGGCAGGACAAGGGTGACGTCCTCGGAATAACGCCGCAGGAACCCGGCCTCGGCCACCGCGTGGTCGCCCCAGCCGAGGACCGCGACCTTCTGGCCGCGCACTTCATAGGCGTCGCAGATCGGGCAATAGCGGATCAGCCCCTGCGCCACCGCATCGTCATGCGACTGCGCGGGCATGTCGGGGGCGTGATTCGTGACCCCCGTCGCCAGGATGATCGTTCGCGCCTCGACCGTGCGGGACCCGGTCGTCACCCGGAAGGCGCCGTCGCGGCCGCCGATCCCGGTCACCGTCTCGGGCACGGGCGTCAGGTCGTAATGTGCAAGCTGCCGGCGCATCCGGTCCAGCAGATCGACACCCGAGATCCCACCGGGATAGCCGGCCAGGTTGCGGGTGCAGGGGATCAGGCGGGCGCGCGGCGCGCCCGCGTCGAACAGCACCACCTTGCGCAGGAACCGCGACAGATAGATCGATGCCGTCAGGCCGGCCGGGCCGCCGCCGATCACGATGCAATCCTTCACGCCTGCCGCCTCCCACTTTCGGTTTCGCGGCCGTCAGGCCGGCGCGGCGGCCGGCCCCGCATGCCCACCCCGCAAACGCAACAACCCCGCCCGAAGGGGCGGGGTTGCAAAGGAAACGAAGATCCGGCGGATCAGGCCGAGGCGGACTGCGCCTTGACGATGTCGCGCTTGATCTTCAGCGCGCCGGTCGACAGGTCGGCATCGCGCGCCTTCAGCAGGAATTCGTCCAGACCGCCGCGGTGATCGACGGTGCGCAGGGCCGAGGCCGAGATGCGCAGCTTGAAGCTGCGGTCCAGCGTCTCGGACATCAGCGACACGTCGTTCAGGTTCGGCAGGAACCGGCGGCGGGTCTTGTTATGGGCATGGCTGACATTGTTGCCGGTCATCGGCCCTTTTCCGGTCAGTTCGCAAACGCGCGACATGGCTCAATCCTCATGATCCCGCGGGCCGCCGGCCCGACAGGGCCCGACCCGGCAAAGCAAAAGGGCACCGCCACGGCAGCGCCTCGAATTCGGTCCGCGTCGTCTAACCCCGCCTCGAAAGGGCGTCAAGCGATTCATCGCCGCCCTGCCCCTGGCTGTCGCGGTCGCCGCCATTGTCGCCGCCGCCGGTCAGCGCCGCCAGCACCTGGGCCGCCGCAGCCAGCGGTGCGCGCCGCCCCGCCGCCACCTCTCGGGACAGCCGGTCGGACCGGTCGCGCAGCGCGGGATCGGCCCGCAACCGCTCCAGAAGCCCCTGCTGCAGTTCGGCCCAGAACCATTCCTCGGCCTGTGCCGCCCGGCGCCGCTGCCAGTGTCCGCGGTCGCGGCGCCATTCGGCCAGGCGGCGCATCTTCTCCCATGCCGGGTCCAGCCCGGCGCCGTCCTGAGCCGACACGGTCAGGACCGCCGGAAAGCCGTCGGGATCCTCGGGCCGGCGGCGCAGCAGGCGCAGGGCGCCCGCGTAATCGGCGGCCGTGCGGCGTGCCGTGCCGGACAGATCGCCGTCGGCCTTGGTCACCAGCATCAGATCCGCGATCTCCATGATGCCGCGCTTGACGCCCTGCAACTCGTCCCCGCCGCCCGGGGCGATCAGCAGCACAAAGATGTCGGACATGCCGGCGACCAGCGTCTCGGACTGGCCGACGCCCACCGTCTCGATCAGAACCAGATCGTATCCGGCCGCTTCGCACAGGGCCACCGCCTCACGCGTGCGGCGGGCGACGCCGCCCAGCTCGGCACCGCTCGGCGACGGGCGGATGAAGGCATTGGGATGGCGCGACAACCGCTCCATCCGGGTCTTGTCGCCCAGGATCGAGCCGCCCGACCGCGTCGATGACGGATCCACCGCCAGAACGGCAACCCGCTGCCCGGCCTCGGCGCGGGCCAGGCCGAAGGCTTCGATGAAGGTCGACTTGCCCACGCCGGGCGGCCCCGACAGCCCGATCCGCAGCGCCTCGCGCCCCTCCTGCGCGGCCGCTTCGATCAGGGCGGCGGCGCAGATGCGATGATCGGGCCGGACGCTTTCGGCAAGGGTGATGGCCCGGGCCAGCGCCCGGCGGTCGCCACGGATCAAGGCCTGTGCCAGGGGATCGGATCGCGTCATGGCCCCGGTCTGCCCGTCCCGCCGCGGCTTGTCCAGTTGCCGCCGGCCCCCGGGGTCTTTGCCGGTGGCGCCGGCGGATCAGCCCGCTATTGTTTCCCGGCAGAGGAAGCGAAAGGTAGGACGCATGAAGGTACGGTATCTGCACACGATGCTGCGGGTGAAGGATCTGGACGCCACGATCCGGTTCTTCGAGCTTCTGGGCCTGCGCGAGACGCGGCGCTCGGAGAGCGAGGCTGGCCGGTTCACCCTGGTCTTCCTGGCCGCCCCCGGTCAGGAGGACACGCCGGTCGAACTGACCTATAACTGGGACGGGGACGAGGGGCTGCCCTCGGACAGCCGCCATTTCGGCCATCTCGCCTATGAGGTCGAGGACATCTACGAGATGTGCGCGCATCTGCAGCAGAACGGCGTGACCATCAATCGCCCTCCGCGCGACGGGCGCATGGCCTTCGTGCGCTCGCCCGACAACGCGTCGGTCGAACTGCTTCAGGCGGGCGACGCCCTGAAGCCCGCCGAACCCTGGGCGAGCATGGAGAATACGGGCCATTGGTGACGCCCGCCCTGCGGGCCGCGGTGGCGGCGGCGCTTGTGCTGGCGCTGCCCCAGGGGGCCCGGGCCGAGTGCCGGCTGGCGCTCTTGCTGGCGCTCGACGTGTCCTCGTCGGTCGATGCGACCGAGGATGCGCTGCAGCGCCGGGGGCTGGCGGCGGCGCTGCGTTCGCCCGAGGTGCGCAACGCGGCCCTCTCGATGCCGGGCGAATGGGTGGCGCTGGCCGCCTTCGAATGGAGCGGGCGCTACCAGCAGGCGCAGATCCTCGGCTGGACCGAACTGCGTTCGGCACAATCGCTGGAAGTGGCGGCGGCGCGGATCGCGTCGTCGCAGCGCCGCTTCTCGCGCTTTCCCACGGCCCTCGGCTATGCGGTGGGACACGCCGCCACCGTCTTCGCCTCGGCCCCCGATTGCCGCCGCCGCATCTTGGACGTGTCGGGCGACGGGGTGAACAATGACGGCTTTCCGCCGCGCCTGGCCTACAACAACTTTCCGTTGGACGACGTGACGGTGAACGGCCTGCCCATCGGCGGCCACGATCCGCTCGTCACCAGCTATTACGAGAACCAGCTGATCCGGGGCCCGGACGCCTTTATCGAGCCGGCCGACGATTTCGAGGATTTCGAACGGGCGATGCGCCGCAAGCTGGAGCGCGAGATGCGCGCGCTGATCCTGGGCGCCGCCCCGGCAGGGGCCGGGGAATAGCCGGTGCGTCGGCTGGCGCTTCTTCTCGCGCTGCTCGTGGCGGCACCCGCCGCGGCCGGGACGTGCCGCGAGGCGCTGGTCCTGGCGCTGGATGTCTCGGGCTCTGTCGATGCGACCGAGTACCGCCAGCAGCTCGACGGTATCGCCGCCGCGCTGGACGACCCGGCTGTGCGGCAGGCGTTCCTCGCCATGCCGGACGCGCCCGTCGATCTGGCCATCTTCGAATGGGCCGGTCCCGGCACCCGCCGGCTGATCCTGCCATGGACGCAGGTGCGCGATGCGCCCACGCTGGACCGCATCGGCAGCGCCCTGCGGGCATGGCTCCGCCGGCCCTCGGATCCCAGCACCGGCCTGGGCACCGCCATGCTCGAAGGAGCCGCGATGCTGGCCGAGCGTCCCGCCTGCTGGCGCAAGGTGCTGGATATCTCGGCGGACGGGCGGTCGAATGCCGGGCCGCGCCCGCAGGATGTGCGCGACGCCGCCGCGCTTGCCGATGTCACGGTCAACGGCCTGGTCGTCGCGGACCCCTCGGCGGCCGCGGATGGCGGGCGAGGGAGCGGCGAGGCCGACCTGGAGGGCTATTTCCGCGCCTGGGTCATCCGCGGCCCCGATGCCTTTGTCGAGACGGCGGCGGGCTATGCGGGCTACCGCGTCGCGATGACCCGCAAGCTGATCCGCGAATTGCAGGTCCTGGCCATCGGACGGGCGACGGTCAGGTCCGCCAGAAGGACGCGGTGAAGATCACGTAGACGGCCATGATCTCCAGCCGGCCCACCAGCATGCCCGCGATCAGCAGCCATTTCGCCGTGGCGTTCAGCGTGGCGAAGTTGCCCGCCGGTCCGATCCTGTCGCCCAGGCCCGGCCCGATATTGCCGATGGCCGTCGCGGCCCCCGAAATGGCGGTGATCATGTCCAGCCCGGTCAGGGACAGCAGCACCGACAGGATGCCCAGGGACACGATGAAGAGCACGAAGAACGCCATGACCGAGCTCAGCGCGTCCTCGGTCACCGGGCGCCCCTCGAACCGGGGGGTGAACAGCCCGTGGGGCGCGTGGATGCGCCGGATCTGCGCGCGGACGGAACTGAGCAGGATCTGGTAGCGGAAGATCTTGACCGAGCAGCAGGTCGACCCGGCGCAGCCGCCGACCAGCCCCAACATGAAGAACACGACCATCGCGAAGCTGCCCCAGAGCTGGTAGTCGACGCTGGCGTAGCCGGTGCCCGAGATGATCGAGGTGACGTTGAACAGCGCCTCGCGAAAGCTCTCCTCGATGCCGCGCCTGTCGAACAGGACCTGAAACGCCATCAGCACCACCGCCACGATCAGGATCACCGTGACGAAGGCCCGCACCTGGCTGTCGCGCCAGAGCGGCCGGCCCGACCCGGCCAGCAGCTGCACGTATCGCACGAAGGGCAGGCTCGCCAGCACCATGAAGACCGAGGCGAGGTATTCCGGCGGCCCCTGGAACGCGCCGAAGGATGCGTCGGTCGTCGAGAAGCCGCCGGTCGACAGCGTCGTCAGCGCGTGGTTGATCGCGTCGAAGCTGGTCATGCCCAGGGCCACGTAGCCCAGGAAACACAGGAAGGTGAGGCCCACATAGATCCACGAGATCTGCGCGGCGATCTCGGCGGCGCGGGGCAGGATCTTGCCCATCGTCTCGAACGCCTCCGAGCGGAAGATCTGCATCCCCCCGACCCGCAGCTCCGGCAGGAACACCATGGCCACGACGATGATGCCGATGCCCCCGAACCATTGCAGCATCGACCGCCACAGAAGCAGGCCGCGCGGCAGCGTCTGAAGATCGGTGAAGACGGTCGATCCGGTGGTCGTCAGGCCCGACATCGCCTCGAACAGGGCGTCGGTGACGCTGGCGCCGGTCGCCCCCAGCACGAAGGGCAACGCCCCGAACAGCGGCAGGGCCACCCAGACCGAGGTGGTCAGCAGGAACGTCTGCTGGATCGTCAGCCGGTCGCCCACGCTGTTGGACGAGGCCAGCGCCATCAGCAGCCCGGTCAGCAACGTGATCGCCATGCTTTGCAGAAAGGCCGGCCAATGGCCGTTGCCGCTGTTCAGATCGACGGCCAGCGGAACGGCCATCGCCACCCCCAGGGCGGCGACGAGCAGGCCGATCACGTATCCCACCGGGCGCAGGTCGATCATCCGCGGAGGCTTGGCCGCAGGGTCTGGCCCTGTCAAGCGGTCAGGGCGCGGGTCGTGGCGGAACGCCCGCCGGCGGCGGGGCCCCGGTTCACCCCGGATGGAACAGCGTGGCGAAGAGTTTCGGGTCGAGGCTTTGCTGTTCGAAGGTGGTGCCGCGGGTGAGGACCGAGACGGCGTCGTGGCTGTGCAGGCTTTCCTGATGGCTGGCGATCACGCGGAAA
>Ga0189283_10355_pt1 | contig 13427 bp, 11 predicted proteins | sample N26C4minimetaG_FD_130320 | JGI IMG/M metagenome (GOLD analysis project Ga0189283, IMG submission 130320) | Marine microbial communities from the Costa Rica Dome - N26 C4 mini metaG | ecosystem: Environmental > Aquatic > Marine > Oceanic > Photic zone | place: Costa Rica: the Eastern Pacific...
GCGGATCGTGCGTGCCTGATCGGCGATCGACCGGGTGATGGCCTGGCGGATCCACCAGGTGGCATAGGTCGAGAACTTGTAGCCGCGGCGATACTCGAACTTGTCCACGGCCTTCATCAGACCGATATTGCCCTCCTGGATCAGGTCCAGGAATTGCAGCCCGCGATTGGTGTATTTCTTGGCGATCGAGATCACGAGGCGCAGGTTGGCCTCGACCATCTCCTTCTTGGCCTGCCGCGCTTCCTTCTCGCCCTTCTGGACCTGCTGCACGATGCGGCGGAATTCGCTGATGTCGACGCCCACATACTGACCGACCTGCGCCATCTCGGCGCGCAGCTCCTCGACCTTGTCGCGGCTGCGGTCGATGAAGGCCGACCAGCCCCGGCCCGGCTTCTGGGCCATCCGGTCCAGCCAGGTGGGGTCCAGCTCGTATCCGCGATACGCGTCGATGAATTCCCGCCGGTTGATGCGGGCCTGATCGGCCAGCTTCACCATGCTGGAATCGATCGACATGATGCGCCGGTTGATGCCGTAGAGCTGGTCGACGAGCGCCTCGATCCGGTTGTTGTGCAGGTGAAGCTCGTTCACCATGAGCACGATCTCGCTCCGCAGCTTCTGATAATCCGCCTCGGCCGAGGCGGTGAAGCTGCCGTCCTCGTTCAGGGTCGCCGACATGCGCAGATCCTGCATCTCGGCCAGCTTGGTGTAGTCGCGCGCGATGATTTCCAGCGTCTCCAGCACGCGCGGTTTCAGCGCGGCCTCCATCGCGGCCAGGGACAGGTTCGCCTGTTCCTCGTCCTCGTCCTCGTCCTCGGACTTCTGGATCGGGTTGCCGTCGGCATCCAGCTCGGGCTCGTTCGACCGCCGCTCGGCCGCCGGCTTCGGCGCGGCGGCACCGTTCAGCGCCCCGACCACCGGTTCGTCGTCGTCGCCCTCTTCGCCCATCGACCGGCCGAACGTGGTCTCCAGGTCGATCACGTCGCGCAGCAGGATCTCTTCGTTCAGCAGCTCGTCGCGCCAGATGGTGATCGCCTGGAAGGTCAGCGGGCTTTCGCACAGTCCGGCGATCATGGTGTTGCGCCCGGCCTCGATCCGCTTGGCGATGGCGATCTCGCCCTCGCGGCTCAGCAGTTCGACCGATCCCATCTCGCGCAGATACATCCGTACCGGATCGTCGGTCCGGTCCAGCTTCTCCTGCTCGGTGGTCGCGACGGTGACTTCGCGCGAGGACGAGGTCTCGACCACATCGGTCGACTTGCCCTCTTCCTCCTCGGCCTCTTCGGCCTCGATCACGTTGATGCCCATCTCGCTGAGCATCGACATCACATCCTCGATCTGCTCCGACGAGACCTGCTCGGGCGGCAGGACCTGGTTGAGCTGATCGTAGGTGATATAGCCCTTCTCGCGCGCCTCGGCGATCATCCGTTTGACGGCCGCCTGGCTCATGTCGAGCATGACTTCGTTATCCTGGTCGTCCTGCTTGCGTTCGTCGGTGTCCTTGGCGGCCATACGGCACTCCTTCCACGCAGTGGGCGATTCGCGGTGATCCGAATCATTTAGCGCGACTCGCGGGGTTTCACACCCGTTTACCTTGATAAGTTTACCGTTCCCTGCCGCTGCGTCGCGGCCTTGTCACGGCGTGTTCCGGTCGCCGCCGCCCGTCTTCCCATAGGCGATTCGCGACAACAGGTCGTCGAACGCCGCCCGTTCCTCGCGCCGCATCCGTGCCCCGTTCGGACCGGTCTCGTACTCGGCCCGGTCCTCGCTCTGGCCGTGCTGGGCGCGGTGGCGCGCCTCGGCCGCCTGGGCCAGGCGCCAGGTCAGCCCCTCGTCCGCCGCCTCCTCCTCCAGGGCCTCGGCAAGTTCGCGCCGCGCGGCGCGCACGGCGAACAGCTTCGCCAGTTCCTCGGCCAGACAAGTGGCAGCGGTTTCGACGTCCTGCGGATTGCGGATCGCGGGGGCGATTGCCACATGGCGGGGCGCGAACAGCTTTTCAAGTGTCGCGCGGCCCAGCTCGTCCTCGACGGCGGCGCGGAGGTCTCCGGGCGGTGTGTCGACATGGCGCAGGATGGTCCGGCACAGGGCGGCATGGTCCCGGTCCACCGGCTCAAGCCGCTCCAGATCGTCCTCGAACCGCGGCAGAAGGGCTGGATGGGTCAGAAGCCCGGCCAGGATCACCGCCTCGCGCATCTCTTCCTCGACCGCCCCCGATGCCTGCGCCAGCAGCGACGCGCGCGTGGCCGGGTCCGGCTGCGCCTCGGCCGACCGCCGGAAACCGTCCCCGCGCCATCGCCCCGGGCCCGATCCGCCCGCCGGGCGCGGGCGGCGGGGGGCGAAGAGCTCCCACCGCAGGCGCTTGATATCCTCGCCGTAATGCCGGCGGATCGACACGTCGCGGATGCGGCCGATGGCCTGGCGCAACGCCGCATCCAGCGCGGCCTTGCGTTCGGGGCTGTCGAAGCTCCGGCCCTCGGTCTCGCGCTGCCACAGCAGCCGGACCATGGGAATGGCATTGCCCAGCACCTTCTGCATCGCGGCCGGACCGCCCCCCCGCACCAGATCGTCCGGATCCTTGCCCTGCGGCATGATCGCGAAACGCAGCGACTTGCCGGCCTCGAGCAGCGGAAGCGCCAGATCGACCACCCGCATCGCCGCCCGCAACCCCGCCACATCGCCGTCCAGCGCGATGATCGGCTCGTCATGGATCCGCCACAGCAGCCGCAGCTGATCTTCGGTGATGGCCGTGCCGAGCGGCGCGACCGCGGCGCCGAACCCGGCCTCGGACAGGGCGATCACGTCCATATAACCTTCGGCGACGATCAGGGGCTGCCCCTTGCCCGCCGCCTCGCGTGCCGACTGGTGGTTGAACAGGCTGCGCCCCTTGTGAAACAGGTCCGTCTCGGGCGAATTGAGGTATTTCGCGCGGTCGTTCGGGTCCATCGCCCGCCCGCCCAGGGCCATCGCCCGCCCCTGCGCGTCCCTGATCGGGAACAGGATGCGGTTGCGGAACCGGTCGTAGGGATTGCCGCCGCGCTCGGACGCGGCGCAGAGGCCGGCATCCAGAACCAGCCGGGCCTCGTGTCCCTTGGCCGTCAGGTGCGCGAACAGGCCGCCGCGCGCGGGCGCGAATCCGACGCCCCACCGCTCCTGCGCCGCCGGATCGAGCCCGCGGCGCGCCAGATAATCACGCGCCTCCCGCGCCTGCCCGGTCGCCAGCTGCAGCCGGTACCAGGCAAAGGCATCCTCCATGATCTGGGCAAGCTGGCCGCGCCGGTCCGCCTTGGCCCGCGCCTTGGGGTCCGGGGCCGGCAGCGCCAGACCGACCTCGCGCGCGAGGATCTCCACCGCCTCCATGAAGCCCACATTCTCGCTGTCCTTCACGAAGCCGATGGCATCGCCCTTGGCGTGGCAGCCGAAGCAGTAGAAGAACCCCTTGCGATCGTCGACATGGAAGCTGGCCGTCTTCTCGTGGTGGAACGGACAGGGTGCCCACATGTCGCCCTTGCCCTGATTCGACTTGTGTCGATCCCACATGACCTTGCGGCCGACCACCTGTGCCAGGCTGACGCGGCTGCGCAACTCGTCGAGGAAACCGGGGGGCAGACTCATGGCACGCAGTATCTTTGCCGCGCGGGAAGGAGTCCAGCGGCCCCGCCCCCCTGCCCCGGCGGTTTCGGCGGGTCAGCGCCCGCAGGCTTCGGGGCCGGCGCGGAACAGCCGATAGGTGACCGGCTTGCCCGGCGCCTCGGCCAGGTCGGTGCGCCCGCCGCAGCCCTCGCCGCCGCCGACCAGAAGTCCCTTGGTCATGATCTCCAGAACCTCGCCGTCCTGATGCATCACCTTCAGCCCGCCGCCGTCGCAGCCGACGCCGCAGCGCCACAGCATCCCGCGCGGCGCGGCCTCCTGCCAGCAGACCAGCGACTGCACCATCCGCGCGCCGCCCAGACGGTCGCGGCCGGCATGACCCTGATCGGCCAGCACCACCGCCAGATCCGCGGCGGTGCCGCCGCTGGCCGGTTCGGGGCGGATGAACAGGCTCAGCCGGTCGACCACCTGTTCCGGCCGGCGCGCCAGTTCGCGGGAGGTGTAGTCGCGTGCGAAACACCCGCCCGGCAGCGGCTTTTGCGCCTGCACCGCATCCGTCCCGCCGCCGACGAGCAGCGCGCCCATCGTGGCCGCCGCGGCCCGGACCGCCAATGCCCCCCTCCCGATTGCCAGCGTTCCTCGCAACGTCGCCCCCGTCGTCCACCCTACGCGACGAACGAGACCACGGGCCGCGCGCCGCCGCAACGCCGCTCAGCGAAGTGTGATCCCGGTGCGGGAACGGATCGGCGCTGTCACAACCCCTTGGCGCGATAGCTGTCGGCCACGCGGCCGATGGCGACCAGATAGGCGGCGACGCGCAGATCCTTGACGTCGCCGCGCCCGTGCCAGACCTCGCGCATCGACTGGTAGGCCGTGCGCATCGTGTCGTCGAGGCCCGAGCGCACCAGTTCCAGCTCGTCCGCGCCGCGCAGATAGCGTTCCTTGAAGTTCGGGGACAATTGCCAGCCGATGCCGGTATCGGCCGACAGCCGCTCCAACTCGTCCACGACGAGCTGGTGCCGCGCCTCTTCCTGCCGCCGCTGCATCCGGCCGAAGCGGATATGGCTGAGATTCTTCACCCATTCGAAATAGGACACGGTCACGCCGCCGGCATTGGCATACATGTCCGGGATGATCACCACGCCGCGTTCGCGCAGGATGTCGTCGGCGCCGGCGGTGATGGGGCCGTTGGCGGCCTCGACGATCAGCCCGGCCCGGATCCGCGCGGCGTTGGTCAGGTTGATGACGCCCTCCATCGCGGCCGGGATCAGGATGTCGCAGGGCTGTTCCAGAACCGACGCGCCCTGTTCCACATAAGTCACGCCCGGATACCCCTTCACCCCGCCATGCCGGGTGATCCAGTTGCGCAGCGCCTCGATGTCCAGCCCGGTATCGTCGATCACCGCGCCGTCCCGCTCGATCACGCCGATGATCCGCGCGCCGTCCTCCTCGGACAGGAACTTGGCGGCGTGGTAGCCGACATTGCCCAGCCCCTGCACCACGACCCGCTTGCCGTCCAGCTTGCCCGACAGGCCGGCCTTGGCCACGTCCTCGGGGTGGCGAAAGAATTCGCGGAGCGCGAATTGCACGCCCCGGCCCGTGGCCTCGACCCGGCCCTTGATGCCGCCAGCATGGGCCGGCTTTCCCGTCACACAGGCGCGGGCATTGATGTCGGTCGTGTTCATCCGCGCGTATTGATCGGCGATCCAGGCCATCTCGCGCTCGCCGGTGCCCATGTCTGGGGCGGGCACGTTCTGGCTGGGATGGATCAGGTCGCGCTTGGCAAGCTCGTAGGCAAAGCGCCGGGTGATCCGCTCCAGCTCCTCCTCCTCGTAATCGCGCGGTTCGATCCTCAGCCCGCCCTTCGAGCCGCCGAAGGGCACCTCGACCAGGGCGCATTTGTAGGTCATCAGCGCGGCCAGCGCCTCGACCTCGTCCTGGTGGACATTGGGCGCATAGCGAATGCCGCCCTTGACCGGCTCCATATGCTCGGAATGCACCGACCGGTAGCCGGTGAAGGTCTGGATGCCGCCCCGCAGCCGCACGCCGAACCGCACCGTATAGGTCGCGTTGCAGACGCGGATCTTCTCCTCCAGCCCCGGGCTCAGATCCATCAGCGAGACCGCCCGGTTGAACATCAGGTTGACGGAGTCGCGAAAGCTCGGCTCGGGAAGCGGGGCGGCTTGGGTCATGGGGTCGGTCCTTTCATTCGCGGAAACGGTGTCGGCGGCTGCCGTCGGAGCCTAGCGCGCCCGGAGCCCGCGCCCAACCGCAGCGTGTCGCGAATCCACGACGACGTGGCGGCGCCCCGGCCGGCGCAGGTCGCGGCGGCGCGGGACGTGTCCAGAAAATGACGGATTTGCGTCCGGCTGGCGACCCAATCGCCTGCCATCACGGCCTGCGAGAGGGCCAGAACGGACCCGATCGACCGAAGGTGCCCCGATGCGACAGACAGAACCGCTGCGAGAGAGTTGCGCCCGCCCCGGCACGCCCGGGACGGCGGCCCTGCTTTTCGCGCGGGCCGAATCGGGATCGATGGTGATCCTCGGATTGTTCCTGATGATGGCGCTGCTGCTGATCGGCGGCATTTCCGTCGATCTGATGCGGGTGGAATACGAACGGCTGCGGATGCAGGCGGTTCTGGACAGCGCCGTACTGGCCGCCACCGATCTGGATCAGGTTCTCGACCCCGAAGCGGTGGTGCGCGACTATGTCGCCAAGGCCGATCTTGCGGGCGAGCTGACCCAGGTGCAGGCCGTCAGCGCCCTGGATGCCCGCGATGTCGCCGCGAGCGGCACCATCTCGATGCCCACGATGTTCGTGCGCGCCATCGGCTTCGACACGCTGGATGTGGGCGTGCGCAGCCGCGCACGCGAAGCCATCGGCAATATCGAGGTCTCGCTCGTGCTCGACGTGTCGGGGTCGATGGACAATTACGGCCGCCTGACCAACATGAAGCTCGCCGCGAAGGAATTCGTGCAGACCTTGATGGGCAATGCCGTGGTCGGCGCCTTGCCGGTGCTGGGCAGCGGCAGCGGGCCGCAGGTATCGATCTCGATCGTGCCCTATGCCACCCAGGTCGCCGCCGGGGCCGACATGCTGAGCCAGTTCACGCTCGAGCGCGCCAACCCCGACACCACCTGCCTGGATTTCCCCGCCGCGTCGTTTTCGACCACCACGGTCGATCTGGCCACGCCCTATGTCCAGACCGGCAGTTTCGACCCGTTCACCCGCAGCGCGCCGCCGCGCATTCCGGTCTGCCGGACCGACGCCGCCTTCCGCATCACGCCGCTGAGCAACAGCCAGACCGCGCTGAACGCCCAGATCGACGCGCTGACCGCGTCGGGCAACACCTCGATCGATCTCGGCGTGAAATGGGGGGCGGCGCTGCTGGACCCGACGATGCAGCCGGTGGTCCGGTCGCTGATCGCCGACGGCAAGGTCGATCCGATCTTCGACGGCCGGCCGCACGGGCCCGAGAACCGCAACACCATGAAGGTGCTGGTCGTCATGACCGACGGCGAGAATACGCGGCAGTACCAGCTCAACCCCGGCTACGACGAGGAGCTGTCGGATGTCTGGGGCGTGCGCGAAGTATCGCTCTGGGGCGGCGAAAGGTGGAAATACAGCGTCCGCAGCACCGAGCCGGGCGACCGCGACGGCGACGGCCGGTCGAACGAGGAATGGTACATCCCCCGGACCGACAGATGGAGCCGCAACATCGACGGCGGCAACGCCAACGCGGTGCAACTGACCTACCGCCAGCTATGGAAGCTGATGTCGGTCAGCTACAACGCCTACAACAACTGGTATCGGCAGACGAATTCGGCCTCGCTCTACTACGAGTGGATCAACGGACCGCTGCAGCGGATCGAGGCCGCCGAGAAGGACGCGCGCCTGTCGAGCATCTGTCGGGCGGCCAAGGACAAGGGCATCCTCGTCTTCGGGATCGGCTTCGAGATCACCGCCGAGAACGCGCGAATCATGCGCGACTGCGCCTCGTCCGAGAACCATTATTACGACGTGGAGGGGTTGCAGATCGTCACCGCGTTCTCGTCGATCGCGCGGACCATCAACCAGCTGAGGCTGGTGCAATGATCCGCCGCCTGCGCCGGTTCCTGCGCGACCGTTCGGGCGCGGCCACGCTGGAATTCTGCCTGGCCTTCCCGCCGGTGATCTATTTCCTGATCCTCGGCGCCGAGACGGGGCTGCTGCAATTGCGCCAGTCGATGATGGAGCACGGGATGGAGATCGCCGTGCGGGAGCTGCGCCTGGGCAACCCGGCCATGACCGACCCCGAGCGGCTGAAGGACGAAATCTGCGCCAATTCGCTGATGCTGAGCGATTGCCGCGCCAACATCACCGTCGAGACGCGCCCCATCGACACCGCCACATGGGATGTCGCCGGGACAGGTATCGCATGCCGCGACAGCACCGCGCCGATCAACCCGGTGGTCAGCTACGCGACCGGCGGCAAGAACGAACTGATGCTGCTGCGCTTCTGCGTGACCTTCCGGCCGGTCCTGCCCGGTGCCGGACTGGCCGCGGCGATGGAGAAGCTGCCCGACGGCCGCTACGCCCTGACCGCCGCGACCGTCTTCGTGAACGAGCCCTGACCATGCGCCGCCTGACCCGATCCCTTGCCCGTTTCGCCCGCGACACCCGCGCCAGCTTTTCGATCGAGATGGTGCTGGTCCTGCCGCTGCTGTTCTGGACGGTGGCCGCGACCTACGGTTTCGTCGACGCCTATCGGATGCGGGCGCTGAACCTTCGGGCGACCTATACGATCGGCGACCTGCTGTCGCGGCAGTGGAACCCGGTCAGCATCGCATTCATCGACGGCATGGAGTCGCTGCACAACTACCTGACCAACGGGCGCAGCCGCACCGGGCTGCGGGTCACGGTCGTCACCTGGGATCCGCTGCTCAGCCGCTATGAACTCGTCTGGTCGCATGCGACCGGCCTGTCGCTGCCGGTGCTGACGCAGGCCTCGCTGACCGAGATCACGCCGCACCTGCCCAACATGGCCGCGGGCGACACGCTGATCTATGTCCAGACCTGGATGGAGCACACGCCGCTTCTGAATATCGGGCTGGGGCCGCAGACATTCGAGAACGAGATCGTCGTCTCGCCCCGCTTCGTGCCGCAGCTCAAGCTGGCGGACGCGCTCTTGTGATCAGCCGCGCGCGGCGCCGTCCCGTTCCGCCAGAAGCGACGACAGCATCTCGGCCGCGAACTTCGCCTCGTTCGACGACGTCACGCCGCCCACGCCGACCCGGCGCCCGATCCGCCACCACAGCCCCGGCGCCCAGGCCCGCGGCGCGGTGTCGTGCAGCCGCAGCAGGAACCCGTTCGACGGCTTGAAGGCGAAGGTTCCGCGCTCGATGCCGGCGATCTGATCGAGCGGGGCCACCGGGCGCCCGTCCTCTTCCGTCAGGCCGGCCCCGGTCAGCACCAGGCCCCGTGCCGTGGCCTGCCACAACCGCACCGACAGCCAGAGCGAGCCGGCGCCCACGATCAGCAGCACCGCGCGCCATCCCGGAGCCGGGGCCGTGGCGAAGGCCAGCCAGACCAGCAGCGCCCCGAGCGATGCCAGCAGCGCCGCGCCCAGGACCCGGCGCGGCAACGAGGGGCGGATCCGGGCCAGAACGTCGGACATGGATGTCTCCTTGCTATCGCCTGCGGGCTATAGCGGCCCGCCGGGGCCTTGGCGAGGGGCCGTTGCCTCGGGGCGGGTGCGGCGGCTAGTCTGGGGTGTCCCTGCCGAGGTTCCGCATGATCAGGATCACCGCCGCATTCGGGCTTGTCGCCCTGACGGCCTGCGCCCCCTTCCCCGATGTCGCCCCGCCCGAGGCCGCGGCAGCGGCCCGCGCCGATTATCCGGCGCTGCGCCCGCTGTCCGAGCTTCTGGCCGCGGCCGAGACCGATCCGCGGATCACCCCCGAAGAGATCGACGCGCTGCTGGCCCGCAGCCGCCGGGTGCAGGCGCGGCGGCCGGATATCGACACGTCGGATCTGGCCGCTCGGGCCGAACGGCTGCGGCAGAAGGCCGCCGCCTTGCGCGCCGCGCCGCCGGCCTGATCGGCCGCGGCAGGCGGCTGTCATACGTCCTCGATCCGCAACGCGACGGGTGCGCCGGCCAGCACGCCCGTTTCGGCGATTCCCTCCAGCGCCGCCTCCAGCGCGGCGCGGCCGGTCTTGTGCGTGACGATCAGCACCGGCGCGGTCTCGGCGCCGCGATGACCGTATTGGCGCATCCGGTCGATCGAGATCCCCTCGCGCCCCAGCACGGTGGCGATCCGGGCCAGCGCCCCGGGCTTGTCCACCAATTGCATCCGCAGGTAGTAGGGCGCCGGCATGTCCGTGGTTGCCGCCGGCACCCGCGCCAGCCCCGAAGCCGGCTGGCCGAAGGTCGACAACCGCAAGCCCCGGGCGATGTCCAGCACGTCGGACATCACCGCGCTCGCCGTCGGCCCCTCGCCCGCGCCCGCGCCGCGCAGCACGATCTGACCGGCACTGTCGCCTTCGAGCACGACCATGTTGGTTGCGTTCTGCAACTGACCGAGCGGGCTGTCGGCCGGGACCAGACAGGGCGACATGCGCTGCTCGAGCCCCCGGCCCGACATGCGCGCCACGCCCAGAAGCTTGATGCGGAACCCCATATCGGCGGCGCGTTCGATGTCCTCGATGGTGATCCGCTCGATCCCCTCAAGCCGCACGGCCGGGAAATCCACCCGCGTCCCGAAGGCGATCGAGGCCAGCAGCGCCAGCTTGTGGCCCGCGTCGATCCCGCCCACATCCAGGGTGGGATCGGCTTCCAGATAGCCCAGTTTCGCCGCCTCGTCGAAGACCGCGTCATAGGTCAGGCCCGCGTCCTGCATCCGCGTCAGGATGTAGTTGCAGGTGCCGTTCATCACGCCCATCACCCGCGTGATCTCGTTGCCGGCCAGCCCCTCTGTCAGGGCCTTGACCACCGGGATGCCGCCTGCGACCGCCGCCTCGAAGCGGATGACGGCGCCCTTTTCCTCGGCGGCCTCGGCCAGGGCCTGCCCGTGCAGGGCCAGCATCGCCTTGTTGGCCGTGACCACATCCTTGCCATTGGCGATCGCGGCTTCGGCGGCGGCCTTGGCCGGGCCGTCGGCCCCGCCCATCAACTCGACCAGGATGTCCACGTCGTCGCGCCGGGCCAGGGCGACGGGATCGTCCTCCCAGGCATAACCGTTCAGCCGGACGCCGCGATCCTTGTCGCGGTTCCGGGCCGAGATGGCACTGATCCGGATCGGGCGGCCCGCACGACGCTCCAGCAGGTCGGCATGGCGCTGCACGATGCGGACGACGCCCGTTCCCACGGTGCCGAGCCCGGCGATGCCGAGGCGGAGAGGGGTGGTCATGGGCGCGCTCCCGTTTCAGGTCAGAGGATGCGCGTCCGTCTAACCGGATCGCGGCGCTGCGGCAACGGTGGCCTTGCCGCAGCGCCGGCCGGTGTCACTCGACCATCTCGATCTCGATCTTCACGGCGCCGTACCAGTCGGCGAAGGCGCGGATCTGCTGGTCTGTGAGATCCCGGGCGATCGGCTCCATCACCTCGCTCTGCCGTTTGCCGATGCGGAACGCCTTGAGCTGGGTGTCGATGTAGATGTTCGCCTCGCCCGCCAGGTTGGGCGCCTCGTCGATCACGGCGATCCCGTCGGCGCCGTGGCAGGCCACACATTGTTCCGGCGCGGCGGCGGGATCGGCGGTCAGCACCGCCGTCGCCTTGTGGCCGGAATACCAGGCCGCCAGGTCCGCGATCTGCTGGTCGGTCAGGGACCTGGCCACGATGGTCATCATCTCGTTCTCGCGCGTGCCGTCACGAAACGCGGCAAGCTGGGCGCGGATATAGGCGGCGGGTTCGCCGCCGATATTCGGCGCGACCGGAAGCCGGGCCAGACCTTCCAGCCCGTGGCAGGTCCGGCACTGGCCGGCCAGCCGCTTGCCCTCGGCCCGGTCGCCTTCGACCTGCGCCGAGGCGCCCCCGGCGAGCATCAGCCCGCCGAGGAACACCGAGATCAGTACGCGACTCATTGTCCGGCCGCGTCGGGGTTGTAGGCGATCCGCCAGATCGCGCCCGCGAAATCGTCCGAGACCAGCATCGAGCCGTCGCGGAGGAAGGCGATATCCATCGGCCGGCCGCGATATTCGCCGGTCCGCTCATCCAGCCAGCCATCGGCGAAGACCTCGGTGCCCGCGGCGTTGCCCTCTTCGTCCAGCGTAGTGAACATCACCCGCGCCCCGACCGGGGTCGTGCGGTTCCACGACCCGTGCTGGGCCGAGAAGATGCCGCCGCGATACTTCTCGGGGAAGGCATCGCCCTGGTAGAAGCGCATCCCGAGATCGGCGGCATGGGCGTCCATCTCGACCTGCGGTTCCTCGAACTGCACACCTTCGGGCCGCGGCACGTCCTGATATTCCGGGATCTCGACATTGGCATTCGTCCAGGGAAAGCCGAAATGCTGCCCGGCGCGGGTCTGACGGTTCAGTTCGCCCGGCGGGATGTCGTCGCCCATGCCGTCGACCTGGTTGTCGGTGAACCACAGATCGCCGTTGGCCGGGTTGAAGTCGTGCCCCACGGAATTGCGGATGCCGCGGGTATAGACCTCGCGCCCGGTTCCGTCGGTGTTCATGCGGATGATGCCGCCGATGCCGCGCTTGTCGTACATCTCGAGCTTTTCCTGCGGCTGCACGTTATAGGGCTGGCCGAGCGAGATGTAGAGTTTGCCGTCGGGCCCGACCCGGCAGACCCGCGCGGTGTGGTTGAAGCTCTCCTCCTCGGCCGGGACCAGATCGCCCTGCTTGACCACGACCCCGACCGCCGGATCGGGTCCTTCGAAGAAGAATTCGGCCGCGGGAAAGGTCAGCACGCGGTTGCGTTCGGCGATATAGAGGAAGCCATCGGGCGAGAAGCAGGGTCCGTTGGGCACGTCGAACGTGACCGACGGTGCGAAATCCATCACCTCGTCCGCCATGCGGTTGCGATCCCGGTCGACGACCGACCACACCTTGTCCTTGCGGGTTCCGACGAACACCACCGTCCCCTGAGGCGCCACCGCCATCGATCGCGCATCCGGAACGACGGCATACAGGCTGACCTCGAACCCGTCGGGCACGTTGATATGCGGCACGATCTCGCGCAGGGCATCGGCGCGCTCGCTGTCCTGCTCGATGACGGTGAACTTTGCGTCGGTGCGCTGCATGTTGCTGAGCTTTTCCATGTTGTCCGGCAACGCGGCCTCTTGCGCGGCAAGGGGCGCGGCCAGCATGGCGGTGCTCAGCAACAGCGCCGGGGCAATTTTCTTGTTGGTCATCGCTTCGTCCTCCCTGAGAGAGGGGCACGCCTCCATGCGCCGACGGCGCCATGCCCCAACGGCAGCTTTCCCAGAGGAACCGCTTGCGTCAACGTTTTTGACGCTGCGGAAGGCAGCGTCGTCCGCGCGGGACGCGCATGGGGGTTCCCTATGCCGCACGCCGCAACTACAAGACGCGCGTTCTCTGGGGGCGCCGATGCTTGAACCGACCATCACCGATGACCTGATCGCCGCGCACGGGCTCAAGCCCGAGGAATACGCGGAAATCCTGCGGCTGCTGAACCGGCCGCCCAGCTTTACCGAACTGGGCATCTTCTCGGCGATGTGGAACGAGCATTGCTCGTACAAGTCCTCGAAGAAGTGGCTCAAGACCCTGCCGACCACCGGCCCTCAGGTCATCTGCGGCCCGGGCGAGAATGCCGGCGTCGTCGATATCGGCGACGGTCAGGCCGTGGTCTTCAAGATGGAGAGCCACAACCACCCGTCCTATATCGAGCC
>Ga0189283_10359_pt1 | contig 13092 bp, 13 predicted proteins | sample N26C4minimetaG_FD_130320 | JGI IMG/M metagenome (GOLD analysis project Ga0189283, IMG submission 130320) | Marine microbial communities from the Costa Rica Dome - N26 C4 mini metaG | ecosystem: Environmental > Aquatic > Marine > Oceanic > Photic zone | place: Costa Rica: the Eastern Pacific...
CAGCGCCTGCCCGGCCCCGAAGACATTGAACAGGCGCAGGGCGACGGTCTGGGTCTCGTAGGCCGCACCGAAGATCAGCACCTGCTGCTCTTGCGCGTATTTCGTGAGGGCGTAGATCGAGGCGAGGTCGGGGCGCTTGCGCTCGTCGGTCGCCACCGGCACCAGGGTGCCGCCATCGGGGGCGGCGGGCGTCCAGCGGCCGCTGCGGATCTCTTCTGGACGGCGGCGCACATTCTCCAGCAGCCGCCCGTCCTCGGTGCGGTAATACCCTTCGCCGTAGACGGACATGGACGAGGCCACGACCAGGCGCTTGACCGGCCGGTCCAGCAGCAGTTCCAGCAGCACCGCCGTGCCCAGATCGTTGGCCCCGACATAGCGGGCGATCTCGTACATCGACTGACCCACGCCCACCTCGGCCGCCAGATGCAGCACGCCCTCGCACCCGTCCAGCGCCTGCCGCAGCTTCTCGCGGTCGCACATATCGCCGCGGACGATCTCGGCCCCCTCGGGCATCGTCACCGCCGCGTCGCCGTGCACCTGATCGATCATGGCGTCGTAGAGACGGACGTCGTACCCGTTGGCGATCAGGTCTTCGGCCACATGCCGGCCGATGAAGCCGCAACCGCCGGTGACGAGGATTTGTGGCATGACGCAGTGCTCCATCTGTCGTTGATCCGCGGTGCCGGGAACACGCTGGGGAACCGATTTGTTCCTACTGAAGCTCGCAAAGCTGTGATCGAACAAAATCTGCCGGGATCCAACCCACGGGCGCGGAACGTTTTTTTGCGAAGAGGGTTGAAGAAGCTCGCGTCCGGTGCAGGTCTCGGCGCGACTTCGCGGAAAGGAGATGCCGATGAACAGCCTCGCAGCGCAGCCCGACCTGAAGGCCGCGGCGCCAACCGCCACGATGCATGCGGCCCGGGTCCTGGGGCCCGGGCAGGTCGAGCTTGTCCAGCTTCCGCTGCCCGAGCCCGGGCCGGGCGAGGTTCTGGTGCGTCTGGAAGGGTGTGGCGTCTGCGCGTCGAATCTGGGTCCGTGGTCCGGGCCGGACTGGATGAGCTTTCCGACCGAACCCGGCGCCCTGGGACATGAGGGATGGGGCGTGGTCGAGGCGGTCGGAGAAGGCGTGGCCGGACTGGCCCCGGATCTGGTGCCCGGCGCCCGGGTCGCAACACTGGGCCAGCACAGCTATGCCAGCCACGAGGTCGTGCCGGCCGAGGCGGCCCTGCCCCTGCCCGACGGCGTGGCCGGGCCGTTCCCGGGCGAGGCGTTGGCCTGCGCGATGAACATCTTCGCGCGCGCCGGAATTCGCCGGGGCGATCGGGTGGCGATCATCGGCATCGGCTTTCTGGGCGCCGCCCTGACCCGGCTTGCCACCGATGCCGGGGCCCGGGTGATCGCCATTTCGCGCCGCGAAAGCTCGCTCGACCTGGCCGGCCGGATGGGGGCGGCGCACAGGGTCGCCATGGACGATCACTGGCGCATCATCGACGAGCTGGGCGCCCTGACCGGCGGCCGGCTGTGCGATGTGGTGATCGAGGCGGTGGGCAAGCAATGGCCGCTGGATCTGGCCGGCGAGATCGTGGCCGAGGGCGGGCGTCTGGTGATCGCGGGATATCATCAGGACGGGCCGCGCCAGGTGAACATGCAGAACTGGAACTGGCGCGGCATCGACGTGATCAACGCCCATGAGCGCGACCCGGCCCGCTATCGCGACGGGCTGCGCCGGGCGGTCGAGGCCGTCGCTTCGGGACGGCTGGACCTGGCCCCGCTGATGACCCATTCCTACCCGCTCGACCGCCTGGACCGGGCGCTCGACGACACCCGCGACAAGCCCGACGGTTTCGTGAAAGGATACGTCACATGCTCCTGACCGACGACGCCCGAGAGGGTCGCACCGGCACCCGCACCGAGCGGCCGCGCCTGGGGTTCCTGGGGCTGGGCTGGATCGGTCGCAACCGGATGGAGGCGGTCGCCCGCTCGGGCCTGTGCGAGATCGTGGCCCTGGCCGACCCGTCGCCGGACGCGGTGCAGGCCGCGGCGGCCTCGGCGCCGGACGCGGCCCGGGGATCCGGGCTCGACGCGGTGCTCGCGGCGCGGCCCGACGGCGTGGTGATCGCCACCCCGAGCGCCGGCCATGCCGCGGAAACCATCGCCTGTCTCGAGGCCGGCGCCGCGGTGTTCTGCCAGAAGCCGCTCGGCCGCAACCGGGACGAGGCCGCGGCGGCCGTCGCGGCCGCGCGGCGCGCGGATCGGCTGCTCGGCGTCGACCTCTGCTATCGCCGGACCGCCGCCATGACGGCCGTGCGCGACAGCGTCGCCTCGGGCGATCTCGGCACGATCTTCGCGGCCGATCTGGTGTTTCACAACGCCTATGGCCCCGACAAGCCGTGGTTCTACGACCCGGCGCAATCGGGCGGCGGCTGCGTGATGGATCTGGGCGTGCATCTGGTCGATGCCGCCATGTGGGTTCTGGATTTCCCGCAGGTCGACCGGGTGCGATCGGCCCTGTTCCAGCAGGGCCGGCGGTTGCCGGCCGGGCGCGGCGCGGTCGAGGATTATGCGGTCGCGACGCTGGAGCTGACGGGCGGCGCGGCGGTGCGGCTCACCTGTTCCTGGAACCTGCATGCCGGGCGCGATGCCGAGATCTCGGCCGCGTTCCACGGCACCGAAGGTGGCGCCGTCTTCTCCAATGTGAACGGGTCCTTCTACGATTTCACGGCCGCCCACAATGCGCGGACACAGCAGCACGCGCTCGCCGCGCCGCCCGATGACTGGGGCGGCCGGACCGTGCTGGATTGGGCAGGTCGACTGGCAAGAAACGGGGGCGCCTTCGATCCCGCGGCCGACCGTCTGATCTCCCTCGCCGAGGTGATCGACCGCATCTATGGCGGGCGCTGAGCGGGCGGGCGGCCCTACAGCCGGTCGTCTCCCAGATCCTCGATCACCATCCGGCGGGCGCGGTTGACCCGGCTTTTCACCGTGCCCAGGGTGATCTGGCAGAGCTGCGCCGCCGTCTCGTAGCTCTCGCCCAGCATCACCACCAGGACCAGGACCTCGCGGTAATGCGGCGGCAGGCGCCCGACGGCATTCATCAACTCGCGCCCCCGGACCGTCCATTCCTGGGTCGGCTGGCTGGCCGGGGCGATCGAGGCGCAATCGTCCACGCCGGTCGGTTCGCGCTGCGCCACCTTCAGCCCGCTGAGGAACGTGTTGCGCTGGATGGTGAACAACCACGCCCGCAGCCGGCTGCCCGGTTCGAACTTCTCCAGATGCCGCAGCGCCTTGAGCAGGGTCTCCTGCACCAGGTCGTCGGCATCGCTCTGATTCCGCGTCAGCGACCAGGCATAGGCCCGCAGCGCCGGGATCGCTTCGACCACCTCGTCGCGCAGCCTGTCATGCGGCCGGTCCTCGGTTTTTTGTGACTTCATCATCCAACACAGGAAAACTCTTGGCCGGCGGACCGGCGTTTTGCTAAGACAAAACCAAGCGGCGGGTCCAGTTCCTGCTGCCGGACGAAGTGCGGCGCCGCCCAGATGGAGAAGCGACCGGAATGGCGGCACGACCCCACAGCGACACGCGCCTTGCGACCGAGCAGACCGACCTCGAAGACGGGTTGGCGGAGGCGATGACCGAGATCGCGCAGGCGGCCGTTCCCCCGGGAATTGCCGATGCGGCCGAGGCCCTGGCGACCGCGCTGGCGGCTGCATCGGGTCGTCCGCTGCCGGTTTCGGCGCCCCCCGAAAAAGGCGCGCCGACCCCGGCCGATCCGGCTCCGCCCGACGAGTGATCCGGGCCGGAACATTCCCGGCCCGCGGTAGTTGAGTAGAGGGCGCGGCGGAAGATCTGCGCCCTTCGGGTTCGATTACCAGTGCCGCAGCGTCCCGCGGCTGATCAGAGCGGCAGGGACGCACCTGTATTTCCGACCGTCCAGATGCGTCGTTCCTGCCGAGGGGGGAGGAACCAAACTTGCATTCCTATTACGAAATGATTGGCTATCAGCATCCGGGCGGCCCCGTTGCCGAGGGCGCCCCACCCGTCCCGGACATGTCCCGAACCTCTTTCTTCATCGACTTCGACGGAACCCTGATCGATCCCTGTCCCCGCCCCGGCGACGTGCGCGTGCCGCGCGCTGCCCACGAAGCCCTGGGCGATCTCGTCCGTCTGACCGGCGGCGCCGTGGCGCTGATCACCGGCCGCGACCTGGACGAGGTGCGGCGGCTTCTGCCCGATTTCGACGGCGCGATCATCGCCGCGCATGGGGCGGAATGGCGCCTGGGCAGCCGGATGGAACGGCATCCGATGGCCAACTCGCCCGAGGTGAAGCAGATGGCGCGCATCGCCGCGGCGTTCGCCGCCACCGACCCCCGCATGACGGTGGAACCGAAGGCGACGGGCGTGGCCATCCATGTGCGTGACGCGCCCGATCTGGAGGGCGAGGCATATCGCTTCATGGAGGGACTGCACGCCCATTTCCCGAATTTCGCGGTGTCCCGCGGGCGCGGCTATACCGAGCTTCGCCCCATCGGAACCAGCCGCCTGAACGCGCTGCGCGCCATGATGACCCGGCCGCCGTTCCTGGGCAGGACGCCGCTATATGTCGGCGACGACATGTTGGACGAACAGGCCATGCGATATGTGGCGGAGCTGGGGGGTGTCGCGATCAAGGTCGGCGACAGCGAAAGTTTCGCGACCCACCGCTTGCGGTCGCCAGCCCATCTGCATCGCTGCCTGTCCTCGTGGTGCGCCGCAGAGCCGGTGGCCTGACGGCGGCACAGGCGGGGCGGGCCCTCTCTCCCGCTCGCCCCGCACGCTCTTCGGGCCGGACCCGTTCGTCACGGCATCATTCCTCGGACAGGAACCGGGCGGCGAAATACATGCCCCCCAGCATGTAGGGCAGCCCGCCCGCGACCGCCATCAGCACCCCTCCCAGGCGCTGATCGTCCAGCGGCGACAGCCCGAACGCCGTGTCGCCCCCCGACGCGCCGTAGATCAGCCGGGGCGCGGTGGTCAGCAGGACACCCAGCATCGACATGTGGGCGAAACTTGCCGCCATGGTCAGCGCCGCCGCCCCCGCCGCACGGCGGCCCGAGCCCGCAAATCCCGGCAGCCAGACCAGCAGCCCGGCCAGCAGAAAGCTTGCCTGCTGAAGCGCAAAGGCCGCCGGATAACGCATCGCCGCCTGATGCAGCCGCGGCACGTGCCACCCCCAGACGACCGCCATCTCGGCCGCCGCCCCGGCCAGGCCGAGGATCAGCCAGCCCCCGCGCGGCCGAATGCGGACCAGCCGGACCAGCGCGAAGGCCAGAAGGGGAGCCGCCACCAGCATCACCGTCAGGTGCAGCACCATGTGCATGGTGAACGACCCGCGCGCCAGCGCCGGGAGCGGCCCCAGCCACAACAGGCCGAGAAGAAGCATCCCGGCCGTCAGCGCACCGATGCCCGTACGGTCCGCCTGCATGGTCTCGATCATCCGCATCGCCCTAGTCGAGGGAATACAGATAGGCGGTGATGTTCGCGGCCTGATCCCAGGTCAGCCCAAGATCGGGCATCGCGTTGCCGGGCACCACCGCCTGCGGATCGCGCAGCCAGCGGATCATCGCCTCGGGCGTGTTCTCCAGCACACCGGCGATGACCGTGCGCCGACCCATCGCGTCCAGCGGCGGTCCCACCAGCCCGCGAGCGCTGCGGATTCCGGGAATGCGATGGCAGCTACCGCATCCCAGTTCGCGGATCAGGACGCGGCCGGCCTCTTTGTTACCGATCGTGCGGTCGGTGGCGTCCTCCTGCTTGCAGGCCGCCAGAAAAAGCACTCCGATCAGAAGCGCGGTGCGGCATGGCGTTTTCATGACTGGCACAGCCCCCCCCACAACGCGGAGATCAACGAGGCGCCGTTGGCGATCAGGAACAGCATGCTGATCCACACGCTCCACACCGCCAGAAAGCGCGTCCGTCCCTCGCCCGCCATCATCACGTCGCCGCTTTCATGGGCGGTCTCGTGTCGGGTGCGCCGCAGGTTGCCGAGCGACACGAACAGCGCAACCGCCGACACGACCAGCGCCGCGACGGTCAGGCCGATCACCGGCGGCAGCACCGTTGACAGGTCGGGCATGGGCCGGGCGTCGCGCAGCGGACTGGCGCAGGACAGCCCGGTCACGGCGGCATTGGCGCCCAGTTGCACGCTCCACGCCGCGAAGCCCCCAAGAAGGGCGAACCACATCCGCAGGGCCCCGATCGCCCCGCGATGCGGGGCCGGGTGACCGACGTCGTAGCCGCTGTGGCGGTCGCTGGTCATGGCTCAGATCCCCAATCGCGGCGTGATGTAGAAGGTAAAGAAGACCCCCAGCCAGACGACGTCGACGAAGTGCCAGTAGAGCGCGCCGATCCCGATCGGGGCGTGGCGTTCGCTGCTGAACAGGCCCATCGCCGTCCACAGAAACAGCGCCGCAAGCACCAGCACGCCGATGACCACATGGGCCATGTGAAAGCCGGTGGTCACGAAGAAGATCGATCCGTAACTGTCGGTGGCGGGGGTGAAGCTCTTGTCGGCCCATTCCTTCCACTGGATGCCGATGAAGATCAGCCCCAGCAGGATCGCGCTTCCCAGGCCGGCCAGCACCCGCATCCGCTGCCCCCGCTTGGCCGCCCGTTCCGCGAACCAGACCGCCCCGCTCGAGGCGATGAGGATGGCGGTGTTCGGCCCGGACAGCTTGAACCCCGGCAGCTCGATCACCCATTCGGGCCCAAGCTGGAACGCCATGTAGTAGTAGGAGAACAGCAGATAGCCGAACAGGCTGGCCTCGGTCGCGATCAGGGCGACCATTCCGGAATATCCCGAACTGCCCTTGCCCACGCTGCCCACCCGCAGCCTGCGGAAATCGATGATCTCGTCCGGCTCGTCGTCGCGAACGACCTTGTCCTGTGGTGCGACGTCACTCATGGGTCGGCCTCGCCGTCTGTTCCAGCGACCGCTGCGGCCAGAGCCAGAGCAGGATGCAACCCAGCAAGGCCGCCACGCTCAGCCCCGTCAGCCACCACATCTGGAACAGCATCCCGCTGAAGCCGAAGGTCAGCACGATGGTCGTGATCAGGGGCCATAGGGAATCCTCGGGCATCTTGGCGATCTTGTCCGGCTCGGCGTCCAGCATCGTGGTCAGGATCGTCTCTTTCCCCCGATCCAGCAGCAGCCCGTGGTAAAGCGACGACCGGCCGGTCCCCTCGTCCAGCCGCTCCTCCCACAGCGGGTGGCGGCTGGCGATGACGGGGATGACCGCGAAATTGTAGGGCGGCGGCGGCGACGGGATCGCCCATTCCAGCGTCGGCGCGTCCCATGGATTTTCGCCCGCCGCACGGCCCCGCCGCAGGCCCTGCACCACGTTCAGCGCCACCATGGCCAGCCCGGCGGCCAGGATGAACGACCCAACGGTCGAGATCACGTTCACCGTCGTCCATCCGGCCCCTTCGGGATAGGTGTAGATGCGGCGCGGCATGCCCAGAAGGCCGGTCCAGTGCATGGGCAGGAAGGCCAGGTTGAACCCGAAGAACGTGACCCAGAAGGCGGCCTTGCCCAAGCCTTCGCCCATCATGCGCCCGGTCATCTTCGGAAACCAGAGATACAACCCGCCCAGCACACCGAACAGGTTGATGCCGATCAGCACGTAATGGATATGCGCGACGACGAAGTAGGTGCCGTGCAGTTGCAGGTCGGCCGCCGCCGAGGCCGTGACCACCCCGGACACCCCGCCGATCACGAACATCACGATGAAGGACGCGAAATACAGGAACGCCGTGGTGATGACCGGGCGTCCCAGCCAGATCGTGGCGATCCACGAGAATACCGCGACGGCACTGGGGATGGTGATGATGAAGGACGCGCCCGAGAAGAACGACAGCGACATGGTCGAGATGCCGGTGACGAACATGTGGTGCACCCAGACCCCGAAGCCGAGCATCATCGTGGTGATCGTGCCCAGCACCACCAGCGTATAGCCCACCAGCGGCTGCCGCGCGAAGACGGGCAGCCCGTCCGACACGATCCCCATCGCCGGCAGGACGATGACATAGACCCAGGGATGCGCGAAGATCCAGAACAGGTGCTGCCACAGAAGCGGCTTGCCCCCGCCCGACACATCGAAGAAATGCGTGCCGAAGGTCCGGTCCATCCACAGCATGAAGAAGGCCACTGTCACCGCCGGCAGCGCCAGCAGATTGCCGATCGACACGGTCGTCGTGCCCCAGACCATTATCGGCAACCGGTTCAGCGACATTCCCGGCGCCCGCGTCCTGAGAAGCGTGATCACGAAATTGATCGACCCGACCGTCGTCGAAATGCCCAGAAAGATCATCCCGAGCGCATAGAAATCCATGTTCATGCCCGGGTTGTATTCGCGCAGCGAATAGGGTGCGAAGTTGAACCATCCGTTATTCGGCAGGGCCCCGGCGAGGAAGCTCGAATAGATGAACAGGCCCGAGGCCAGATACACCCAGTAGGAAAAGGCGTTCAGCCGGGGGAAGGCCATGTCGCGCGATCCCAGAAGCAGCGGGAACATATAGTTCGAGAACCCCGACAGGACCGGCAGCGCATAAAGAAAGATCATGGTGATGCCGTGCAGCGAGAACAGCTCGTTATACTGCTCGGGTGTCAGCACGTTCAGGTCGGCGCCCGAAAGCTGGATGCGCATGGCCAGCGCCTCGAGCCCGCCCAGGAGCAGGAACACGAAGGCCGTGACCAGATATCTGATGCCGATGGTCTTGTGATCGACCGTGCCCAGCCAGCCGAAAAGACCCGGCTCGGTCTCCCATATCTTCTCGAGGCGGTCCTGAAGCTCAGGCGTGACCGGTCCCGTGGCGGGGGTGCGGATGAAGGGGTCGTCGCTCACGGGGCCAATGCTCCTATTCCAGGGTCGCGAGATAGGCGCGCAGCGCCGTGAAATCCGACCCCGACAGCGGGATCGCCGGCATCTTGACCCCGGGCTTGATCCCCTGGGGGTTCGAGATCCAGCCGCTCAGATACCCTTCGTTGTTCGGGATGATCCCGGCGCCCAGGGTGGATCGCGCGGCAAGATGGGTCAGATCGGGCCCGTATTGCGCCTTCTCGATGGTGCCGCGAACCGTGTGGCAGACGCCGCAATTCTTCACAAAGACGTCCTGCCCCGCCGATGTCAGCGGCGATCGCGGCTCGGGCGCCGGCTGTCGCTGCGCCTCCCACCAGGCGTCGAATTCGGCGGGCGGATCGGCGAAGACCCGGAACGCCATGTTGGCGTGCTGCAACCCGCAATACTCGTTGCACTGCCCGCGATAGATCCCCGGCTTGTCCGCCAGCAGCCATGCCGTGTTGGTCTGGCCGGGGATCATGTCGGTCTTGCCGCCCAGGGCGGGCACCCAGAAGGTGTGGATCACGTCGTCCGATTTCAGCAGAAGCTTCACCGGCCGGCCGACGGGCACATGGATCTCGTTCGCCGTCTGGAAATCGCGCTCGGGGTTCTGCGGATCGATATACCGCACCTGCCACCACCATTGCCGTCCCGTCACCTCGATGGTGAAGGCCGGCTCGGCGGGCGGGACGCGCACATTGGCAAGGGTGTCCATGGTCCAGACGGTGAAGGCGATCAGCACCGCCGTGGTCAGGCCCAGCCCGAAATAGATCGCCGTCATGGCCCCCGTTTCGTCGCGGCGGCGCACCGCGTCGCGGTCGTCGCGCAGCGCCCCGCCCCGCCGCGCGCGCAGGACCAGCCCCACCGCCACCAGCAGGGTGATGATCGCCACGACCGCGACGGACAGCAGCAGCAAGCCCCAGGTGATCCCTTCCAACTGGCGACCCTGCGCGCCGTAATTGTCGAAAAACCACATGGGCGGGCGCGCCTGAGCCGGACCCGCCGCCAGGCCTGCCGCGCCGGCGCTCAGGGCCAGGATCGGCCGCGGCGGGCGGAGCGAAATCAGGCTGAAGGAGTCGCGCACATGAGAGACAGATCGTTCATCCGGCCACGACATGTCGGGCATGGGCATGGCTGCTCCGGTTCCTTCGCGCGTGGGGGGCAAACGACGCAACTCCGCATAAGTTCCGTAAAGATTGCAAAGGTCCCGCATGCCGGGCGACATTCCTGCGGCGGGAGGGTCACGCAGGAGGGCGCCGATGGCCTGCGCACCGGCACGGCCCCTCCCTCGCGCGCAGGCGTCCGATCTATTCGCCGACTGCCGCATCCGTCTGCGGCGCCTGACACCGGCGGAGCGCGGCAAGGTAGGCGCCGCTCCACCAGCGGATGTCCCGCTCCTTCACATCGGCCAGCAATTCGGCATGCCGCTCGCGCCGCTCTTCCAGCGGCATCGCCAGGGCGGTGGCAATGGCTGTCGCCACCTCGCCGATATCATAGGGGTTGATGATCAGCGCCGTCTGCATCTGTTCGGCCGCGCCGGCAAAGCGCGACAGGATCAGCACGCCCGGATTATCGGGATCCTGCGACGCCACGTATTCCTTGGCGACAAGGTTCATCCCGTCGGCCAGAGAGGTGACGAGCGCGGCATCCGCCCGGCGATAGAGCGCCGCCAGCAGCGACCGTTCCACCGGCTTGTGGATATAGCGGACCGGCGTCCAGTCGATTTCCGAATATTCGCCGTTGATGGCGCCGGTGACCTGTTCCATCTGCGTCCGGATCTCGCGGTAGGCGGCGACCTGTTCCCGCGACGGCGGCGCGATCTGCAACAGCGAGGCCCGGGGCGAGTCGGGCGGCAGCTTGGCCAGATAGGCCTCCATCCCCTTCAACCGGCTGACGAGGCCCTTGGAATAGTCCAGGCGGTCCACCCCGATCAGCAGCCTTTCCCCTTCGCCCAGCCGCAGCGTGGCGTCGGCGCGGCGCGCATCGGCGGCCTTGACCATCACATCCACGTCGATCCCGATCGGGAAACTGCCGATGCGGAAACTGCGCGCCCCGAATTTCACCGTTCCGTCCAGCATCAGCTCGCCCTCGGGGCGGCTGCGGAAGAATTCGAGGCAGCTTGCCACGTCGCGCTGTGTCTGAAGCCCCACCAGGTCATATCCCGCGAGCCAGTCGGCGAAATGGTCCGCCTGCGGCAGGGCCGGAAGGTCGGACAGGTTCGGGAACGGGATGTGGAGGAAATAGCCGATCGCGTTCTGCACCCCCGCCTCGCGCAGATAATGCGCCAGCGAGAAGAAGTGGTAATCGTGCACCCAGACCAGATCGTCGGGCCGGAGGAGGCGCGCCAGCATCCGCGCCAGCCGGCGGTTCACCCGCTCGTAGCCTTCGGCATAGGCGGGCTGGAAATCGATCAGGTCGGTCCGCCGGTGGCAGAGCGGCCAGAGCACCGAGTTGGAATAGCCGAGATAGTATTCCTGCGCGTCCCGGGCGGTCAGGTCGAATGTCAGCTTCTCGTAGCCTTTCACCTCGTGCGGGTGAAAGTCTTCGGTGGCCACCTCGGCCTCGGTCTCCTGCGCGCCGATCCAGATCCCGCCGCCGGCGCTCAGCGCCTCGTGCAGCGCCACGACCAGGCCGCCCGACCCCGTTTCGTCCAGGGGCACGCGGTTGGACACGACGATCAGCCGACCCGACATCAGCGCCCCCCTTCTCGGTCGACCCATCTTCGCAGCAGCGACCTTACCGCATCGGGCCCGGGCAGCCGGTGCGGCGCGGCGCTCTCGCCCTCGCCGATCTTCACGGCGCGGCCACCCTGCTCCAGCATCCAGCGCATGGCATCCTCGTCGGTGTCGTCGTCGCCGAAGACCCAGCCCTCGCGGTCGGCGAACGGCGCCTCGGCAGCCAGCCGGGCGACGGCGCGGTCCTTGCTGGCATCGGCCGGGCGGATCTCGACCGCCATCTTCGCGCGGGCCACGACCAGCGCGTCGCTGCCCGTGACGATGGCCTGCATCTCCTCCAGCACCGCCCCCGCCCGATCCGGGGCCCGGCGGTAATGCAGGACAACGCCGCTCGGCTTCTCCTCGACCAGCAGCCGGTCATCCGAGCCGGCGAAGGCATGGGCGCGCCGGATCGCATCTGCGACCTCGGGCGAACCGGCCAGCGGGTGCAGCCGCGTCTCGCCGTTCCGGAAGGTCTCGGCGCCGTGGCCGCCGGCGATGACCCCGGCATAACCCGGCAGGAAGCCCAGGATCTGTTCCACGCTGCGGCCCGACACGATGGCCAGCGCGCCGGAGGTGGCACGGGCAAGGTCCGACAGAAGCAGGTCCAGATCGGCCGGCACGCTGACCCCCTGCGGCGTCTCGGCCAGGTCCACAAGCGTGCCGTCGAAATCGAGGAACAGGGCGGTCCGGTCCGGCGGCGGCAGGTCCGGCACCCGATCCGCAGCCTCGCGATATTCATCCGTCAATGACGTCGCCATATGCCCCCCAAGACTGTGACCGCCGCACCGGAACCGTCCTGTCCCGGCAGGTCACGAACGTGCGACCGGCAGCGGCTGTTCCTGTCCTGGCCACAGGAAATTCGGCGTCCGCAGCGGCCTCTTGCCGCTTCCGTCTTGGTTTCGGGCGCCTATGCTCCACTTCGTGCCGCCGATGCAGAGCAATCGACAGGAGAGACAGCCGATGCGCCGCAGCCTTGCCCGAACGATCCTAGCCGTCTTCGCGGGCCTCGCCCCGATGGCGGCGGCTGCACAGGAAGAAACGCCGAACCGGGCACAGCCGCCGCTGAACAGCGCGGTCGAGGGGGCGGGCACAGCGGCGACACCCATGCGCGTGGCCACGCGCGAAGCACCCCCCTTCGCCATGCAGGACAGCGACGGAGAATGGAGCGGCGTCGCCATATCGCTGTTCCGCGCCATCGCCGACGAGCTGGACCGGCCCTTCCAGCTTGAGGAAGCATCGCTGGCCGACATGATCGACGGGACCGCAGCGGGCCGCTATGACGCGGCCGTCGCCGCTTTGTCCATCACCCCGGAACGCGAGGCGAAGGTGGATTTCACCTTCCCCTACTATTCGACCGGGCTGGGGATCGCGGTGCAGACGGGCGGCGCGGCGGGCTGGCTGCAGGTGGCGCGGAACCTCTTCACCTGGCAGTTCCTGGTGGTCATCGCGTCGCTGTCCACGGTCCTGATCGCCGCCGGCGCCGCCGTCTGGTTCTTTGAACG
>Ga0189283_10360_pt1 | contig 13021 bp, 12 predicted proteins | sample N26C4minimetaG_FD_130320 | JGI IMG/M metagenome (GOLD analysis project Ga0189283, IMG submission 130320) | Marine microbial communities from the Costa Rica Dome - N26 C4 mini metaG | ecosystem: Environmental > Aquatic > Marine > Oceanic > Photic zone | place: Costa Rica: the Eastern Pacific...
AGGCGGCACTGCCCGGCGAAGACTTTCACCGAGAGCTCTCGGCTGTATTCCCCGGCCATCACCCGCTTGACGGTTTTCAGTAGGTTCGAACCGATGCTGCCGTCGTTCTCGAACTGCTCGCCGCAGTAGTGGACCCGGATCCCGGCGCGGGAACAGACGTGCTCGTGATAGGCGCCTTCGTCAGCATCCTGAAAACGCCCCCAGCGGCTGACGTCATATACAAGGATCGCGTTGAAGTCGGCCTGGCCTGATTGAACTTCGCCCATCAGGTTCTGCAGCGCCTCGCGACCATCGAGTCGGAGGCCGGAGCGCCCAGAGTCCTCGAAAACGCGCAGGATCTGCAGGCCGCGGGCGGCGGCATAGCTGCGGATGACGTCCAGTTGGTTCCCGGTCGAATACTTCTGGTGATCGGTCGACATCCGGACGTAGGCGACGGCTGGGACGTCGGGCTCTGGTGGGCGGGCGCCAGTCTCCCTGCTTGCTTCACGCCCTCGCATCTGCCCGGCTCCGGTTCACTTCGCAGCAATCCGGTCTGGACTGTCCGGACCGATGCGAATGCTGCCGCAATCATTCGAACATGCGAGCGCCGGAAAGTCGTTTCCGGAAAAGGGCAATTCCTTTCCATGCCCGACGCATTGGCGGATGGTCTGCAGCGCGCGTCCGTCCAAGCGCTTGATAATCTGCGGTCCCGTATCGCAGCTCATATTGGCCACCTTCAAGCGAGTGGTCCGTTCCAACAGGCCGCCAAGCGGGTCAGCTGCGGGAACAGATGGATTCTGCCGTTTTCATGGCTCTCCGAAGATTTAGCGGAGAGAAACATGAAGATGCGCGTGAAGATGGGCACAGTTGTGCCGAAGAAGGGCACAGTTGTGCACCTGGATGAGATCCCCGGCGATTATCGCGCCGCCATGGCCATGGCATTACACGCAGAGCTCGGATCGACCCACCGGGCGATCAAGTCCGCCATGCGGTGGACCGGCGCTAGCGAGAGGACCGTGAAATACTGGTTCGCGGGCGAGCGGGGGCCGAGCGGCGAGCACCTCGTGTCGCTCGCGCGTCATTCGGATGCCGTTCTGATCACGCTGCTTGCGCTGTCGGACCGGTTGATCCTGGATGATGCCGAGGACCGGGAGCGCTGATAGGGGAACGCGCGGCGTGGTAGACGCACCCTTGTTTCGTGTTCGTTTTTGGTTATCTTGAATACGCACCGAGAAGGGAGAGCGCCATGCCCCGCACCACAACCATGACCGTCCGCGTCAGCGGCGCCCTCAGCGAGTTCGTTGCGACCAATGTCGGCGAGGACGGCGCCTACGAGAACGTCAGCGAATACATCCGGGACCTGATCCGTCGCGACAAGGAGCGCGCGGAACACGAGGCTTTCGACCGATTGAAGGCCGAACTGAACCGAGCCTTCGCTGCGCCCGAGGACACCTACAAGCCGCTGACCGCTGCGGAAGTGATCGCCCGGAACCGGACCTGAGCCCATGGCGGTCCGCGTCCAGGAGGTGGCCTCGGTCCGCCTCGACGAGATCTACAGATACACCCGCGATCGGTGGGGCGAGGCGCAGGCCGACAGCTACATTACCGGTCTGTTCGCCGCATTCGAGCGGATCGAAACCCGCGGTGTGATGTCGAGGCCCGTGCCGGCAGAGCTCGGCGTGGAAGGGTACTTCTTCCGCTACGAGCGGCATTTCGTGTATTGGCGGCAGCTGTTAAATGGCGACATCGGCATCGTCACCATCCTCCACGAGCGGATGCATCAGATGGATCGCTTCAAGGAGGATTTCGGTTAAGCCATTGTCCAAAAATGGCATTTCTGGATAAAGCTTGAATCGCAGCCGGCCCGTCAGACCTGGAGAACGTTGGATCCCGGTCCCGCTCCCTCCGCCACTATCACCCTTTCGAACCTGTTCAGGACGCTCGCCCGAGGCGAATTTTCCCCTTTTTTCAAAGGGGTTTGCCGGATTGGTGCGAACCGCTGAGACGCAAGGGCACGGCGATTTTGGTCTCTGAATGGCCCGTCGGCTCTGGTCGGGCGAACCGCGCCGATTTCGGTTCGGTCGGAATTTTCGTCGCCATTCCAATGGCCTGACTTGCGACACCGCCAAAACTGCACGCGATGTTTCCATCGCTATCGAGCGAAACAGAGACCGAACATGCAGGAGGCGTATCCAATAGGTGCGCTGGCAGAACAGCGCGTAGCGGTGGCGGATCAATCGGCGACGGGCTCAACGAAGCCATTGATGACAAACGCACATCGCGCCTCTAGCCTGGCGGCATGGCGAGTGGCCCCTGGACCGATGAAGAAAACGACCTGATCGTCGCGGATTACTTCGCGATGCTGGCCGACGACATCGCCCGGCGCCGCTACAGCAAAGCCGAGCATCGCCGGGCGCTGCTGCCGTTTCTGAACGAACGGTCGGAGGGATCCGTCGAGTTCAAGCACCAGAACATCAGTGCGGTGCTGAAGGGGCTCGGCGAGGACTGGATACCCGGCTACAAGCCCGCCTTCAATTTCCAGATGACGCTGGTCGACGCGGTGGCGCGGTGGCTGGAGTTGCATCCGGACTGGCTCGGCCGGTTGCCTGGCATGCGGTCCGCGGACGGCATGCGCGAGGCGGCACCGATCTGGATCGGTCCGCCACCCACACTGTCCAACCAGCCTCCACCACAGGAGCTGGATCAGATGTTGCACATCGCCAGGAAGTTTGACGTGGCGGGCCGGGACGAGCGCAATCGCGCGCTCGGCCGTGCGGGTGAGGAGCGCGTTCTCGCGCATGAGCATGCCACGTTGAAGGCCGCGGGTCGGGATGACCTGGCGCGCAAGGTCCGTTGGGTCTCGGAGGAGGAAGGCGACGGCGCGGGCTATGACATCGCCAGCTATGCGCCCGATGGCCGCCCGCGACTGATCGAGGTGAAAACGACGAACGGTTGGGAGCGCACGCCTTTCCACATCACGCGCAACGAGTTGGCCGTTGCCGACGAACGGCGCGCGGAGTGGTGCCTGTTCCGGATGTGGAACTTCTCGCGCGAGCCGAGGGCGTTCGAACTCTACCCACCGCTCGATGCGCATGTCTCGCTGAAGGCGACGTCATTTCAGGCCAGCTTTCACTGACCGTCACTCGAACACCCGCCCCGGCTGCTCGTCCCACGGCAGGGACGCGACGAAGCACAGGTCGTAGAGGCTGATCGCGCAGGGTTCGCGGCGCACGACCAGCCGCTCGAGAACGCCCGGCGACAGCCATGCGAGGCGCAGGAGGCGGCTGACATAGCGGTCGGAGAGACCCTCCTCAGCGGCGAGATCGGCGATGGTGGTGATCTCGCCGCGCTCCATCCGTTGCCGCCACGCCCATGCCCGGCCGATCGCGCGCAACACGCGCGGATCCTGTCCCGGCGGCGGGTCCGACGTCTCGATGTCCTTCGGCGGCAGCCCGCCATGGGCCAGTTCCTGGATGCGGTAGCCGAGCCGAAGCTCGAGGTTGCCGCGGCTGGCGTTGGGCGCGCGCTCGCCGAAGATGGCCTGCCACTTCTCCTGCAGCTCGGGCACCGTCATGGCCTTCACCTTCTCCGAGGTCACCTTGAGCCCGAGTTTCTTCTTCAGCGCCCCGGCCATCGCCCCGCGCACCGTGTGCGACTGCCAGCCCGTCGCGGCCATGATCTCCTCGATTGTCGCGCCGTCCGGCGCACGCAGCATGGCGATCAGGGTGGCCTGCTTGGTGCCCTTGCGCGGTGTGCGCGTCTTGGGTGCGGCCTTCGGTTCGGTGGGGGTGTCCGGCGCGGCCTCCTCGGTAGGCGCGTCAGTCGCGCCCGCAGGCGCGGGGTTCGCGTCCTCGGGCTCGATGCCGATGGCGGCGAGGCCTGCGTCCGTGGCGACCAGCGTGACGCCGTGGCCATCTCCGGTCTCGCGCCACACGGGTTCGCCCTTGTGCATGTCGGCATCGACCTCTTCGAGGAAGCCCTTGGCGAGCAGCGTGCCGACCACCTTGGCGGCGGCGCCACCGCGTAGGCTCTCGGGAAGCGGCAGGGCAATGCGGTCCTCGTTCTGGGCAGCGCGTGACAGGATGATCGTCTGGGTATCGGAAAGCTTGGTCATGGGGTCGTCTCCGTATTCGGGCCCGCGTCATGCGGCGCCTTCTACGACCCCGAGCCGCGCAGGGCGCGCGGCAGGAGTTCCGGCAGCGCCGGATATCACTCGGCGTGTTCGCCCTCGCCGAAGGCGCTGTCGGTGATGCGCTTCAGGAGGCTGGCGTAGTGTTCGAGGATGCCGACGTCGGCCCAGTTCACTTCGTCGGGGTGGGCGTTGAAGTGATCGTCGCGGAGCGCCTGCAGCCGGGCGAGCATCTCGTCGATCTCGGCCTTCTTGCCGATGAAGGCGGCGAGCGCGTTCGCCCGGTTCCTTGAACCGGTGGCGGAGCCGGGCTCACCCTTGTTGCGCCGGGCCTTCTCGGCGCGGAGTTCGTGGCGGGGCGTGGTGATCGGGTTTAGGCGCGTGGTCATCGTGGTGGCTCCGTGGGTCGAGTTGCATCGTCCTTGTGGGATGGACGTTCGCTCTCTCCGCGAGGCTTATCAACGACATAAGCGACTGACTTTGAATGGTAATCGGGGCTGGCGATGCAGGGCATGAGCGAGCGCCAGTACGCCGCCCATGTCGGGCTGTCGCGCGGCGCGATCCAGAAGGCGAAGACCGCCGGCCGGCTGGTCCTGCACGAAGACGGCAGCATCGACGCCGCAGCCTCGGACCGGCTGCTCGCGGAAGCGACCGACCCGTCGAAGACCAGGAAGGCACCGAAGCTCAAGCCGGTGTCCGAGGCGGCGGTCTCGGCGGTCGGCGACACGCTGCGGGAACAGGGTATGGCCGCGCCGGTCACTGGCGGCGGCACGACCTTTCTGCAGGCGAAGACGGCGCATGAGGTGCTGAAGGCGCAGGAGCGGCGCATCCGGCTCGCCAAGCTGAAGGGCGACTTGGTCGATCGCGACCGCGCCACCGCGTTGGTCTTCCGGCTCGCGCGCGAGGAACGCGACGCGTGGGTGAACTGGCCGGCGCGGGTGGCTGCGCTGATGGCGGCGGCGGGGGAGCTCGTCTACCAGTTCACCCGCCTCGTTTCCGGCAAGGGCGGCTTTGGTGAGGCGATGTCGCTCCTGAAGGACCTCGCCGTCGAGGTCTGGGAGCGGATCCGCATGGGCGCTGCTGCGGCCGGGGCCGCGGCAACGGCGATGTTCTTCGACCTGAAGGCGGACGCCGCCTCCGGAATGCAGAGCGCCATCGAGAGCGTCGTCGGTTTCGGGAATGCGGCGGCGAACACGTTCGAGGGGGCCTACGAGGCGATCAAGGCGATCTGGGGCCTGCTGCCGGCCGCCATCGGCGATCTGGCGTTCCAGACGGCCAACAGCCTCGTCGACGGCGTCGAGGCGATGCTGAACGGCGTGGTCTCGCGCATCAACGGCTTCATCGGCGGCATCAACCAAGGGCTGGAAGCCCTCGGGTCGGAACGGCGCATCTCGCTGGTGCCCGACCTCGACCTCGGCGAGATCGAGAACCGCTTCGAGGGCGCGGCGACCGCCGCAACCACCGCGGCGCAGGCGGTGTTCGACCGGGCGTTCGAGGACAACCCGCTGACCGCGCCCGATCTCGGCCTGACCGAGGTGGCGGACAGGGCGCTCGAGTCCGCGAACCTCTATCGCGGGGCCGCGCGCGATCTGGCTGAGGGAGCCCGCGCGCCACTCGAAAGCTGGCAGGCGCTCCGCGATGCCGTGCGCGGCACCGACGAGGATGGTGCCGATGTGTTGGTCGACGCAACGGCCGCAGCGGCGCGGTTCGAGACCGCGCTCGACGGCGCCGGGCAGGCCGCGACCGATGCAGGCGCGGCCGCCGGGGCTGCCGCTGCTGCGGCGGAACCGGACACCGAGGCCGCCGTCACCGGCTGGCGTGCGGTCACGGCCGCGCTGTCGGACTACGCCAGCAGGGCATTGCCCGCGCCGTTTCCCTCGGGCGGAGGGGCATGTAATGGCGTTTCATGAGGTCCGGTTTCCCGACAATATCAGCCGGGGCGCACGCGGCGGGCCTGAACGCCGCACGCAGATCGTCGAACTTGCCTCTGGCGACGAGGAGAGGAACGCCAGCTGGGCCAACTCGCGCCGCCGCTACGACGTCACCTATGGCATCCGCCGCGCCGATGATTGGCGGCGGTCATTGCCTTCTTCGAGGCGCGGAACGGTCGCCTCCATGGCTTCCGGTTCAAGGACTGGGGCGCCCACAAGTCCTGCATGCCCTCGGGCACACCGTCGCCGACCGACCAGGCGATCGGCACCGGCGATGGCGCGACGACCGCCTTCCAGATGGTGAAGCGCCACGCCTCGCCCGACCGCCCGCCGTGACGGTCGCGGAGGTGCCACCGGACTGGGCGGACTGGATCGCCGATCTCGACGACCGCATGACGGGAACCTGCCGATGAAATCCCTCTCGCCCGCGCTGCAGTCCCATCTCGACGAGGGCACGACGACACTTGCCTGGTGCTGGCGGATCACGCGAGCCGACGGGATGACCTTCGCTTTCACCGACCACGACCGGACGCTCGCCTTCGACAGCACCGACTTCGAGCCGGAGAGCGGTCTGACCGCGTCCGAGGTTCGCTCGGGCTCGGACCTGCCGGTCGATGCGCAGGATGCAGAGGGGGTGCTGACCTCGGACCGGATCACCGAGACCGACATCCTCGACGGCCGCTGGGACAATGCGGAGGTCGAGGTCTGGCGCGTGAACTGGGCCGACACGGGTCAGCGTGTGCTGATGCGGCGCGGCGCCATCGGGCAGATCCGGCGTGGACGGCTCGCCTTTGTCGCAGAGGTCCGCTCGCTTACCCATGTGCTGGGCCAGACGGTCGGGCGGACCTTTCAGGCAACCTGCGATGCCGCGCTCGGCGACGCTTGCTGTGGCGTCGATCTCGAGGATCCGGCCTTCAAGGGGACGGGCACGGTGATCGATCTCCTGCGCGACCGGGCCTTCACCGCTTCGGGCCTCGGCGACTTTGAGGCCGGCTGGTTCACATTCGGCACGATCGAATGGACCAGCGGCTCCAACGCGGGGCGGTGCGCGGAAGTGCTGGGCCATGACATCACGGACGTCATCGCGGTCCTGACCCTGCTCGAGGCACCGGTGCGCGCGATCGCCGAGGACGATGCCTTCATCATCCGTGCGGGCTGCGACAAACGGATCGAGACCTGTGGCGCCAAGTTCGCCAACACCGCCAACTTCCGCGGCTTCCCGCATATCCCCGGCCAGGACACAATCCTGCGGTACGCGACGAAGGACGGCGGCCACGAAGGGGGCGTGTTGTGAGCGTCGTATGTCGATGTTGCAACGCGGTACGCTGCTCTCAGGACTGCGGCCGTTCCAGTGGGAACTTGAGGTCTTTCCCTAAGCTCAACCCGGACACCTCGCACAGCTCTCGAAGGGCTAGGTTTAGCTGATTCTTGCTAATGTTCTTGCTTATCCACCACCCGGACCCGGTCCGCATCACAGGTAGGTGGGGACTAAAGGGATGAATGTCGTGCGGCACCAACGATATGAACCTCCTGCCGCGTGTGCGTATCGTGGCAAGTGAAACCAAGGCTTCCGGCGCCACATCAGCCATCATATCCACGGCCCGGCCAAATATTTCGGCAAGGGTATTCTCGAAGAATGCCGTCCCGAGAAATTCCGCAGCGTACTTCCCGCTTTGGGAGACAATAACATCAGACGAGGGCCGGTCAGACGTTGGCTTGCTGGTACCTTGAGAGCAGCCAGTAATACTTCTAAGTGCGTCTGCAACATCTTCATCGAGCGCTGACCGCATCGTCAGGAGTGCCTCGATGAGGGATATCGGCAAGGACACAAGCGCCGTTTCGGTAGTGGTCTCGAACTTCATGCCGACCTCCGGTTTTTTTTTGCTGGCCCCGCGCGATTGCTTCCGGTCGGAATTGTAGAGCGTGATGACGTTATCGCCCTCAACGATCACTTTGGTGCCGCGTAGGCGCTCGAGTTGCTGGATTTCGCGTCGGCGCCGCTCAATCTCGCGGGCGGCGTCTTTGTTGCTCAGAAAGAAAGCATCCTCCGCCACACGGGTCGCGACGCTCAGAACCAAGCCGATGTCGGTATTGCGGAAGCCGCGCTGGCGCATCCTTATCTCAGCATGATGAGTGAAGTGCAGGTCATGCATCGTTATTCTCCTTCGCCTCATCGGACGTGTCCGCACCGTTAGGAAGCTCGAGGTCAACGAACAGCGAGAGAAGCTCCTCTCGCTCCTTTTTGCGCTTTTCGAGTTCTTCATCGGGGATTCGACTGACAATCCAGGCGATCCGATCGGCCTCATGCTCGTCTCCGAGCAAGTCGGTCGGGATCTCCTTTAGTTTGACGTGTCCTCGCAACAGGGCGTACTCGGCATCGGGGTCGTCTCCTGTGAGTTCGCGGATGACTTCTGCGCCGATCCGATATTCGGGCATGCCCTCGCTGGTCTTCCAGCCGGCGCCTCGCTCAAAAGAGACAGTCTTCGCTTCGACCTGCTTTGCGAAGTGGTCAAGGAAGTCGGCGAACGGATTGTTCTGTGATGGATCGAAACCGAGGTCGAAGGCGTCGGGGCCGACGTGCTCACCAAACAGATCACGTTTCCCGATCGAGTCGCGCTCCTCCGCAGCACCGTCTATCGACCTGTAGGCGGCATGAGCGAATGAGAAATGCCCACCTCCCAAGTCCATCAGCCGTTCGGCGGCGTCCTCTATCTCTTCGACCCTTCCACGCCGCCAGGCGAGGCTACCTTCAGCCAGCAATGCAGCGAACAGCGGCGCCATCACGATCTGTGAATGAATTGGAATGCCGTAGATGTGCTGGACCATGTTGAACGCCATAGCCGTCTCTGCATCGACCATCGTACGCAACGGCCGGTAGCCGAACTGCCGGAGAGACGCCTCGCGCTCTGCCTCATCAGTGGGCGGTTTGGAAAGGTCATCAACGGCAACGCCTAGGGCTTTGGCCAAGCCCTCTGCGACCCGGTCGTTGGCCGGATAGGTGCCGTCCTTCGTGCTCTCGATGCGCTTGATGGTGGGCAGGCTGACCTTGCTTTTGCCTTTGGTGGCTTCAGCCAGTTGTTCCTGCGTCCAGTGCTTCCGATCCCTGAAGGACTTGAGCGCGTTCGGATGGATTGCAGTGGTCATGTTCGAGCCTCCTGGTGTCTTGGAGGCAAGATGATACGAATATGATAGCCAAGCTAGCATCACTTAAGCATAAAGGTACTAAACTTTGCCGACTTTAGGCATTCTTCGCCCTTAGTTGGGTGAGCCAGAGGGATCTTCAGGATGACGGAATGCCACGCCTTCAGTCGACAAGACGCCACTAGTGATACTTCTCGGTATCACGCCGCCCCGACAGTCTTCCGGACCACGGACGCCGATCCCAGCCGCGTCATCGCCATTGCGCGGTCCTGGATCGGCACGCCGTATCACGACCAGGCGAGCCTGCGCGGCGTCGGCTGCGATTGCCTCGGGCTCGCGCGGGGCGTCTGGCGCGAGATCGTCGGCCCCGAGCCGTTCCCGATCCCGCCCTACAGCCGCGACTGGGGCGAGACCGGACCGCGCGAGGTGCTGGCGGACGGCGCACGCCGGATGATGATCGAGGTGTCGCCCGCCGAGGCCGGTCCCGGCGCGCTGGTCCTCTTTCGCATGAAGCCCCGCGCCATCGCCAAGCATGTCGGGATCCTGACCGGCCCCGACACCTTCCTACACGCCTACGAGCGGCTCGGCGTGATCGAGGAAAGGCTGACCAAGTCCTGGCGGCGGCGCATCGCCTTCGCCTTCCTCTTCCCGCAACGCTGAGTTCCACGCATGGCCACCCTCGTTCTCGACGCGGCCGGCGCCGCCATTGGCGGGTCGATCGGCGGCGCGATCCTCGGCGTGAGCGCCGCAACCATCGGCGGGTTCGTCGGTTCCACCATCGGCTCGGTCGTCGACAGCTGGATCGTGTCCTCGCTCGCACCGACCCAACGCATCGAGGGCCCGCGGCTCGACAGCCTCCGGATCACGTCCTCGACCGAGGGCGCCGTCATCCCGCGCGTCTACGGGCGCATGCGCATGGGCGGCAACGTGATCTGGGCGACCGACTTCCGCGAGGAGACCAAGACCACCACGCAGGGCGGTGGCAAGGGCGGTGGGGGCGGCGGCAAGGTCAAGACCACCGAGTATCTCTACTACGCCTCCTTCGCGGTGGCGCTCTGCGAGGGACCGATCACCGGCATCGGCCGAATCTGGGCGGACGGCAAACTGCTCGACACCGCCGGGATCACCTGGCGATGGTATCCGGGCGATGAGGCACAGGCCGCGGACCCGTTCATCGCGGCCAAGATGGGTGCGGCGAACACCCCGGCCTATCGCGGCACGGCCTACGTGGCCTTCGAGGAACTGCCCCTTGGGAACTACGGCAACCGCCTGCCGCAGCTCTCCTTCGAGGTGTTCCGTCCGCTCGCCGATCCCGATACCGCCGAGGGGCTGACGCAGGCGGTCACCATGATCCCGGCCTCGGGCGAGTTCACCTATTCCACGACCGGCATCCGCAAGGGCAGCGGTGGCGCGCAGATCCCCGAGAACCTGAACGCGCTCTCGGATACCGCCGACATGGTGGTGGCGCTCGATCGCCTACAGGCCATGGCGCCGAAGGTCGAGAGCGTCAGCCTCGTGGTGGCCTGGTTCGGGAGCGACCTGCGCGCAGGCGACTGCACGATCCGCCCCGGTGTCGAGGTGCCGGACAAGACCACGAGCCCGCAGACGTGGAGCGTGAACGGCGTGAGCCGATCCGCGGCCCATCTCGTGAGCCGGGACGACCAGAACCGGCCGGTCTATGGCGGCACGCCGGCCGACTTTGCCGTCGTCGAGGCGATCAAGGAGATGAAGGCGCGCGGGCTGCGTGTCACCTTCTATCCGTTCATCCTGATGGACGTGCCGCCCGGCAACACGCTGCCGAACCCGTACTCCGACAACGCGGCCGAGACAGGCCAGCCCGCTTTCCCCTGGCGCGGCCGGATTACCTGTTCGCCCGCGGCGGACTACGCCGTCAGCGTCGACAAGACCGCCACGGCGGCAAGCCAGGTCGCGGCCTTCTTCGGCAGTGCTGGCCCGTCCGACTTCACGGTCTTGGGCGAGACCGTGTCATGGACCGGAGCGCCGGGCGACTGGGGCCTGCGGCGCATGGTGCTGCATTACGCCCATCTCTGCGCAGCGGCGGGCGGGGTCGATGCCTTCCTGATCGGGACGGAGATGCGCGGCCTGACTACGATCCGCTCGGGCGCCAGCGCGTATCCTGCGGTGCAGGGCTTCCGCGATCTGGCGGCCGATGTCCCTTCGATCCTCGGCGCGGGCACAGCGATCAGCTACGCCGCCGATTGGTCGGAGTATTTCGGCCACCAGCCGGGCGAAGGCAGCGGCGACGTGTTCTTCCACCTCGATCCGCTCTGGGCCGACGGCAACGTCGATTTCGTCGCTATCGACAACTATATGCCGCTGTCTGACTGGCGCGACGGGTTCGAGCATCTCGACGCGACCGAGGGCTGGCCCGCCATCTACGACCGGGCTTACCTGCAGGCGAACATCGCGGGCGGCGAAGGCTGTGACTGGTTCTATGCCAGCGCGGCCGACCGCTCGGCGCAGGTCCGTACGCCGATCACGGACGGGGGTGAGGCGGGGAGCGCCACCGGTCCGAGCGACCCGCCGAACGGCAAGCCATGGGTCTTCCGCTACAAGGATCTCCGCGCCTGGTGGACGAACGCGCATTATGACCGTCCGGGCGGGGTGGAGAGCGGGACGCCGACGGCATGGGTGCCGGAGTCCAAGCCGATCTGGTTCACCGAGCTCGGCTGCCCCGCAATCGACCGCGGCACGAACCAGCCGAACGTCTTCTTCGACCCGAAATCCTCGGAGAGCTTCGTGCCGCACTTCTCGCGGGGCTGGCGCGACGACGCGATCCAGCGCGCCTATCTCGAGGCGACCTATCTCTGGTGGGGTGAGGGAGCGAACAACCCGGTCTCATCGGTCTATGGCGGCCGGATGGTGCACGTCCCCGAATGCGCCGCCTGGACCTGGGACGCGCGGCCGTACCCGTTCTTCCCGGCGCTGACAGACGTCTGGACGGACGGCGCGAACTGGCGGCTGGGGCACTGGCTGACCGGGCGGCTCGGGGCGGTCTCGCTGGCGGCACTCGTTCGGCACCTCTGCATGCGGGCGGGGATGCCCGAGGACCGCATCGACGTCGCCGGCCTCTGGGGCGCGGTCGAGGGCTACGCCATCGGTGCACTCGAGTCCCCGCGCGCGTCCATCACCACGCTCGCGCGGCATTTCGGCTTCGACGCGGTCGAGACCGAGGGCGTGATCCGTTTCGTGATGCGCGGCCGGGCAGCGGTAGCCACAGTCAGCCCCGATGATCTCGTCGCCGCTCGGGACGGCGACGTCCTCGAACTGACCCGAGGCCAGGAGACCGAGCTACCCCAAGCCCTGAAATGGCAGATCGCCCGTGCCGACGAGGATTACGAGGCCGCGCAGGTCGAGGCCCGGCGCATCACTGTCGACACGACGCGCATCGCGTCCGAGTCCTTCCCCATGGCGGTGCCGCCCGAGGAGGCCGAACGCCGCTGCCGCCGCGCGCTCATGGAAGGCTGGACCGGCCGCGAGAGCGCGGTATTCCGGCTGCCGCCGTCGCGCCTCGCGCTCGACCCAGCCGATGTCGTGTCGTGGCCTGCCCCCTGAAAAGTGGTCCTCCCTGAAGTAGGCTTTCGAGCCAGATGGAGGACGAAGGAATGCCCCAGAAGAAGCATAAGCCGGAAGAGATCGTCGCGAAGCTGCGGCAAGTTGATGTGTTGGTATCGCAAGGCCGATCGGTGGCCGAGGCGGTGCGCTCGATCGAGGTGACGCAGTTTACCTACTACCGTTGGCGTAAGGAATTCGGCGGGCTGAAGACCGACCAGGTGAAGCGGTTGAAGGAGCTCGAGAAGGAAAACGAGCGGCTTCGGAA
>Ga0189283_10361_pt1 | contig 13011 bp, 11 predicted proteins | sample N26C4minimetaG_FD_130320 | JGI IMG/M metagenome (GOLD analysis project Ga0189283, IMG submission 130320) | Marine microbial communities from the Costa Rica Dome - N26 C4 mini metaG | ecosystem: Environmental > Aquatic > Marine > Oceanic > Photic zone | place: Costa Rica: the Eastern Pacific...
ATCTCGACAGCTATGCAAGCCTGACGGCGGCGGTGCGCGACATCGCCGGCAAGCTCGGCTGCTCGCCCGACAGCCTGCGGGTCTGGTACAAGCAGGCGCAGCGTGATGCTGGCGAGGAAGCAGAGCCGAGCAGCGCCGAGAAGGCCCGTATCGAGGAACTCGAGCGCGAGAACCGCGAGTTGCGGCAGGCGAACGAGATCCTGAAGAAGGTCAGCGCTTGTTTCGCTCAGGCGGAGCTCGACCGCCCGTTCCGCAGATGATGGACGTCATTGACGGATTCCGGGAGGAGTTCGGGGTTGAACCGATCTGCCGCGTGCTGCCGATCGCCCCGTCCACCTACCACGGTCGGAAATGCCCATTGACTCCGTACCGAGGTACGGCCGTTAGCATTGCGGACATCATATTGGCGGGGCAGGGGGGCAACCCTCAGCCGGCTCTTGCCCGGACGGCAAGCTGCGCCGAAACCAGGAGCATCGCGTTCATCGGATGACACGAGACCACACGGCGACCGCGCCGGCGAGGCAGAGGCAAGGCATTCCCGTCGAGGCGCGCCGGAACGAACGGGTCCGCCGCGTTCTGTTTCGTTGGCTGCTTCCGATCCTGGGCGGAGGCATAGCCCTTGCGGCGATCTTCTGGCTGTATCGCGACCTCGACTTCGGCAAGTTCCTGGCCGGTCTGGGCCGGGCGCATCTCGGCTGGATTGCGGTTCTGGCCGCGGCAATCCTGCTGGAGCAACTGGTCAACGGCTGGAAGTGGCGGCAGATCCTGCATGACGTGAAGCCGGTCCGCTCGTTACGCCTGACCGGGGCGCTGCTGGCCGGTTACGGGGCGAACGTGCTGGTGCCGCTCGGGATCAGTCCGCTGGTCCGATCATGGCTGATCGCCCGGATGGAACGCCTGAAGATGGCGACCGTCCTGACCACGACGGTTATTGCACGGTTCGTCGACGGCGTGATCTTCGCGCTGTTTGCCGGGCTGGTCGCGATGGCGGGGCAGGTGCCGCAGATCGAGGGCAGTCCCGAACTGGGGCTGGCCGTGGCCGGTGCGCTGAACCTGGTGCTTTTCGGCACGCTTCTTTGGTCGATCTTCCGGTTCCGGGCCCTGTTCGCACGCGAGGGGCCGATTTTCTGCGAGCTGTTCGATCGGCTGGCACGCATCTTCCGGACCGATGGCGCTGCGGTGCGAAAATCTCTTTGCGATGGGGCGGTGTGGCCTCGCAGCCGCTGGCGCCGGATCGGCGTCGTGCTTGGCGCGGTCGCGGCAAAGCTGGTGGCGGCCACGCATTACCTCTGGGCGGGATTGGCAGTCGGCGTGGTGCTGGCGCCCTTCGACTATCTCTTCCTGATGGTCTTCGCCGGCTTCTCGCTGGTCCTGTCGCGTTTCGTCCGGGTGCCGGGCGGCTTCGTCATCGGTTCGGCGCTGGCCTTCGATCTGCTTGGCGTGCCCAGAGAACAGGCTTTGACGATGATCCTGTTCAACTGGATGCTGTCGATCATCCTGGTCGTCGGGGTCGGCCTTGTCGTGCTGTGGCAGTCGGGGCTCGACATCCGCCGCGCCCGGCGGGAGGGCGAGGGGGGGCTCGTCGATGTCGATAGCTAAAGCGCCCCTGTCGCCCGGCGAACGCCGCCGGTGCCGGCGCGGCAGGGCGGACGGGTGTGCCCGGAAGGGGCGGCAGGTCCTGACCTGCGACAGCGGCTTCCGCCCGTTTCTGTATGCGCGATGGCTGGGCGGGGAGACGTTGCTGGCGCTGCCGTTCTACGTTGTCGCCGCGGACAGAAGCGGGATCGCGCCGGCGGCTGCCGCTGTTCGGGGCAGGGCTTGTGGAAACGATCTCGATCCAGGCGGTCTTCGTCGCAGCCATCGCCGCGGCACTACTTCAGCTTGTTCTGCTGTTTCGAATTGCACGGATGGGCCGGGACGGGGCGTGAGGATCGGGCCGAGGATGACACACCGCGGCAACGGGCGGGTTCGCGGGCCGGGGTTAGGCGGGATCAACTCGCCCCGCTGGCCAACGACAAGCCGGCCGATCCATACCCGAATGTTCTGTCCTCGATCGTCACGCTGATACCGGTTCCGCACGAAGCGACCTGCACATTCTCGTCGCCAGTCAGGCCCTGACACCAGTGTGCAGGCGGCGCGATGGTCGAGATCGGCATTCCGAACGGACCGACCGTTCCGGGCGGGAGAGCGAAACTCGGGCCAGGGGCCCCGAGCCGGGTCTGCACGGCTTCGTCCGCGTTCGGAAAGGGCACGAGAAACTGCTCCGCCCGGTCGAGCGTGAGAATGCCGCCCGCGCGACCCTCCGCCAACGCCTTCGCGTCGATACGCATGCCATACTCCGCCCAGCCCATTTCTGCCTCGACCTCGGCGACGGCATCCGGATGGGTCGTCGCCTCGACCAGGTGCCTGTTGTCGGAGGGGATGCGCCATGGTGCGTGCTCGGTCAGGCACCGGCGGGTCAGTTCGAGGATCCGAAGATCGAGATAAATACCTGCATAGCCTCCGGCAGTCGACCAGGCGCCGAGACCGTTTTCGAATCTCGGACCAATCGCAAGCGGCGCCAATCCCGCCTCCGGCACCATGACGTGCACGGTCGCGGTCTCGAATCCCGCGGGCCGGGATCGGTCTGCGTGCCGGTGCAGACGCCCGATTCGTTGCAGCAGCACGTCCATCGGACAGAGGTCGGTGATCAGGAGATCGGCGTCGATGTCGAGCGACTGTTCCAGCGTCTGGGTTCCGACGACAATCACGCCATCGCCGTCAGCGCGACGCCCGAGGCAATCCTGGACGGCGGTGTCGAGCGCGTGCCGATCCTCGGCGGCGAAGCGCGAATGGTGCAGGGCGGGATGTCCGCGCAGGACCAGGCATAGATCGGGCCGATCGGCAGTGATGGCGCGCCAGGTCTCGACGGCCCGGTCCACCGTGTTGCGGATCACCAGGACGCGGGCCCCGCGCGCCGCCGCGGCAATGGCACGGCGCGCAGCATCAACCGGATCCATCGTCGGTACCGGGATGGGGTGGACGATCTTTTCGCAGCCGCCGGATTTAGCTCTCAAAGGCGTCGACGGGGCGGCGTCGTGCCAGAGCACAGGGTAGGGTGCGGCCGTGGCCGCCTGGCGCGTCGGTGTGTCCTGCTTTAGCCAGGCGGCGCGCTGACCCGAGCCGAGGGTAGCCGACATCAGCAGCGCATACCCGCCAAGTTCGACATGCCCTGCGACGAGCGGGCGGGCGACGGCGTTCATATAGGCATCGGAGGCATGAACCTCGTCGATGACAAGCAGGCTGCGGGCCAGGGCCGACCCGCGCAGCGGCGCATGTTTCACCCGAAGCCCGGCGAGCAGGACCTGGTCGATCGTCCCGACCGCGACCGGCGCGGCAAGGAAACGGGTGGGATGCTCGGCGGCCCAGTGCCTGCGGTCGTCGTCCCAGAGCACTCGGAAGCCCGGCAGTTTCCGTCCTTCCGCCTCTCCGGCGCGCAACAGTCCAGGCACGGCCAGCACCGCCTCCGGGCCGCCGACCCGCTTCATCGATTCATGGATCCGGCGGTGCAACGCCCCGGCGGCTGCGCGCGTCGGCACCGCGAAGTAGAGTGCGTCGACCAGCCCCTCGGATCTAAGCCGCGCAAAGTGCGCCAGCGCCGCTTCGGTCTTGCCCGATCCGGTCTCCGCCTCGATGACGACCAGGTGGGCGGATTTCGGCACGTCGCCAATTGTCTCTTGAATCCCGCGTGGCTCGTCATGGCCGGTGAGCTCTGCGAAGCTGGGCTTGGTCGCGGGCCAGGATGGCTCGGACAGGCCAATGGACCGGAGCGCATCCGAGGCCAGGGCCCTGGCCGTCGCGCCGTAGCCGGGATCGAATTCGAGGACATGCGGGAAGGCCTCGCCGTTCGAGCCGATCCAGTCGGCCAGCGCCAGCAACCCGGCGAAGAGATGCACCAGCCGCGGTGATCGAAGCGGAGCGGGCGCCATGGCGGTCTCCGGGAACCAGAGGCGCAGCGCTTCGCCCATACGGCGGTCTGCGGCCCGCCAGTCGTAACCCGGCACGTCCGCGAAGACGGTGCACGGATCGGCCGGCAGTGTTATGTCGTCGAAGGACAGGGGGCGGCCATGATGGGCGAACAGCGCGCAGAACCAGTCATCTTCGGTCCCTGCTTCAATGAGAGGGTCGATCAGCGGGGCGGTTGCCCGGTCCAGGAGGGGCTGGCCGTCGAGCAGTCGGTCGGCCCAGAGGAGTCCCTCGGCCAAATGGCTGCGCGTACCGCCCGGAATCCCGTGGGCCCAGACCTTGGCCTGAAACCGCGGAGAGAGCTTCCCGACGTCATGGAGAAAGGCGAAGGCACCGAGCCACCCGATCTCGCGCGGCCCGAGCGGCGCGCCGGCCGCGACTTCGGCGCGCGCGCCCAGAACGGGATGGCGTAGCAGTGCCTCCAACACTGCAGCAACATCCATCGAGTGATGGGCGAGGTGGTGGGAGGGACGGCCGGCCGTGTCGGTCTTGCCCCAGCACGGGCGATCGTTCGGCATCACTCCCTCCGGTCGAATTTTCGAACTTGCTCAACAGCTTTCTCTTTGCCTACCATCAAGGCGACTCCCACGCCAAGTTTTCCACCATAAGGATCTGACGCCGTTGAACCTGCTCTCGGACCCGATCCTTACGGCCGATCCCGTAGGCTCGGTGAGCCTTCCGGGCCTCTTCGCGGCCCTCGCCCGAGATGAGGTCCGTGCCTTCCCCCGTCTGCGCGCGCATCAGCGGGCGGCATGGCACATGTTCCGCGTGCAGCTGTCAGCGCTTGCGCTGGATAGGGCTGGGCTATCCGAGCCGCCCACGGAGGAAGGCATCTGGCGCGACCTGCTGCTTGCGTTGACCGAAGAAGAGGCAGGGCCCTGGAGCCTGGTGGTCAAGGACCGGACCCGACCCGCCTTCCTGCAGCCGCCCGATCCCGGCGGACTGAAATGGGAGCCGGTCGCGACGCCAGATGCGCTCGACCTGCTGATCACGTCGAAGAATCACGATCTGAAATCGGCGGTGGCGGCAAAGGCCGGGCCCGAAGACTGGATCCATTCGCTCATTTCGCTTCAGACCTCGGAAGGATACGGGGGGCGCGGCAATTTCGGAATCGCGCGGATGAACGGGGGGTCGTCCAGCCGGGTGCTACTGGGTCTTGCCCCCGCCGGACAGGACGGGCGGCCCGATCCGTCTTCCTGGTGGCGGCGCGATCTGGATGTCGTTCTGCGGAACCGCAACGCGACCACCGTCCTGACGCGCGGAGGGATTGCTTTGCTCTGGACCTTGCCATGGCCAGAAGGACGGTCGCTTCCCGCCGCGAAGATGGACCCGCTCGCGATCGAGGTCTGCCGCCGCATCCGGCTGACGCAGAATGGCGAAGCAATTCAGGCCGAAAGGGCCACTTCCGACGCGGCGCGGGTTGAGGCCAAGGACCTGGCCGGTGTGCTGGATGACCCCTGGGCGCCGTGCAACGTGAAAGAGGCGAAGCCCAAGGCCCTCACGCTCGGCGAAGGCGGGCGCTTTCACTATCGCCGGATGGTCGATCTGCTGTCGGAGAAGGATTGGCGCGCGCCACTTGCCGCACGGCTGGACGACGAGACGGCAGGCGAGATGGTGGTCGTCGCCGAGGCGCTTGCGCGGGGAAACTCGAAAACGGACGGTTTGCAGTCGCGCATCCTGCCGATGCCCGGCCGCGTGCGGCGCGCAAGGGATCTGCCGGGACGCCTGGCGACGGTCGCGCAGGCGCAGATCGCCGAGATCAAGAACGCAGACGCGGCGTTGAGAGAGGCTGTTGCCCTCTACGCGGCAGGTGGAAGCTACGAGAGCGTCGCCAAGTCGCAGCGCCAGCGCGCCGCCGAAGCGCGGGCCCGGCTGGACGCCTTCGCCGACCGAGTGTTTTTCGATCACCTCTGGGCACGCATCGCCGCAACTGAGGAGGGGCCGGATGCGCAGGCCGCGGCCACGCGCGCCTTCCGGGCCGCTCTGGTCGAGGCGGCCCGCGCCGAGCTGTCCCGCGCCTTCGGCGCTGTGCCCTGCGCCCGCATCCACGCCCCCCGCGCCAGGACGCGGGCCAGGGCCAGGTTGGAGAGCGGCCTGCGCAAAGCTGAACTGGTGGAGACGACCCATGCCTGACGATCCCGGGGCCATTGCCCTATCGGTTGTCGCGCAGCTGAGGCACCTCGACCCCGGTGCCCTGGCCGCGCTGCGGCGCATGGATGACGACGGAGCCGTGCCCGCATTCTGGCGTCTGGCCGCGTCGCGAGAGCCGCTGTCCCGCCGCGCGGACCGTTGGGCGCCCATCGTCCGAGCGCTGGCGATCCTGACGCCAAAAGGGACCCCGGAAGAGCGGCCCGACCTGCACGATGCGAAGCGCCCGCTTGGAGAGGCGCTCTGCGATGGAGGCAATCCGGACTGGCCCGGCGCACCGCGGCCCATGCTGAGCGAGCGTCGCCTGGCGCAACTCATGGCGGCCCGGGCCAAACAGCGAACCGTCCTGCTGACCCGTGCGATCCGCGCCCTCGCCGCGTCGAAGTCCTCTGACGCGGGCCTGCGTGTGCCCGACATCGCCATAGCCTTCCTCGACCCCGCACGCCCCGAATTGCTCGCCGCCCCCTATTACCGTCGCCTCGATCGTGCCGAGCGCGCCGCGAACGCCTTGGAGGATACCGAACGCGATGCCTGAGCCCCGCTTCCTGCAAATCCACACGCTTACCTCCTATACGGCGGCGCTGCTCAACCGCGACGACAGCGGCTTGGCCAAGCGCCTGACCTACGGCGGCGCCCTGCGCACGCGGATCTCCTCGCAATGTCTCAAGCGGCACTGGCGTACGGCCGAGGATCCGCATGCGCTCCACGCCATCGACGGCGCGGACGCGGCGTTCCGATCGCGCGAACTGGTGACCCGCAAGGTTGTCGGCGGGCTGGCACCCGAAGAGGTGGTGCGGGCCCTGGAGCCTGTACTTCAAAAGGCTGTCTATGGCGACAAGGGCACCACGAAGCAGGGCCGACAGACGCTTCTCTTCGGCGAGCGCGAGATCGCCTGGCTGCGCGCCGAGGCCGAGCGGCTCGTTGCCGAGGCCGCGGGCGACCCGAAAGCCGCGGCCAAGGCGGCAGAGCAGTGGGGGAAGGATTTCAAGAAGAACATTGCGGCGATGCGCGACGCGACCGCCTTGCCCGGCGGGCTGACGGCGGCCCTGTTCGGGCGGATGGTGACCTCCGATACCTCCGCCAACGTCACCGCACCGGTTCATGTGGCCCATGCCTTCACCGTTCATGGCGAGGAAAGCGAGTCGGACTACTTCACCGCCGTCGACGACCTGAGCGAGGACGAGCCGGGTGCGGACACCATCCAGGAGACGGAACTGACCTCGGGCCTGTTCTACGGCTATGTCGTGGTCGATCTGCCCGGCCTGATGTCGAATCTCGGCCCCGCCGCATCCGACCTCGCCGGCCCGGTCCTCCACAACCTCGTCCACCTGATCGCCGAAGTCTCTCCGGGCGCCAAGCTCGGCTCGACCGCGCCCTATGGCCGTGCGGGGCTGATGCTGCTGGAGGCAGGCGATCGTCAACCGCGTTCTCTGGCCGAGGCGTTCCGCGTCCCTTGCGAGCCCGACATGGCCTCCGCTACCGAGGCGCTGACCCGGCATCTCGCCGACCTCGACCGCGCCTATGCCACGGGCGAGGAACGGCGTGTGCTGTCGCTGCGCAACGCGGCTTTCGAGGGTGCGGCTCCCGGCACGCTCAGGGAACTGGCCGAGTGGGCTGCGGCCCTTTCCCCGCGGCTGTCATGAGTGGAGCCGGGACACGCTGGCTCGTCCTGCGCCTCAGCGCGCCGATGATGTCCTTCGGCGCCGTCGCCATCGACCAGGTCGGCCCGACGGCGCGCTGGCCGGGGGCTTCGATGCTGACGGGGCTCATTGGCAACGCGCTTGGCTGGGACTGGGACGACCGCGCCGCGCATCAGACGCTTCAGGACCGGCTGCGCTTTGGCGCGATGGAGATGCGGGCCGGCGACCGGCTCACGGACATCCAGAATGCGCGGCTCGGCAAAACCGATCGCGGCTGGACGACCCGAGGGGCGCCAGAAGGCCGGAGCGGGGCGAGCTACGACGCCCCGCACCGCCGCCGCAGGGGTTATTTCGCCGATGCCGAGTACATGATCGTGCTGACCCTCGACCCGGCCGATACAGCCCCGACGCTGGACGCGGTGGCGGCCGCGTTCGATCGTCCGGCACGGCCGCTGTTCATCGGGCGCAAGTCCTGTCTGCCCGCACAGCCCCTGAAAGCAGGCGAGGTTCGGGGTGCGGCCGTCCATGACGCGCTTGGCGCGCTCGACCGCGACGGGCCTCGCCCCGCCACGTGGCCCCTCGGCGAAGGGCCGCCGGGAACCCGCGCGATGGACGTTGCCGACCGCCGCGTCTGGTCCAGCGGTCTCCATGGCGGGACACGCGCCATTGTGGAGGGCCTGGTGTGACGCTTCACCTCGCGCGCCTCCCGATCGACCTGTCCGCGCTCGCCCGCGCCGCAGGCGAGCGCGGCTGGACCCGCGGCCGCCGCGCAGCGTTCGACGAGGGGCGCGCACTGCATCACTTGCTGGGCGAGGCGTTCGGCCCCGGCGTGATGCAACCGTTCCGACTGGTCGTCGCGCCGCGAGCTCGGGCCGGAACGCTCTGGGCCTATACGGATGCCGATGCGGATACCCTGCGCGAGACCGCTGCGCCGGTGGCGCTGTCCCATGCGGCGGAGGCTGCGCTCTCGATCTCGTGCCTCGACACGAAACCGATGCCGGCGGTCAGCGCGCCGGGACGTCGTCTGGGTTTCGACGTTCGATTACGCCCCGTCGTGCGTCTCGCTTCAGCGATCGAGGCTCCGGCGGATCGTCGGGGCGGGCAGCGGCACGGGTTCAAGGCCGGAGCAGAAGTCGACGCGTTCCTCGCCGCCGCGCTGCGCGACCCCGACCGTGACGCGGTGCAGGGCTCGGGCCGCAGTCGGGAGGCGGTCTATGCGGCCTGGCTCGCGGACCGCTTCGGCGACGCTGCCGAGATCGAAGAGGCCCGGCTGGCCGCTTTCCGTCGCTGCCTCGCAGCGCGGGGCGAGGGCCGTGGTGTCGAGGGACCGGACGCTACCCTGCACGGCACGCTGACCGTCCGCGATCCGAGCGCCTTCGCCGACCGGATGCGACGCGGCATCGGCCGCCACAGGGCCTACGGCTTCGGCATGCTGCTGTTGCGCCCGCCGGGCCGCCTGATTCCGGTGGGGTAGACCATGCTGAAGGGACGCCTGGGTCTGGACAGCGCCAAAGTCCCGCATGCGGACCGGGCGGGGCTGCTCTATCTCGCGCGTGGCCAGCTTGCTGCGCGCGACGGGACCCTCGCCTTCCTGCGCGGAGCCGCGGCCGGACCCGACGCCCTGACGCCCGGGGAACACGCGATCCCGCTTCAGGGCGTTTCGATGATCCTGCTCGGTCCGGGTTCGATGGTCAGCCACGACGCTCTCCGTCTCCTTGCCCACGCGCGCACTGCGCTGGCGGCCGTGGGTGAGGACGGCGTGCGGCTCTACACGGCGCCGCCGCTGATCCCCGACCGTTCCGGGCTCGCGCGCCTCCAGGCTCGGATGTGGGCCGACGAGGATATGCGGATCATGGTCGCCCGCCGGATGTATGCGCTGCGTCTGGGCGAGGTACTTCCGCACCGCACGTTGGACGTGCTGCGCGGCATCGAAGGTGCCCGTGTCAAGGAAAGCTACAAGCTGACCGCCGCGCGGTTCGGCGTACCGTGGCGCGGGCGCCGCTATGACCGCGCGAATCCGCAGGCCGCCGATCTGGCCAACCAGGCTCTCAACCACGCGGCCTCGGCCGTCGAGGCCGCCGCGGCCATTGCCGTCAGTGCCACTGCCACGGTGCCGCAACTGGGCTTCATCCACGAGGATCCGGGCCAGTCCTTCGTGCTTGATATCGCCGACCTGTGGCGCGAGACGGTGACGCTGCCGTCCGCTTTCCGCGCGGCCAGGCGTGCCGCAGACCGTCCCGACATGCCCGTCGAGCGTCTCGCCCGCCGTCTGACCGGCGAGACGCTCGCCAAGGAAGGCGTCATCCCCGCGATGATCGAGCGGATCAAGGCGCTGATCGAGGAAGGGCCATGAGGAGCAGTTTCGCTGCCCGGAGCCTCGCGCCATGCCGATGACAATGGTCGTGACCCGGGACGTCGAGGCACGCTATCGCGGCTTCCTCACCTCAATCATGCTCGAGGTGGCGCCTGGGGTCTACGTCGCACCCCACCTTTCGGCAGGGGTTCGGACACGCGTCTGGGACGTATTGTCGGGCTGGTACGACAACCTCGGGCGCGGTGCCATAATCATGCTCTGGCGGGACCGCTCGGCCACGGGCGATCTGGCGATGAAGATGTTGGGCGATCCCCCGAAGGAGATAGTGGACGCCGACGGCATTCTGCTCGTAAAGCGAAAGTAAACATCTCTTTCTACAACTGACGCTCTTTGACATCGTTATATTCTTGAATGACTTCCGCAAGAGAGGCTCCCCCGCACCCGCGGGGATCGACCCAGGCACGACCGGCCGCGTTCCAGCGCATAGCGGGCTCCCCCGCACCCGCGGGGATCGACCCGTTGGCCAAACCGTCAGGCGATTGCCGACGACGGCTCCCCCGCACCCGCGGGGATCGACCGTATCCGCTGCGCGGGGTCCCTGCACAATCTGTGGCTCCCCCGCACCCGCGGGGATCGACCCGAGCGGGTGCGCGTGGGCCTGCTGTCCTTCGAGGCTCCCCCGCACCCGCGGGGATCGACCCACGCGGACGGACGCATTCCGTCGTGCCTGATAGGCTCCCCCGCACCCGCGGGGATCGACCCCCCGGTGATAAAATCGCCACAATGGAGTGGCTGGCTCCCCCGCACCCGCGGGGATCGACCGTGTCTACCCGGTCCCTCAAGGCCCTTCCGCCCGGCTCCCCCGCACCCGCGGGGATCGACCCTTGACGTAACAAAGCCAGACCTCAAGCCAGCAGGCTCCCCCGCACCCGCGGGGATCGACCCCCGGCAGCTATCTCCGGGCGTGTCCTCTGGGGGGCTCCCCCGCACCCGCGGGGATCGACCCAAGCGCGCCGAGATGTGGCAGCGCATGAAGGAGGCTCCCCCGCACCCGCGGGGATCGACCCTATGCCAGCAACATCAACCCGCGAACCGGCGTGGCTCCCCCGCACCCGCGGGGATCGACCTTTCCCGATTGCGGGCGTTATGAAGCCTTTCGGGGCTCCCCCGCACCCGCGGGGATCGACCTTTCACATAGCAGAGCCAGACCTCGAGCCAGCAGGCTCCCCCGCACCCGCGGGGATCGACCCGAGGAAGGCGCGCAGCGACAGCGTGTCCGAGGGGCTCCCCCGCACCACGTGCCCCTCCCCGGGCATCGCAAGTGGCCCTGTCTGCTCCGTGACCCACTTATCGACGGACCCAACCACGTCTGGTGCGCAGACATCGCTCGGAGCAACTGACCTGCCGCGCTCTCTGACGGTCTTCTGAGACCGGTGATGAAGGAGGGCGGATACAAAAGAACGGTACGACGTGGGCCTAGACGTCTCGAAGGACGCTACGGCGATCTGCGCGCGCTGCGCCGCTGGCGGGGTGAAGAGGGTCTGCGAGGTCGCGACGGAGCCGGAGGCGATCCGCACGGCGCTCGACGGCTTGAACTGTCACCTTGCGCGGGTCGCCCTTCTTGCACAGCGCTGCAGGTCCGGCCTTGCCTGGTCCTCGATATCGAGACCGTCGGCGACAAGGGACGCCGTGCTCGCCTATGGCACGACTCGCGCGGCCGCGCCGATCGCGGCTACGCGGTAGAGGTCGCGCGCCGGCAGGACATTCCCGCCGCCGCCGGTTTCGCGGCGCCGACCCGGTGCGTGGGCAGCCGCCGCATGCTGATGCCGCTGACCCCTGAGGGATTCATTGCCAGCACGGCGACGGGATCCTGCGTGCTCGCCCGCCGGGAGGTCGATTGGCTGCTGGCAACCCGGTTGCGAGTGGTCCCTCGGCCCTGAGGCGTCCCTTGAGGCCGCGGTCCCTCCGCTCGTGTCGCCGCCTCCGGATCGGGCGGCAGCAAGGCGCGCCGGCGGTACCTTGCCTGCTGCCCGGAGGCTGGCGCGTCCCCCAATACTCTTGGTTGCGTGGCCCCGGCATGCGCGGGGCTCTCGAGGTCGAAGAGCCCGCAAAGAGCCCCGTGGACGTCCTCCGGCTCCAGTTCAGGCGTGATACGGACCGCGAAGGCGATCGCGCTGCCGGGGTCGATCCGGTCGGTCAGTCGCGGCCCCTCGCTCAGCGCCGTGCGCAGCGGGGCATCGGTCCAATACCCGAGACCGCGGGCCGCGAACTCGATCCTGTGCGCCCGGCGCATCTCCGGAAGGTGCCGAGCGAGGTGTTTCAGCCGGTCGAACGCGCTGTCATCGAGCAGAAGGGCTCGCGGCGTCACTCGGTATCCTCACTCGTGCGGGGCCGGGTGGGCCAGCCCCGGCCGGCCCGCCGGAAAGATGGGGGCGCGTCGGAGCCTCCGGCGGGAGCGCGCAGCCTGTCGAGCAATTGCGGCAGAGGTCGCATCACCAGGCCGGGGATCGGGCCGATCGCGGCCAGGATCGGATCGGGCGCGCGAGGCGGCTCTCAGAGACTCTGCTCATGGGCCGGCGTGTCCCGCGCCACCGGGGCATAAATCCTAATGATCTTTCTCAAGCGTATCCACTAGAGGACGCTTGCGCTCCGGACGCTCGCTGCCGACGTCACGCGCCGCATCGATTCCGCGCACTCTCATTGCTCCCGATTGGCACATTGCGCTGGCGCCGGGCGACGGGTCCTGTTCCGGTTCCCCGCCGCCGGCGAGGCGGCCCGCCCCCGCCCGTGCCTCGTGCTCGAGGTGGAGACGCTCGCCTGGGAGCGGTATGCAGCGCTTGGCTGCGGCATCGCTGCGGACGGCGGGGCCGATCGGGCCTACGAGATCGGCCTGCACGGGGCCGA
>Ga0189283_10365_pt1 | contig 12384 bp, 9 predicted proteins | sample N26C4minimetaG_FD_130320 | JGI IMG/M metagenome (GOLD analysis project Ga0189283, IMG submission 130320) | Marine microbial communities from the Costa Rica Dome - N26 C4 mini metaG | ecosystem: Environmental > Aquatic > Marine > Oceanic > Photic zone | place: Costa Rica: the Eastern Pacific...
ATGCCCTGGGTGCCGATCGAAGGCTGGTATCCGGGTGATTGCACCTACGTCTCGGAAGGCCCGAAGGGGATGAAGATCAGCCTGATCATCTGTGACGACGGCAACTATCCGGAAATCTGGCGTGACTGCGCCATGCGCGGGGCGGAACTCATCATCCGCTGCCAGGGCTACATGTATCCGGCCAAGGAGCAGCAGATCCAGATTTCCAAATCCATGGCCTGGGCGAACAACTGCTATGTGGCGGTCGCAAATGCCGCCGGCTTCGATGGCGTCTATTCCTATTTCGGCCATTCGGCCCTGATCGGTTTCGACGGCCGGACGCTGGGGGAATGCGGCACCGAAGAAAACGGCATTCAATATGCCCAGATGTCGGTGTCGGGGATCCGCGATGCCCGCAAGAACATGCAGTCGCAGAACCACCTCTTCAAACTGCTGCACCGTGGCTACACCGGCACGATCAACTCCGGTGATGGCGACAAGGGCCAGGCAGCCTGCCCCTATAATTTCTACGCCAACTGGGTGAACGATCCGGAAGGAACGCGGGAGATGGTCGAGGCCATGACCCGCACGACGGTCGGCACCGAGGAATGTCCGATGGAAGGCATCCCGAACGCCGCAAGCACCCACCGCTAGGGCTCAGGTCCAATCCGGGCGGGAAGTCTCTCGCCCGGTTCGAAATCGATCAGCTCTTGCCGAAGGCCAGCAACCTGGCGGCACGCGCTGATCCAGCGATCCTCCCGAGCGATGCGGTTCGCAGCGCCGCATCCTCCTGGCGCTGCAGCGATTTCCCCCGCTGCAGCGTCTCCAACAGGAAGTCCAGGAATGAATGCACCGCTAGCTGGTCCGGTTAAGGACCCGATTGACGCCTATCGCATTGTCAGCGAACCCTTTTATCGCCCCTTTGCACAGGAGATCGGCCATTATGAAGCCGCCTATGCCGCACGCTTGCCAATCCTTCTGAAGGGACCGACGGGATGCGGCAAAACGCGGTTTGTCGAGCATATGGCCTGGTGGCTGAAGCGTCCTCTCGTCACGGTGTCCTGTCACGAGGACATGACCGCGTCGGATCTGGTCGGACGGTTTCTGCTGGATGCCGACGGTACCGTCTGGCACGACGGCCCGCTGACGGCGGCCGTCCGGCACGGTGCAATCTGTTACCTCGACGAAGTGGTGGAAGCGCGGCAGGACACAACGGTCGTCATCCATTCCCTGACCGACCATCGCCGCCATTTGCCGCTGGAAAAGAAGAATGAACTGGTCCAGGCGCATCCGGACTTCCAGCTCGTGATCTCCTACAACCCCGGCTATCAGAGTGTGCTTAAAGATCTGAAGGAATCCACCCGGCAGCGGTTCTGCGCGATTTCCTTCGACTATCCTGATGCGGCAATCGAAGCGGAAATCGTCGCGCGTGAAGCCGGTGTCGAACTTGAAACTGCAAGGGTTCTTGTCCGGGTCGCGGAAAGATCCCGGAACCTCAAGGGCCACGGACTGCGCGAAGGTGCATCGACGCGCATGTTGATTGCGGCTGGTCAGCTGACAGCACAAGGCGTGCCGCTGGAAGAGGCCTGCCAGATTGCCATCGTGCTGCCGCTCGTGGATGAGCCGGAGATCCGCGCTGCGATGACCTCCGCCGTTTCAGCCTGCCTCTGAGACATGGCGGCGACGATGACCGAGGCTGCCACGGCAAAGGCGAACACCGTTGAGGCGCGCGAATATGAACCGCAGATGTCTGCCGTCTGGACAAAGGCCCTGTCCCGGATTGCCCAGGCCGGTTACGGCGAAACTGTCACCCAAGCCTATCGCACTTGTGGCCCGGTGATAGCGGAGGCGGTTTCGGAAGAAGCCGCAGTCGATCTCGGACGCCTGGTTTCCTGGATTGCCATTCGTTCCGGCCGGCGCGCAGCAGCAAGGGTTCCGCATACAGCGGCTCGCGCAGTGCAGCACCTGAAGACGTTCACTGCTTTTTCGGAGTGGTGCGCTCTTTTGGAACGGACCGGACGCGACTTGCCGGAAGCCGTTGAGGCACTGCTTGAGACGTCTGACAGGTCCCTGGTAGAAATCGGCTTGTCCGGCTTCAGGACATTCGTCGGCATGGGGTTGGCACTCAGACTGACGAACCGCGAAAAAGCGCGATTGTTTCTCGCTGGTGAAGACCCGGAAGCGCGGCACTTTCTTGACCGGCAGTCGTCAGTCCTGAGGTTTGACGACGAAGAGCTTCGGTTGAAGACGTTTCATGCCGCCTTGTGGGGTCAGCTTCCGCCCATTGTCGAAACCCCGGCCACAGCTCCGGAGCAAATGCGTCGCAGGGCCGGGTTCGGACGGGATGGCATTCGTCTGCCGTCGGGATTCCCGGGTTTTGACCGCGCGGACAGCCTGAAGCTTTATCATGCGGCTCTTGCCCATGTCGGCGCTCACATTGCTTTCACCCGGCAGGTGTTTGAGCGAAAGTCCCTGAAACCCTTGCAAGTCGCAGTTATCTCCTTGCTTGAAGATGCGCGTGTCGAACGGCTCGCTCTGGAAAAGATGCCGGGACTGAGGTCACTCTGGAGCAGCTTCCACACCATCGATGCACGCTCCGCAGACCTGGCGATAACCTTGATGGCACGGCTGGCACGCACGCTGATAGATCCGGAATACAGCGATACCAACGGTTGGGTGGAGAAAGGAAAACGTCTGTTCGAGGAAGCTTTTGCGGCGACCCCCGACGACCAGACCTTCTGCCGAAGAATTGGCGGACTGCTTGCCAACGATCTGGGTCAGATGCGGCTGCAGTTCGACGCCCGCACCTATATGGTGCAGCCGGCCTACAGGGACGACAACCTCGGTATCTGGACCTTCGACGAGGAACCGGACCTGATCGAGATGGATGTTGCAGTTGAAACAGAAGGTGTTCGCCTGGAGCAACAAGAACGCGACGAGGCCGACCGGCAGGAGCCCGAAGAGGAGGAAAAGCGCGAGGAAGAAGCCGCGGCTGCGGAAAAGCTACGGCTTCGAGATGAGGACGCGGTAACCCGGCTGATCACCTATCCCGAATACGATCATGTCAGCCGCCGCATGCGCCCGGACTGGTGTACTGTTCATGTCACTGAGGCACCGCGAAAGGCGGCAACCGATCTGTTGCGGAGCCTCACGCAAGAAACCAGGATACAGAGTTCTCTCACCTCTCTGATCTCCAGTGCCAATGTGAATGCGTTCCAGCGGGAGCGCCGGCTGGAAACCGGTGATTTTCTTGACCTGGATGCATGCATCGATGCCCAGGCAAGTCGCCGCAACCGGGAGATCCCCGATCCGAGGATCTTCGGCCGGAAGAGTTGCAAGGGCCGGGACCTGGACATCCTGTTGCTGATCGACCAGTCACACTCCACCGGCGAGCCGGCAGGCGAGGGAGGCGCCAGCGTTCTCGATCTTGAACGCCTTTCCGCCGCGATAATGGCCGGGGCGATGGAAACGACCGGCGACAATTGCGCACTTGCAGGGTTTTGCTCGGACACTCGGGAGACGGTCCGATATGCGCGGGTCAAGGACTTCGGCCAACCGGTTGACCAGGGCGTGTATGAACGCTTGGCCGGTCTGGAAAGTGCATTTTCGACCCGCCTGGGCCCGGTTATGCGTCACGGTGGGCGTGAGCTTGCCGAAAGGACGGCATATCGAAAGGTATTGCTGGTGGTGACTGACGGCGAGCCGTCCGATATTGACGTCGATGATCCGGATTATCTCCTGGAAGACGCCCGTTTCGCCTTGCGCGAATTGGCGATGGCCGGCATCGATGTTTTCTGTTTCTCGCTCGGCGACAACCGCAACGATTATTCCGACAGGATTTTTGGCGGCAAGAATGTCAGAAAGCTTGCGGACCTTTCCAGGCTTCCCGGCGCTCTGCTTGGGCTCTATGGAGAGTTGAAAAAGTAGGAGCTTCCTCTGGTGAGATGCTTTCATTGTGCCGGATTGCCGGCTCTTTGGTGGACTTTGTGCCAGTCCTGACCGAGCTCTGATCGCCTGTTCTGACCGTACCGATTCTGTTGAAACATCAGAAAATCTGCCTTTAACCGGCAAAACACCCGGAAAAGTTTCAAGGAAGATTTTGCGTGGGTTTAACTTCAGCCAATGGTTTGAGGGTGTGGCCGGTTCGTCGTCGGGGAACCTCGCAGTAGAGGCCTGGAGTGCGGTAAGTAATTGAAAAAGAAGACGAAAAAATCAGGTCGGCAAGATTGATACGCTGGAACTCGCAAAGATTGGCACACCCGTCGGGACGGAAAGTTTCGCAAAGGCGTCTGGAATGCCGGTTCAACCAGGCCGGGTTAGGGTTTCGTTAACTTAAATTTCCTTGCACCATCTGCTGGAATCCTGCATCCATGACGGAGTTACCGCTCATATCGGGCACGAAACCGTCAGAGGGCATTAATGGCCGTTACCGAACAATTTTCCGGTGGACGCGATACGACCGCAAAAATCGAAAGTTTCACGCAGAAGCTTTCGGACCGTTTGCAGACGATGCGCGAAATGACCTACCCTCCGGAAGCCCGCAAGGTTTTCGGCCGGACGTTTTCCACGACGGATCTGGTTCGTTTGCTGGGCGTGCCGGAAAGCACGCTGCGCACCCTGACGCTGGAAGGCAAGGGCCCGCAACCGCATCGCGCTGAAAACAACCGCCGGATCTATACAGTCGATCAGGTTTGGGAATTGAGGGCATTCCTCGCGGAGCTCAGGCCTGACGATGCAGATCGTCTCGTGCCTCATCGCCGACCGGGAGAGAAACTGCAGGTCGTTGCCGCTGCGAACTTCAAGGGTGGCAGCTCTAAGACGACCACCTCCGTTCATCTGGCCCATTACCTGGCTATCCAGGGCTACCGGGTGCTGTGTGTCGACCTGGATCCCCAGGCCTCCATGACCACGACCTTCGGCATTCAGCCCGATCGTGATCTTCGGTCCGGCGAAGACGATGACGAACGGACCGACACGACCTACGATGCCCTGCGGTATGACAATTACCGTGTGCCGTTTTCCGAGGTCATACGCGAGACCTACTTCCCGGGCATTCACCTTGCCTGCGGCAACCTGCGACTGATGGATTTCGAATACGATACGCCGACCGCACTTGCCGAAAGAACGACCGACGAGCTTGGCCTGTTCTTCCAGCGTCTCGATGCCGTGATCCAGTCGGTCGAAGAGCACTATGACGTCGTTGTCCTCGATACGCCTCCTTCGCTCGGCTACACGACGATGGCGGCCCTTTATGCGGCAACGGGCCTGATCATCACCGTTCACCCGGCTATGCTCGACGTCTCGTCATGCTCCCAGTTCCTGAAGATGATTTCGGATGTGACCCACACGTTGTCCGAAGGCGGTGCGGTTTTCGAACATGACTTCACCAAGTTTCTGCTGACCAGGGTCAACCCCAATGACGGGCCGCAGAAGATCATGTCCGGCACCATGCGGGACTTGTTCGGGACCGACGTCCTTGTGGCCGAGGCGATTGAGTCGACCGCCATCGCATCTGCCGGTGTTGCCAAGAAAAGTCTCTACGAAATCGAATCCGGTGAAGTCGGCCGGGAAACCCTGAAGCGTGCGCTGGAAAGCGCAGACCGCGTCAACGCCGAAATTCTCGATCTGATCAAGAGTGTATGGGGCAGGGAGGTTTGACGATGAAAAAGTCGATCGTCAAAATGATGTCCGATGCGGCGGCTGCAGCTGCCGACAAGAAGGAGCCGCCCAAGCCGGTTGCGGGCCAGAAGGTAACCGCACCCGTCGTGAATTCCATGGGACGGGCCTTGTCGCATATGCGCGAGGACAGCATCGTTGCCCTTGATCCGTCGAAAATCGACCCAAGCCCGTTTTCCGACCGCTTCGAGACTGACCTCGAAGCGCAGGAGGCCCTGGAGGAACTCAAGCTTTCGATCCAGGATGAGGGGCAGAGGATCCCCGTTCTGGTGCGCCCGCACCCTACGGAACGGGACCGCTATCAGCTGGCGTATGGACACCGCAGGCTGTTTGCCATTCAGACATTGATGGCGGAAGCCGGCAAACCGGAGACGTTCAAGGTCAAGGCATACGTTCGCAAGCTGAGCGATGCCGAGCTGATCAAGGAACAGTCGCTTGAAAACGGCGTCCGCGAAAACCTGACCTTCGCAGAGATGGTCCTGTGGGCTGTGCAGCTGCGCGAAGCAGGGCTCAAGCAGCGCGAGATGCAGCCGGTGCTCGGCCAGGTTCAAACGGTCATTTCCAATATGCGGAAGATCGCCGACAGCATCCCGCACGACATCATTCGCGCGATTGGCCGTGCCAGGAATGTCGGCCGGCCGGCGTGGATGGAACTGGCAAAGCTGTTTGAAGACCCTGCCGCCGAACAGCGCGTTCGATCCATCATAGACGGTAAGGATTTCAGGCTGGCTGCCGCGCAGGACAGAATGTCCATGGTAACGCAGGCAGCAAGAGGCAAACAAAAGAAGGCTGCACCGGCAACACAGGCTGCAGCAGAAATCACATCGAACGGAACGGTATTGGCAAAACTGAAGAGAACATCGGCGGCAACCGTGTTCTCGATACCAAAATCCGAAGCTGAATTCAGTCGCTGGCTGGAGGAGAACCTTCCGGACGTCTATCGCGATTATCTGCGGCAACGGCAGGAAACGGGACGTACGAAGGGCTGAGGATGGTCGCGGCATACCTCGAAAGGGAATGCCGGGCGCACAATGATCTGGGGCAGGTTTTCAAATGTCGTCCCGGGCCATATCGGCAAGAGGTCGGATTTCGGCCAGGCCCCGTGAAGAAGGAGACGGTGCGAGAGAAATAGAGACCAAATGAAAAGAGACCGAAACGGCGGCAACCGTTCAGTCTCTTTAATCGCGGTTCAACTTGGAACGTCCAAACAGGAACCTCAACACTTCCCTGTTTTAGGCGAATTCCGAATCACGCGCAAGATCCATCTTGTGTGAACGGTGGATTTCTGCCGATTTCCCGAAGTTGAACCTCCTGAAACGCATAACGCCGCACGTTGGCTCGTGTCGGTGAACGGAGGTTGTCATGCCTGCTGTTTCGAACGTCTCTTCCTTCCGGAAGGTGACGCCGGGGATACTTGCGTCCCAGCGTCTGGCAATGTCGAACGACATTCCTGATATTGGAAAATCCGAAGTCGCGATTGCCTTGAAACGTGCGGCCCAGCCGATCGGTCTCACGTCGACAGCCTATCATGTCCTGGACATCCTGCTTGGCCTGTCAAAGCCGGAGGACTGGAAAGGGGACAACAGGCCCGTCGTTGCCATCTCCAATGAGAAGCTTGCCTCATATGTCGGCAAGAGCGAACGAACGGTCATTCGCGCCATCAAGCAGCTTGTTGAGGCCCGTATTCTTGCCTACAGGGACAGTTCGACCGGCCGCAGGTGGGTGCACCGCAACGACAGTGGCGACATTACCTTTGCCTATGGTCTCGATTTCACGCCGGCAAGAGTGCGATACCGCGAAATCAAGCGCCTGGCCGACGAATGGCAGGCTCATCTCAATGCTGTCCGGGAAGCAAAACGGACCGTCATGAGGATCTCCAGGGCGATCGTCGACATCGTCGATGCAACGAAAGACGTCGACCTGACAGACTTCTTGGATCAGATGGCAGGCATTCTGGACGCTGAGACTGATGTTCAGGCAAAAGCTCAGGCCTTGCTAGACCTTTATGACCTCGTGATGGAAGCTCTGAAGGAAGCCTCCGATGCACAGTCAACAGCACGTAAAAATGAAGAATCGTCATGCGAAGATGACATCAATGTCACCCCTATATTTAATACAAACTCACCAGACTCTTGTTCAAATAACCGGACATCTGCTCACGCAGATGAAATCAGAAATAACACTAACGTCGCCTACGGCGCCGAAATAGCTCCTGAAAGGGAGCAAGCGGAGCGGGGTGGGGGCTCCAACAGGGGATATACTCTGCAGAAAGGCTCCGGTAAGGCGGATTTTGTCCGATCGGAAACCCTGGATGCTGTTTCGATCTCTTTGCTGGAAAGCGCATGTACGTCGATCCAGGGCGATTTTGGGCTGTCTCTCAAAAGCTGGCCGGATCTCATCGCCGCAACCGACGTGCTGAGGATCGGCATCGGATTAAGTGAAAAAGGCTTTACCGAAGCCTGCGGAAGGCTGGGGAGGCACGTTGCGGCGGCGATTCTGGCGATGGTGGCCGAAAAGGCCTTGCGGGATCCGGAAAAAATCAGCTCGCCCGGCGGTTACTTCCGGGCATGTTGTGAACGGGCGACCGAGGGCAAACTTGCGCTGGCAAAATCCCTGTTCGGTCTGGCTGCGCGCTGATCGGGCGCCGCGGGGAGCGAGATCCGCTTGAGCGAGCACTGCTTCCGGGCAGGGGGACGCCAAAATGAGGGGATCTTGAAACTTTGCGGTCTTCCCGGGAGTGCTGATCCTGCACGAACACGGATAATCGCTGCAGGGCACGTAGGCGGCGCTGGATTCGAGCCTTCATAAACTTGCCTTACGCATGGCTGACTTTTGTCAAAACGACGCCTCATTCCTGCGATCCTGTTCCCAACCTGGAAGCCCGGTGTTTTGCACCATGAACTAAATTGTCCGTTCGTTCGTCTTTCAACGACAACGAAGCAAGACCGACTGGAAACTTCATGAGCAGATCTGTTTTCATTGCACTTTTTTTCATGGCATTTGTCCAAGGCGCTTATGCGAAATCCAGTGACCTGAAGAACCTCCGGGGAGACCCTGAAGAATTCAGTTTTGCGACGGTGATCGCGAAGGCTCGGGAACTCGGGACAAGACCGTATGAAGCGGAAGAAGTGCGATCAGAAGATCTTCTGGAGGAAATTGACTACGACGCGCATTGGAAGATCAGCTTTCGCAAGTCGGCCACCCTGGAGCTGGTACCAGGCGTTCCAATTCAGTTTTTTCACCTGGGCCGCTTCTTCAAGCAACCCGTCAAGCTCAACGAAGTCGCTGATGGCGTTTCCCGAGAAATTCTCTATTCACCTGACTACTTCGACATGCCGCACGACAGTCCGGCGCGAAAGTTGCCCGAAAATCTCGGATTTGCCGGGTTCCGCGTCATGCGGGAAGATTTGAAAACCGACTGGGTTTCCTTCCTGGGCGCATCCTATTTCAGGACAGATGGCCAGTCTCGCCAGTATGGGCAGTCGGCGCGCGGACTTGCCCTTAACACCGGACTTTCGGTGCCGGAGGAATTTCCCAGATTTACGGAATTCTGGTTCGAACCATCCGCATCGACAGATGACGGTTTGGTTGTCTATGCACTTCTTGATAGCCCATCTGTCGCCGGCGCTTACCGAATGCACATGACGAACGAGGAGGGGAGTGGGCAGATCATGGATGTGACAAGCCACCTATTCTTCCGTAAGTCCGTGGAAAGACTGGGAATAGCGCCACTCACAAGCATGTACTGGTACTCTGAGTCCAATCGCCTGAAAGGCTGGGATTGGCGCCCGGAAGTACACGATACCGATGGTCTTGCGATGATTAGCCAGTCGGGAGAGATGATATGGCGGCCCCTCAACAACCCGTCCGAGGTTCGCACGTCCACTTTTCGGGCGGACAATGTGAGAGGATTTGGTCTCGCACAACGAGACCGGGAGTTTGAGAACTTTCAGGATGACGGAGTGTTTTATGATCGTCGACCGTCCGTCTGGATCGCACCTGACGAACCGTTTGGAAAGGGCGTGGTTCAACTGGTTGAGATCCCCACGGACGACGAAATCTATGACAACATAGTCGCTTATTTTTTACCGGACGAACTGCCGAAAGCTGGCGACGAACGTACGTTTTCCTATCAGATGACATGGCGTGATCAGCATCCGCTGCCTCAGTCAGGTGCTCGGGTTTTCGCAACCCGTATCGGCCAGGGAGGAATTCCAGGACAACCACGACCGAAGGACCAGATGAAAGTCGTGGTCGAATTCCAGGGCAAGTCTTTGGACGGGATGAAGAAGAAGGACGAGGTTGAGGCTGTCGTGGAGCTTTCCAAAGGCGAGCCAATAAATCTTTTCGTTCAACCTGTCGTCGGTACGGATCGTTGGCGCTTGACGTTCGATGTCAAGGTCGAGGGCCATGATCCGGTGGAGGCGCGCGCTTTTCTGAAAGGCGGCGATGATGTCCTGAGTGAAACCTGGCTCGGGCAACTGATAGCGGAGCACCTGGAAATGGAATAGTACCCCGGTGTGGCAAGGGGCACAGTTACCAGGTACGGGAATACCGAGCCTTGAATACCGAACTGGGATTTTGTGTCTGTATTTCCCGGACACTTGCCCGAAGTGTGAAGGCTTTGGTCAAGGGTTGTTGCAACGAAACGCTCGAATGCCACACGGCGTCGTCTTTTGAGTTGTTGAATTCCGCTGCCAGCACTGTTGCAGTCGGGCCTAGCGACACTTCCAGGCTCTTGGTGGTGTTCCAGTCAATGTCATTCGTTTCGAAACCAGGCGTGCGGAAAGAATAGGAATCTCGCAAGATCAGGTGGGCGTGCCTTGTGAGTTTGATTTTCTTTCCTGCAGTGAATCTGGTCGATGCAAGGTCGCTGTCCGGGTCAAAGCGCAAGGTCAGGTCTGTCTCGTCCATTCCTGCCAATTTGTAGTCGTCTTCGAAACGCAGCCGTGTCCATAGCGTTCCACTCGGTACGTAGCTGCGTGGCGCATTGAACACATGCCTAGGCAATGCTGCTGGCATGTTGATGTCCGATCCGAATGCAGGCCGGCCCGGTACAGGAAGCTGAGCGCCTACCGTCATGTTGTAGGAACTTTCAGATGGCTTTGAAAAAGACCAAACGTAAGGTTTGACGTTCTCAGCGTGAACAGGCGTGACTGTTGCGCAGGCCGCTGCCGCAGCGCCTGTGATTACGCCCTTGATTACGGATACTGCCAGTAGGTAACTCGGTGTGCGCATGTTCTATTATCGAGAGACTGAGGTCGCTTGCTGTCGGTTTGACGGGATGAAACTGAGTGAACTTGATTCCGAAAAGGTTAATGCGACTGTACGCAATGATACCTTGCGAAAGTTACCTAGATTTCGAAATACAAATCGCTAAGTATCAGAGTTGATTGAATTAATATCTCTTCCGCTGATCATGCGAACATGGATATACATATGGAATGAGTTCCATTTTTGCTGTGGAAATACACTGATTTCATAACCACCGGATTGATAAGAACCGCGTCTCGCGGACTTGCAACATGGGAGCTTCCTTTCTTGGATCCGGCTCGAGGCATCCCCTTGCTGCAATATTACTGGTCAACTTCCTGGCGTCTGTGTCTCAGAGGGCTTCACGCATTCGGTTGTTCTGCAAACCCAGGCCGGTCGGCAAGTTAGCGAGCACCTTTCCCGCGGGAATTGCGTCGGTCTTCATAGATGTCCAAGGCGCTGAAAAATCTTCGGCGATTGACGATCGTCTCACAGAAAATCCTCTGTTGGCACAGTTATGTGTCTTTGGGGTGCCTTGTACCCCCGATCGCTGATTCAATTTATGGCTGCAAATGAAAGCAGTACATTCACATTCTGTTTCAATCTTGAAATGCGGCGGAACTCGGCGATTTCCGATGCGTTACCCCCATATCGTCGCCTCATCCCTGTCAGATACCGGCGACTTCAATCTGGGAGAGTTACAATGCTACGTGAACTTGTCACTGCGTCCGCAATCGGACTGTTCATGGTCGGCGGTGCGTATGCGCAAAGCTCGACTGAAGTACCTACGACTACCGTGCCGGCAACTCCTGCTACCCCTGAGCCCGTTCAAATGGTGAAAAAGGCAGAAGGACACCTTGCCACGGATCTGCTTGGCCGAACGGTCTACAATGGTACGAGTGAAGAGTCTGAAGCAATTGGCGACGTCAACGACTTCACTGTGGGTCCTGACGGTCAGATTCAGGCAATTGTGATCGGAGTTGGAGGCTTTCTTGGCCTGGGCGAGAAAAACGTCGCGATCGAGTACGGCCTTGTGAAGTTCGAAGATCGCAACGATAGCGAGGTGCTGGTGGTTGAAACGACCGCAGAAAAGCTGGATGCGCTGGAGCCCTTCGAGGAAGCTGCATATCGCCCCGTTCCAGCTGATGAAAGCGTGAATGAAACCAGGCCGGCAACCGCTGAGGATCTGAACAATGCACCGGTTGAGAAAGCTCCTGAGGAGCTGATTGATTCCGAAGCGGATAGAAACGTTACGCCTGCAAACTGACATCGTGACCAGAATGGTGCGGGCGGCATTCCGAAATGTCGCCCGTGCTAAAAATATTCCATAATCAAAATTACGCGATTCTCGCTTGTAAGCGCCGGACTAAAATGTCTCACATATGCAATTCAAAAATGTCACGCTTCCCGCGTCCTTTAGAGTGTCGGGAGCATGGACATGGGATGGGTTTTGATGAGTGAGCGTGACTTGAAGCG
>Ga0189283_10366_pt1 | contig 12352 bp, 6 predicted proteins | sample N26C4minimetaG_FD_130320 | JGI IMG/M metagenome (GOLD analysis project Ga0189283, IMG submission 130320) | Marine microbial communities from the Costa Rica Dome - N26 C4 mini metaG | ecosystem: Environmental > Aquatic > Marine > Oceanic > Photic zone | place: Costa Rica: the Eastern Pacific...
ATCCCGATCCGCTGCCGCTGCCCGCCCGAGAATTCGTGCGGGTAGCGGTCGGCATGCTGCGGGGTCAGCCCCACCTTCGACAACAGCTCGGCCACCCGCGCCCGCCGCGACGCGGCCGTGCCGATCCCATGCACCCGCAACGGCTCGCCCACCAGCGCGCCGACGGTCATGCGCGGGTTGAGCGACGAGAACGGGTCCTGAAAGATGAACTGCATCTCCCGGCGCAGCTTGCGCATCTCGGCCGGGTCGAGTTGCGCGATGTCCCGCCCCTCATAGACGACCGAACCGGCACTGGGCTGGATCAGGCGCACCAGCAGCCGCGCCAGCGTGGATTTTCCGCAGCCGGATTCGCCGACGATGGCAAAGGTCTCGCCCCGCCGCACCGCCAGATCGACCCCGTCCACGGCCCGAACCACCGTCGGCGCCCCGAACAGCGGCTTGCGGGTGGTGAATCGCTTCTCGAGCCCCGCGGCTTCAAGGATGATGTCGTCGCTCATGCCTCTACCTCCAGCCGCGCGGCCGGTTCGGGCGGGGCCGCGGTTTCGAGCGGCGCGCGAATGCAGGCCACGCTGTGCGAGGGCGCCACCTGCCGGTCGGGCGGGCGGGCCTCGCAGGCCGGGATCCGGAACGGGCAGCGCGGGGCGAAGCGGCACCCGGCCGGAAGCGCGGTGGGCGGCGGCACCACGCCCGGGATCGTGACCAGCCGGTCGCCCCCTTCGCCGAGCGACGGCATCGAGCTCATCAGCCCGATCGTGTAGGGGTGCTGCGGATCCTCGAAGATCGCGCGCACCGGCCCGGTCTCGACGATGCGGCCCGCATACATGACCGCGACCTGATCGGCCATCTCGGCCACGACGCCCAGATCGTGGGTGATCATGATCAGCGCGGCGCCGGTCTCGTCCTGCAGGCCGCGCATCAGGTCGAGGATCTGCGCCTGGATCGTCACGTCCAGCGCCGTCGTCGGTTCGTCGGCGATCAGCAGCGCGGGATCGTTCGCCAGGGCCATGGCGATCATCGCCCGCTGGCGCATGCCGCCGGACAATTGGTGCGGATACTCGTCCAGCCGCTTTTCCGGGGCGGGGATGCGGACCTTGCGCAGCATCTCGACCGCCCGGGCCCGCGCGGCCTTGCGGCTGCCGCCCTTGTGCCGGCGCACCGCCTCGGCGATCTGCTCGCCCACCGTCAGGGCGGGGTTGAGCGAGGTCATCGGCTCCTGAAAGATCATGGCGATGTCGTCGCCGCGCACCCGCCCCAGCTCGCCCGCATCCATCGCCAGCAGGTCGCGGCCGCGGAACCGGGCCTGTCCGGTCACCGGCGCGAATGGCGGGCGCGGCAGCAGCCCCATCAGCGCCAGGGCCGTCAGGCTCTTGCCGCAACCCGATTCCCCCACCACACACAGCGTCTGGCCGGCCTCCAGCCGGAAGGTCATGCCATCGACGAAGGCGTCCCCGCCCTGCCCGGCGAAACGGATCGACAGGTTCTCGACGTCGAGCAGCGGCGCGGTCATGTCCGGTCCTCCCGCAGCGAGGATCCGAGGTTGTCCATCAACAGGCGCAGATGCTCGGCCATGGCGTCGCGCGCCGCCTCTCCGTCGCGGGCGGCGATGGCATCGATGATGGCGGTGTGCTGCCGGTCGTAGACGGCGATACGGCCCGGCGACCGGGCCCGGTGGCGCTTGACCTGCCAATCCGCCCCCATCCGCACCTCGTCCAGCATCGCGAAGGCGGCGACCAGCATCTTGTTCCCGGCGATGCGCGCGATCAGACGGTGAAGCGACCCGTCCCAAAGCTCGGTCGCATCGGGATCGGCCGATTGCATCGTGCGCCCGGCCAGCAGGCGCAGCTTGTCGACATCGTCGGCCGTGGCGCGCCGGGCCGCCAGTTCCGCCAGCGACGGCTCCAGCGCCAGGCGCGCCTCCATCACCGTCAGCGGATCCGCCTCGTCCACGATCCGGGCCGCAAGGCTGGCCGTGGGGTCCGGCGGCTGGCCGATGAAGGTGCCCTTGCCGCGCCGGCGCCAGATCAGACCCTCGGCTTCCAGCGATTCCAGGCCCCGCCGCACGGCACGGCGCCCGATGCGCAGACGATCCGACAGTTCGCGTTCGGTGGGCAGCCGGCCGTCCTCGGCCAGGTCGCCGGAATCGATCAACCGCCGGATTTCGGTCATTGCGCGCGTGGCGTTGTCGGCGATCGGCTGCTGCCCGTCCATGAATCCCCGCATCGTCTTCAGCCGAACCAATTCGCGCTTGGTCCGCTCCAATGGAAACTTGGATCCGGGGGATTCGGTCAAGCCCTTCCTTCCGCCGCGGCGCAGCGAGGCCGCCGATGCCGCGATAGCGGGCAGCGCCGCCCGAAAACCGCGCAACGGCGGAACCGGGCGACCCCGCGCCGCCCTGCCCCGCCGGCGCGATGCGGCCTGTCGGCTGCGATTGACACGGGCCGCACCCTCTGCCCCACTGAGGCGGGACAGCCGGAGTTCGAACCTATGGAGCAGCCCCGGGGGGACACGGCCGAAGCCGCGCGCCAGCACTTTCCGTGCAGCCCGGCACAGCGGCGGTTCTGGCTGGCCGAGCAGGCGACGGCGCTGCCGGTCAACAACATCGTCATGAGGTGGGAGATTCTGGGCACCCTGTCCGATGACAGCATGCAGGCGGCCGCCGAGGCTGTGCTGGCCCGGCACGAGGCGTTGCGCACCGGTTTCGACGCGGCCGACGGCACGCCGCGGCAGGTGCTGCACGCCGACGTGCCGTTCCGCCTGGGGCTGGTCGATCTGCGGGGCCTGCCGGAATCGCGGCACCGCTCGCGTCTCGACGCCATCGCCCGGGAACTCGGCGCCGCGCGGTTCGACCCGGGCCGCCCGCCGCTGCTGCGGATGACGCTGGCGCGCCTGGCCCCCGAACGGGCCGTTCTGATCGTCGTGGCGCATCACCTGGTCTTCGACGGCGCGTCGGCGGCCGTTCTGGCCGCCGATCTGGGGTCGCTCTGCGCCGCGGCCGAGACGGGCCGCGCGCCCGACCTTCCGCCTCTGGCGCTCCAGTATCCCGATTACGCCCTCTGGCAGGCCGAGCTGGCGCATCGCGGTGACTGGCGGGAATCCCCGACCTACTGGGCGCGGCACCTGTCGGGCATGGGCTACTTCACCCTTGCGCCAGACATCCCCGCCGCGCCGCCGGACCCGCCCCGCCCCGCGCGCATCGACCGGCCGCTGGCCCCCACGTTCGCGCCACATCTGGCGGCGGCCGCACAGCGCCACGGCACGACCCCTTTCGCCGTCGCCGCCGCGGCCTTCGCCGCGGCGCTGGCCCGCGCCTCGGGCCGGTCCGACATCGGCTTCGCCACGGTGATCGCCGCGCGGGACGAACCCGACCTCGCCCCGCTGATCGGGGCCTTCGTCAATACCGCGATCCTGCGCGTCGATGCATCGGGCGCGCCGCCCATGGCGGATATGCTCGCCCGGACGACACAGGCACTGGCCGGGGCGCTGGCCCATTCCGACCTGCCGTTCGAAGAGGTCCTTGCGGCCCTTCCGGCGCAATTGCGGCGGCAGCGGAGCCCGGGCGCGTCGGTCCTGTTCGGAATTGCGCCCGAGCCGCCGCCGGAGCGGGATTTCGGGCCGTTCCGGCTGCGTCCCCACCCGGCCGAGGCCGCCGCGATCGGCCATGACATCGCCGTCACGCTGATCCGGTCGGGCGAGGGCTGGCGGGTGCTGGCGGCTTTCGATGCCGCCCGCATCCCGCCGCGGCGCGCCGAGGCGCTGATCGCGGCGACGGAACGGGCCGTGGCGGCGCTGGCGCTGCACCCCGAGAGGCCCCTCGCCCCCGAGACCGACACCGTCGACCCGGTGCCCGAGAGGGCGACCTCCCCCCGGCCGGCGGGCGAAACGGCCCGCGACGGCGCGACCGGAGGATCCGCCGACCCGCGACTGCGCCGGATCTGGGCCGAGGCCCTCGGGCTGGCGCCCGAAACATGCGATGGCGATTTCTTCGATCTCGGCGGCCACTCGCTGCTGGCCTTGCACATGCTGGCCCGGATCGAGGCCGAGTTCGGCTTTCGCCCGGGGCTCGACCGGCTGCTGGCCGATCCCACGCTCGCGGGGCTGGCCCGCGCGCTCGATGCCGCCCGGCCCGCCGCGCCGGCGACGGACCTGGCCGATCCGTGGGAGGTTCTGACCCTGAAACCGGGGCAGCCCGACGCGCCGCTCGTCTGCGCCTTCAACCAGCCGTTCCTGTATCTGGGGGTCGCGCGGGCGATCGAGGGGCCTTGCCGGGTGATGAACCTGCATCTGCACGGGGCGCCCGGCGATCTGGCGGATTGGGGGGCGCTCGTGCGCCGCGCCGCCGAGCATCTCGACCTGGCGGCGCCCGGCGGCGCCCCGGTGCTGCTGTTGGGCAATTGCGTCGACGGGCTGCTGGCGCTGCACGTGGCCGGCGAATTGCGGGCGCGCGGGCGCGCCGCCTCGGTGGCGATGATCGATACCTGGGCGCCCGGCAGCCCGTCCGAGGGACGCATGCGCAGCCGACTGCGCCGCTGGCGGCACGGTCTGCGCGATTGCGCGGCGGGGCGTATCGGCGTCACCCGGTTCCTGGCCGATATCGCGCCGGCCCGCCGCCTGCTGGTCGCGGCGGGGCGCCTGTCGCCGCCGACGGCCGAGGAACGGCGCGCCCGCGCCGTCAACGCCGCGCTGATCGAACTGGCCCCCGACACGCCCTGCCAGCCGCCGGGCGGCCCCGTCCTGCTGTTCGCGACCGAGGCACAGACCGCCCGCGCCCTGCATCGGGGCTTCGGCTGGCACGGCCCGCTCGGCGCCGACCTGCCCGTCTATCCGCTGGAGGGCTGGCACGAACGGGCGCTGACCGGGCGCGGCACCGCCCGGCTGGCGCAGGTCCTGTCGGCGCATCTGTCGCGTGTTGAAGGTGCGCCGCAGGGCACGACCGGGGCACGCGACTGAATGTCGGGCGCGCCGGTCCCGGTCGATCTGTGGCTGTGGCCGCTGGATGCGGAGACGCCGCCGACGGCGGATCCGGCGGCGCTGCTGTCATCCGACGAAACCGCCCGGGCGGCGCGTTTCGTCCTCCGCCGCGACGCGCTGCGCCATGTGGCGGCCCGGGGCGGGTTGCGGCGGATACTGGGCCTCTACACGCAATCGCCCCCGCGCAGCCTGCGCTTCGCGTACGGGCAGGGCGGCAAGCCCCGTCTGCCGCGGGGGCCGTCCTTCAACCTGTCCCATAGCGGGGGATGGGCCGCGCTTGCGGTCGGGCCGCCGGGCCTGTCCCTGGGGCTGGATATCGAAAAGCCCGGCTTGTGGGACCCGTGCCTGGCCCGGACCTTCCTCAGCGCCCGCGAATACGCGACGCTGACGGCCCTGCCGCCCGAGGACCGCGCCGGGGCCTTGCTGCGCTGCTGGACCCGGAAAGAGGCGCTGATCAAGGCCGAGGGCGGCGGCCTTGCCATCCCGCTCGACAGTTTCTCGGTCGGCCACCGGCCGGGCGTCGGCGCGGTGCTGGAGGCGGCGGACCCGCCGCTCGCCCCGGCGGGGGAGTGGCTGCTGCACGACCTGGACCTTGCCGACGGATATGCCGGCGCCCTGGCCCTGCGCGCCACCGCGATCCGTGTCCGGCGGCGCGACCGGCACGAGGCCGGCCTGTAGCGGCGATCACCCGGTATCGCGCCGGGCGCCGTGGCGAAACTCGCTCAGCGACGGACGCCCGCCCGGCGAGGCGCCCGCGCCGGACGCGCCGCGGCTGTCGGCCAGGGCGGCAAGGGCGCGGATCGTCGGCCGCGCCAGGATGTCCCGCACCTCGATCGCGATCCCCTCGGCAAGCAGCCGCGCGGCCAGCCGGAACAGGGTCAGGCTGTCGGCGCCCAGGGCCAGCAACCCGACATCCGGCGGGATCTCGGCCAGGCCCATCACCTCGGCGGCAATCGCCGCGAGCCTCGCCTCGGTCGGGCCGGCCGGGGCGGATGCGGGCGCGGCCGGCGCCGCCGGTGCGGCGTCCGGGCCGGGATCGGGCAGCGCGCGGCGGTCCAGCTTGCCGTTCGCCGTCAGCGGCAGGGCCGGCAACACCACCCATCGCCCCGGGATCATGTAATCGGGCAGATCCGCGCGCAGGGCGGCGGCGAGATGCGCGGGATCCGGTCCCTCCCCCTCGCGCGGCACCACATAGCCGGTCAGGAGCGGGCTGCCGCCGGGGCCGCGCAGCTCCACCGCGGCCTGGGCGATTTCGGGCAGCGCGCGCAACCGCGCCTCGATTTCCCCCGGCTCGATCCGGTAGCCGCGCAGCTTGATCTGCCGGTCGAGGCGCCCCAGAAGCCGCAGCGCCCCGTCCACTCCGCGCACCGCGCGGTCACCGCTGCGATAGAGACGGCGCGGCCTGCCGCCGAGCGTCACCTCGCGAAAGGCGCCGGAGGTCAGTTCGGGGCGGCCGAGATAGCCGGTGGCCAGCCCGGCGCCGCCGATATTCAACTCGCCCGGCACCCCGGGCGGGCACAGGGCGCCCTCCGGGTCGAGCACATGCAGCTCGGTCGCCCGGACGGGGCGGCCCAGGGTGACCGCGCCCCCCGGCGCCAGCCGGCCGCAGGACGACCAGATCGTCGTTTCCGTGGGGCCGTACATGTTCCACAGCGCCCCGCCGCCCGCCATCAGCCGCTCGGCCAGATCGGCCGGTAGCGGCTCGCCCCCCGCCAGCATCGTCAGGTCGGCGCGCGGTCGGAACCCGGCCTCGAGCAGCATCTGCCACAGGGTCGGCGTGGCCTGCATCACCGTCGCGCCCCCCGCGTTCAGCCGGGCGGCCAGCCGAAACCCGTCGCGCACCTCGTCGCGGCCGGCCACGAAGACCTCGGCGCCGACGGTCAGGGGCAGAAACAGCTCCAGCGCGGCGATGTCGAAGGCGACGGTCGTGACCGCAAGCAGCCGGTCCGCCCGGGTCAGCCCCGGCACGGCCGCCATCGACGACAGGAAATTGTCGAGCGCCCCGCGCGGGATCTCCACGCCCTTGGGCTCTCCGGTCGATCCGGAGGTGAAGATGACATAGGCGGGCGCGGCGTCGCCGGCGGCATGGGGTGCGGGGTTGCCCGCCTGCGGCGCATCGTCCGGCGACAGGACGGCCATGTCGGGCCCGGCCCAGTCGGCCGGCCCGTCGACGACCGCCAGCCGCGCCCCGGCCCGCGCCGCCATCTCGGCCAGCCGGGGGGCAGGCGCCTCGGGGTCGAGCGGCAGATAGGCCAGGCCCGCATGCAGCACCGCCAGCAGGGTTTCGGGCAGGCGCACCCCCCGCGACACGGCCACCGCCACATAGGGGCCGGCCCCGTCGGGCCGCTTCGCCTGAAGATGCGCCGCCAGCGCCTCGACCCGCCGCCACAGCTCGCCATAGGTGACGGTCGTGCAACCATCGCGCAGGGCCACCGCCTGGGGCCGCCGCCTGGCCTGGGCCGCGACGGATGCCAGCAGCGGGCGGGGGGCGGTCTCGGGCGCGCCGGCGACCGCCATCTCCAGCAGCCTGTCCTCGGTCCCGGCCGGCAGGATCGACAGATCCGACAGCCGCCGCGCCGGATCGGCGCCGAACTCGGCCAGGATCCGCGCGAACATCTCGGCCCAGACCCGCATCGTCGGCCCGTCGAACAGGTCGGTCGCGTAGTGGAGATCCAGGACAAGGGCATCCTCGGTCTCGGTCAGCGCGAATTGCAGGTCCTGGGTCAGGCCCGCCTTCGGCCCTGTCAGGATGCGCCCGGTCGCGGAACCGAAGCGCAGCGCCACCGGCATCTTCTCATGCGTGATCAGGATCTCGGTCAGCGGCAGCCGCCCCGGGATGCGCGGTACGGCCAGCCCCGGCAGCAGGGCGCCGAGCGTGCTGTCGGCATGCGAGATCAGCCCGGATTGCGCATGCCCGACCCGCGCCAGATGATCCGCCACCCGGTCCGAGGGATCCAGCGGGGCGCGCAGCGGAAGAAACCGCACCGCGTGGCCGACCAGCCCCGCCCGGTCGGCCAGGGCCTGGCCCGCCACCGGCACGCCGAGCACCGCGTCGCGGGATCCCGACAGCTTCCAGACCAGGACCTGCAGCGCCGCACAGAAAACCCCGAACCGCGTGCAGCCCGCCCGGGCGGCATGGGCCGCCGCCGCGTCCACCGCCCCCGCATCCAGCGCGACCGTCAGACTGTCGGCCCTGAAGCCGCGCGTCGCGCCCCTCGGCCGGTCGGTCGGCAGGTCGGGCAGGTCGGGCACGGGGTCCAGAACGTCGCGCCAATAGCCGAAGGTCCGGTCGTCCGGCCCCTGCCCGTCCCCGGTGCGGGCATGGGCGGCGAAGGACGGCGCGGCGGGCAGGTCGGCCCGCCGGCCCGCGATACCGGCCGAATAGAGCGCCGCCAGTTCCGAGAGGATCACGCCGAACGACCAGCCGTCGCAGACCGCGTGATGGACGGTCAGGACCAGGGCGTGGTCGGTCTCGGCCAGACGCACCAGATGCGGCCCGACCGGCGGCCCCGCCGACAGATCGAAAGGCTGCGCGGCGCGGCGCCGCGCGAACACTTCCAGCGCCGCGTCGGGATCGTCGGCCGGCGCCAGATCCACCCGAACCAGCGGCGCGCGAGGCCCGCCCGCGCGCATCGCGCCGCCGTCGCGCGCGAAGACCAGGGACAGGGCATCGTGCCTGTCCAGGATCGCGTCCCAGGCGCGGCCCATCTCGGCGGCGTCCAGCGGCCCGGTCAGGCGCAGGATCAGCGTCTCGTTGAAGGCCAGCGCCGCCGCATCCCCCGCCTGATGCACCATCCACAATTCGCGCTGGCCGTCGGTCAGCGGCACTGCGTCGTCGGGCACCGGCGCGGGCAGCGGGTCGTCGGGCACCGGCGCAAACTGCCGCTCGGCCGCCCGGTGAAGCGCGTCCAGCGCCCCCGCGGTGCCGCCGGCCGCGGCAAAGGCGGCGCGCTGGTCGGCGAAGACCCGGCGCATCGTGTCCAGTTGCGCCTGCATCAGGGCCAGCATCCGGTCGGCGGCACGGGCCCGTTCCGCCTCGGCCAGCCGCGCGGCCAGGTCGCCCGCGCTTTCCCGCCGCAACGTGGTTGCCGTGACGGGAATTCCCCATCTGGCCGAGATCGCGGCGGCCAGCCCGTCGAGCGCGGCGGGATCGGCTCCGTTCCCGGCGAGAACCGCCCCGCCATGCCCCGCTTCGTCGCCGCAATGCTCGGCCGCCAGGGCATGCAGGGCCCGCGCGATGCCGTCCGCTCCGTCGTCCGATGCCATGCCCGCCCCCGTCGCTGCCCCCGGCGCGGCGCCCCTTCTCGCCGTTCCCTGCGTCATGCTACTACATGCCGGCGCGGGCGGAAGGGTCCTGCAGCAGGGGGAGAGGCCGCTTTGCACCCGGCGCAACCATCGGGCGATCCGACAGCCCCGGAGCGGGGGCCGCTTCGCGTCGCCCTGGTCCTGCCGGATGTCGCGGCGCCCGAACCCGGCGCGCTGCGGCTGATCGAGGCGCTTCTGGCCGATCCGCGCTGCATCCTGGCAGGCTTCTGGGCCCTGCCCGCTCCGGCCGCCGCGATGCCCGCCCTCACGGCGTTGATCCTGGCGGCCGAGGCGCGGCTGTTCCCGCCGCCGAACCGGGTCGAGGCGCCGCTCTGGGCCGCCGCGCGCGGCGCCATACCGCGCCTGGGCGCCGGTGAGGCGCCCAAAGGTCCAGGTGTCGACGTGATCGTCGATCTGTCGCTCAACCCGCTGGCGTTGCGATTGGCGGGTCACGCGCGGGCGGGGCTGTGGCGGCTGGACGCCTACGGCGCGGAGGCGGGGCTGACCCAGGCGCTGCGCCGCCGCGGCAGGACGCCCGCCGCCCTGTGGCGGCACCGGCCGCGCGGGGCGGCGACGGTGCTGGCCCGCGCGGATTTCGACGTCAAGTTCCTGGCGACCCGGAACCGCGCCTTCCTGCGCGAGAAGGCGGTGCAACTGGTGCTCCGCGAACTGGGCCGGCTGCATCTGACGGGCGACGCCGGAGGGCCGGAGCGGCCGGCGCCCCTCGCCCCGCCGCCCCGGAACCGCGACCTGCCGCCCTATCTGCTTCGCACCGCCGGAACCCTGATCCGCCGCGCCGGCGACGGCGCCGCCCGGCGGGCAGGCTTCCGCCCGGGAATGTTCCGCCTGCGGCTGGCGCCGGGCGACCTGGCGGATTTCGATCCCGCCGCCGGCCGGGAATTGACCCCGCCCCGGGGGCGCTACTGGGCCGATCCGTTCCTGTGGCGGCATTCCGACGGGCAGACATATCTGTTCTACGAAGATTACGTCTACGCGACCCGGCGCGGCCATATCGGCGTCGCCCGCATCGCCGGCGAGCGGGCCGAGCCCCTGGGCCCCGCGCTCAGCGCCCCGCACCATCTGTCCTACCCGCATGTCTTCGGCCATGGGGGCGACGTCTTCATGCTGCCCGAGACGCATCAGGCGGGACGGGTCGAGATCTGGCGCGCCACGGACTTTCCCACCGGCTGGACGCTGTATGCCACCGCGCTGGACGGCACGGGGGCGGTCGATTGCGGCCTGGCGGTCTGGAACGGCGACTGGTGGCTGTTCGCCAATCTCTGCCATGACAGCTTCGGCGATTACAGCGGCGCGCTGCATCTCTACCGCACGGACGGGCCCGGCCTGGGCCGGATCGATCCGCATCCGCTGAACCCGGTGGTGGTGGGTTCGGCCACCGCCCGCGGCGGGGGGCGCATCTTTGTGCGGAACGGCCGGTTGTATCGCATGGCGCAGGAGAACACCCACGGCACCTACGGCTACGGCCTGTTGCTGATGGAGATCACGGCGCTGACGCCCGACCGCTACGAGGAACGCGTCCTGCGCCGCATCGCGCCCGATTCCGCCCCCGGCCTGATCGGCTGCCACCATGCCGATGCGGCCGACGGCCTGGTCGCCTTCGACGTGCGGCACCGCTGAACGGGCCGTGTCCCGCGTCCCTAGGGGGTGGGCAGCACCAGCACGCGGCGGACCAGATAGACCCCCATCGTCGCGAGCCAGATCCCGGCCACCGCCGCCCCCGTGGCCGCCAGCCCCGCCACCGGGCCGAGGGCGGCGCGCGCGGCGCCGGTGCCGGCGATCACGGCCAGGCAGAGCAGGGTCAGCCCGGTGCCCGGCAGGAACACGCGCGCGAGGTCGGCCCGGCCCAGATCCAGCGCTCGCGCCATCACGATCAGCGCGGCCAGCCCCATCCCCGCCCCGACCAGCAGATGCGCCAGCGCGGCCGCCTCGCCGCCGAACGGGCCGAGCGCCAGCAGTGCCACCAGCAGCAGCGCGCCGTCGATCAGGCGCAGCCGGAACTGCATGCGCGCCCGGCCGGTGCACAGCATCGTCGGTTCAAGCAACGCGCCAAGGCTGCGGGCGGCGCGGGCCAGCGACAGCAGCGTGACCACCCCCGCCGCGGGCAGCCATGACGCGTCGAACAGCGTGACGACCAACTGCGGCGCCAGCACCGCGACCGAAGCCATGACCGGCCAGACCATCGCGGCCGAGAGCGCGGCGTTCTGTTGCCAGGCCAGCCGCAGCCGCGCGGTGTCGCCCTGCCCCTCGAGCCGCGCAAAGCGCGACCAGGACAGCACCGCCAGCGGCTGAAGCACCACGTCCGAGGCGGTCTGCGCGATCCGTGCCCCGCCGCGATAGGCACCCACAGCGGCAGGGGTAAGAAAGGCGCCGAGGATCAGGTCGGCGCCGTAATTCGAGAACATGCCGATGGCGCTGGTCCCCCAGAGCGGCAGCGCCGTGCCCGCCGCGGCCCGGGCGGCGGCCGGGCGGAACCGCAGCCGGGGGCGCCGGGGCGTCAGCCAGAAGGTCGCCGCCAGCCCCGCCAGGGTCGAGGCATAGCGCCCCAGGATCAGCGCGCCCAGCCCCCATCCGCCCGCGAATCCCGCCGTGACGGCGGCAAGCGCGACCCCTTCGGCCGCCAGGACATAGCCGCTGGCCGCGCGCACCCGCCCCGCCCGCACCAGCCGCGCCTCGTTCCACGAGATCGGCGCGATCAGGGCGGGGATCGGCGCCAGCGCCAGCATCGTCGCGCCCACCGGCGTCTGCGTTCCTCCGGCCGCCAACCCGGTCAGGCCCACCACCACCGCGCCGGCCGCGCCGACCGCCGCGATCAGCCAGAACAGCGTATCGGCATCGCCCTCGAAATCCGGGGACCGCAGGATCGCATGGTAAAAGCCGGTGAAGACGAAGGTGTTGAACACCACCGTCACCGCCCAGGCCAGGGCATAGCTGCCGAAATCGGCAAGCGTCAGATAGCGCGCCGCGATCACGACGATCAGAAAGGCCACGGCCTGCCCGCCGACACGCGCGGCCACGCTGACCAGAAACGGCGCCGTCAGGTATCGCCTCACCCGTCGCA
>Ga0189283_10367_pt1 | contig 12260 bp, 11 predicted proteins | sample N26C4minimetaG_FD_130320 | JGI IMG/M metagenome (GOLD analysis project Ga0189283, IMG submission 130320) | Marine microbial communities from the Costa Rica Dome - N26 C4 mini metaG | ecosystem: Environmental > Aquatic > Marine > Oceanic > Photic zone | place: Costa Rica: the Eastern Pacific...
ATCGGTCACCAGCCTCACAGCCTCGATCTTGAACTCGCGGCTGAACGTTCGTCTCTTCATCGGAAGCCTCCAATCCCATGGTCACGATCTTATCGTCGTGTCCACAGGACCGGCAGCATCCCACCTTCCATCGTTTGTGCGCAAGTTCAACGAACCGGATTAGCTGCGGAAACCCGATTTAGCTGCGCTAAACTCTCGCGAAAGCGCCCCAGATGTTAGAAAACCCGCCCACTGTTCGCCCGGCGCTATAACTGTTAATCAATTGGTCGTAGGTTCGATCCCTACCGCCGGAGCCAAAATCCCAGCAAGCTACTGAAATCCAAGGATTTCCGAGATCCGGAATCGGAGTTCGACGAAGAGGTGCACGACCTGTGCACAGGAGGGCATCTCCATGCCCCGGAATCGGAGTTTGCCGCCTCATCTCGAGATCCGCCGAACCGGCTAGTACTCGCGCGAAGGGCCACCCCGGTCCCTACCGGACCGGGGTGGCGCCTCTCGGGGCGGTCCCGAAGAGGCCGTCTGCAACGATCGGAAAAGTCGTTCCTCTGTTTCTCGCTTCGCACGATGTCCGGGCCAACGCGGAGATCCCGGCCGGCCGCCTCACCGAGAGCAGCCGCGAATCCTTGCCCGTCGCCGGCGAGGATGTCTGGTCGCGGCTCCTTCATGCCGCGCCGGCCTTGGCATAGGCGCCCATGGGAAGGGGTGGTCGCGCGGCGGCCACGTTTCGAGCGTTGGCGCCCGGTTTTCGGCTACCGTTCCGCAGCGATGGCCAGCACCTCGATGCGGTAGTGCGGCTGCGCCATACGCGCCTCGACGCAGACGCGCGTCGGCGGCGTGATCGAAGAGACCCATTCGTCCCAGACCGCGTTCATGCCGGCGTAATCGGCCATGTCGGCGAGCCAGATCTGCACCGAGATCAGGCCGTCGCGGCCGGACCCCGCTTCCGCGAGTAGCGCATCGACCTTGGCGAACACGTCCCGCGACTGCGCCTCGATGTCGCCGTCCGTGAGCTGTGACACCTGCCCGGCGAGGTGCACCTGACCGTTGTGCACCGCGATCGCGGAGAAGCGGGATGAACCGCCGATTTTCCTGATGGTGCCGGTCATGAGTCGCTCCTCGTCATGGGTATCCGCCGGTCTTGTAGACAACCATCCCGGGTTCAAGCAAAGTTCGGTATCTGAAATCTGTTTCAGAGGTCCTGAACTTGGCGATCAAGATCGAGATGCTGCGCTGCTTCTGCATGGTGGTGCAGCAGGGCAACCTCAACGAGGCTGCCAACCAGCTTGGCCGCACCCCTTCGGCCGTCTCGATGATGCTCAAGCAGTTCGAGGAGCATGTCGGCGCCCCTCTGTTCGAGACGGCGCGGAAGTCGCGCCTGACGCCCTTGGGCAAGATGGTCTACGGCGAGGCGCAGCGCGAAATCGAACATTTCGGCCGGACCGTCGCCGCGATCGACGGCCTGGCGCGCGCAGAGGACGGGCAGGTGCGGCTGGCGGTAACGCCGTCGGTAGCTGCCGCGGTCCTGCCTCAGGTGATCCGCCGGTTCCGCCGCGATCGGCCCCGGGTCCGCATCGACATGCGCGACATGGACAGCGCGGCGGTGCAACGCGAGCTGCAGGCCGAGCGCGCCGATATCGGTCTGGCGAGCATCGCCGCAGGCCCCGGATTCGAGCGCAAGCTGCTGTTCTCGGATCCGTTCGGCGTGGTCTGCGCATCCGACGATCCGCTCGCGGCGCGGGGCGACGCGGTCGGCTGGAGCGATCTTGCCGATCGGGACTTCATCGCCAACGGGCTGTGCCGGCTGATCGAAGACGCGGATTTCACGCCGATCATCGAGGGGGCGCTGATGTCGGTGCCCAGCACGGCGTCGTTGCTGGCGCTGGTGCGCAACGGGGTCGGCGTGACGTTGCTGCCTCGCCGCGCCGTGCCCGAAGACGACGACAGGCTGGTCTTCCTGTCGCTCGCCAACATCCAGGCGCAGCGGCACCTCTACCTCGTGACCCAGCCGCGCCGCCTGCTGTCCCCCGCGGCCCTCGCCTTCCTTGCTGTTCTCCAGGCCGAAACGGCACAATTGCGTCCGCTCGGTCGACTTCAGAACTGCTGAAGCAGATTCAATCCAATCGAGTTTGATTGAAGGCCCTCGGTCGGGCCTACTGTCTCCAGCCACGTCCGGCACGTCCGGTTCAGACAGGAAACAGCGCATGAACGCCATGACCGACCTCAACCGCAACTACATCGCCGGGGCCTGGCTCGCCGGGGCCGGCGAGATCGAGAACCGCAACCCGTCCGATCTGTCCGAGGTCGTCGGCCGCTTTGCCCAGGCCAGCGCCGCGCAACTCGACGAGGCGCTGGCAGCGGCGAAGCGGGCGCAGGCGGTCTGGGCGGCCTGCGGCCTCGAGCGGCGGCACGACGTGCTGATGGCGATCGGCACCGAATTGATGGCCCGCGCCGGCGAGTTGGGCGAGCTTCTGTCGCGCGAAGAAGGCAAGCCGCTGGCCGAGGGCAAGGGCGAGATCTACCGCGCGGGGCAATTCTTCACCTATTACGCCGCCGAATGCCTGCGTCAGATCGGAGACACCGCCGACAGCGTGCGCGCGGGTGTCGAGATCGACGTGCGGCGCGAGCCGGTGGGCGTGGTCGCGGTGATCAGCCCCTGGAACTTTCCGACCGCCACCGCGAGCTGGAAGATCGCGCCGGCGCTCGCTTTCGGCAACGCGGTGATCTGGAAGCCCGCCAACCTCACTCCCGCCTCGGCCGTAGCGCTGACCGAGATCATTTCCCGGCAGGACATCCCTGCAGGGCTGTTCAACCTCGTCATGGGCGCGGGCCGCGAGATCGGACAGAAGCTGGTCGAGAGCCCCGCGCTCGACGCGATCTCCTTCACCGGATCGGTGCCGGTCGGGCGCGGCATCGCTCGCGCGGCGGTGGAGAACTTCACGAAGATCCAGATGGAGATGGGTTCCAAGAACGCGCTCGCGGTGATGGACGACGCCGATCTCGACCTCGCCGTGACCCTCGCCTTGGGCGGGGCCTTCGGCGGCTCGGGGCAGAAATGCACCGCCTCCTCCCGGCTCGTGGTGCACGAGGCCGTGCATGACGCCTTCGTCGACAAGCTGGTCGCGGGCGCGAAGACGCTGAAGGTCGGCCACGCGCTCGAAGAGGGCACACAGATCGGCCCGGTGGTCAGCGAAGAACAGCTCGATGCCAACCTTGCCTATGTCGAACTGGGCAAGTCCGAGGGCGCGACGCTGGCCTGCGGCGGCGAGCGGCTGAACCTCGCCAGCGATGGCTACTACATGTCGCCGGCGGTGTTCACCAGCACGACCAACGACATGCGCATCAACCGCGAGGAGATGTTCGCCCCGATCGCCTGCGTCATCAAGGTCGGCTCCTATGCCGAGGCACTGGAGGTGGTGAACGACACCGAGTTCGGCCTGACCTCCGGCATCGTTACCCGCTCCATCGCGCGGGCCACGCATTTCCGCCGCAATGCCCGCACCGGCTGCGTGATGGTCAACCTGCCCACCGCCGGGACCGATTACCACGTGCCCTTCGGCGGGCGCGGCAACTCCTCCTACGGCCCGCGCGAGCAGGGCGCCTATGCCGAGGAGTTCTACACCACGGTCAAGACCGCCTACATCGCGGCCGGCACCCCGGAGGAGCTGGCGTGAGCTACCGCATCGACTGCCTGCAATACGCCAACTGGTCGGAGAAGATCTTTCGCCAGATGCGCGAGGGCGGGGTGGACGCGGTCCATGTCACCATCGCCTACCACGAGAACTTCCGCGAGACGGTGCTCAACATCGAGCGCTGGAATAGCCGGTTCGAGCAGTTCCCCGAACTGATCTTCCAGGGCCGTACCGGAGACGACGTCCGCCGTGCCAAGACCGAAGGGCGCACGGCAATCTTCCTCGGCTTCCAGAATCCCAGCCCGATCGAGGACGATATCGGACTGGTCGAAATCGTCCACACGCTCGGCGCGCGCTTCATGCAGTTGAGCTACAACAACCAGTCGCTGCTGGCGACGGGCTGCTACGAAGCCGAGGACCCTGGTCTCACCCGGATGGGCCGCGAAGTGATCGAGGAGATGAACCGCGTCGGCCTCGTCGTCGACATGAGCCATTCCGCCGAGCGTTCGACGCTGGAGGCGATCGGGCACTCTTCGCGGCCCGTCGCGATCACTCATGCCAACCCGGCCTTCTGGGCGCCCGCGCGGCGCAACAAGAGCGACGCGGTGATCCGAGCGCTGGCGGAGACCGGCGGCATGCTGGGCTTCTCGCTCTACCCGCATCACCTCAAGGACAAGGGCGGCTGCACGCTCGAGAGCTTCTGCGAGATGGTCGCCCGCACCGCCGAGATGGTCGGCGCGCGGACCCTCGGGATCGGCTCGGACCTGTGCCAGGACCACCCCGACAGCGTGGTCGACTGGATGCGGATGGGCCGCTGGACCAAGCGGGTCGACTATGGCGAGGGCTCGGCCGCGGCGCCGGGTTTTCCGGCCATGCCCGAATGGTTCGCGGATAACCGCGATTTCTCCAACATCGAGGCCGGGCTGCGCGCCGTGGGCTTCGATCAGGCGGAGGTGGCCGGGATCATGGGAGAGAACTGGCTGCGCTTTTTCGACATGAGCTTCGGCGCCGCGGAGGAGGCGGGGCTGAGGGCGGCGGCCGAGTAGCGCCGCGAGACGGATCTTCGGCAATTCCTTCAGGGAGGATGGAATGACGGACCAGACACAAAGCCCGGCCGCGGCGAATACGCCCGGCACCGGCCATATCAACAAGCCGCTCTTCGCAATCACCGGCGGCTTCATCGCCCTCTTCTGCCTGATTGCGCTCGTCGATCTCGAACTGCTCTCGGCGATTGTGGATGCGAGCTTTGCCTTCTCGGCCAGGTATTTCGGTCTCTACTGGCAGTTGCTGCTGCTCGCGACCTTCCTGATCGGCCTCGTCCTCATCGTGCTGCCCGGCGGGCGGGCGATCATGGGCGGCCTTGCCCGGCCCGAATTCTCGGTGTTCCAATGGGGCGCGATGATCATGTGCACCCTGCTGGCCGGCGGCGGCGTGTTCTGGGCGGCGGGCGAGCCGATGGCGCATTTCCTGTCGTCGCCGCCGCTGTTCGGGGCCGAGGCCGGCACCGCCGAGGCCGTGGCCCCGGCGCTGGCGCAGAGCTTCATGCATTGGGGCTTTCTCGCCTGGGCGATCCTCGGCGCGCTCACGACCGTGATGCTGATGCATTACCACTACGAGAAGGGGTTGCCGCTGGCGCCGCGCACGCTGCTCTACCCGCTCTTCGGCGAACGCGCGATCAGAGGGCCCATCGGCCTGATCGCCGACGCTTCCTGCATCATCGCCGTGGTCGCGGGAACCGTGGGGCCGATCGGCTTTCTCGGGCTGCAGGTCAGCTACGGTCTGAACGCGCTTTTCGGGATCCCCGACAGCTTTGCCACCCAGGCGACGGTGATCGCCGGGCTGGTCACGCTCTACACGATCTCGGCGATGACGGGGCTGACCCGCGGCATCCAGCTCCTGAGCAAGATCAACGTGATCCTCGCGGCAGGTCTTCTGGTCTTCATGCTGGTGTTCGGGCCCACCGCCTTCATCCTCAAGAGCTACTTCGCCGGCTTCTCCAGCTATCTCGGCAACTTCTTCGGCATGGCGCTCTATCGTGGCGAAGCAGGTCTGTTCGGCGAGCCGGGCTGGCTCGGCTGGTGGACCGTGTTCTTCTGGGGCTGGTTCATGGGCTACGGGCCGCTGATGGCGATGTTCATCGCGCGGATCTCGCGCGGTCGTTCGATCCGCTCCATCGTGATCATGCTGTCGCTGGTTGCGCCGGTCGTCACCACCTTCTGGTTCACCATCGTCGGCGGCTCCGGCATCGCCTTCGAGCTTGGCAACACCGGCTCGGTCTCGACCGCCTTCGAGGGCTTCAACCTGCCGGCCGCGCTCCTGGCAATCACACAGCAGCTGCCAATGGGCTTTGTCATCTCGCTGCTGTTCCTGATCCTGACCACGATCTTCGTCGCCACGACGGGCGACTCGATGACCTACGTGATCTCGGTTGCGATGTCGGACGAGGACCTCTCCTCAATGGGCGTGCGGGTGTTCTGGGGCATCGGCATGGGGTTGATGGCGATCATCCTGATCTCGCTCGGTGCGGGCGGCGTGGGCAAGCTGCAAAGCTTCATCGTGGTCACGGCAGTGCCGGTGTCGTTGGTGCTGCTGCCGTCGCTCTGGGACGCGCTCCGGATCACCCTCGCCAAGGGTCGCGAACGCGCCTGATCAGGTCGGCGGGCGGCCCGTCTGCGGCCGTCCGCCCAGATACGTGGTAAAGTCCGACGAGGAGGCGCGTGATGAGACTCGACCAGCTGTGCCCCGACCGCGTGGCGCTGCGTCCCCCCGAAACCGTGATGCGTTTGGCGCGTATGGGGTCGCTCCACCAGTCGCGGCTGTCCTTCATGCGGGTTCTGCTGCGGCGGCTGAAATCCGAGAACTGGCGGTTCGAGACGCGTGCCTTCGAGATCGACGCGCGTGGAGTAGGCTATGCCGTCTACACAACGCACGGCCCGATCCGTAGCTACAGCCTCGTGGCCTTCGCGCATGACCTGCCGCCCGAGCAGCGCTCGGACAGGGTCATAGCCACAGCCTGGGACGCGACCTTCGCCCTGTTCGACGGGCTCCCCTCCGACGCGGACATCGACCGCCTGTCGCGCAATGTGCCCCTCCAGGAGGCGGGGCGCGTCACCTCGACCGAACTGACGGTGTCGCGCGCCAACCGCTCGGTGCGGCTGTTCGACCACGTGGTCGAATGTCTGAGCCGCGGCGAACAACCCGACCCCGCGCAGGTCGATTCCGTGGGCTACTTGATGCGCACCACGGCGGTCTATGGCTCGGGCAAGCTCGGCGCGGCCGACCGTGAGAGCATCTGCGACCGTCCCGAATTCGCGGCACCCTTCCAGGCCGAGATGCTGACCGTGTTCCTGATCCGGGGCTTCGTGCTGGACCTGGTCGAGCATCTCGCCTCCGTTAGGGGGCAGGGCAAGGCGGTGAAGCTCGAACCGGCGCTGCGCCGCCGGTTCGGCATCGGGAACTCCACCGGTCTCGGCATGGCGCCGTTCCTGCTCAACCATCCGATCCTGCTCAACAACTGGATCAAAGCTCGCGAAACCGCTCTGGCACGGGTCCGGGCGCTGCCTGCGATCTCGTCCGGCGAAGCGGAGGCGTTCCGGGTCATGCTGCGCAGGGGGCGCCGCAACATCGACGACTGGCATTCCGAGCATCCGCTGCAATGCAGCAAGATCGCGGAGCTGAAACTCGATCTCGACCGGCTGGCCGCGCATCTCGCAACGGGGGCGCTGGAGGCGCCGTCGCCCTGGGACGCGCTCTACCGCTGGGCCGAGACCGCGTTGAGCCTCGAGGGGCAGGAACTCCTCGTTGCGTTGATGATGGAGCCCTATGGCGCGCTGGTCGACGATCTACCGACGCGGATGAGCGCGGATGAGCACGCTGGGTTCCGCATCGACGGCGGCATGACGGTGGCGCGCCTGCGCGACATCCTCGAGAACGACTATGCCTGGGCGCTCGGGATCGATTGGGACAACCCCGAAGCTCAGGCCCGCGCATGGTATGTCTCGGCGGAGAAGCTCGAGCCGCGTCTCGGCGACCGGTATCAGGAGCCGGTCGCGGCCTATGAGCAGCCCTTGGCGCCCGCTCGCGATGCGGCGCTGCTGTTCGAGGCGCTCAGGGACGAAGTTGCGGAAACCCGGGTCGCGGATTTCTTGCTGCGCCGCCCGGAGCACCGCCACATCCTGCGGCGGGTGCAGATCGCGGCCCGTCATCCCTATGCCGAGATCCGCGACAACACGGTCGGCATTGACGTGCGGCCCATAGATCTCCTGCGTGCGAAGCTCTCCTTCTTCGGCGCGTGCCACTTCGATCCGCGCTCCGACCGGTGGGTCCGGATCAACATGTTCCGCAACGCCCCATTCCCACACGAGTTGGCCGACATGGAGTTCGCGGGCTGGACCTATCCCGCCCTTCAGGAGGAGCCAAAGTGATCTGCTCGCTGAACGAAATCGAGGCGCTCGCCCGCAAGGCGGCGCGCGGGGGCGGCATGAGCTGGGGTCTGGCCGAAGAGACGGGCAAGGCGGTCCGCTGGCTCAGTGACAACGGATTGCCCGGGCCATGGCTGCTGGCCGAGTTGCTCCGCCAGAATGACGGGAAACCCTATTCCGATCTCGCACCGCAGCAATCGGGTAGGATCTGGGCCGCCCGGCGCGGTCCGCTCTGCCCGATCATTGCTGGGGCGCTGATCTGCGACCAAGCCGAAGACCTGCATGCCGAGGCGGTATTGCGCTTGGGCGAGGTCGCGGTGCCGCTGCTGCTGGTTCCGTTCGCGTCCGAAGCCTCCCGCGCCGCCGGAGTGTCATTCGCCCTGAAATGGCGAGGCATGTCATTCTTTCTCGATGGTGGCCCTCCGAGAATGTACGGCGAGGAAGCGGCACTGCTCGTGGCCAAGGCGGGGCCGGTCGAGTTGACTTCGACTGGTGAATGCGTGCTTGGTGCCGCCTGGCCCAGCTCGGGTCGCCATGTCACCGCCGAAACCTCGCGGCTTCTCGAGCACTTCGCGCTGCGTACCTACGCCCCGGCGACCGAGGCGAGCCGCGCCGGTGCGGGCGCCGGGCAAGAGGGCGATTGATGGCGGTGCTTCTCCGACGACTGGTTTCGCAGGCGCGGGGTTTGCGTAAGGTGCATCGAGCAGCTGCGAACGGCCTCTCCCGAAGCATGGGGCCGAGGTGGTCCAGTTTCCCGGACGATTTTACGGCGCTGCTAAGCTTGCCCGTTGATCATGCCGCCGCCTTCGGACCGGGGCGCTGGGCCGCGATCCCCGAGCAGCCAGTCGACAGCCGGCAGGCTGCTTGACCTGAGCCCCTGTTCCTCCTCCAGTCTGGGGTAGGGTCCGTCCAACTCGGGAGACGGACATGAAGCGTTCGCGTTTCACGGAGTGGTAGGGGACCGTGGCGCCAGTGGCGCCGCGAAAGCCCGGACACGAGATCATCGGGATGCTGAAGGGAGCAGGAGGCCCGGCTATCGACGGCCGAGATATGCCGCAAGCACGGCGTCAGCCAAGCCACCTTCTACAAGTGCAAGGCGCGCGTTTCGGCGGGCTGGAAGTGTCGGACGCGCGTCGGCGGCGGGCACTCGCGCACGAGGACGCCAAGCTCAAGAAGCTGCTGGCCGAGCAGATGCTCGACAACGCCATCCTGCGGGGTATATCGCATGTTGCTGACGGTGTTCAGCCAAACGGGTTTCCAGAGCCTGCATGGGATGCACGACCTGACGAACCTGCTCTTTGCCGTGCTTTCCCTCGTCTCCGTCACGACCTGCGCGACCGCCGGTTAATCGCCCACCGGGTCCCGGCCGGCGCAGAAGCGCACTATCGTTTCAAATGCGTCCCATCCGACAACAGCACCTCGCTCATCGGCACGTCCCAGGGCATCGGGTAGATGCTCGGCAGAAGGCAGCCGGAAAACCCGACGCCGATGATCCGCGGCCGTGGGGCCAACCGCGCCAGCGAGCGGTCGTAGTATCCTCCGCCATTGCCGAGGCGGTAAAGATCCCTGTCGACGCCGACGAGCGGAGCAACGACAAGGTCGGGCGCACGCGCCGCGCCGTCGGCCGGCACCAGAATGTTCCAGAAGCCGCGGGTCATTCGGCAGCCCGGCGACCAGGCGTGAAACTCAAGCGGCTGGTGTTCCTCTACCACGACCGGAAGCAGGACTTGGGCACCGGCCGCGTGTGTCCTCTCCATCCAGGAACGAAGGTCCGGCTCGCCGCGAATTGGCCAATAGACGGCCACGTTCATTCCCGCCTCGAGAGTGACGATCTGGTCAAGACCTTCGATGAGCGCCATCGTCGCTCTCTCACGCTCCTCCGTTGGGAGAGCGCGTGCAGCGACGAGCCGCGCCCGTTCCGCGCGTCTGAACCGCGCCACGTCCCTCGCCGTCTCCGGATCGACCGGGTGCCCGTCGACAAGAAGGTGGCCGAAGCAGGCGGCAGTGCCTCCGCCGGTTTCGTCCTCTGTCATGCGGACACCCGTTGGCTTTGTCGCGGGGGGAACAGGGTGTCGTAGCCCCAGGTGAAGACGAAGGCGTAAACCATGTAGAAGGCTGCGAAAGAGGCCTCCATCAACAGCGCGGCGACCAGTGAAACGTCGAGCCACCACGCGAAGAGCGGCAGGAGAAGCACCAGGAGCGTGGCCTCGAAGAGCACGGCATGAACGACTCGGAGTGGCAGCGACTTGCGCACATCGCCGCGGCGCCAGTTCAGCACATGATCGAACCCGAGATTGAAGAGGTAGTTCCAGGCCGTCGCAGCCGTGGCGCCCAGCACGACCAGCACGCCCATGTCGCCCATGGGGTGGTCGAAGGCCCAGGCGAAGAGCGGCGTGACGATGAGGATGCCGATGAGCTCGAAGCTGACGGCTTGGCGGATACGGTCTGCGGTGCTGCGCATTGGTTGGCTCCGATTGTAGGCCGGGCCGTCCCGCATGCTGACCGTCTGGCCGGGCAAGGTCGTCCTCGCTTGTCCCGATGATGTGTTCCGGATGCCGGCTTTGCAAGCGGCCCATGCGCCGCAGGACGCTCCTCCGCCCCATGAAGGAGGAGCCGCATGATGTCGGAGCGGGTCAGGATGCCGACGAGGCATCCCTCCCGGGTCACCGGATCGAAGGCGGTCAGCTGCGCCACCGCCCAGGCAAGGAGCGGTCCGGATATCGGTCCGATGGGAGGAATGGCAGAGCAGACAGGAATACGGCAGAGGTTCGGCGCTGCCTCCTTGAGGTCAACGGCTTCGACGTGAACGGTGCTGATCCGAATTCGCCAGACCTCGGAGGTTTCCTTTACCGCGACCGAATTCTGCGGCTCCTGTGGGCTGTCGGTTCCAGAGTGGTCGGCGCACGAGATTGCTCGCGGTAGACGACGTAAAGACCCGAAGCGACGATGACCGCGATCCCGATCCAGGTCATCCCATCCGGAAAGTTACCGAAGATCAGATAGCCGGCGGCGGTGGCCCCGATTATCTCGAGATACTGGAACGGCGCCAGCAGACCCGCTTCGGCGTGGCGAAAGGCTTCGGCGATCAGGACGTAACTCGCGGCCGCGAAGAAGCCGCTCCCCAGGATCAGGGCCCAACCGGAGACGGACAGGGCGCCGGGGTCCAGCGCAATATAATCCGCGCCGCGTAGACCGAAGCCGAGCGCCACCATGCCGATGCAGGCATAGATCGTGGCACCGCACTGGACCGTAAGCCCCGATCGGGTGCGCGAGGCGCGGCGCAGAACGATCATGTTGAGCGCATAGGAGGCGGCCGCGACAAGCGGCAGGAGCGCGGCGACCTCGAACCCGGTGCCCGGGCGGATCACGATCAGCGCGCCCACGAGACCGACGCCGACAGCCGCAAGGCGTCGCGGCCCGACGGTCTCGCCGAGGAGGGGGCCTGCGAGCACCGTCAGGATCAACGGTTCCACGAAGAAGATGGCGATCGCGGTGGCGATCGGCATGACCGCAAAGGCGCCGATCAGGCAGATGAGCGTGATCATCGCCAGAAATCCGGACAACGCCACGATCGGGGAGAACATCGCGCCCCTCAGGCGGCTGCGCAACACCATCGCCGCCGGCAGGAGGAAGGCCGCCTGGGCGAGAACGCGCATAGTCGCGACCTCGATCGGGTTCAGGGTCTCCGTCAGCAGTTTCGACAACGTGTCGCCCAATGGCAAGAGAACCATCGCCGCGGCCATCAAGGCCATTCCCGCGGGAGCCCCCGTCCACGAGGATCGGGACGTATCGGGCAAGGCAAATGTCATGACAGACCTCATCACTCCAAACCCCGCACAAGAGGCGCGAGAGCAAATCCGGGCGTTCAGGACATCGGTTGCGAATAGCGGATTTGCGGCAGCCGAAACGCGACGCCATCGCGTGCTGCCTTGCAATCGGCATATATCGGTTTCGAAAGGGCATGTTCAACCCGTAGGGGCGCATGCGATGCCTTCTACGATCTGCAAAAAGACCGAACGGCCGACCTCCCAATCGAGCTGCGGAAAGGCGGGTCGGCCAGCCCGACTTTCCGTTCAAGAGATTATCGTGGGATGCTGCCGGTCCTGTGGACAGCAGGTTAAGGTAGCACCGAGCGTTCCTCGAACTCCATCGGGCTGAGATAGCCCAGTTTCGAGTGGCGGCGCTTCGGGTTGTAGAAGCGCTCAATGTA